>Ga0206682_10001576_pt1 | contig 22263 bp, 4 predicted proteins | sample M240m12015metaG_FD_155444 | JGI IMG/M metagenome (GOLD analysis project Ga0206682, IMG submission 155444) | Ammonia-oxidizing marine archaeal communities from Monterey Bay, California, United States - M2 40m 12015 | ecosystem: Environmental > Aquatic > Marine > Intertidal zone | place: USA...
TCGACCTCGCCAGGCTGCCAGGGATGGGGAGCGCCAGAAAAATGCCGTCACCGCACCCATCAAATCGCCGTCACGTCTTCAGGAGGAAAACGAAGAAAGGTCGAGACGCCAACAGAGGCGAGCTGACAAGGTCGTGGCTCTAGTGTCAGCCTCGGCTCAGCCCGCCGGGAGCGGTGAAGGGGCGAGGCTCCTGAACCTGGCAGCAACCCCTAAACCGGCCTTAGCGGCCAAAGTCATATCGGGGACATGGCATTTTCTATGCCCCGAAGGTAACTCATCAATATGGATGGACCAACGGTTCTTTACCCCCCTCGAGCTTGCCTCGATGCGGCATCTTCAGTCCGCAGAGGCGCTACAGCAGGCACCTAGACCGCCAAAAGGCAGCCGGGCGCGAAGAGAAGCGGTCATGCTAGTACAGCCTAGAAGCGAGCGCGACGGCCCGAGAGTCGCCAAGCGCACAAGAAAGGATCCCACTAAGGTGGGGGGAGCCCAGAGTCAGAGCATTGAGGACTCCGCTAGGAACTCCAACGGTGCGGCCACCGACAAACAGGAGAAGCATACCGTAGTACCCCCCTGGATGGCGCTGTCACTACCCCACCGGCCCGATGTGACCCTCTTACGAAAGTGCCAACGGGAACGAGTGCTGCCGGAGAGCACCGCCTGTGCCCTCTTGACGGCAGTGCAGGCTTCCCAGCGACCCATAGCGACCCGGGTGGAGGCACTCAAGCACCGCCTGTCGCAGCCTTCTCCAGATTGGTGTGACTTCAACCATTGGATACAAGCTACGGGAAAGATGTACCAGGACCCAGAAAGGCGGACCGTGTCTAGAATACTCAAGCCCAAGGTCAACCTGCAGTGGCGAGAAGAGCCACTGAAGTACCCGTTGAGCTCGCGCGCTCCCACTAGAGAAGCACGCGAACTCCATAGCCTAATGGAAGCAGACGCCTCCCGGCGGTCGGCCGCCATCGCGGCCCCGGGCACTGACCCGCTCGTGCGCCAGCAGCTCATCGAGGAAGGGGAGAGGCTGGCGCAAGCATGTCGTCACCTGGCTACCCGCACAAGAGGCAGCGGTAGCACCCTTCTGCACTGACTCAGAGATGTTGATGCCGTCGCCTCGACGCGCCGCGCAAAGACATCTAACCCCAAAGCCCAGCGAGCTTATCGCTCTACCGACCCTAGCGGTCATTCTCACCATGCGTCCATGCTGTCGTATCTCTGCGACGGCAAAGACACCTAACCCCAAAGCCCAGCGAGCTTATCGCTCTACCGACCCTAGTGGTCATGATACCGAAGATCTAGGCGCACGCTTATCCAGAGTGCGACCTATAGCCGTTCAGCCTAACCGCGGGCGAGCTAAACCCCTCAAGTAAGGGAGAATGGTGGTGGTACCCAGTTGTAGGCTGTCTGGCCAATGCCCTTGGACAAGCTTACCGCTGGCGGCCCGCCCCATCCTTCGGGGGAGCGTGCCCTTCCTTACGATTACCACTCACGCTAGAGAAGGGGGGTTTTGGACAGTACACGACTTACGGCACCTGTATGTTTGAGTAAAGCCATGCAGATGTCGCGAGTCATATACGAGGCCCGCCAGGGATGCCTGCCCGAAAGGGATGCATCCCGAGAGGGACACACCTCATATATTGCTGTTTTTTCCCACACAAACCTTCTCGAAACTCTCGAGGAAACTCTCGAGAGTTACTTTACTCAAAACAAATGGGAGATGTGGCTTGCTGGGTAGCGTGTGTCACCCGCTTGCTGTTGCTCTGCTGCGATCGCCAAAGCTGTAGCGTCTTCCATGTTTCGACCTAACCCCTGGTCGCCCCGACGAGGTACCCCTCGATTAAGATAAGCCTCCCGCACACTGTGGTTGGTGTGAGCTACACTACTGTAAACCCTTGGGTAGTGTTGGCATAGGGAAAGGCATTGAACGAGGGGAAATCACGTCCGGCCGATCCAGTTCGAGCCCGGGTCGAGCTCGCTTAAGGTGGGGGGTGTGACGTGACGCTTCGTCACTGAATGACCTTCACCTTTCCACACTCTCCGGCCTACGGTAGGCACTGCCTGAAGAAGCCCGATCACTCTTGAGAGTGGGACTTCTCATGACGGCGTGCAGACCACTAGCCGGGTTGAGAGAAACACGAACAAACTAAAATGATCATCTACTTAGCCAAGTTGAAAGGAAGGGGAGACCGTCCCAGGCGAACAGTATCGCATTAGGGTCGGCTATTCACTCGTGAGAGTGAGGCCGCCCGACTTGCCGTATTGTAGTCTGAGAGGCCCGTTTTGGTTGCCCGTTACCTGCTTATCATCCCCGAGCGATTGCTTTGGGATGAGGCAGAGACGCATGTTCGACTAACTGTGCAACCTCTGACGAGATCCGGTCGAACCCAATTAAGAGAGTTCGTCCGGAATTCGTGGCATGTAGTAATTAGGATATAAATGTCACAGAGATGTGTTCAGATCTGCAGTAAGTTCGGTTTTTCTCAATAAACGCGAAGAGCCCGACGCCCAGACCCACAAAACGAAATGAGCAACCCCCTCTCCCCTCGTGCCACCGGCACCGACGTGCGCGCGCGCGTCGCTGCCGATGACGAGAGCAGGCACGATGTCCTACGTGCCGCCCTGTGTGCCGTACAACGGTCCGAGACCACCAAGCATGAATCATGCTCCGTGGTGGCCTCGGCGACTCACATGAATATCCTGCCGACCCAGCCGCCCTCCACTCACCAAATGGACAGCGGCCAGGGCGGATCACGGCCGGCCGATGGCCGACCGCCTCAAGCAACAGCAGCGGAAACACAGCGGCTCTCAGAGTCCTCTGTACCCAACACCACGACCACCACGGGCGTGGCTAACCTCAAGACGCGAGCCGAGTTCGGAACCGCCATCGCGAGCCATCACTTGTCACACCGTCTGCTCGATCCGCGTTTGGCCCATCAGAACGCCCAGGATAACAAGCAGGGCGCGGCCGGGGCCGGTAAGGAGGTCGCGCTGGTCGATGCTGCGACCACGCTGTACGACATCGACAAGGCAGCCCCCAACCTTCCCCCGAACCCTACCTCGCCCAAGGACGGTATGAACACCCAGCATTCGCCTGATCTTGAACCCCTCCTCGGACAGGAGGGCTCCCTCGGCGGAGAGGGCGCGAGGCTGGTCACCAAGATCGCGGAGGCCGGCTTTCACTCGCCGAAGCCGTCATCGGGGCTAAAGCCCCTGACCTTTGAGGAACGGTGCAAGCAGCTGCCGCAGAACCTGGACCGCAAGGGTGGATACGACACCTGCAACGAGCTGCAGCGGCTCAGGGCGAACCTCCTATTCGCTCGCTGCCTCGGCCGCACCCGGAACGACCTCTACAAGGCGGTAATCAACAAGCTCACGATCATCCTAAGCTGTGGCGATCTGAGCAAGTACGAGGAGAAGAAGGCCTTCGGCTACGGCATAGTGGACGCCATGCGCTCGGTACTCGACGAGCTCAAGGGCCTGGACCCCGCGCAGCGGCGGCACGACTACTCGCGCAACTTCAAGATCTTACTGCACCACGTGCTGCTTTCCCCCGCCGGCCAAGCGGTGGTGCGCGCCCTGGTAAAAGAGGCACGCAGCCACCAGCCAGAGGATGAGGCTAAGGCGGCAGGCTGCCTCATGGCAATGAGCGGCGGAAAGCCCGCCTCGACCCCCCAAGCGGCGGCCCCAGCTCCGCCGGCGCCGCCTCCGTCGCCTGCCTCGACCCTCCAAGCGGCGGCCCCAGCCCCGCCGGCACCGCCTCCGTCGCCCGTCTCCTCGGACGGCGTCGAGGTTGAGATGACATTCGGCCAGTGGCTGGATAACTTTGAGGAGACGTCCGGCGCCAGCGAGGTCGGTATGCCGGCCGAGGGAAATGAGACCGCCGTAGGAGCCATCCTAGCCGGCGTTTGCGACCAGCTGGCAAAGGAGCGACAGAAGAGGGGTGAGCGCACGGCGTTCCCATTCAGCCTTGGGTCGAAGGGCCCCACCCCGACGCTGGGCTTCCCGGAGGTCAAGCCATATGATTACGACAAGGACGTATGCCTGTCCCATATGCACCGCCTTGGCAAGTTGATCAGACATTGGCACAAGGCGGCGTTCCAGTTCATTCGGATGCAGACGCCAACAGGCAAGATCAACCTGGAAGGCGCGCGGGAGGCAGCCTTCCGCGCGCTCATCTCGTGCTTCCGCCAGGGCCCTCTGTCGGCTCACGCGGCAAACCTGCTGGCCAAAGCCTGCGAGGTTCTTCTCCCGGCGGCAATGAACCTGGCGGACGCTGTGGTTGCCGTCGGCGAGGCACAGCATGCCCTTCGGTTCGTCGTGAAGACCTCCCTCGAGTGGGTGCGCACCGCGCCGACCAAGATCGATGACTTCGCCAACATGCGTGACGACTCTACCCTCAGCCTGGAGCTATACTGCCTCAACACCGGGGTCCTCCTCCAGGCCGGACCCACACTCCGCAAGCTACGCAATGACTTCCAGGAGTGGGAGGGAAAATTGAACCTACTCCAGGCGGAGTATGCAGACCAACTCAAACGGCTCAGCGCCACCGACCCGGAGGCGCCCCCCCTAGTCGAACGGCTTATCGCAAACGTGGAGCGAGGCGGCGACCGTTTCCCGCAGCCTTTCGCGCGCTACTTGGCGCTCCTAAAGGTGTGCATCCACCCGACAATGCAGTACATCCGGCACACCAACATGTGGTTCACCGAGATCGCGGCCAACCTGGACGGACCGGCCAACCCCCAGGCCGATCTTCGGACGTTGGTGGTGAACCAGCTGTACTCCTGCCCCGTGCTGGAGATGACGGAGCAGCGCTGGGGCGCGGACATCCTGTATCGGCGCATTGGCGGCGAGCTGGTTGAAGGCACACACACCGCGGACGTGGTGGAGACGGCGTTTGGCGAAGCCCCCCAACCCCGCGTCCTGGTGTGCGCGGCGCGCATGAGCAGCGGGCAGACGGTCTTGCCGTACACGCGCGAGCACATGGCGGCGGCGGAAGAGTGGAGGCGCTACACGGAGCTCCGGAACGCGATTACCCGGAAGCCGTACGAATCGCAGGTCCCGCCCAGCCAGAACCCCACTGCGGGATTGCCCCCCGGTGGCGCGACGGCCACCCCTACCCCCCACAGGCCCTCGGCCACGAGTGAGGCGCCCGCACCAACCGACCCCATGGTCACGGCCTCCGCCGACTGTGCGAGCGGCGGGCCGACCGCCGCCTCGGACGAGAACCGCGCCGCGGCCACCTCTCAGCGCCGCAGCGTGCATGCCCACCCCCGTACCGGTGGAGCTCTGCCCTGTGCCATGAAAAGTGCGAATGTCAGCATGAAAACTGGACACCCTGTTAACTCGAACCCATTGTACGGGTGTGTGCCGATGTGCGTTACAAAAGAAATCCATGCCTATGGAGGTGACCCACCTGAGTCGGTGCCCCCAAGAAAAAGGGTAAAGGCTGAAGTTACCCTTTTTGTGCCAATACCTTTCTCCCCGATAAGTGACGGCACCGAGGCCTCGGAGCCCGCGGGGCAAAGGGAGAGGATGCGACCCAACCTTAGGCCCAAAACACCACCCCCAGTGCGAGACGGCAGCCCATCCGCTACCTCGGACGCACACAGCCCCTCCAAATACTGGCGGGAAGCAGCCGGTAGCGAGCCGCAGACGACATCGGGGAGCCCGGAACCTAGCGCGGCGAACACAACCACCGAGCCGGAGGACTCGCCAGCGGAGAAAGAGTTCCTTACCCCCCCAGCTCCCGTGCACACCCCGACGCCGCCGGTCGCGCCACAAGCCCCCGCCCCCGCAGCCCGAGGTGTGCAAGAGGGCGCACCGAGAAGGAGGTGCCTCGACCTCGAGGCCGGCGACCCTGACCCAGCCAAAAATCCGAACCGAGCCTGGGCAGCTGATCCCCAGGACTCAATATGGACGGGTAACTGCTCGAATCGGATCTGCTTCGACTGGAACCTTAACCGAGGCTGCTCTGCCTACTGCAGCCGTTTTAGCTACCGACATGCTTGTCAACGTTGTGGCGAGAGTTGCCAGCGCGGCGACGGACGTTTCGATTGCTCCCGCTGCCGACCGGCAGGCAGCGAAGCCCCACCGCGCTCGGGGCAGGCATACGCTGCCGACCCCCCGACGAGTCCGCTGACCAAGACAGAACTGGTAACGTCGTCGGCGGACGGCGCCTACAGGGCAGCAGCCAGTTGGATGTGCGACCAAGGGCCGCCGCGGCCATCCGATGGTGAGGATGTGACACAGGATGAGCCCTTAGTGCGCCGCGAGAACTTCCGACCTGTAGGGTCCCAATTTGCCTCGCCCCCTGAGCCGTCGAGACAGGTGAAAAAAGGTAGCCCTCCGCCTAGCACCAAGGCCGTCAGCAACGCGGCGCCGCCGCTAATGGCTGTGGATATCGCAAGGCAGGTTCAAGAGGAGCGCTCGAGGGGGGGGCCGTCAAGATATACTACTCTGGCGACCGACAACTTGAACGCTGTCCTGGCCGACCCATACGGCGCCCGCTGTTTCCACTGCTGCGGCGCTCCGAGAATCTACCCTGACTCCACTGTCATCGATGGCAGTACGCTGTTGTGCCCGCTGTGCGGCGTCGACGCCGTCGTGCCCGCGTCGAAGGTCGCGGAGGACGCAACCCTACATGCGTGGAGGTTTTTGGCCTTCTATCCCGGGACGGGCCACGACGTGCCACAGGAAATGATAGAGAAGAAAACAAAGCCTGTGTTGGCCTCGCCAACAAAGAAGCAACCCACGTACGCAGAAGTCGCAGCGTGCCCCCCGAGCAAGGGCGCTTCGGAGGCGTCGGCGTCCTCAGAGCAGGACGTTAGCGGGTCGCCTACCCAGCCTGAGCCCCAGTGCCGTCCGCTGCCCACGTGCAAGCTAGAGGGTTGCAACCGGCCATGCTACCCACGACCTGAGGCGGCGGCCGATGCTACGGGCGAAGGCCGCGGAGGCAGCTGGCACGATTACTGTGGCCGGACGCATGCGCAGCGGGCCATCGCGCAGCGGCGCGCCCCCAACCCCGACGCGCCGCGCTGCGCTCGCGACGGGTGTCCGCAGAACGCATGGCGGCGCTCCATGAAAGAAGGCGGTGGATATCACCGATGCTGCGGCCAACAGTGCGCGCAGCTACTGGCGGCTGCCGAGTCACAGGGAGACATGCCGAGGTCAGACGCCAACGAGTCGCAAGCCGAGCCAATGCAGCTGAAGAATGGAATGCGCGTGCATGGGCCGCTGACGGAGGAGAGCCTCTCCCACGTATCCGAGGCGGGAAGCCTCCCGGCGGCTTACTTAGACACTCGCCCTTTCTCTGTGGCGTTCCAAGGTCCTGCTCAAGGAGCGACCGTCGTCTTCGTAAGCGGCGCGACCGCCCCCATCGAGCAGGGGGGGCATGGCCTCCAAGCCAACCAGGACATTAAGATCGATGCGTCCCGAGTCCAAGCATATCCCAGCCTGGTGAAAGCAGTCGGGCCGCACTACAAGAGGAACGCGGACGCCGCGACCTCCGCTGGGGCGCCGACATCGTTGTTTCACCCCTGGCAGTTCAATCGGCTGAACTGGGGTGCGGGCCCAGCAACGGCCTCACCGGACTCGACATGCCCGCCGACCGCCGCCTCACGGGGCACGCGCTCTAGCAGCCAGCCGCAAGGGCAGGACGGCCGCCGTGACCGCAAGAGTGGCTTCGGGCCCAAACACGAAGGCTGGCGCCAGCCGAATGGGTTAGGCAGCCCCCGCCCGGCGGGTTGGTGGCAGCAGTCCACAAGGGAGGAATCCGCCCTTTGCGGCCCGCCAGGCGATCGCTTCCGGTCCATCCCTCCAGCTTCCTCTCCCAAGCCCCTATCGCCAACAAACGATGTTCAGAGTCAATGGTTTACCGGTTTAGCCAAGGTCGTCAACGCACACGAGGGCGTTATCACCGAGAAACGCCCAAGCGATGGCGTGTACGGATCTCGGCTGACCTTTGAGCTGCATCCCTACAACAACTTCGGACACACTGTGTCTGAACATTGGGTGGCGTTCCGTAAGGATCCCATTCACCACCCCGGACGTGCCTTGTCAGTGGTGAGGCTTATCCTCCCAAACCCGCTGCCCGGCTGGACCCAGCAGGAGGTTCGGCCTGCCCATCGGCCACCCCCGCCGCATCAGGGCCGAACCCGATTGCCGCCTGTCTCTTTGACAGACTCCCTACCAACGGTTCAGATGCTGTTTGGCCGCTATTATGGCTCCGACAGCACGGAGCCCGCCCGCAAAGGAGCGCCCACAAAAGCAGGCCTCGCACTCGACCTTGCGTACGCGGGCAGCCCCGGGGATCCGCCGCCGGAACGGCCCGCACTGAGCCGCTTTAGTGGCATCAAGTGCAAAGAGTTCCCGGCGGAGTTCGAGCATCCCATCTTGAGTAGGTACGGCCGGATATGCGAGACCGGCCCCTCTTACCCTTATGGAGGGCAGGCGGTGGCCTGCGACCCGCCCTCTACCTGGGCACCGCCCTACTCGAAGAGAGAAGGGGGAGCTTGGGGGGCCAGCTTCGGTGGAGAGCTGCAGTACTATTCACTCCTCGAGTACATGCTCGCCTGCGCCCCGCCGAGTCTGTTCTCCCAGATTAACCTCAAGGCGATCTTCTTCGTCAAAGACTTGACCTACTACGGTTCACCTGCCCCTACCTTAGCGGTGCCGTCTGAGGGAGTGATCTTGGTCGACCTACACGAGGCAAGACAGAGCCTGAGCATGGGTGGCGACCTCCCAAAAGCGCTGACGTATAAGGTATCTCGCGTGCTACACGAGTTGGGGCACCTGTGCGATTACGCCATCGACCCGGAGGGGTTCGAAAAGCCCGACCCCATGCTGCATTTCGTACTGCCCGACCACCAGTTCCCCTCGCGTACTTTCCCTACTCTTCGCATAAGTGGGGATACGAGGGGCAGGCTACCCAACAACATGCTGTACGCCGCCATCAGTCCCGAAGAATTCCGGGCAGAGGCTCTCGCTGACCTGTGGATATCGCAAGGAGCGTTAGGAGTCGCGCAGGAGATGAACCTGGCATACTGGGATGCGCGAGCTCGCGGCAGCCTCCCCGCCCTGAGCACAATGCTGAAGGAGGGCTTCAAAGCCCGTGGGACGATCCCCGCGCGCGTACACCCACTCATGTCCTTGAACCAAAGGGTTTTGGCACAGTACAAGGAAGGGTATCACCGGGAAACGACTCCCATCTCCCTTGGAGTCGAGGCTTTAGCCCGAAGAGTGGCTATAGCCGAGACCCGTCGGCGAGATGCGCGCGGCGAGACACCCCAGAGCGAGCCACAGTGGCGTGTTGCCTACGCTGGCGACCCCGTGGACCTGCCGCTGTGGCGCGTGCGCGAGAACGCCGGGCCCAGCACTACCGTTGTCGAACTAAAAGATCTGGCAGCCGGGCAGGACCAAGCTGCACTTCCCGGTTGCTCGGAACAGGCGCCCATGTCGATGCTCGCGAGCACGCCGCCTTCTAGCGCCGCCTCCGATGGATCCGACCTCCGGCGCGAAGAGGAAGGCCCCGAAGACGACCAGGCGACCCCCATCCCTCCGTCCTCCCCGAAGATGACCGGTGCAGCCAACAGGCTGGCGCGCAGAGAGCTGCGGTCGTCAAAAAGAGTGGGAGAGGCGGATGCGATGGCATACCAGCCGAAGTGGGTGTGGCGCCAAAACGCATGGGATCACGAGCATGGGCTTGGACATGGAAACCGGCGAGTGCTCGTGGCGGCCGCGGTGACTAACCACGCTCACGGGAAGAAGCCGGAGGGTCCCGCCGCCCGAGGCAAGGGGCGAGTCGAACCAAGAGGGTGCGCCAAGGCGGAGAAGCGTGACCGCTCTCCTGTCAGCCTCCGCTCTCGCCTCGCGATTGCTGAACACTCCTTCCTGAGCACCCTGGAAGAGAAGTGCGCGAGCCACCACACGCCCCCGTGTGGGCTTAGCGAAGTGACGGTTCACTTTGATGTCCGCGGCGAGCCGCGAGCCCAACGCCACAAGATCAAACTAGATCTCGACGAGCAGGCGGCACTACTTCTATACCGAGTGGTGCTCCAGATAGTCGGGCACGTGGGGCCCAAGATGCTGAGCTGGCGCCTGTTGGGCGGCTCCAACCAGATCAGCTTCGACACGATGGATACGGGGCGCGGCATCGGCTTGCAGGCCGGAAACCACTACGCGCTGATAAGCCGGATGCGAGGAGGAAGCGATCAGCCCCCGCACTCTGAGGAAGAGCGCCAAGTGGGCGCTCCCGTGATGCCCCAAGCGGTGCCCGAACCCGGAGCCACAATGGGCCGAACAGCAGAAGAGGCTGAGACGCCACAACCATTTGGCCCTGGCGCGACTCCGAACCCCACCCAAGGTGCCGACCGCCAGACCAGGCTACCGGCTGACGGAGGTGGAGGCCCGATAGACGTTAGCCCGCCTTACCGCCCGATGGAGGCCGAGTCTGGAGGGGGCGCCCCTTCAGAAGAGGCCCCGCCGGCCCATTTCCCTCGCCTTGAAGCAATCCCTCCACCCCCAGAGCCAACCTCGACCCCGCCGGCGGAGAGCCTCCCTCAAGGGACGCCGGCGGCACCCCGTTACTGGAACGGAGAAGAAGCTGAGCCGGGGGAGGATCAGTCAGCACGAGCAGAGGCACAGAGACTCGAGCGGTTCCACCTAGAGGAACGGATAGAGGCTGAGATTCAGGCTCGGATACGAGCTGAACTGCAGGCATCCGACCTACGAGCTGAGCTGCAGGCATCCGACCTACGAGCTGAGCTGCGGGCATCCGAGATGCAAAGGCGCCTCACGGCAGCCGCCGCCGCTGCAACAGAGGCAACGGAGGAAGACGACCCGCAGTACGCTAGAGACAGGCTACCCGCAGAGACGAATGATACCCAACCTCAGGCCCAAGTTCGGGATGTATGGCCCGGCCACAGTCGCTCAGTCAACTTCGGCTCAGCGGCACGCTGCTCGACAAGCTACCCCGGGGAGGAGCCAGCCAGCTTTCCCCATCGACCCCGCTCGGAGCGACCGGCGGGTACAGAGAGTCGCTGGCAACACTACGACAACGGCGGCCCGGAGGGCCGATGGAGTGACGACCCGGCGGTGCCATCCCGTCAGAGGTCGCCTCGAGGAGAGTCGCCGCCGCCGCCCGACTTCCAAGACGCCCCACACGAAGGCACCGGCGCCCATACGCCTGTGCCCTCAGAGGTGCACACGAGCAGGTACACCTCTGCGACCTCAGCGCAAGCGGCTCGTAGAGGGGCATCCGGCTCTACCTTCTCGCAGCCCGACGACGGCGACGTGGCGGCGCAAGAAGACTCCCTCTCGTTCTGGGAGGCCGAGGAGTCAACGACCTTCACAGACGCACCGAGTACAGCCATGATGGAACGCTACTTCGAGCGCCACCACGTCGATCCAGCCGTAGTGGAACTGGTAGCGCGCGTGCGCCGGCAACCCTGGCAAGCCAACTGCGCTTCGCCCCACACCAACTGCTTCAACCCCAACCTGGAGAGGCCCCCGCTTCGCCAGAACCTTAGGGTGTACAACACCATGAAGAAGCTCTCTGAGACGAGGGTGTCACAGAAGGATTTCAAATTCTTCAACGACCCACTGCTGACGGCACCAACGGAGCACGAACAGCTCCACACCTGGATTCAGGTTCGAGCCGAGATATGCATTACCCTGCGGCAATGCGTCGATACCCGCTGCGCAGGCTCTGAGTTCCTCCCCGCTCTAAGGGACGAACTGAACCGGCTTCTCGGCCACACTCAGGCCCTACCCCAGCTTGCAGCCCTGATAGTACAAGGACTACAGACATTCGTGACGCTGGCATCAAACTGCTTGCTCCTTGCTTGTGATGACCATTTCTGCCCCGAATACAGTCCCCTCACGGCTCTCTCATCTGTGCGGCGCAAGTCAGGTCAGTCCCTAGTGGATCTCTTCACCAACATCGAGCTGCTGATGCTGCAGAGCAAGCAAAAAGAGCAGCAGGGTAGGGATTACATCTACACCACCCTATGCAACTCGGATAGGCAGGTGGTCCCCGACCTACACCGGTTCGCTGTAAGCGCGATCGAGAAGGGCGACCAACCTTGGGCTCCCGAGGTAGCCCTCGCCTTTGATCGCGCGTGTACGAACGCCAGGGCCTATGCGCGAACTGTCAGCGAACGCGACCGACCCGACGTGCTCAAGCTGCAGACCATTGCGTTTACGGCGGGCATCATTGGCTTGGACCAGAACCTAGCTCTCAGCTATCGCAAGGACGGGCGTTCTCCCCTCGGCGGGGACCAGGACGACCCGATGCTGCCGCTACCGCGCCGCAGCCGCGGCCAGAGGACCCGTAACACGGTGGCCCCAGTCACTACCAGGTCGACGGCCAACACCCAAAGGCAGCACCCGCAGCTCGCCCCCGAGGCCCCGTCATGGCCTCCACCGCCGCCGCGGCCCCCACCGGCACCGCCGCTGCAGCCGGTGCCGTCGCCGCCGCTCTCCCAGACTCAGCACCTCAAGCCGCTAGACCGCACAGATCGGCAAAGCAGCCTCCAGCCAATGGAGCCTCGACGTGCCCCAGCGGAGCCTCGCCGTGCCCCAGCGGCCCCGCACCAAGTCACGACTACCAACCTGTGGATCGACATGATGGAAGTGCGCCGCGCAGCAGAGGAGTCGGATCCTGCGCGCCGACGGTTGGCCGCCATGATCTGGCCTAGCGACGATTGCACTCAGTTTGCGAGTAACATCGAGTGTAAGCCCACGCCCGTGTTCGAAAACGATGGCAAACCCGCCTACTTCAACGACGGGAGACCTATGGTCACGTTTAACCACAAAAAAGCGTGCCGCTACTGCTCGGTATGGGCCGCGCAGCCAGGCAACCTGGAAGAATGGAGGCAGTGGCCTCAGGAAGTACGCGACGGTCAGCATAATCCGAAGGTATGCCCTCGCGCAATAGCTCAGCTCCTCAAGGCAGGCAACCCGGGGGCCAGCTTCTTGAAAGAGCGGTGGGGGAAAAACAAGGCCACCCGTCCGGAAGGCAACCAGCGCCGCGCTGGCCAATAGGAAACCAATGAGGCTAGCGGGGACGGAGCCTCAGGTAAAGGAGGGGGGGAGAAACCTTGTGAACATGATCCGTGTGAGCACCATGTCCCCCAGGTATTAGTCCTGGCGGGTGTTAATAATTTAATAGAACCACCAAGTTTTGACACCCGTCCGAAAAAAGACCGTGCACACTATGCAGAACCTACACTACATGAAACAGAACCTACACTACATAAAAACCCATTGTCAGACAGTACCCCACAAACAAAGACCCAGGAAAACAAGAGGGGCCCCGAAGAATACAGAGGGGCCGTGGGGCGACCCCCAGACTCGCTAGAACAACTGTTCGTCAACACCCCGCTGCAGCTCACCCCGATGGTAGAGCAGGCGAGTAAAGCCCGAAAGCTTTCATCTGGGACGGCCGCGTGCCTACTACAGAACTGTTGGAGGTTTTGGTCCGCCCCTAGACTGCGGGCTCGCCATTACGACCCTCGGAACCTGACAGCGATTCGGAAGACACCACCGGGAGCAATCCGCCTCCCGGGGTACGAACTGAGCACAAGAGAAGCAGCCGCTCTGCACTACTTAATCGAGCACGGGCGTGTTGGAGAACTGAGCCGCTCCCTTGAGCAGCTACAGGAACGCAGGACCCAGCTGACAGAGAAAACACTATTACCAATGACCATAGTGTGTCGACAGATAAGCGGGACCCACGCCGCCCGCGCTGTGCTGGAGTTTGCGGAAGCTCACGACCTTGCCCGTTCGGGGAGGTTATACAGCGAAACCATACTAACCGTCCTCGAGAACGCCTCGCGCGAAGAAGCGGAGGCGATCGCCTGGCGGGCCGCGAAGGGAGGATACCTACTGTCAGCAGTAGCCCGGGAGAGACTGGAAAAGTCGGGATCATATACATCTGCCCAGTGGAAAGCCCACTGGCAGGTGCAATCCCTCCAAGAAAAAAGCTACGGAGATGGGAAAGCCCGCAACGAACCTACGAGAGCCAACTTCGTGGTCCTAACCCGTCATAGGGGCTGCTCAATAGAAGTTCTCTCAATTAGAGGCCTAGTAGCGCCTTTCTTTGCGGTACCGCAAGGCCCGTCCAGGGCCACCACAATGCACCCGAAGGTAATGGAAAAGGACAGTAACTTATGCCAGGCGCTAGACAGCGCCGTAAGCAGGGATCCGGACGGCCACGCATACACACAGTGGAAGACTCTCGCCATGGCGCACCAGCTGGGGAGATGCCCTTACCCTCGCAGTGGCTTACGGCAAATACTCTCCCCGCGTTTAGGAGTGCAGGACAACGGCGGAGGCCTCATAGAAAAGGGAGAGAACTTCCAAGCCTCGGCGTGGCACGTGGAAGTGCGGCTAGGAGATAGACTGCTCAATAAGCCGCCGTTGGGGCATGAATGGATCCCATTGGACGAAGCGGCGTGGGCTCTCGGCGACGCGGACCCGCTACAATTGTGGCGCCACCTGCTGATCCAAGTAACGCGGGCGAATGGAGCGACGTCGAAGGACCCAAGGCCACGTGTGAGACACCAGCCCGCGGGTATACCGAGAATCCTTATCGTCTGCGAGGAATCGCTGACGGTGAACAGCCGTATGCTAGCCACGGGCCACACCGCCCCTTTGTCAGTTGACTTACTGCCTCCAGAATATGAGGGGCCGCGCCACCTCACGGGAGATGCAATCGAAATATTACACCTCGGTTGGGACATGCTGATCGGCTTCCCACCGTGCCAGCATCTGAGCAACGCCTCGGCGCTTTACCTTCCAAGACCAGGGCGCCGGGAGCGCATGCGAAAAGCCGCTAGGTTCTTCCGAGACTTATGGGAGGCAAAGATACCCGCCATTGCTTTAGAGAACCCGAAGATGCACCCGGAGGCCTGCATGGCCATAGGCGGCCTCAAGCCTTCCCAGACCGTTCACCCGCACATGCACGCGTGCGAGGTCTCAAAACCTACTAACCTATACCTCTCGGGGTTACCCCCACTGAGGCCATCCCAGCAAGTCGCGGGGAGAATGCACCCGCTAACTCGCCTGGCCAAGGGACCCCTCAGGGCCCTTACCAAGGGGCGTACCTTCGACGGGATCGCTCGAGCTATGGCCCAGCAATGGGTGCCGGGCATAGCAGCCCGCCGACTCCAGCAAGAAGAGTCACGAATATGCCTTGCGGTAGAATATCGCCTAAGAGCTATGTACGGACAGGAGGGGACCCTCTCGGGCAGTTGCCCCGACTGGTCAGCGGTAAGACACTTCTGCGAGGAAGCTACAGTAGTAGCCGCGATCCTAGAGGTGTCAAGTCGTAGCCTAACCGCAGGCAGGCCACCGACGCAGCGCGGCGGTCGAGTCACAGTCGCTGCGGCCCGCCCCGAAGATGTGGAGCTAGCAAAGCCACCGAGCCGCGGACCAGCGGCGTTCTTGGCCTGGAAACGTTGGGTAGAATTGCAGCGCGGACACGTTTTTGGAATAACCAATAGGCCGAGGTCGCTGTGGAAACGGTCCTCAACCGACCCCGCAAGTCAAGCCAGATGGCTTGACGCCCAGAGAATCGTACGCGACCACCTATTGGAGCGCCGTACCGAACCGGATACCACCACCCTACTACTCCCCACCAAAGCAGCACCGCCCGTACCCCCTATCCGTAGGATCCACCGGCGTTTTGGGACTTGGTGGATTTGGACCCCCATAAGCGGTACCGATAAGGCGCCACCGCGACATGAGTGGCGCCGGCTGCCGCGAGACTGTCAGGCCATCTTGGACCGAGCTGCCGCGGGGATGCGATCCACTACCGCCAAATTCGAGCGTAAGCGGATGTCGTTCTCCCTTTCCCCTACCTGGCGCCGCTTAGCGCGAGGCCTCCGAATGAGAGCACCAGAGCTACGCCAAATACAGGATCACAAGGCCACGTTGGCCAACGTGCTTCCCAGCGTGGCACGTACCCTGGAAGATGTGTGCGCCGTATGCAAGCGCCCACGGGCTGGGAACGACCCATGTCCCCGGGGACTAGGGGCGAGCTCATGTGGTAAGCCGCCCGCAAGGCCGTCGGTCATACGGTTCGTGAAGGCTACCTCCAATAATGAGCCGCGGACCTGTGTTATGTCAAACCACCTCAGAGCCAAGGATGTTATCAGCAAACACGCGCGCTCATGGCGTCTGAGGATGCACCGGCGCGCGTCGCCCATTGGGAGGGCATACCCCCTTGACAAACGGATCTGTACCGCCCATGGGGTCGGACTTGCTTCGTACCAGCACTCTTACTTGGATTCCATAGGCGGACCGGTGCGATCGCGGCCGGCTCGAGTCAGACTTAACGAAAAGTTAGAACCAGACCTGATACCCTTACACCTACCTGACTCGTTCGGGGAAGAAGCGATCTCTCGCACCCCGCGCCTACCGCCCCGCCACCAAACGCATTGCGCATGGCTAAAGGATGTGTTGATCAGCATGCACAATACAGGTGCGAAGAAGGCCAAAGCGCCCTACCTCGTCGGCCGCGCTTGCGCTTGGTCTCCAGCAGCGATGGGAGACAGCGGAGCGGCGGTGAGCTTGGTGGGCTCCGAGTTCCTCAAGATGCTACCCCCCGAAGCGGTGGTTGAATTCCGTTGGGACCAGAGCCGGATATCCGGCGACGTGTGTGGGCCCAACGGAGAACCACTAGCCATCCTAGGTGAGGCGGATCTGTTACTCACCATCTCCAGAATCCCATTTCACCACACCTTCCAGGTCGTGTTGGGCGGAGACCTATTGTTGATGGGAGCTGACTTCATGGCACCCAGAGAGGGTGACGTTTGCCCTAGAGTGGATAAGGGCGACGGTGTTGCCGGATTTTGCACGCTCAATCACCCTAAGTACGGGCGGGTACGTTTACCACTGACCACCGACCCAGCGGCCCAGCCAAAGGGGCGAGCGCGAGTGGCGGCAGTCACCTCCAAAGAGCACAAGGCTGCGGCGATGCCGCAGCACCACCTATTGTTCAATGTCACCGCCTTCCGGGTAGCACCTCGCAGCGAACGGGAACTCCTGCTTCGTCTGCCCGACAGGCTACAAGACCCGCCGTGCACTGAGCCGCTTCTCGTAAAACCTCTAGCCGAACATAGGGGGCTGGATCCGAATGTAAGAGTCGCTTACTCGCTGTCACGACCGCGGAAGCCGGAGGGGTCCAATGATCTTCATGTCCCCGTAAGGGTACTCAACCTGGCACAGGTGGCGGTATCGATCCCCGCCTTATCCCCTCTAGCAGAGATGGAGATAGGAAGCCAGGCCGCCGACCAGAACGACGGCCCCTCGTTCACCCCTGAAGAGATTCAGAAGATATTGGATGAGCTTGTCATTGACCCCAACGGAGTGCTCTCCCCGGATGAGCGGGGACAGGTTGATGATCTCGTCAAACGAAGGTTAGGCGCTTTTGCCCAGGACGCAAATGCGCCGTCGCTGACCCACGCAATCGAGGTGCATCTCCCCCTTAAGGAGGGCGCCGTGCCTCACCGGCACGCCCCACCACGGTTAGGGGTTGAAGGGCGCCGATTCGTCCGTGAAAATGTAGCTGAAATGGAACGACGAGGCATAGTGTACAAAACACAGAGTCCATGGGGATCGCGCATTGTTCTAGTAAAGAAAAAGGATGGCGCTCTACGGCAGTGCATTGACTACCGCGACCTCAACGCCAAACTATTGGTACAAGATAGCCCGCTGCCTCGGATTGACACGTGTCTAGAGGCGATGACCGAGGGTTTCTTCAACGAGCAAATCGCACAGCTCAAGAAAGAACCCGACCCACCCCTGCGAAGCGTCCCGGCGGGCAGCGCTCACGGCGGCGCTGAGGAACCCGAGCCCCCGGAAGGCGGCAGCGGGACGGGTAGCGACCCCGCTCCTACCTTAGACCCCCAAATCGAAGCTACAACTGAAGCCGGAGGACAAGTGAGTGAGGGCCCGGAGGTGCACAGAACGCACCGTAGTGCCCCGAGGTTCTGGTGTACTTTGGACCTTGCCAGCGGCTTTCATGGCATCCCGATAGCCCCGGACTCACAACCGCAAACGGCTTTCGTAACCCCTGACGGGAAGTATGCGTATACTCGCCTCCCGTTCGGGCTGCAATGCGCGCCGTCATACATGGTTAACCTGATGAATGAAGTCATGCAGGGGCTCCAGTGGTCGATATGCGTTTGCTACATGGATGATACCCTCGTATGGGCTCATAGCTTCGAAGAAATGATGGAACGGCTCGAACTCGTGCTTGAACGTTTCATCGGGGCTAACCTGAGCCTGAAAGCAAAGAAGTGCATACTCTTTGCCACTCAGGTAGACTTCCTAGGGTTCCGCCTGTCGGGCCAAGGGATTGGTGTATCTCCTGAAAAGGTGGAAGCCATTCGGCGGATAAACCCCGAAGCCATAAACAACATCACGGCAGTGCGTTCCTTCCTAGGGGCGGCCAGCTTCTACCGCAAACACATTAGGGGCTTCGCGGCCATAGCCAAACCCCTTACCGAGCTCACACGCAATGGGTAGATGTGGCCACCGAGAGCCAAAAGGATGGGGCACAGGCTGCCATCCGTCAGTTGAAAGAAGCACTCACCACCGCACCGGTGCTAGCCCTACCCAGGTGGGACAGGCCATTCATTGTACATACGGATGCATGTATCACCGGGTTGGGAGCCGTGCTCTGCCAAAGGGACGACGACGAGATGGAGCGACCGATAGCCTACTGGGGCAGAGTGCTGACCCCGGCGGAGGCAAACTACAATGTATCAGAACTCGAACTGCTAGCCATAGTGTGCTGCATCAAGCACTGGAGGCCCTACCTATGGTCTGCGTCTGGGAAAAAGTTCATGCTGAGAGTAGACCACGCCGCGCTGTTATATCTTCACACAGCAAAAGACACCGTTGGCGGCGGCCCTGCGTCCCGCCTGCAGCGATGGTACTTGAAACTTCAGGAGTACCGCTTCGAAGTCTGGCACCGGCCTGGTCGGATACACCACGATGCCGATTTCATCAGCCGTATGCAAGGGAACCCCGAATATGCAAGACTCACCGGAGGAGACGAACCTAACGCCCCCGAGTGGGCTAGGATCTCAGATGAATCGATCCGAAGGCACACTACCGCCAATAACTCAGAGCCCGGGAACCCCGCAGCGGGGCAGGCAGCGCCGAGGAGCGCTACCACTAAGGTGGGGGGAGGAGCATTGGGCGATACCAACGCAGTCACGCCTGAGCCAAGGGGCTTCGCAAACTCAGAGGCTAACAAGGTGGTGGCGACGGCAGCCACCAGAGAAACCAAAGCAAGTGAAACAATAAAAGACCCGCGGGTACCGGCCCTGACAGAGGACCTATCCGTAGAAGAAACATTCAACCTATTGGCAGCCCTGGAAGCCCGGTTGCCGGTTGACGAACGGCCGGTGGCCCTCGAGCAACTCAGCTTTCAGCTCCGGAGAGGTCGAAAAATCAGAATGACAACCCTGGAAGCCATTCTGCTCCGACTCAAGGAACAAGGGCTAGGGCTTCGGGCGGCCGAACTCGCTGAAGTGATGATATCTACCCACCGAGTATCCAAAAGGGCGCTGTACCTTGCGCTCGCGGCCACTCACGCAGCTGGCCTATGCCTACAGTCCGCGCCTCTACAGCGTGCGCTCAGCACGGACTTCAACGTTAGAAGCACCGGAGCAAAGAAGATGCTCCAAGCTCTTGAGACAGAGTTTGACGGCAACCTTGAGACGGCAGACTACCCTTCACATACCAACAGGCTACAACGTCGGGCGCACATAGGGATAGTCGCGATGGAAGGAGGGCTAGTGTGGTGCCAGAAATCGGTCGCACAGGGAGGTAACCCAATCCAGGTGAGCGCTTCCAAAAAGTGCGAAGACGGGAAGAGTATTGTCCTCACCGCGCGCAGCGCGCTCAGGGAGGCACTCAGAGAAGTACCACCGACACTAGTAACAGCACTAGATGATCAGCTAAAGCTCTTCCCAGAGGGCCAAGCTAGAATAGTGCTGCCCGGCGAGTCTTCATGGCACAAAAAGCGACAACACCACATATGGATAGTAGCTCTCCAACCGCCAGATCCTTACGAGCTACAGGCGGCGACCATCGACCCCACGGCGGAAAGGCCGGAGTGGGTTCAATTGCAAACGGTTATACAGAACAGAGACCCCGCAATCGCCAAAGCCATCATGAAGGCAGTAAGAAGATACCGCGAAACTCCAGCAAAGGAGCTACAAAGCCCGTACCAAACAATACGTAGCGATCCCAACGAGGGGCTCCCGGAAGTGCAGTCGCTGAGAAGGTCGTTGAACTCTGTAGTTGCCAGCTGCACCACTTGGGAGGATTTGCAGCAGCTGAACCGTGGGCGGTGGGCTACCGCGAGGATAGTAGGTGGTGCTATCACCCCATCCGTTCGCAACATAGTGGCGGCAAACGCCCATCGCTCAAAGGATCAGTCTCAGCTGGCCCAGCTCAATGACTCAGCGACGCGTGCCAAAGAGGTGTGGTCAAAATATGCTGCCCACGAGGTACCGCATAGCGAAGATATTCGCCGAGAACAGCAGAGCGACCTATGGTGTAGCGAAATCATGGAGCACCTCATTTCCGAAGCCATACCAGCCGCCCTGACCGGGCCAGCAATCACTCGATTCGTAGCCACGGCCTCTGAATACACAATAAGAGAAGGGCTCCTGTTCAAATTCCAACGAGACCCCCGCGCCCACCGAAATGCGGTGCAATTGGCAGTACCGGTGGCCCTGCGTGGCCCATTCCTAGAAGCCTTTCACGAAAGGACCGGCCATCCGGGAGTAGAAAGAACCTATCAAGCCCTCCGCCAGAGAGCCTATTGGCCTGGCATGAGAGATTCGGTGGTCCAGCATGTGGCCGAGTGCCACGAATGCGCCTTGGCGAAGAAGCCCTGCCAGAGTTTTGGTACCACCATCCTGCCAGGGGTACCCTCCCGTCCGTTTGATACCATCTACGCTGACGTTCTTACGCTCCCAGAATCCAAGCCAGTTGGACCTAATGAACTGGTCTTCAGCAAGCTGCTGATTTTCTGTGATGCGCTTACCCGCTGGGTGGAGGCTATCCCCCTACCGAGCGAGCCCACCGGGGAAGAGGTCGTAGAGGCTTTCATCGAGAACATTGTGTCGCGATTCGGAGTGCCTAGATGCCTAGTTTGCGACAGAGGATCCAACCTCATATCCCAACTGTGCCAAGAAGTGTACGACCTGCTTGGAATCGACCTGAAGCCATCTACGTCATACCACCACAACACCAGTGGGGTAGTGGAGAGATACAACCGGACCTTGGCAGGGTTGCTGAGAGCAACCGGCCAAGATGGAGCCGACTGGCCACTGCATGTCCCCTGGCTGAATTTTCTGTTCAGAGCCACACCTCACGAGGTCACCAAGGAGAGCCCTGCCTTCCTAGCGTTCGGCCGGGAGCTACGCACCCCGGCGGACATGCGCATACTCGCTGAAACTGATCCGGAGATAATAGCTACTCCTGGCCAGCCGTCCGCCATCGAGACCTTGGACGCCACCACGGAGGCCGACCCCTCCTCGTCCCCACACACTGCGCAAGCCTTGAAAAGAAGACTAGAGATCGCCTGGGATGCGGCGGCCCATTTGACCAAAGCCGCACAGATGTCCAGCAAAGAACGACGTGACTTGTCAAGGAGAGAACCCGTATACAAGGTCGGCGACCGCGTTCTCGTGCGCCGACCAGTCAACGATAACACCGGAGTCCCAGAGGGTGGTAAGCTGGCCCCAATTTACGAGGGTCCGTACCGCGTCTCCGAAGTGTTAGCCAACGGCAACGTACAGCTCCGAGACCTAAAGTCCAGGGGTTTGTATGACGTGTTTCACGTCACCCGACTTAGGCCCTACCAGACTTACACCTCTGATGTACAGCTAGCTCCAGATGAGTACATAGTAGAGAAGATCCTAGCCCGAAGAGGTACAGAAGGGAACCGGGAATACCTCATCAAATGGAAGGGCTACAGTAGCGCAGTCAACGGGTGGGAACCCCAAGCGCACTTGATGCGGCATTGCCTGGACATGGTCGCCGCCTTCGACGCGAAAAGCGACGCGGCGGCTCGACCTCGCCAGGCTGCCAGGGATGGGGAGCGCCAGGAAAATGCCGTCACCGCACCCATCAAATCGCCGTCACGTCTTCAGGAGGAAAACGAAGAAAGGTCGAGACGCCAACAGAGGCGAGCTGACAAGGTCGTGGCTCTAGTGTCAGCCTCGGCTCAGCCCG
>Ga0206682_10001584_pt1 | contig 22119 bp, 8 predicted proteins | sample M240m12015metaG_FD_155444 | JGI IMG/M metagenome (GOLD analysis project Ga0206682, IMG submission 155444) | Ammonia-oxidizing marine archaeal communities from Monterey Bay, California, United States - M2 40m 12015 | ecosystem: Environmental > Aquatic > Marine > Intertidal zone | place: USA...
GCACTCCACGCCGCACAGCTCCTCGATTTTCATCACGTACGCCTGGCACGCCTCGGGGAGCTCGTCCCAGACGCGCGCGCCCGAGATGTCCTCCTCCCAGCCGGGCATCGTCTCGTACACCACCTCCACCTCGCCCACCGCGTCGGTGTCGCTCGGGAAATCCGTCGTCGTCTCGCCCGAGCTCAGCTTGTACGCGACACCGATTTTGAGCTCGGGCAGGCCGGAAAGCACGTCTAGCTTGGTGAGGTTGATGTGCGTGAACCCGTTGATCTGGCTCGCGAAGTTCAGGGCGACGACGTCCAGCCACCCGATGCGGCGCGGCCGTCCGGTGGTGGTGCCATACTCGAACCCCTTCTCGCGCAGGTCGTCGGCGAGGTCGCCGAAGAGCTCCGTCGGGTACGGCCCCGCGCCGACGCGCGTGGTGTACGCCTTGGCGACGCCGATGACGGACTCGAACTTGTTGGGCGCGAGGCCGAGGCCGGAGCAGACGCCGCCCAGCGAGGGGTTGGAGCTGGTCACGAACGGGTACGTGCCAAAGTCGAGGTCGAGCATCGTGGCGTTGGCGCCCTCGACGAGGATGCGCTTCCCGGCTTTGTGCGACGCGTTCACCAGCGCCACGGTGTCCTGGATGTAGGGCTTTACCTTCTCCGCGAACATCTTGTAGTTCTCGATCTCAGCGTCGACGTCGTACTCGAAGTCATCGAAGCGCGCCGCCGCGTCCGCGGCGAGCGCGCGGAGCCCGGCGGCAAACTTCTCGGGGTTGCGCACGTCGCCCACGCGCACGCCGTTGCGCGTCGCCTTGCTCGCGTACGCCGGCCCGATGCCGCGCTTGGTGGTGCCGATCTTGTTCCCGGAGAGCTCCGCCTCGCGCAGCCCGTCGATCTCCTTGTGCAGGTCGAAGAGCATGTGCGCGCGGTCGGACACCACGAGCCGGTCCGGCGTGACCGCCACGCCCGCCGCCTCGAGCGCCTCCAGCTCGTTGAACATGGAGGGGATGTGCACAACCACGCCGTTGCCCACCACGCACAGGCACTTCTCGTTCAGGATGCCGGAGGGAACGAGGTGCAGCGCGTACTTCTTGCCGCTGTCGTCGTAGATGGTGTGGCCCGCGTTCGCGCCGCCCTGGCAACGAGTCACCATGTCGTACTCCTGCGCGAGCGCGAGGGCGAAAACGATGACGAAAACGAGGGATCGAGGTCGTATGGAGGTCAGTCTGGATCTTCGGGATATTCTTAGGTTTGGGGTTGGCGCTTTTCGCGGGACGGAGGACGCGGCCCGGTCGGCGCGCGTCGGGGGGCACGCCGTCCATCGCGTCGCGTGCCCGGGCGAGCGTCGGATCGAGCGCGGCTTCCGCGTCCGGCGAGGCGCCGTCGCTTCTCGCCGCTTCGCCTCGGGATCGACGCGCGGGTCTCGGGAGAGGAAACCGCGCGACGCGTCTGGTGAGCGCATCCTTGCGATTCGGAATCGGACGCACCTGCGCGAGGATGTCCACGAGCTTGCCCTTGCCCTCGTCGCCCCACTGGGAGCCGAGCACGGCGCACACCTGGCCGAGCTTGTTCCACTCGGCCTTGTTGGCCTTCGCCGTCGCGGACGGGTCTGCGACGGCCTTGCAAACCGTGGGGCGCGCGGCTCGCACGGCGCGATGCGGCCTCTGCGCCTTTCCCGAGAACACGGCGGCGTGCGCGCGCATGGGCGCGACGGCGGCCATGACGCTCATCGTTCGAACGGGGAGAATGTGTTGGGGTACGTGCGTGCCGAGCCTCGGCCGCTGCGAAACGCGAGCGTTCGACTCACCGCCAGCCTTCTTGTGGCGGGCGCCGCGCCGATCGCGCGTGCTTTATCCGGCGGCGGTGTGTTTCGACAAGCCAGCGCCGATGCCGGCGAAAAAATCTGCCGAGGACTAAGGCTCGATCGCGCTCGTACATAGACCCTGGTTTCTCGGTTTACAACGTACGGGGAATGCTGAGTCACAGACTGGCGGCGAAAACGCGCCACCCGACCGATTGGCAAGCAAGCTAAAAAAGGACATTTGCGGTGTCGTGGCGAGTAATCCCGCGAGGGATGCGGCACAACGAGAGACACACGAGCGTCGCATCGAGTCCGCAGTCGCGAACACTCGCGGGCTTGACGTTAACAACCGGTGTGTTCGTGGAATTCATCGCGAAGAAACCCTTCGCGAAGCTTTTACTCGAGCGTCGCGCGCGCACGAGAGAGGCGGTTCATTCTCGGGATCCACCCGAAGGTGCCGGAAGCGCCTTCGCGCGTGCGACTGTCGCGTCCACACGCACGCTCGAGCGCCCGCACGCGCTCACTCGCACTCGTAAGTGATGTTCCTGTCGATGTCCACGACACCGCCCGCGCACTTACCGCACGACCATTCCGGCGCGACCGCGCCGCCGACGCCGCCCGCGGCGCCTAAAAAGTCCATCCCCACAATCTCGCGAGTGGCGCTCTCGCCCGCGGAGGCGGACTCCGCCAGGCGGAGGTTGAGTTTCGACTCGAAAGCCCGGGGAATGGCGACGGCGTCCCCGGGGACGGGGGGCTCGGATAAGGGGGGGGATAAGAGACATGGGGACGCGCTCACGTCACCCATAGCGAAGATGCACGTCGGCACGCCGCCCTCGTCATCGTGACAGTCTGTCGATGAGCGAGTCATCTGCAATTCATCTTCTGAGCTACGTAATCATCTCGCCAACCTACGGCGGGGAGTGTCTATACCCTCCCCTTCATCTACTACTCCCGCGTTGACATCGCACGGGGTCTTTCCTCGTCCACGACCCAATATCGCTACTCTGCGACGAGTTCTTTCGGGAGACTACGTGTCATTCGCCGCCGCAACACCGCGTCGGGAAGCGCGCATCGCCCGCCGTTCGTCCCAAACACGCGGTGCCTGTTTTTCGCCACGAACGCGTACACGCCATCCCGCACGACCCTCGGGACGAGCAGGAACGCGCACATCGCGTTCCAGGGCGCGCCGAGCGCCGCGAACGTCCGAAGCACCGCGGTGGATTTGACGTACCCCCGCACGTCACCGCTCGCGGCCTCTACGACGACTATCGTTGACAGGTCCTCGGGCATGCGCGCGCGGCGAAGCACCGCCCGGCCGACGTCGGACTGCTGCGTCTCGAAGTACACCACCCCGGCTCTGTCAAGAGACGACACGACGCGCGCGTACGCGCTGCAGAGCGCGCAGTCGCCATCGATCAGGGTCACCAGCGTCCGGGACGCCCCCGGCGGCGCGACGGGGGCCATCACCGGCGGAGCCGCGCGCGCGAGAGAGAGATGGACGAGAGACCAACTTACGCCTCGTGCGATAGATATTGGATAGCTAAATAAATGTTGATACTAGTACACGCGCTTCTCTACCGCGTCGCGCGTCGTCCCTCGTTACCACGGTTCCGGGACGCCGCGCGTCATCTCAGAACGCATCGAGCGACGCGAACTTCTCGAGAGACGCGTCGCTCGAGCGTTATCATACGTAAAATACGATCACACACCACCGTCAGTCGTTGAGCGCGCACAGCAGCGCGACGCCCTGCAACACCCAAAAGTCGCTGTCGGTGCCCGGGCGAATGGGCAGGCCGACGCACAGCACGAAGTTGGTGGACTGCCCGGTGGTGCTGAGGATGCCCGCGCGCACGGACGTCTTGTACAGTGGGCACTGGTACTCCTCGGGGTCTGCGTCCGCCAGCAGCGCGGGGGGCACGTAGTGCTGCACCGGGACGAAGTGGATCACCGGCAGCGGCGAGCACATCACGCCGGGTTCGGATTCGTCCAGAAAGGCGCCGGCGCGGTTCCATCTCGCGTTGTCCACAAACAAACCGTCGACGAGCACGCCGTCCTCCACGACGTTCTCTTGTTTGACGTCCTCCGCGGTTTCGATGCCTTCCAACACTCGGAAATTGAAGTTGAGCGAGTCGATGGGCTGCGAGTACTTCCTCGCGTGCGTCTGCAGCACGCCGGTCATGAACCCCTGCGGAAAGAAAAAGCCGGGCAGCCAAAACGAGTCGGGCGCGCCGGTTTTCAGCCAGCCGCTCATCATGGCGACGCGCTTCTGGTAATCGCGCATCCAGCCGCCGAGCGGTTTCAGGGACGGGTACGCGGCGCGCTGCCAGATGGCGGGCACCTGATTGTTAAGCAGGTTCGTGTGCATGTGCTCGAGGTCGCCGGTCATCACGATCACGCCCTTGATGGCCATCCGCAGCTGTTTCAGAGACAAAAGCAGAACCTCGGTGAGCTTGTTGAAGCGCTCAATCTCCTGCCCGAGCACCACGGAGAGGGACTTGAGCTGGCCGGTTTCGGTGCGGTCAAAGAGCCCGGGCGCGGCGTCGTCCACGTCGATCGGGGGTAAAACTTGACCCTCGATCTCCTCCGCGAGCGCGGCGACCACCTCGTCGGGGCTCTTCCCCCCTTCGGCGCTGGTTGCGCGCGGCTGGATGGACAACACGCTGTCCATCATCTTGCGCGTCTCCTGCATCTGGAACGTGATGTCGGCGTTGGGGTGCATCCCGAACACCTCGGGCGCCTCCGTGAGCGGCAGGTCGTTGATGTACTGGCGGAAGGACGTGAGGTCGCCCTCCTCCGGCGCGTAGTACACGCCGGAGGGCGTGAAGCGGTACGCGTCGTCCAGCACAGCCTCCAGGTAGTACTTCTTCAGTATGCTCATCAAGCACCGGCGGTCCAGGTCATCCGTTACGCGCCCGCCGTAGTTGATCTGGCCGGTGACGTACACGAGCGCGTCCCAAGGGATGGTCTCCTGCTCCTCCAGGAACATTTTTAGCGTGAGCATGGAGCACTCGATGTCGCTGGCGTTGAACTCATATCGAATGTTCCACCCGAGGGGGCCGAACTTGCGCCGCTCCTGGATCACGGCGTGGAACGTGGACAGCGCGAAGACGAGCTTTTTATAAGCCCGCGGCTTTGAGCACGACTCGAACGCGTCCTCCGTTAAATCGTTGAACGTGCGCTTCATGTTGGCGCGCACGCCCTTCGGAGGCTCGTTCGTGAGCTTGATGCCGTTCTGCAGCACCAAGACGGGGAAAATCTCCGCGGGCATGGACGTGAGCCACAGCCGGAAGTCATCGTGCGTCTCCGACGTAGGCGCGCCGATGGTCTCGACCATCTTCTCCAGCGAAAGCATCCATGACTTGGCGAGGTGGCAGTTCTGCAGGCACACCCAGTCGCCGGAGACCTGCCCCGCCTCCACCAGCGCCTCCGCCACCGGGCCCTGGCCCTGCCCGAGGGACACGATGTGCAGGCGCTCGCCCGGCACCCAGCCCTTCTTCGTCGCGAAGCGCTGCAGCATCGCCGTGGGGTCCGCGCCCGTGGACAGGATGAACACCACCGGCGTGCGGCTGTCGGTGTCCGGAAACACGTCGTCCAGGGTCCAGGGCGGCGCCTCGGTGAAGCTCTCGCCCAGCTCGACGCCCACGTACTGCTGCGCCGCCGTCACCGCCTTCTCCTCGGCGAACACCTTGACGAGCGCCAGCTTCACGAACGGGCTCGCGCGCGCCTCCGTCTCGCCGGGCAGGTCCGCCTGGAACGGGAACGCGCTCTCCGCCCACGCGCGGTGCTCCGCCGGCGCCGCCGCCATCGCTGCCGCGAACCCGGAGAGCGCGCCCGGGAGCTCGCGCTCGAGGAAGCAGACGTTGCGCCAGACGCTCGCAGAGAGCCACGCCATGTCCTCGCCCTCGGGCTTGGGCGGCGGCGCGTACGTCAGAGGCGTGCCCCTTAGGAACGCGCTCCACTCCTTGGGCTCGATGTGCTCCGCCGCGCGCAGGATGGACGTGCAGAGCAGAAACGAGTACAGCAGCTTGTGCTCCTCGAACAAACCGCGGCACACGTTTTCGAACATGAACCGCGTGGTGTACCGCATCAAGGATTGGAGCCGGTCATCCAGGGCTTTGGCGCGTTTCTGTTCCTTCACCTCCTCGTCGTCGGACTCTTCGTCGGACTCCGAACCCGCCGAGTCCGACCCCGCCGATTTCGAGCCGGACGCGGATCGAGCGTCGGCGTCGGCGTCGGCGTCGGCGTCGGCGTCCGAGCCGGCTTCGGAGCCGTCGCCGTCGCCGGCGCCGGCGCTCTCCGCCCCCGGACCGGTCTCGCGCGAGTTGACGATGCAGTCGTTGAACATGCGCATGAAGAAGTTGAGCGAGTACTGGTACATCGGCCCGATGAGCGCCAGGTCCGCGATCACGAAGTACAGGATGGACCCGCGAACCGCCGCCGCCCGGTACGTCTCGCGCGTGCTGTTGATTTGGTTCTCGGTGGTCTCCGCCTCCTCCAGCCGCCCGGAGATCATCCCGCTCGTGATCTTGGAGTTGTTCAGCGTGTCGATCAACACCTCGTCGTCCAGGATGTTCCCCTCGGACTCCTTCAGCATGTTCAGGATCTTGTCCTGCAGCTCCTGCAGCTGCTTCTTGTCGTTGCTGATGGACACCACGAGCCTGTCCTTCGCCTCTTCCAGGTCGGGGCGCTCCTTGCGCACGACGTCGCCGAGGAGCTGGTCCTCCAACCCTTTGATTGTCACCGTGAAGTTGATCACAGTCACCTTGATGCACACTTCCGGCAGGTAGTGCGGGTTAGGCATCTTGGTGGTGAGGTAGAACTTGAAGTTGGGGTCGTAATCAACGTCCGTGTCCCCCAGACGAATCAACGTTCGTCCGTTCTGCGTGAACACCGCCTTCTGAAGCACCGGCTCCAGCGCCGGATCCAGGGTCTCGCCGATGTCCTCTACCAGCACCGGGTTCCCGACGCGAATGGAGCTCTCGAGCGTGCGCAGGTAGTTCCCGTCCGTCAGCTTGATCACCTTGAGCGCGTTCTTGGTCTCCATCGCCTTGACCCAGGCGTTGGCCTGGTTCTGCGGGTCGATCATCAAAGGCCAGCGCTTGCCGCGCGTCACCAAAATGCCGTTGTCGATGGACACCGAGTCCGTGGGCAAGCCCCACATGTTCCAGTCGCGCACCTCCACCGGGCTGGCCAGGACGCCGCGCAGCGAGCAGTCGTCCGACACGGGAATGTCCAGCTCCTGGCACCGCCGCACCCACTTCTCCACCAGCTCCTCTCTGTACGCGCCCGTGAACGCGCCGAAGTACGCGATGCACGCGGCGGACAAAAACACGTCGCCCACTAAAAGTGAGGTCTGGTGGCCGATCTCGTCCGCGGTGTCTTTCCAGCGCACCTGCTCATCCGCTAATCCCGACGTGAGCTTCTCGGCGCGCGCGAGGCGCTGCACCGTGAGCTCCGCCTGGTCCTTCAGGCTCTGCTGGTCGTCCATGGCCTGCTGAAGCTGCGCCTCCAGCGCAGCGACGTTGTCCTTAACCGCCTGCAGCTTGTCCTGCGCCGCCTTGAGCTGCGCCATGGTCTCCGCCAGCGCGTCCTCCGCCGCCTTGAGCGCCTTGCGCTTGGGCTCGACAACCTTCGCCACGCGGCTGTACGTGTGCATGGCACGCGTCCACATGCAGAGGCTCATCGCGGCTTTGGACTGCTTGGCGACGTTCTCCGGCGTGTAGTCCGGGTTGTCCACGTACTTGGTGAGCGCCTTGACGATCTTCGCCTTGATGTGGTCCTTATCGTACTCGAACAGCAGGGACATGAAGTCGCCCTTGGACAGAACCCTCTTCGCCGCGTCCCAGTCCGTCTTCTCGCCGAGCAGCAAACACACCGCCTCCATGGTCATGCGCACCAGCGGCGGCGGCTTGGGGAAGCCCTTCACCTCGACGATGTCAGCCTTGTTCAGCGCGTTGAGCGACTTAACCGCCGACTCCAAAGCGGGCATGGCCTCGTCCAGGTCCGCCTGCGCCGAGTCCGCGATGGCCTTGGTCTCGTCCGCCTGCTTCTTCGCGACCGCCTCCTCCTCCGCCACCTTCGCCTCGACCAGCGCGGCTTCCTCCTTGTCCTTGGCAACCTGCACGAGCAAAATCTCCGTGGCGGCGGCTTTCTCTTTCAGCACCGGCTGGAGCTCGCCGAGCTCGATCTTCATGTTCGCGACCAGCTCGTTCGTTTCGTCCAGCTTCTGCAGGCCGTTCAAAAGCCGGTCGCGCGCGCTCCCGAGCTCCAAGCGCTTCTCCTCAAGCAAAGACGTGTACAGGTTGATCAGGTCCAGGTAGCTCTTGGGCGTCACGTAGAAGCGCCGCCGCAGTTCCTGGTAGAAGCGCTCGGAGATTTCGGTGACCGAGACGTGGATGTCCACGCACATCGACGCCACCGACGCGCGCACCTCGTCCGACCCGAGCTCGACGTTGCTGAGGAACCGCTTCGACACCGAGTTGAGCGCCTCCGCGGGCCACTCCATGTACCAGTCGATGGTGCAGCAGTTGATGAGCGACGGGAACTGGCGGCAGCGCGAGCGGAACGCCTCGCCCACCGGGGACATGCACAGGATGATGTGCAGGTTATCGCGCACGCGGTTGATGAACGTCTGGTACAGCGAGTCCTTGCCCGTGGGCGCGTTGATGCTCTCGGCGTACTCGCGTATGTCCGAGCACATGCGATCTTTTTCCTGCCCGTCGAACAACGCGGGCACTTCGCCGGAGTTGAGGATGTTGTTGATGTCCTCCACAAAACCCTCCTCGACGATCTGCGTGTCCGTGAAGAGGAACACAGTCGGTACGCCGTCGATGCCCGTCTGCTGGTACAGGTTCTTGAGGTCGTCCCTGAACTCCTGCGACCCGTACCCGCGGCTCAGCTCGATGGAGAAGCACTTGAACCCGGCGACGAACGACGCGAACCTCGTCAGGCTCTGCTTCCCGGAGCCGCCCACGCCCACCAGCATCGCGTTCCCGCGCGGCTGCCGCAAGATGCGCGCGATGCGCGTCGCGTGCTCGGCGGCGTCCATGAAAAACACCAGGTTCATCGCGTTCGTGGAGTCGGCGTTGTACTCCTCGAGGTACTCCTCCATCAGCAGCACCATCTTCTCCACGTTCGCGACTTCTTGGTACACGCGCTCTTCCTTGGGCTCTGCGCTGCCGCCCAGAAAGTCCCCGAACAGAATCGAGCGGTCCACGAACAGGTCCTCGAACGTCGGCGCGTCGGCAAAGTTTTTCTTCACGACTTGCGCCACCATGTTCTTGTAGTAGTCCTTGTCCTCCACCGAGATGAGCCGGTCGTGGAACACGCGCATGGACTCGTGCACCCACAGGCGCGTCATGACGTCGCGCGTCTTGCACTGGTTCGCGGTGATCAGCAAGATGCCCTGCAGCACCTTGGAGAGGTCGCGCAGGTTGAACGTGTAGTGCGACTTGGCGGGCGTCGGCAGGAGCTCCTCGGACATGCGGCGGTACACCTCCACCGACGCGTCAACCACGGGCTTGACGCACTCAGAGAAGTCGCCCGGGAACCCGCCCGGGACCGCCAGGAACCCGCCGTAGATGCTGCTCAGGATGGTCTTCATGCTCGCGTTGGACGGTGGCGGGACGTTCAGCATGTTGAAGTGCCTGAAGAAGCGCGGCGTCACCTCCTGCCGCCCGCCGCCGGGCGGCGCGCACGCACAAATCAGCGTGGTGTCCTCGACATCCTTCCAGAAGAGCTTCTTGCGGTCGTAGAAGCCCCTGAAGTCCTGGAACTGCCTCAGGAGCTCGACGGGAGGCTGCGCGCCGTACGTCTCGCGCGCGGGCATGTTGACGTCGTCCACGAAGAGCACGATCTTTTTGTTCGGGGGCGCGCCGAACTTGGTCTTGCGTTTTTTCTCCAGCTTCGACTCGATCAGGAGCTGCGTGTCGTACGCCGGGGTCTGCGCCGAGAAGTTGATCACCACCGGCACCAGGTCCTTCTCCTCGGCGTGCTTCGCGAGGTAGTCCACGATAATCACGCTCTTGCCCACGCCCGTCCCGCCCGTTAACAACATGCTCTTGTCCACCTCGAGGCACCGCTCGAGCAGAAACGAAAACCGCGTCGTGTCGACGTTGGGGACGAGCAGCTCGAAGTACGGCGTCTTGGGGTCGTAGGCAAACTTCTTCACCAAGTCGTCCCAGGGCGCGAACCGCCCTTTGGGCTCCTCGGGGTTGGTCGTGACCACGTAGTAGTCGTACAGCGTGTTCTTGTTCGGGAGGTTCCCCAGGCCGTCCACGTTCGCGTTCAGAAACTCGCGCGCCCACTCGTCGAAGCGATCGTGGAACTCGGCGTCCACGTTCCCGCCCACGCTCCAGACGTACGCGAAGGCGAAGAGCTTCGCCAGGCACGCCTTGAGCTGTTTCTGGTTCTGGCTTGCCAGGTTCACGCCGCGCTCGGGGCGCGCGAGCGACTGGAATAGGCTGGCCAGGCTCGCCACCAGGTTGATGTCCACCGAGGGGATGCCCTCCTTGAGGTGCTTCCGCAAGAACTTCAACCCGGCGTCGACGGTCTTGTCGAACAAGCCGACGATCCACTCGCGCAAATCCTCCGGCGCGTCCTCGTGCAGCTTGGTCCGCGACCACGTCTCGACGAAGGGGCGCCACCCCAGCTCCTCAGGGGGAACGTACACCATGCCGCACCTGGACACGGTCGCCGGGGACGCCACCGCCAGGTCTTGAACCTCGAACAGCATGCGCATCGTTCCCGGGTTGAGCTTGATGCGCTCGCCGTTGGGCAAGCACAGCGTGCAGTTGTCGTCGAGCACGGTGTTCATGTTTTCGATCCAAATCGCGTCCACGGGGCCGTCGAACACCACCCACTTCTTGTCCGGGGTGACGTCGGCGACGGCATTGCGGATGAGCGTGCTGCCCAGCCCGTCTGTCCACTCGTTGGTCATCAGGTTGTACTCGCCGTACAGCTCGCCCATCTTGATGCACTTGGGGTTGAACACGTACGTGTGGATGATCTGGAAGTTTTCGTTCTCGTGGCCGTTCCGGCGCAGCTTCGTGAGCGCCGACTGCAGCATCCGGTACACCGTGGTCTTACCGCCCCCGGTTGGGCCCACCAGCATCGCGCCGAAGCGCACGTTGAACGTCTCGTACATCTGCACGACTTTGAGCACGAACTTGTCCACGTTCTGCAGCTCGTGCTCCTCCAGGCTCTCGATGATCGCGCGCGCGAGGTCGCCCTGCTCCACCTCGGGGACCTCCACCCCGGGGAACAGGTCGGAGACGATCGCCTCGAAGAGCTCAGCGTCCTCGCTGAGGAACTTGGGCAAGTTGGAGTCGCGCATCGCGCGGATCAGCACCACCTGCTCGTCCAGGTCCGGCGAGCCGCGCTTGAGCGAGCCAGCCATCACGAGAACGGACTTCAGCGCGCGCATGCCGAAGTCGTAGTGGTCCTGCTGCGAGAGCTGCTCGGAGGAGAGCTTGTACAGCTTGACCATCTTGCGCGACAGGTCTTTCGAGGTCTCGAAGCCCTCGGAGAAGAGCATCACCTCGGCGACGAGCGCGTAGTCGGGGATCATCATGGCCATCGGCCGGAACAGCGCCTTGAGGTTGTCGGGCAACTCCGTGCGCCCTGCGTAGCCGGGGTTCATGGTGATGAACACCGCGAACGTATGCACGAGCTTCATCTCGCGGCCCTCGAAGACGAACTTCGAGACCCCACTTTTCATGGCGTTCTGAATCGTCAGGAGCTGCTGCGCCACCACCGAGAGCACCTCGATGTCGATGCGGTTGAACTCGTCGAAGCACGCCCACGCGCCGCACTGCGCCAGACCGGCGAAGAACTTGCCCATGAACTTGTAATCCAGGTTATCGCCGCAGTTGAACACCACGCACTGCACGCCCAGCGCCTTCCCGAGGTCCTTCGTGGACTCCGTCTTGCCGGTGCCCGCCGGGCCCGCGGGCGCGCCGCCGAGCTTCAGATGCATCGCGCCCGTGAGGGTCATGTAGCACCGGTCCGTCATGGGCGTCACCACCAGCCTGGACTGCGCGCCGAGGTACTCGTACGCGTACTCGAAATACGAGTTGGTCTGGCGCACCGCGCACACGTCGTCGTCGTCGTTCCAGTAGTACCGCAGCTGCATCTGCCACTTGAAGTCGTTGGTGCTCGCGGTGCGCGCGTCGTAAAGCTCCTCCACGATGTCGCGCGCGTGCACGTCGATGGTGATGAGCGCGGCGATGATCTTGCGGTGTAACCCGGAGAGCTTGCCGCGCACGACCACAGTCATGTCCTTCAAGTCCGCTCGGTTTTTCTCCAGGTACGAGTGCATCTCGGTCGTGGGGTCCTTCGCTTCCAGCGCCGCCACCACGCCGCGGCACCAGTAAATCTGGGACACCATGATCACGATCTGCGCCGGTTGGTTCAGCACCCACTCGGTGCGCGGTTCGCGCAGGTACGAGACGTACGACTCCTTGCCCTGCTTTTGCAGCGAGAGGATCATGGCGGTCTCGACGGCGCCCAGCCACTGCTCGACGTTGCCTCTGGCCTTCAAGTTTTTACCCAAACCCACGCGCTCGCCCTCAGGCGAGCACATGGCGAAGATGTCCACGGACTTGGGGTCCGACCCGAAATCCAGACTCTTGATCCCGTCGAAGCACTTGGACATGTGCGGCTGCACCGCCTGCACGTTCTTCGTCTGCGCCAGAATCTCCAGCAGTTCGTCGTTGGACAGGAAGTAGAACCGCGGGAACGCCATGCGCTTCGTCTCCAAGTACTCCTCCAGGTTCTTCTGGATGCGGTCCAGGGACTCGTTGGCGTTCTGGAAGCTCTGCAGGTACCCCGGGGTGGTGCCGGCACGCAGCGCGTTGTCGTTTTCGCGCGTCTTGCGCATCACGTCGCGGAATTGCTTGTCCACGGCGAAGAACTGCTTCGCCTCCGCCGGGAGCTGCCGTTGGATATCGGGCGCGGAGAAGATGGTCTCCAGGTACATCCAGTTCTTCTGCACGGCGAGCCACTCGTCCAGCGTCTCGCCGAACAGACTGAGCTGCCCCTCCACTTTTTCCACCGTCTCGCGGATGCCCTTCACGAAGCGGCTGGCCATGATCGTGGACATGGTCACCATCGAGTCCTCGAGCGCCACCATGATCTCCTCGATGCCGCCGAGGATGAACGTGTCCTTGCTCTCCTTGTACGCCACCACGGAAAAGCACACGTCCGACCACTTCGCCGTCACCTTATGCAGCATCTCCTCGAGCGCCTGCTCCTGCGTCGCCTCCGTGGAGATCAAGCCGATGGCGTCGCCGTGCGTGGGCGCCTTCAGATCCAAAATCTTCTGCAGCGTGAACGCGTCGTCGCGCACGATGGGCACGCCGATGAGCTCCTGCACCTTGTCCCAGTGCCTGGTCTTCATGGACTCGTTCAGCAGCGCGTTGATCACCGGCAGCAGGTTCTTGTAGTCGTCCACCTTCGCCGCGAACTTGGGCGACATCTTGTTGGACGGCAAGCCGCGCTCCAGCTTCGTGGACAGCTTCGTGTACCGGCCCATCTTCGCCTCCATCGTCGGCAGGTCGATCCGGTCGAACACCGTCTCGCGCCACACCGCGACGTCCGCGTCGAAGTCGCGGTCGCCCTCCCACATGCCGCGCTTCAGCGTGACGTCGTCCACCGCCTCCTTCAGCGCGTCGAACTCGGTTTCCGGCAACCCGAACGTCTCCTGGATTGTGTTGATCTTCTTTGCCTCCGCCTGCTGAGCCTCGCAGCGCGCCGTGAGATCGCCCACGAATCGCAAAACCTTCTCGCGGTCGGCGGCGGCGTCAAGGATCATCTCGTCGCTCGCCGCCTTGACCAGCTCGCGCGCCTCCCGGGTGACCTCCTTCACGCGGTCCTCCAGCTCCACGTTGAACTGTGAGATCTTCTCCTCCTGCGTGCCCTCGGCCTCCTCCAGCACCGTCTTGAGCAGGTTGAAGTCCTTCTCCAGCGTCGCGAACTCGGCGGCGGCGGCTTCGTCCACCGGGAACTCGAACTCGCGCACCAGCCGGTAGATGTTCGCGCACTCCTCCGCGCGGCGGTTGAGCGCGTCCATGTGCCCCAGCCTGAGCTCGCTCACGAAGCGCATGCGGTCGCACAGCTCCTGCGCCACGTCCAGGCGCGCGCTGAGCCGCTGCGTGCTGTCGTGCACCTCCGCGATGAACTCCGCGTACACGTCCGCGGCGAGCTTGGGCAGCGTCTCGGACATCTGCTCCAGCTTGGCGACGGGCGATGGCAACAGCCCGTCGCGGAACGCCTCGCTGTCGATGCGCACGATCCCGACGTCCGCGTCGATCTTCATCTGCTCTATGCGTCGCTTCTGGTCCAGGAACGTGATGGTCTTGCGGCGGAACACGTCCAGGGTGAGCTTCCCGCCGCGGTACTCCGCGACCATGCCCTCGAGGTCCACCGCCGCGTTCGCCGCCGCCATGGCGCGGAACACATCGTACAGCTCGCGGTACGCCGTCGCCGTCTCGAATCCGAACCGCAGCGAGCGCTTCACGTCCCGGGTCAGCGCCAGGTGCTTCTCGTCCGTCTGCAGCTCGACCGCCGTGTCTACCTCACCCATCTCAGACGCGTCCGCCTCGGTGGCGGCGGCCATCTTCGCCATCAGCGCCGCGTCGCTCGGGAGGCGCCGCGTCGTGGCGAGCGTCTCGGCGAAGCGCGCGACGGCGGACTCAATCTCCGACGCGAACGTATCCGCCGGCGGCGAGAAGGCCAGCGCGCTTTCGTCCGCCGGGTCGATCTCCAGCCGCACGACGAAGTTGGGCGCCGTGGGAAACGCGGGCGCGAACGCGTTGAGCGCGTCCTCCTGTTTCCGCAACTCGTTCTCGCGAATCGTCTCGCGAACGAGCTCTTGAAAGCAGCGCGCGATTTCGGCGCTCTTGTTCTTGCCGCCCCGCGCGTTCTGCGCGCGCGCGCGGCGCCCCACCGCCTGGACCATGCGCGAGTACGAGAGCCGCGCGCGCGTGTTCGCGAGGCGCCGCCGGAAGGGGGGCGGAGGCGTCTCGAACAGGTCCTCGGGACACTGCCGCGTCGCGCCCAGCACGTCCGCCATCGAGTCGTGCAGCACGAACCGCAGCGTGTCGCGGATCAGGTAATCCAGCTGCTTGACGAAGGACAACAGACGCCTCTGCTCCGTGCGGCGCGTCGCCGTGACCGTGTACGCGTACGCCTCCACGCCCGCGGACGGCCGCGCGGGACGTTCGGCATTCACGCCCGTTTCGCCACCGAACGGTCCCGTCTCCGTGCGACCGCCGGGTCCGCTCGTGCTCGAACTCGGCTGAGAGGGAGCCTCGCCCCCGAAAAAGTCGCGCAGCGACTTTTCCATCTTGGCCAGCGCGGCGGCGCACGCCGCGTCCGCCGCCGCGATGGTGGCGTCCGAGAACTTCTCCAGCTTCTCGAGCATCTCCTCCCTGGTTTCCCGCGCCTCCGCCGTGAACGCCTCCAGCGTGCGCAGCGTCCCGGGCGCGACGCGGCTGAGGCGCGCCTTGGACAGCTCGTGGCACTCGCCGCGCACTTTTCGCATCGCGCCCACCAGCGTCGGGTCGAGGAAGAACAGGTTCTTCTCCAGGACTCGGCTCGCGCGGCGCATCTTGGTTTGCTTCACCACGCGGCGCCACGTGGAGAAGCCCTTCCACGTGCGAAACTTTTTGAACGTCGCCAGCGCGCGCGTCTTCGTGAACAACGAGTGCTCGCGCATCCACCGCGCGTACGGCACGAACGCCGCGTCTTGGCCTTCGCGGAAGTGCGTGACGCCGAGCGCGGACATCGTGTAGTACTCCTTTGAGTCGAGCGTCTCGTACGGGCACTCAGCAAGCGCGTACGGGTCCAGCGTGGTCGGGTCGCGGTCCAATCGGCGCAAATATACGAAGCGCACGCCGTCGGGGTCGGAGGACCGAAGCGACCGCATCTTCGCCAGGTACTCGTCGCCGTCCAGGTACTCGTCGCCGTCCATCGCGAACTTTCCTCCACGCATGGCATCGTTCTTCTCTTTCTCGTCGCCGCTCGTGCTCGTGGACGCCGAGTCCGAGCCGTCGTCCGCGCGCGCGTCCAGCACGGACTCGCGCTCGGACGGCAGGAGGCGCTTCGTGGACGTCGCCGTCTCGCGCAGGGTTTCGCCTGACCGCGCGCCGCGGTCGGGAGTCATCGTTCGGCCCGCCAACGTCTCGGTCGCCCCGCTCCGCGGCTTCGTGCGCATCGTCGCCGCGCCCGCCGTGCGCGGCGTGGGCTTCAGGTACAGCGCTGCCTGCAGCGCGTCGCGCGTCGGCCTCTTCGTGCGCATGGCCGCATCCTGCGCGCGCGCGGGCGTTCGAGGAGAGGGGGGCGGGTCAGCGACGCGCGCGCGGGCTCGATCGTGATGCCGTTTTGGAGGATGGGAAGAGGGAAATTCGGCATCCCGCGGGTCTTGACGTACCATGTCCTCCGACGCGGGCGCCATGCCGTGGGCGGGTCCGCCGACCGCGCCTCGCGCCTTCTGTACGGGGGAACTCGACGCGCGCGGGAGGTTGGGCACCACCCCGGTCGCGCGAGCGAGAGTTGCCTAGCTGGCGACGCCTCGGATTAGTTGAGACAGATGATGACCGGGCCGGAAATGGGTTCTCACGTTTCTCGGCCGATCCCAGTTCATGCAGAGTTTCAGACTGAAGGCCACACTCCGGATTTCCACCTCCTGACTGTTTGCCCGTACGTTTCGACACGCGGACCCTAGCCGCCTCTATTTTCACGGGCGGATCTCCGCGCGCGCGCCCTCTTTCCACGCGCACCGACGCACGCGTAGCCGGCGTCTGCGTCAAGCGCGCGCCACCATGCGCCCCATCCTGCTCAAGGGCCACGAGAGGCCCCTGACGTTCATCAAGTACAACCGCGAGGGCGACTTGGTGTTCACGTGCGCCAAGGACCACCACCCCACGCTGTGGTACTCGGACGACGGCGAGCGCGTGGGGACGTACATCGGACACAACGGCGCGGTCTGGACGTGCGACATCACGGGTGAGTGCTCGCGAGACGCGACCGTTTTCGCGCCTCTTTCGGGCTTGGCGCTTGGCGACGATCGCGACGCGATGGGCGTCGCCGCGACGCGCGCGCGAACGACGCCCGTCTCTGCTTCTCCGAATCGACATCCCGACGTCGTCCACGTGAGCTCACCGAAATCGCTTCCCCTCGCGCTCTACGCCCACAGATGATTCCAAGACGCTCGTGACCGGTTCGGCGGACACGACGTGCAAGATGTGGGACACCGAGACTGGCGTGTGCTACTTCACGCACCAGTTCGAGCAGCCCGTGCGCGCGGTGGCGCTGTCGCAGGGGGACCAGCTGATGTGCATCTCCTCGGATCCCTTTATGGGCGTGCCGGCGGCGGTGCACATCGTGCGGGTGGCCGAGAACCGCGAGGAGCAGACCTCGGACATCCTTAAGTCGCTGAGCGGCCCGGAGGGGCGCATCAACCGCGCGCTATGGGGCCCGCTAAACGAGACCATCTTGACCGGCGGCGAGGACGGCGTGATTCGCCTGTGGGACGTGGAGACGGGCAAGATCGTGCACGAGGCGTCTGATCACAAAAAACAGATCCAGCACCTGTCTCTGAGCGAGGACAAGACGCACTTCATCAGCGCGTCGCTGGACAAAACCGCGAAGCTGTTCGACAGCACGACTTTGGAGTGCCTGAAGACGTACACCGCGGACCGACCGGTGAACGCCGCGATCATCTCGCCCATCATGGACCATATCATCCTGGGCGGCGGGCAGGACGCGATGAGCGTCACGACGACGCACTCCAAAGCGGGAAAGTTCGACTCGAAGATCCACTACAAAATCTTCGAGGAGGAGATCGGCGGGATCAGGGGGCACTTCGGGCCCATCAACGCGCTGGCGTGGCACCCCGATGGGCGGAGCTTCACCAGCGGGGGGGAGGACGGGTACGTGCGCGTCCACCACTTCGACAACGACTACTTCAGGATCAAGTGAGGGGGCGAGACACGACGGGCGAACTGCGCGCGGCGACGGCTAAGATGGCCGGAAAAACGCGTCGGAGGTGGACAAAAAACAAAACTTTTGCGAGCCGAACGCTTCATTTTCCTATGGGCTTTTAGTCAACGACACGCCGGCTTTAGAAACTCTTTTCATAAAAAATGGGGAAAATACGTCGGACGCTTCACGCCTCGGTCACTACACACAACCTCCCGCGCCCGCGATGTCCTCCGCCTCGGCGCGCACGCTCGCCGCGCGCGCGCGGGGACCTCGCGCGAGGTCTACGCGGACGCGTCGGCTCGGGGTCTCCGCCTCGACCGCCGGGCGCGACGTCTCCCGGGCGCGGGCGGTGGCCCGGGACGACGACGCTTCGGGCTCGGTGATTCCCCGGTTCGGCGAGGGCGGCTGTTTCGTGGACCACTGCGACGCCGCGACGGTGTCGCGCGTACAAGAGGCGCTCCTCGCGTCGACGTCCATCTCGTCTCGGTCAGGGAAGACAGGACCCGGGCGCCTGTCTTCACTGACGTTCGCGGTGAAGGACAACCTGGACGTGCGCGGCGCGCGCACCGGCGCGGGCTCGCCGCTGTGGCTCGCCACGCATCCGTCGGCGGCGAAAAAGAGCGCGTGCGCCGTCGCCGCGCTCGCGCGCGCGGGCGCCGTGTTCGTGGGAAAGACGCAGATGGACGAGCTCGCGTGGGCGCTGCAGGGCGAGAACGCGCACTACGGCACGCCCGTGAACCCCGCCGCGCCCTGCCGCATCCCGGGCGGCTCGTCCAGCGGGAGCGCCACCGCGGTGGCCGCCGGCTTCTGCGACCTGGCGCTGGGCACGGACACGGCGGGGAGCGTCCGCGTGCCGGCGTCGTACTGCGGCGTGTTCGGGTTCAGACCCACGCACGGCGCCGTATCCATGTTTGGGTGCGTCCCGCTGGCGCCCTCTTTCGACACCTTGGGCTGGTTCGCGCGCGACGCCGAGACGCTGCAGCGCGGCGGTGACGCGCTGTTGCCCGACGACTCTTCCGACGAAAGCGCGTCGCCACCAGACGTCTTTTCGCGCGCCGCGATAGCCGAGGACGCGTTCGAGGCATGCGACGGCGCGACCGCCGAGGCGCTGCGCCTGTGCGTCGAGCGCCTCGCGGCAAAGAACGCGCGCGTCTTCGGCGCGGCGAAGCGGCAGAGCGTGCGGCTCGGCGGCGGCGATGCGTCCGAAGCGTCCGAAGGGTCGCTCCCCCCCGCGCCGCCTCTGGCGGAGTGGTGGGACGCGTTCCAGACCCTCCAGAAGCGGGAGGTGTGGTCCGCGCTCGGCGCCTGGATCGAGGCGCACGACGCGCGCCTCGAAGGCTTCGGGCCGGGCGTGCGCGACCGCTTCCGCGCCGCCAGAGACGCCGCGCGCGACGCGGCGCGTGACCCCGAGGCGGAGCTTCGAATCGTCGCGCGCGCGGCGGCGACGCGGGACGCCGCGGCGGCGCGTCTGCGCGCCGTCACGCGCGACGGCGCGGTGGTGGTTTTGCCCTCCGCGCCCGGCCCGCCGATACCGCGCACGTCCGCGGCTCAGGAGGTGGAGGCGTTCCGCGCGTCGCAGCTCAGGCTGACGTGCGCCTCGGGCTTCGCGGGCGCGCCGCAGGTGACGATTCCCGCCGCCGCGCTCGGCGACGACGTCGCGAATTCGTCATCAGCACCGGTGGGTGTCTCGCTGATGAGCGCGCCGGGCACGGACAAGGCGTTGCTGGCGCTCGCCAGGGAACTCACCGAGTAGGCGCGGAACTCAACCGAGTTCCCCGGACTCGCGCGAGGTGTTGGCAGGGTAGTCGCGTGTCGTGCGTGAAAACACGTACGGTAGCTCGCTAGTACGTAGGTTGTAGCGTGTCTCTTTTCCTCGCGGCGTCGCGTCGTGATTGACGCCGTCGCGTCTCCGCGCTGACCCTCGACGCGCGCGCCGACCGCTGAAAAAAACGCCGTCGACCGCGTTCGATCGCGAAACACCGGTCGGCGAGAAACCGCAGACGATTCGATTCGCCTGCGCGTTCTCGTGAAAAGCTCCGCCGCAAACGTGCGATTTTCGGTATCGCGCGGTTTTCGCGAGTCACGAACCGTGACGTGCCGTTGGATGCCTTGCTGACTCGGACTTGCACGTGGCATTTTGGAACCCCCGGGTTTTCGTCCCGAACTTGGGGGCGAATTCGGCGCGTTTGTTCAGGGCATTTTATGACTACGAGGCATACGATCCGTGGGCTTGAAATCCAGGACAAAATTCGGGACGACCTCGCTGCTTCGTGACTGGACGGACCTTTATCGCAAAAGCCCGCGTTCGGACGCATGCCATTCATTCCACGCTCGCACGTCCAGGGTTCGCTTCGTCGACCCGCCTTCAAAACTTCAACAACCCCCCCAACAACAACTCAAGATGCAAGACATGAAGGCCCGCGCCACCGGCAACGTACGTCCCCGCGCGTGAACGCGATCGCGCGACGCGGCGCGGTGTCGTAATCCGGCCCGTGACGCGTCGAAAAAAACCCTCCTCTGCGCTTTTTATCGTGCGAATTCCCGACGTCGCCACCGTTCCGTCGTCCGAGCCTCGCGGCGCGGGCGATCGGCGCGCGACGCGCTCGCTCGCGAGGACCGCCGCGACTCAATGTCTTCTTCCGATTCGCTGACCCTCGAATCCCCCGTCTCCCTCCCCACAGCTCACTATCTCTTCGGAAGGCAACGTCGCCTCGGAGAAGTTCTCCATCGCGGCCACCTCGGACGTGCTCAGCGGCGGGTCCCTCACCCTCACCGTTCGCCCCGGCTTCAACCCTTGTACGTGATCCCTCGACCCACGCGATCGCGCGATCGATCGATGGCGTCGTCATCGATCTTTTTCCTCGCCGCGCGCCTTCGCGACGCTTCGTTCCCCTCCAAGCGTCGCGCGGCGACTCCGGCGATCGGCGTAATTTACGGGATTTTTCGAAGGTCGCTTTTGCCGCGTCAGCAATCCGCTAACCATAACCTCCCCGGTTTTCCCCAACAGCGCTCAACGCGAAGGACGCCGCCGCCTCGAACCTGCTCAACGCCGGCGACTACACCGGTCTCGCCAACGTGTCCGATTTCGACATCAACGTGCGTGCCCACCTTGTCTTTTACCCCCGAGCCCTACGCGTCTGAGAGCGCGATTCGCGAGAATCGCGGGAAATCCATCCGCCAGGGTCTCGAAAACGCGGTTTTTCTTTTCGTTCCAAAGTGCGGGTTCGGTTCCCTCGCTTTCTTTCGACGAATTTTTGTCTTTTCGCCGGCGTCGCCGCTGACCTCTCTCCCCTACCGGACGCTTCGCTCTGCCTCCTCCTCATCACGCGCCGCGCCGACAGATCGCCAAGGGTGGCGTCGACATCGCCGGCCAGTCCTGCGACCTCGCGCTCGACGTGCAGAACGTCGGCGCGGCGGGGGGCGCGAACCGCCTCACCATCAACACGAACGTCGAACAAGTCGGCGCCGTGAGCGTCACGCTGTCGCAGAAGGACTACATCGACCGCGCCAAGAACGACGCCGTGGCGAAGGCGAACGAGGCGAAGGTGAACGTGAACCTCAACAAGTTCTCCTCCGAGGCGAACGCGGATCTCACCGCCAACGCGGACTACGAGATTGCCTCCAAGGATGCCGCGCTGAACCTCGGGTACAAGACCGGCGACCTCACCGTCAAGATCAAGGCGGCGCGCTCCGGCGGTGGCGACATGTCGCAGAAGGTGAACCTCGGGTACGCCATCGAGGGCATCGACGCCGGCCTCGAGGTCAAGCGCAACTCCAGCGGCGACCTCAACGGCAAGGTCACCCTCTCCAAGGATGGCTTCACCCTCGAGGTGCCCGTCTCCAAGGATGGCCCCGACGTCTCCGCCGCCAAGCTCGAGAAGTCGTGGTCTATGGACCTCGCCTAAATTCGGCGAGATTCGCGTCGGTCACCCGACGCATCCAAAGCGATCAAAGTATTAAGTTCGACAGCGCTTGTCTCGAGAGAGTGGCACTGCGTGTATGTATACCCGGCTGACGACGTGTACCGTCGGTCTGTAGGGCCCGATGCCTGATCAAGAATATTATAAACTGTCAACAAGCTTTGTTGTACCCGAGGGTGAGACTTTTTAAGGCGAAGAACTTATTACTGTACCTACGTGCGTGTTATTTCGACGCGCGTCTCTCCGTCCCGTGAACGCGATCGCACACCGACGCTCTCTGTCGTCTATCTGTTGTCCCTCCATCGCACGCGAACGCTCTCACGGCACCACCACCACCTTGCCGACCGTCCGCCGCGAGTGCAGCGCCGCGAACGCGTCTCGCGCGCCCCGCGAAGTCAGCGGAAACGTTTGGGCGACGCGGGGTTTG
>Ga0206682_10001585_pt1 | contig 22117 bp, 16 predicted proteins | sample M240m12015metaG_FD_155444 | JGI IMG/M metagenome (GOLD analysis project Ga0206682, IMG submission 155444) | Ammonia-oxidizing marine archaeal communities from Monterey Bay, California, United States - M2 40m 12015 | ecosystem: Environmental > Aquatic > Marine > Intertidal zone | place: USA...
AGAATCAGTGCGGGAGGGGTTTCGAATTGAGACCACTCTGACAACGCGAGTGAGAACCGCTGAACATTATCACCATGGCTGTGAGCTACGATCGGAACGCCTTCCTTTGCAGCACCGTGGAGATGAACCCCCCCATCAAAATCAGAAACCACACATGCAAGGCGATTTCGTACCTTCAAAGCCCCAACTGAGCCATCGGCAGCGATGATGACGCCTTCTTGCTTGGCAACCCTCCCAGCTTCTTCTTCTGTTGCAGCAGCACCCAAAACAGTCACCCGTTTAGCAGCAAATAGTTTTGTTCGCAGGGCGTCCAAGGAGGAACGCCGACTTTCTTGACTCCAAGAAGGAACTGCTGCGATGAATTCATCCGTGCGTTTGACCAATGCTTCTGCAGCTAACCGGTCTTGTTCAAGGCCCCACTCAAAGGCCCCACGCACCTCATCTTGAATGTCCACAAGGCGTTGGTCAACAGCCTCGTGCATGCCCCATGGTCATATGCCAACCCCATCAAGTGTCCGTTGAAGTTCTTATGCGGTTGGCGCGCTTCGGTTAACCATGCCCGTCCCAAGGTCCCTGCCGGAACTGGAGGACGAGGTGACATTCGCCCGCTACCCCTTCCTCCCACAGGCGAGTGGGTGGATTCAATCGATGGCGGTCGCCCATAACATCGATCTTGACGAACTCTTGGACGGTTCGTGGATGGAAAAAGCGCGTTCTCGTGCTCGCATCCGCCTCATTGATTCCATCCAATCCAAGGAAGGCGTCGAGGTTGTTGGTGGCGATTTATTCACTGAAGAAGGACGAATTATCGAGGCCTTCTCGTTCTATTACGCACGATTGGTCGTATGCGCATCGGAAGACGAGCGGCTCATTGCTCGCTGGGCGCAAGCAGAAGCGGCGCGCGCAGAACAAATCCTCATCAAAGACACAAAGAACATCGAAACGATCGCTCGAACGTACATCAGCCAACTTGAACGTAAAGAGGGGAAAGGTGGGCGCCAAGCAGCGATGAGCATCGGCTCTAGCAATGTCGACATGCGCTCGTTAAGGCAATCACAATCAGGACCAGTTTGGAACATTGGGCTCAGTGATTTTATCGAGATATGCCCCAAGATTACTGGCGCACGATGGCGATTACCAAATTGCGATGTCAATCAAGGATGGGTGACGTTGTTCGATGAGGCGACCTACGGATCATCCGCGAAGCTCGCCAGACTGCTCCGTGAACGGATCAAAAGAGGCGTCGAACAAGACGCATTGGAGAAGATGGCAGAGGTCACAACAGATCTTGCTATCCGTTTGGCAGAGCCAGTCGGAATGGTTCGAAACCTCATGTCCAATCAAGCAAGCGAGGCAATTGCATTGGTGGGCGCAGCCGAAGAAGATTGGCCCCCTTGCATGCGAAAAGCCGTTTCAGATTTGGCTATGGGCGTCAACCTGAACCACTTCGGCCGGGTCTTTTTGGCATCGATTTCGGCTGTGCTCGCCCTCCCAAAAGAGTCGTGCGTCAACTTCTTCCGAGGTGCCCCAGATTTCAGTGAAAGCACGACCTCATACCAAGTAGACCATGTCTATCAACACGGTTACACCCCATCTGGATGTGGCAAATTGAAGGTTAATCACAACTGCCCGGTCTTGCCTGGTGATGACCGTCTGTGCGATCAGCCTTGGCTTGATCATCCTCTCAAGTACATTCGGGCAACACAACGATGGAAGGCGCGAACGCAAGCCTCAACACCGCTACCCCAGAAAACCGCTGAGGAGCAATCAGAAGCGTCGCCTCCACCGTCATCAGAATAAGGCGTATTTGTGCATGTCGAACTGGGCTTTCGCGCGAAGACTTTGAATTGGGTGGGCGACTAGGGTACACCCAACAGCGGTGGTAAATGATGGTGAGAACGCTCGTATTGACGGTTGACCGAGACAACGACCTCGGCATCAAAACAGCGATTCGCGGCCCGGTCATTGGCCGACGCCAAGTGCTCACTGCGGCGCTGAAATTGGGGATCGCAGACCCAGAAGAAAGCGACACAAACGCAATGCTCGGTGCTTTGTCGGCTCACGATAAACTCGCCGAAAAGAAACCTGAAGAGGACGAAGTTGAGATTGCCATCCTCACAGGGGATGAAAAAGTTGGCATCCGGTCCGACAGAGCCATCGCCGCCCAACTCGAAGAAGTGGTCGCCCAGTTCCAACCAGACAAGGCCATCCTCATCACCGATGGTGCAGAAGACGAATCGGTGCTTCCAATCATTCAGTCACAAGTCCGTATCGATCACGTTGAGAAAATCATTGTGAAGCAGTCGAAGGGCATCGAAGGTACGTACTATTACATCGTCAAGGCGCTTGAAGATCCAAAATGGCGTGCTAAAATCATGATTCCCTTCGGACTTGTTCTCGCAGTCTTTGGGCTCGGCATCATGCTTCCAAATGAAATTGGCGGCTTGTTGATTGGTGGCCTGCCGATGGTCACGGGGCTCTACATTCTCAGCAAGGGAGCAGGCATCGAGACAACCGTGAACAAAGTCATTCAGGAAATGAGGGAGAATGCAGACGCTGCTATGTTTTCCTCATTGTTATGGACTGCTACTTTGTTTAGCGCAATTTTTGCGGTTGCTGAGGGGTGGAGAGAATACTCGGTGCTTGCCGACGTGTCATCTCAATCAATTGTCTGGTTGTCTGCCATTCACAAAGCCCTGGCTTGGATTGTTATTGCCTTCCTCACTTCAACAGCTGGCTTCATGCTGCTTCGATTGAAGCGAGGGTCGTTCTCAGGGCGACTTATTGTGCTCAGTATCTTCGGCATGGTCGTGTACTCATTCGTTGACACGGCTCTTGCAATTGCAACCGATGTATTGAGTGGAACTGCTTACGAATTTAGCGTCGGTAAAGTGCTCGAGGACTTGACAAATCCATTGATTTGGGTTGTTGTTTTGTGGATGACGATGACCATTGTTCGCTCATTGCAAGCAAAGCAAGCCCAAGCAGAACGCTACTGGGGCATTTGATCACAGGATGAACTTCGGCATATGTCTGGCCATAGTTTGGTGGCCGACAACACCAACAAGAGCGCCCTCTTTGTTGACGACAGCAATTTGGTTGAGGTCGTGAGTGAGCATCAAAGCACCCGCCTTGAGCAAGGGGGTGGTTTGAGTGACTGTGATCGGTGGAAGGTTCACCAACTGTTGTGCTGGGATTCCATGCATCCATGCGATGTCACGGTTCACCTTCTTTCGTGCGATGATTTTCAACACATCAACAGCATGGATTCTCCCTTGAGGCGCGCCTTCATGATTAATGACGAACACGTGGTCCCAGTTATTTGATGTCAAATCGTCGATGACATCGGCCATTGATGCATCATACCAAACCCAATGTGCTTCCAGCATGGTTTCTCCACAGGTGATCGAGCGTGCTGTTTCTGCTCGCTGCTTTGGCGACATCCTCGCCATGACTTCTTTGGTCAATTTCCTTGGTCGGCTTTGAGGCATTGAGGTCCCTCTCTTGTTCCCGCGGCGGACGCGCTTCTCTTTCAAGGCTTTCGGCGACATGATATTTTCCACATCCATGTTGTGAGGTTCCGGATACCGGCAAAACCCACGACACAATATAACTGAACAGTGAAGAATGATGAATGCTGCGAGTGAGACATGGCATCTGTACCGCCCGAACTTCTCCACGCCTTGGCTGGCATGAGCGGCTATGACCGAATGTTGGAAATCGACCGCATCGCTGCGGCTTATGGCGTAGGTCATGCATGGATTGAGCAACAGATTGCAGGATCGCCACAGCCATCATCGCCAGCGCACGATCCAAACAATTTCGCACCTCAATCAAAAGAAGCTCCAGCACTTCCGTCAACCCCCCCTGCCGCCAATAGGCAAAGTTTCCGTTTCCAATATGACCCATCAGAACAAGCAGCAGAGCGACGGCAAAGTGTGAGTCAAGCAATCCTCTGTCCAGCGTGTGGTGTCGCACTCGGCATCCCTTCAATCCGACCAATCAAGGTCACTTGCCCCCAGTGCTTACAAGAATCCATCTTCCAATCTTAGGCGTTGAATTCATACCGGTGCGAGCGAAGCGGTGGGCATGCGAGACACTTCTCCACGGCTGTGGCCCTATGCGCCAGCAAACTCGCCAGTAGCCCTTCCTGAGTCTCCATTGTTCTTCTCCAACTCAACTCTTCGTGAATTGAACCCTCCGCCCAATTCTCCCGAAGACCAACTTTCTGGCCTGGCTTTGCAAGCTTATTGCGCTTCATTTACCTCTTCAGAAGGCACGGTTGAGCACTTGCTTGCAGAGCAATCCGCCCCCCCAATGTCTCAGCGACGCCCATTTTTGTTACTTGGTGAACTTGCAAACCCCTACAGGTTGCAGGACATTCGCATAGGAGCAATGCCAATCTACACGGTCCGAATGACCGACCTTTCCCGTACATATGCCGATGGACTTGACCCGAGGGACACCTATCCGGGCGTTCATCACATTACACTTGCTCGAACTGCCGGATGGTGGGAGAAAACCCACATGGCCATGGCCACAGTCGAGCAAATGAAAGCCATGGTTTTCTGGCTCGACAATGGTCGTTCAAACACTTGGAAACCCGTCAAACCAGCAGAGGGGAGCCTTCATTTCGAACACGAGACAATCGAGGGCCCTTCGCCAGAAGACATCGTTTGGGATGGCGAAAAGGAACTTGTTGAACGCACACCTCCGCCAACAAACGGCCCACAAATCGATCTCTCCAGCACCATGGTTCCAATCCATACTCGTTACGGATGCTATGACAACCGTGGACGGCTCGCTCGAGCGATGCACCTCCCCCAGCGACAATTTCACGAAGGTATGTTCCGACGTGGTTCTTCCATGAAGTGGAATGACGTGCTCGATATCCTCTGATTCTTGGGCTCCCACGGATGCCCCATCGAGCATTGATATACGCTGCCGTTGATGTATTACATGAGTAAAATGAAGGGCAATGGCACACAAAAAGAAGCACGCTTGGCACGACTGAAGAATGAAATCGTGGAGTATGTATCTTCACAAGAAAGCTGTTCTGCAGCAGACATCGTCCACCATTTGTCAAACGAACGACGGATGAGAAATCATGGGCTCACTGCTCGGAAGGTCGGGTTCTTCATTCCACGCTATCTTTCTGAGTTCATTTCATTCACCCTCGATCATGGTACAGGAAAGCGATTGTACCACCTTGCGGCATGATGGAAGCGCTATCTTCATGCCACCGATGCTCATGCCCTGTTCATGGAATGGCCTGACTGGGTGACCGCCCACGCCCTTTTCCCTGCATTCTCACAAGAGGTGCACGATGGCGCAGTCCCCGTTTTTTCCGATGCAGGGCCCGTTTGGGCGCTCCTCGACCCTGAAGCCACCAACGGACTCAAATCTCAGTTGATGGAAACCCTCAACGCCTATTCAGAACCAACCCAAGACCCCACGAAGAGCGGAGCAACCGTCGACGAGTCACAAGGCCCGGTCGTTGTCCACGCAAACGCCATTGTTGAGCCTTCGGTCCATTTCATCGGCCCGTGTTTGGTCGAATCTGGAGCCTCTATTCGCCATGGTGCATACGTCCGACCATATGCATGGATTTGCTCTGGTTCGGTGGTTGGCCATTCAACAGAAATCAAACATTCAGTGTTACTACCTGGGGCAAAAGCGCCCCATTTCAACTACGTGGGGGACTCAATTCTTGGCTGCGGTGTAAATCTTGGCGCAGGTACAAAACTGAGCAACTTACGAAACGATGGAGGGGAAGTTCATCTTCGGTTCGATGGTCAAAGGTTAGGAAGTGGCCTTAGAAAATTCGGCGCAATCCTTGGAGAAAACTGCCAATTGGGATGCAACAGTGTGACCAACCCAGGGACCGTCCTCGGCCCGAACAGCGTGGTCTGGCCAAACATTACAGTCACCGGTCTTTCCCCTGCTCATTCGACCCACAGGTGAACGAAATGACCCGTCGCCTGTTTGGAACCGATGGAATTCGTGGCAAAGTGATTGACGCTTCCCCCGACGAAGAAGCATCAATCAACGCTCTTCACGAACAACGAGTCATCAGCACAACCCTCCTTCGCATCGTTGGCGAAGCACTTGGGCGCACCATGGATCAATTGCCCGGTAAAGGCACAAAAGCAGTGATTGGATGGGACGACCGCCCAAAGAACACAGAATTGGTCGCAGCCCTCACACTGGGGCTTCGGCTTACAGGATGCACGGTTGTGCATGTTGGGATGTGTGCAACCCCCGCCCTCCACCGCGCCACACTCCGTCACCAAGCACGCATCGGTTGCATGATCACAGCCAGTCACAACCCTGTTTCGGATTCTGGATTGAAGGTGTTTGATTCGCTTGGTTACAAAACCAATCCACAGTACGAGGATTTCGTCTCGAACATCGCGGATGCTTTAGCGTCAGAAGAGCGAGAGATTGACGCCATCGATCAAGCAGAATTATCTCAACCAAGCCAACCATATGATGCGTCGATGAGCGCTGCAAACCACCACCCATTATGGCTTTCAGAACGGTATGCCCATTTCCAAATCCTGACTGGGGCTGTGGGGATCCAAGAGGCGAATGTGGCACGTCCTTTCGTCATTGATGCCTCGAAGGGTGCCGCCCACACTTGGTTGGCTAATTGGCTCTCAGAACAAGGCCTCGAAAGCATCGAGGTGAGCGGTGAGGCGCAAGCCCTCAACCTCAATTGTGGCGCTGGGGATTTCTCGCCAACCCAAACATGGACCTTTGAGGAGGCCTCAAATTCACCTCACATATTGCTGCAAAACCTAACGCCTTCGCCCCCGGGGACATTGGTCGGTGCTGCACTCGATGGTGACGGCGATCGATGCCTCGTCCTCCAAGCGACCCGAGATGGTTTCATGGTCGTCGATGGGGATGCGATTGGCGACACAATCCTCTCCACCGCCGCACTTCATTCTGAAGCCCCATGGCATCTCGCAGCAAGCATCGAATCCGACCTTTCTCTGCTTTCCACAGCTGGACGTTTACCTGCACCGGTTGAAACATCCGAGACCGCTGTGGGCGATCGTTGGCTCTCGAAAGCACTTGGCGATGCACTCCCACATTCTGAAACACCCCCAAGATCGATTGGTGTCGAGGATTCGGGCCACATTGTGATGCCAACGCCACTCCCCGGAAGAACTGGCGACTGGGCTTTGGTTGGCGATGGCGCAGCGACGCTTGTTGCGTACTTGCTTGCCTCCTCAAATCAAGATGCGGCTTACCACATGAAACGAGGTTGGAAGCAACGTCGCTCTGTGAGTGGTGTAGACCGTGCTCTTTGGACGGGTCGAAACGATCTGGCGGACCAAGTTGAGTCAATCGCAAGGGATTTCTTTGATCAGCAAGGCGCGGTTAAGCAATGGAATCGTCACGGCCTTGAAGGCGAATCAAATCTTATGCTGATCTCATTCGAAGTCGATGGACACCCAGCTTCACTTGGCGTTCGAAACAGTGGCACTCAGGCTAAGATCAGTGTATCGTTGCGCCTTTCCCCAAACATAAATCCGGCCAATGCCCCGGACCTCATGAGTTCACTCACGAATCATTTGGGTGCAGAAATGAAGGCATGAAAGCCTCACAGTCGAAAGGCATCATTCGTTGGCCATTTCACCTTCAAAGGTCTGCGTGAGCCACGTGACGATGCCGAGAAGCGCTGCGGAGGCAAGCAGGATGGCGAACAACCCTGTGACGGAACTGCCCCCAATGAGCACAACTCCAGCAACAATCCACCCGAGCACCAAATCAAGCGCACCAACAATTCGCCAGCCCTTTCTGAGGGTGAGAATACCGCTGACCCAAGACACGGTCGATGCAATGAGAATAAACACAACAGCATACACGAGGTTCGGGAATCCAAAGCAAGCCAAGAAGAGTAAAATGTGCAGGGCCCACAAGCCAGCAGGAAGCCATAGTCCCATTCGATTGATGACGGTCCATGCTACAAATCCTACCGTGATCATGGACATGGCTGAAGCGACAAGGTAGAATGGAACAGCACTGAAGCTAAGCAATTCTGGCGCCCATGCCATGATGCCTTGCACAACAACGGGGAAGGTAATCCAGGCCATCAAAGCAGGCGCAGGTTGTTGCCACCACACGCTTCTCCTTGCGGTGAAGGCGAGCACCAGCACCCCTGCCACTCCGAATGAAAGGATACAGACGGCGAGGGCCCAAGCACTGCGGCCAGCAGCCCCTCGATGGTCGCCCATGTCCCGTTGAATCCGCTTCCCTTCGACCCAATCAAAGCCGAGCACAGCACCAACAAGCGCCACCTCAATTCCCATCATTGGCACGCCTGAATCAAACAGGGTCGCACCAAACGGGTCGAAATTGAATGGAAGAGGCACTTCGCCGCCAATAAGCAGGCAAATGACGCGGTCCAGCATGGCCAAAAACACGACACCTTCCAATGCATTTGGAAGACGTAGCCCAAGGTCACTGCGTCCAATGATGCCCATGCCGGCCATCATCACCAAGCCACCGAAAAGAACGAGCAAATGCCATGTGTCTTCGAGCACAACGACGGAATTCGAAGCTCTACCAGCGACGTGAATCAATACCAAACCAGCCATACCAACCGCAATTGGAGACTCGATGCCCATAATATCAGGGAGTCTCAAGCCAATTTCGTTTGCTCGCAAGCGTGCTGCTCCAACAAATAACATCGACAGCATGACTCCGAACAGCAATGTCATCAACGTGTTGCCTGAAAGGAACGAGATCACCGTGGTGGCGAGGATTGTGGTCACGAGGAACATCATCGTGATGATTGGCTGGTGGTGAATGTCTCCAACTTCAAGGTCGTTTTCACCAGCCGTGCTCCAGTTTTTCGACCGTTTCCGTTGCTTTTCAGCAAGCGCCAACAACTCAGTGTCGATCAGCCGCAATGAGCCTTGGACAGGCCCTGAGTCATCAGTTGGCGATGCCTGAGACTGCAAAATGACTCCAGTAGGCTCAGTTGCTTCACCGGCATTGGCCTTCTCAACCATGTCCATCGCACTGTATTCGCTTGCGCTTGTTGAGGCGGTTAGGAATTTCTGCATCCGTTCTTGCTTTTCCTTAATTCGCAGCAGGCGATCGTCACGACGAGCAAGGGCTCGCATGCCCGCACGGAATTCACCTTGGATGGCAAGGTAGGAGCCGGAGGCAACGAAAGCCATCAAGGCGGTGAGCACAACGAATGTCATGTCGAGGGTGAGTCCAGCCAATGCCATTGTGACGATGAGTCCCAGGGCTGCAAAGGCAGGTGGGAGCAGTTTTTCAAGCGTCACCGCTCGTTGAAGGTATAGGACGAGGGCGACGAGCCCAACGCCTGTTAAGACCAACAAATTCATTTCTGGTGAAAGCATATTCTTTGCTCCAGTGAGTTCGACGTTCGTAATTGGTTCAAGGCTAATGACGATGTAGAATGCTGCGATGAATCCAAGCATTAAGGTCAGCAACCGCCCAGGAAGGGCTTCTGTCAGTTCGAGTTCTGCTAGACTTGTGCCGTCCTTTCGTCGTCGGTCGGTAGCAAGCAGCATCAAGCCACATGCTGCAACCATGATCATTGCCCAGAATGCCGACTGTCCATAGCGCCAAACGAGGATTAGGGCAAAGACGCCCCAGACAGTCATCAGGCTACGTGGTTTTCCAAGATGCCTGCCACGCCATACCATTAACGCATGACCAATCAGCAAGAGCCCCATGGCCGTCAACAGCCCCGGCATTGGAAGCGCTCCGGGCCGAGTGATCCCCCAAATGACAACAACTGAAAAAATGAAGCTCAAGTTCCATAATTTGGCAAACCCAGAGTCTCGGAAGCGGGCGCCAACCTCAGAGGCGCCGGCAAGCCGTGCCGCTAGATTGAGTCCAGTTTCACCATGGTGAACATTCACGCTGATTTGCTGCACGATGAGCACGCATAGCCAGGCCGCAAGGTCGATTTCATCGAGCGAGATTGGAATGAGGTCCATTGAAACAACTCTTGATTCGACATCGCTTGCGAAGAACATCAACCAAACCCACGGAGCAAGCACAGCCGTGCCCGCAATCGATGGAGAATCGCGCTGGATTGCTAGCCACGACAAACCAACCCATACAACACCTTGGGAGATGAGCAAAAGGCGGCCGTTACCATCCGCTTCACCAGCCGGGATTAGCAATGTCAACAACACCACAATCACGGTACCCCCCATCCACAAAACATGGTCCGAAACTGAGGTTTGATTTCGCAGGAGGGCAGCGGCGGTGAGCACTGCGGTTACGGCCGCATAGAGGCTGTACGGGCTCAGGCCTGCTGGGAGTGAAACATTAAACGCTCCTGAGGTCAACAAGGCTAGGCCAATCAGCATCACCGGTGCTGGATAGAGAATGAAAGGTGCGAGATCCTTCAGATGGACGCCTCGCACCACGAGGTAGGATGCGCTGAAGGCGGAAACCAAAAGCAGCAATTGCGCCAGTGCATACCCTGTCTCAAGGCGGTTTGCAGCAATGGCCAAAAGTGCGCCAATCATACCGAGGCCAACAGAAACGGACCACAAGGCGGGTTTGCCGAGGCCAAGCGCTTTGAGTGCGTCGGAGAACCAATTTTCAGCCCTGACAAAGGAGGCGGCCACAACAGCGTTTGTCGCCGTTACACCAGCCATAAGCAGAAACAGCAACAACTCATCATCAAATCGAACGAGTTCAACTCCAAAGAAGGACCAATCATTTGAGAGGGCGTGAACGCCGACCCAAAGGTAGGACGAAGCAATACCCAGACTTGCTAAGTTGCCAGAGCGGCGCATGAAGGCAAGCCCGTGCATCAGAAGGGTGCCAATTCCAACCATGGCCGCCACGCCCACTTCACCGTACAATGCACCTGCTGCGCTTCCGACGATGAGTAAAATCAAGGTTGCTTGTGCAGCAATCGCATCCTCATCATGCCGTTGAGCGATGAATATGTTTCCACCAACGACGGCCAACATGCCAAGACCAAGGGTTTCGTTTGCGCCGAGAGGTGAAGCGTCAAACCATCCCCAGTGCCATGAGTCAAGGACCAAACCATAGAACAATTTCATCGAGATGATGACCCAGGTGACGCCAAGCAACCGCATCGATGGTTTTGGGATCCAACGTTCGCCGAGGTACAACCCAAACACGCCCATCGAAAACAATCCAAGGCCGCTCAATTCAGGGGGCAAGACGGTTCCAACAACGGCACCGATGGCAGACCAAACGGTCACCATTGCTACGAGTAATCCAAGACCCAGCCGCCGTTCGCCGTGAACAGCAAGGTCTTCCACACTGTCTAATTCTGGAGCTGATTGGACCGTTCCATCGCGTTGAACTGCCCCCGGCTCGTTGCTTAACTCATCACCCTTCGAGAACAGCGAAACGACTTCACCAACGGCTTCGTCGACCTCCTCGACAGGTTGAATTTGAATTGATGGAGGTTGCTCGTCAACATTGGTCGAATCGACCATGAACGAGCCGAGATCCATGCCCCGTGGACGTTGGAAGTCGCGCTTCCTAAGCACATCATCACGCGGAGGAATTGAGCCGACCCCCTCTTTGCGCTCCTCGGCCATGCACTTGCTCTTGTTCGCCTCCTTGAATGCTTTCTCACGAATCTCGGCGTGTACGAGTGGTTTCCCATGGCTTTCTTTTTTTGCGACCTTAATCGGCAAGCGCCGCTCCAGCCCCCTCCCGCCCAGAGCGGAAAATTAGCGATTGTCCCACCAAAAGGGACAAAGAGGGCCTGTGGAACGCAACGGCATGGCCGACGCCCATGGGACCCCCACAGGGGACCTTTCTTCGTACGGAATCACCCCTGCTGGTGAAGTCTACTGGAACCAAGATGCTCCGACTTTGATTGAACTCGCGGTCGCCAGAGGCGAAGGTGTTTACAGCGCTCACAAAGCACTCGTCACCGAGACTGGGGAACGAACTGGGCGCTCGCCAAACGACAAGTTCATCGTCGATGAACCATCCACCACTGCTGACATTAACTGGGGCGATGTGAACGTCTCGACCGATGCTGAGACCTTTGTTCGCATGCGGGCCAAGGTGGTTGAATACCTCTCCTCGAAGGACGCACTGTTCGTCCAAGATTTGTATTGTGGTGCGGACTTCAGTGAAGCCCTTCCGATCCGAGTCGTGAACCACAATGCTTGGCACAACGCCTTCGCACGAAACATGTTCATTCGCCCGAGTGAGGAGCAACTTCAACACCACACGCCCGAATTCACAGTGCTTCACGCACCCCACTTCGAGGCAAGCCCTGAGGACGGATTGAATTCTCACTGCTTCGTCATCGTCAACTATGCTGCGAAAGAAGTCATCATCGGCGGCACCCGCTATGCTGGCGAAATCAAGAAGTCCATTTTCTCAGTGATGAACCTCATCCTTCCAAAGAAAGGCATTCTTCCAATGCACTGCTCAGCAAACACAACCGGCGAAAACACAGCGATTTTCTTCGGTCTTTCCGGAACCGGAAAAACCACGCTTTCAGCCGATCCCAAGCGCGCTTTGATTGGCGACGATGAGCACGGTTGGGGTGCAAACGGCGTGTTCAACTTCGAAGGCGGCTGCTATGCAAAGCTGATTGATTTGTCCGAAGAAGACGAGCCAGCCATCTTTGGCACCACTCGTAAATTCGGAACAGTTCTTGAAAACATCGTGATGGACAGTGAAGGTGTCCCTGACTTTACCGACACGAGCAAAACCCAGAACACACGTGGTTCGTACCCGATTGAATTCATCGAAAACCGGACCCCAGATTCGAAAGGCGGCCATCCACAAAATGTGATTTTCCTCACCTGTGATGCGTTTGGTGTTCTCCCACCAATTTCTCGTTTGACCCCTGACCAAGCGGCCTACCACTTCATTTCTGGATACACTGCAAAGGTTGCGGGCACCGAGGTGGGTGTCAAAGAACCACAAGCCACCTTCTCTGCTTGCTTTGGTGAACCCTTCATGCCAATGCACCCAGGCGTCTATGCAGACCTCCTCTCGTCCAAGATGGCGGAGCACGGAGCAACCGCTTGGCTCATCAACACTGGTTGGTCCGGTGGCGCCTACGGTGTTGGAAGTCGAATGAAGATTCGTCACACCAGGGCTATGCTCAACGCTGCTTTGGATGGCGACCTCGACGCTGTTGAATACATCAAAGACGAGCGCTTCGGATTTGAAGTGCCAAAGGAATGCCCAAATGTTCCATCCGAAGTTCTCCAACCCCGCAGCACATGGGATGACAAAGAAGCGTTTGACGCGACGGCTGACAAACTCGCTGCAATGTTCAACGAAAACTTTGCTCGTTACGCAGAAGGCGTATCCGAAGATGTGAATGCGTCAGCGCCTTCGCCAATTGCGTGATCACAAAAAGTCACTCAGTGAGAGTTGCTTAGCTCGGTCGTTGTTAAACAACGAATCCACGCTATCAGCTAACCATTCGACGTTCTGTTTGGTGTAGGTGTCGACACCATACGTTGCCATGACGTGCTTTGTGACCTTGATGTACTTTCGAACCGCTCCCTCGGAGACAGTGAGGGCAAGATTCCCTCCGCACAACCCGCCTTCTGATTTGGCAACACCAACGCTTGCAAGCCCTTGGCCAGAACTTTTCTTTGGTTGGATGCAATTGCCTGCAATCGGCATCCTTCGATAGGAATGGGCACACTTCAAGCATCGTACCTTCTGCCGAGCATAGGCATTCATGTTACCGCGCAAGTCAGGTAAAAAGTGCGAGCGAACCACACTGGAGGCGACGGTTCGAACATCGACACCTCGCAATCTGTGCCCAAGATCGAGTTGTCCATTCATCTTGTCAATCATGGTGTCGAGGGTTTTGTAGGCAGAAAGAGCAGGCCCAGCATCAATAGCGTCACAATCGTGTGTGTATCCATAGCCTCGAACTGCGGCAATGCTCCCCAACCGTCTTTCAACAAAATCCATTCTGTCAGCGATGGTTTTCGGGTGAGGTTGATTCAATGTGGTCTCGTAGAAATCCCGTTCGTAGAACCAACCCGAGTCGACGTTGAGCGCTTCCTTGTCCACTTCAGTGGGGTTCAGTCGAGTTGTCAAGACAAGTGGGGCATCCATCAGGCCACCTCGATTTGCAGGAAGAATTTCTCTGCTAAAGTTCAGCAAACCATCCATGAGGAGCATGATCGCATCTTCATCACCGTCGCAGTTCCTTCGCTTTGCAGCGTGGAATAATGGGTGTGCATAACCACCTGAACAATCCGCCCAACCAATGATTCGACTCAACACTCCGCCAGAGGTGTGGGGGGCAAGGGCACAGATGAGGTGGCCGACCAAATCGTCTGGCGTGTTTACATTGTAATACGGTTCCATGCCGTAGTAGCGAACAAGCAAATCGTCAATGAATTTCGCAGTCCGAACGAAGAACTCCCCTGCATTTTTTGCCACGATGAAGTCTTGGGGGAAGATTTCCAACATTTGTTCATCGTTTTCAAGAGGGTTCCCTTCGACGTCATGGGTGTAGCCAAGTGACTCGATGGTCTGCCATGTGACACCAATCTCGCGGGGTGTAAAATGGGTTACAGGTACATCGCTCATATCGAAACGAACGGTTCCATCGCGGAAAACTGGGAGTTGGAATTTCGCCCTTAGCAATCCTTTTTCGATGGCTTCGGGCGTCTGATCCCTTGAGGCTATTTTTTTCATACATTTGACCGTTCGAGGGATGCGGTCCATGCCTAAACGAATTCGTGCATCTTCGAGAATGGTGTCCAAACGAACCGATTGGATTTCGCCGCGTCGTCGTCGGTTGCTGTTTTCGGATTCGCGCATGGCGGTGCGACCTCTGCAATTTTCACCGACACGCCCCTCGCCATGCTCATCCAATAATCGGTGGTGGCAGACGACAAACGGTGATTCTTTGCCGCATTTTTTGCACACCCGCCGGCCCATTTGAACCCGAATTGTTTGCTTTTCAGCTGCGATGGCCATCAATCGTTGGTTGCCGCCTGTAAGGTCAATCGGGAACAGAGCGTGAGTCATCGGGCTCATGATTCGCGGTGCGGCTTTTTCTGGCCGGCCCATTCGACACCCAACCCGTACAGGGGCAGAGTGCTCCCATCGCAGTTCCGATATTTTTCGGACTTGAATCAAAATCCCATCGACGGCGTGATCGTCTTCGTTTACTTGAGCGGCAAGGTACTGCACCGGATTGTCAGGGCCGGGGTCCGGCACTTGCTCTGCGGCACTCCGTCCAACTTCATCGGTTTCAGCGATGCCAAGCCCACGTTGACGTGCGTCGGTTTCAGCAGCAATTCGAACGGTTGCGCGGGCTTCTTTCAGTTCCTTCAAGCGCTTACGTTCCTGTTTGAGCGTGATATGAGCCTTCTTTAGTTCCTCAATCCGCGCCTCGAACCTCGAGCGAGCATCGACGATTCTCAACGGTGTCTCGCCTTCAAAGCTGAACCCGAACCCATCCAGAACGGCTGGCCAACCCGACGTGATAACAAGATCGTCACCGTCGTGGTGGTGGGCAAGACCAAGGATCATCGCAATCCCTTTTGCCATGCCGTGTTGAATGAGGGTCCATGCTTCAGGTGTTTCCCCACCAAAAATAGGTGGGAGTGGACGCATTTCGTGGCCGGGGATGGAATGTGCGTCCAAATCATCGATGCGTTCTGGCCGCAAGACCTCCATTGCTGCTGCATTCCAACCTCGAACACCGTCAGCGATTCGAAGCTGCCTTGCCTCGGGCTTTGGAAGGGCCTTGAGGCCTTCTTCAGCGTCGGTAATCCCGTGCTTGGATGTGCCGAAGTCTTCGATAGTTGCTTGCTCGAGCAAGGTGAGTGTGCTTGGAACCCATTCCAGAGGGAGGTCAAGGAACCAGGGGTTGTGAGGGGGAGGAAGTGATGTCTTGTACCGAACAGCAATTGCTTTTGCTTGCTCCCAATTTGGTCGTTGGTGGCGAAGAAATTCATGCCAGCGCCTGCGGACATGGAACTGTTCATTCGGATCTTCTGCGTCTTCAGGATGAACACCTGGTGTGCCTTGGGGCGCTTCACTGCGCGCCACATTCATCAGTGCGAGCAGTCGTTCGACTTCGGCTTCATCAGGGAGTTCCTCAAGCAGATCACTCGCCCACCAATCATCACAATATCCTGCGGGCACGAGGTTCTTGTTGTTCTCCATGAATTCCCCATACCCAAGGACCAGTTCGCCATTATCCCACACGGAACCGACCTTCGATCGAACCAAAGCAAAACTTTGCGCATCATCCAATCTGAGGAACCGGCCATCGTTAAGCACAACCCATGGCCCTTCAGTGTGGTCTGAGGGGGTGATCGCACAAGCCTTGCCGGGCCGTTCAATCTTCATCTGTGTGCCAATGGTGATGAAATCATCCATAGCAAGCATAGAGGCTGTGTTTGTCGAGGCAGCGGCAAGGCCAGAAGGGCGCGCTCGGCCGTAGCGCAACCGGAAACCACCTGCTTCAAGCGGCGCACCAAAAACAGGCCGCCCTGCAATGATGTCTTTCATGAATTTGGTAATGCTTGGAACCTTTCTCGACTTGAATACGGGCCCTTCCCCATCGTTTTCTTTCTCTTTACCACGGGAGGCAAATTTGGAAATGAAATCCCAACCAGGGACGCTGAGCCGTTCTGTGTGCTTTTGGATTTTTGGAGCTTTAAGGCACATACCTTCGCCGATCACCAACAGGACTCCGCCCCGAATTCGGGGTTCATCGATGTTGCGAACTCGCCCATATCCTGCACATTCGATTTTCTCTGTGGATTCCCCGTTGATCATAATCGGGCATGCACGAACGATTTCGTCGATTTCGGCAGGGGAAGGTCGATATTGCAAGTTTCCCCGGTACAGGCCAAACTCTTCCTTGACTCGTTCAACCTCGGGGTCAGTTGGCTGGTAATGGCCGATGTTCAATTCACGACGAATCATGTCTGCGATGAGGACAGCGAGTGCTTGCGCCGTTCCACCAGCCGCTCGAATCGGTCCAGCAAAGTGCACTGAAACGAACTGTGAGCCATCAACATTGTTCAGTAAACGAACTTCGCTGATTCCTTCGAGCGGAGCGACGAGGACTGCTTCTGTGAGCACAGCAAGCCCGACGCGAAGCCCGACGTCGATGGCCGTGACAAGATCGTATCCCTTTTCTCGAAAACCCCGGGCCACAGATTGAGCCATCATAATTGAGGTCGTTTCACGGTCGTGTTCGGCAAGAAGCGTTCGAATGTCATCAGCAACTTCGTAACCATCGAGGTACTCAATCAGCAGCTTTTCAGTTCTGCCGGCCAAATCAGCAGCCCGAGGGATCTCAACGTACTCTTTGTGATCGTAGCCTTTTTTTCTTGCCTCTTCTGCGATGATGTACGCTTCATCCGCCCGCTCATCCAACCACTGGTGGTAGGCCACCATCTCGGCTTCCAGCCGTTCGACGTCGACACCAATCAGGGGGTTATGGCCCCGGATTTGTCCCTTCGTTTCATCGGATGGCATGGTACTCTTCTGGTCCTTGGCGGCGACCGTTTATGAGAGGCGCGCCCGAAAAACAATGAGAAAATAGAGACGAGGGAGGAAAGGAAAGTTCATCTCTATCGCTACCGACCCACGAAGCATGACCGTCCATGACTCCCTCCGAGCCCATGCAAAGTGGCCCCGCCTTGTGGAACTTGTACGAGACCTTGCGTTCATCGATGGTGGGAGTGATGAAGCCTTTACGCTTGCAAGTGGCCGGTCCTCGCGATGGTTTTTTGATACCAAACCGGTCATGATGCACCCTGAATCAACGCATCTTCTCGGCGAATTGTTCAACATGCGCATGGATGACCTCGAGGCAGATTTCGTTGGTGGGCTCGAACTTGGAGCTGTGCCCCTCACAGCAATTGCCGTGACCGCTTCGCCAGCCGACCACCCCCGCCTTGGTTTCATGGTTCGCAAGGAACCCAAAGGCCGGGGTGGAAGGAAGACAAATAATCCCCCGGGAATCGAAGGGTCCCCGCTTACTGATGGTGGGCGTATTGTGATCGTTGAAGACGTCACAACAACCGGCGGTTCGGCCATTAAGGCGGTTGAACGGATTCATGCTGCAACCACCTGCAAAGTGATTGGCGTCATTAGCATCGTTGACAGGCAGGAAGGCGCAGCACAGGCATTTGCGGATGCTGGCATCCATTTTGAAAGCATCATGACTCGTTCTGATGTAGCGGGGCAGTGAGGAACTTCCATGACGGAAGTGCTTGATCCAGCCACCACTTCAGTGGAAGGCCTCAGCGAATCTGCACCAGATTCTACTGCGCCAGCGGGCCTTGTGTTCTTCCATGCCAGTGAAGGGAAGCCTTTGGCTACGCCCTGGCAAGTGGCACTCATCCGTTCGCAGCTGCTTGCTCGAGCGGCTTTGCCAGAAGGAATCGTGCTCGATTGCGCTTGTGGAAGTGGGATTCAACTTGCAGCTCACGCGTCGGTTCTTCAACGCCCGGCACTCGGTGTTGAACTCAACCCAAACCGTGCGCAGGCGAGCGCAGTCAACCTGAATACGATTGCGTTGCAACGCCAAGAGACCGACTCAGAATGGATGCGCTCCACCCGCGTTGTGATCGGCGACGGTAGGGATGGTGATGGAATCATGGAAGCAGTGGCCGCTTCTCTCGGAGAGCCCCACCGCCCCAAAATTGCCATCCTTCACCTTGATCCTGCCCGGCCTAGAAACAGCCGCACCCACGGCCTCGAAGAAATGGCGCCCCGGCTCGATGAAGTGTTTACCGGATGGGCTCCGTACCTCGAAGAAGGCAGAAATGGCCCCTCACTTCTCCTCGATCTATCGCCCCGGCTCACTCATCAACAACGCCTCGAAGTCGAGGCACTTGTGGATTTGAATTGGCCAGGGATTTTGCGAACCTGGGTTTGGACTTCACGTGGCCGCGGCCGTGTAGACCGATTGGCGTTGTGGGTTGGTAGCGCAGCGGAAGAAGGCGTTGCTCGCCGGTTCGTACGGGTTCCTCCAAAGCTTGGCATTGAACCAACCATTGTTTCGGGAGGCCGTCGCTTGATGCACGGGGCAGACCACCCAGTTGCAGTTCGACGCCCCCCCCGTCGCGGTGAGCGAATCAGCATTCTCGATGCCGCCCTGGTCGAGAGCGGGCTTGCCATGGATTGGCTGAAAACCGTGTCGAAGGAAGAAAAAATCGCATGGGGGGTTGTCGAAGGACGCCGCCCGCAAATCCACCATGATCACCCGCTCAGAATAGAAAATCCAGCCGACCGCCTTCTCGTTCAAGCAACGGGTCGGGTGGTCGCCCTTGCTCGGATGACCTTGGAAGTGTCGAGCGTTGACCGTTTGGTGGAAGTGCTTCTCGAACATGACATCGGCCGTCTTACAGTGCGCGCCACTCTTCCCCCCGAAGTACAACCCAAAGTTCAGGGCGCAATCGACCGACAATTGAGCCGTCGCCACGGTCGGCGTGATGCCTTTTTGATTCAGCAGCCGGGCGATGAGATGTTGTTGATTTGTGTTGCTGAGTGATGCGTCGTTGCGGAGGGCCGTGTTTTCATGTGGGAAACGAGGCAAATCTCGCTTTCAGCATCGCGATGAGCGCGTCGCGGTCTTGATATAGGGGAGGTTGGTCGGAAACCTGCTTGACACTAGGTGTCGAGGTTGAAGGTGAAACAACATGGCACGACCAAAAGACGAGGATTTGGGAGAAGATTTCTCATACATTCTGCGAATGGCAGATACCGACATGGATGGTCTCAAGACCCTCTCTACTGCATTGACTTCAGTCAAGGGCGTTGGTCCACGAACTGCAATTCAAATCTGCAAGAACACCGGCTTCTCACCTTCCTCACTCGCCGGACACCTTTCAGTCGAAGAGCAAGAAACCCTCCGCCTCGCCATCGAAGGCTACGCAGAAACAGTCCCTCTCTGGATGCTTAACCGCCAACGAGATCTCGAAACAGGGGACGAACTTCACCTCACAGGTCAACAAGTTACGTTGACCCTCAAAGACGACATCGACCGACTTCGTACCATGAAGTGCTACCGTGGTGTTCGCCACGCTAGCGGCAACAAGGTCCGTGGACAACGTGGCCGCTCAAATGGCCGCGGTGGCCTCACGCTTGGTGTGAAGCGAAGCAAGTGATATGGAGGGATGATGAATGGGAGAACCAAAGTTTGCACGACCTAAGTTTGACACACCTTCCCACCCGTGGAAGGCAGAACGAATCGAAGAAGAGCACCAGATTCAGAAGAATCACGGTCTCAAGAACATGCGAGAGATTTGGAAGGCCAAGTCTCAGCTCCGACGGCATCGACGCCAAGCCATGCGCTTGATCGGTATGTCTGACGGCACCGCTGCCCACGTGAAGCGTGAGGTCGACGACCTCACCCGTTCACTCCACAACAAGGGACTCATTACATCCGATGCATCCCTTGACGACATTCTTTCCCTCGGCACTGAGGACATCCTCAACCGCCGACTTCAAGCACAAGTCTACTACAAGGGACTTGCAGCAACCATGAAGCAAGCACGCCAACTTGTGACCCACGGTCACATCTGTGTCGGCGACCAGAAAGTCACCATCCCATCCTACCCTGTGAGCCGAGATGAAGAAGAACTCATCAAGTACCACATGTCTTCGGATTTGAACGACGCAGACCACCACGTCAGACAAATCATCGACGGACGTGCTTCCTCTGCAGAATACGCAGTTGAAGAAGAAGAAGTGGACCCAGAGGCAACCGCAGAATTCGCTACTGAAGTGAAGGAAGCAGCCGCAGCGGCCCCATCCGCAGAAGACGCTGGAGGTGACGAGTGATGACACGACGTGCAATTATCAACATCTTCAGTTCATACAACAACATCTTGATGACAGCAACCGATCTTACTGGTGCTGAAACCATCACGACCTGCTCTGGCGGCCAAGTCGTCAAATCCTCAAAGGACAGCGGCGGTCAATTCGCAGCAACCCGTGCTGCAGAAAAGATGGCAGATTCCCTTAAAGAAAAGGAATTCACCCAACTTATCATCAAATACAGAGCACCTGGAGGCAACCTCTCCAACAACACCGGTCCTGGGGCACAAGCCGCAATCCGTGCATTGACCCGTGCTGGAATGACCATCACTCGAATCGAAGACGTGACGCCAATCGCTCACGACGGTACCAAAAAGAAGGGTGGCCGCCGTGGCCGCCGTGTCTGATACTTGAGGTGGAAAAGATGGAAGCAAAGACTGTTGAAGGCTGGCCACAAGGAAACGCTACACGCATTCTCCTTACCGATACTGACGCTGCGCAAGTGAACGCAATCCGTCGAGCTTTGATTGCTGACGTCCCAAAACTCGCAATCAATCGAGTGGATTTCTCACAAGGCGTGAACCAAGACAACAAGGGCGAAGTCCTTGAGTCCGTCAACGTTCTTCCAGACGAAATTCTCGCTCATCGATTGGCAATGATTCCAATCCCTACCTTCCCAGAAGAAGGCATCCACTTCTCCGATGCATGCCCAAACTGCATTGACCTCGCTGAAGAATCAAAGGGATGTCCATCCTGCCAAGTTCTCTACTCGCTCTCTGCCCGAGGCCCAACATCCGACGCAGAAGAAGACTACAAAACGGTCTATGCAGGCGATCTCACAACCATCTCTGACCAGATGTTTGACATCCGCGACGAACACAAGCGAATCCCTCTGACCATTCTCTCAAAGGGCCAATTCCTCGAATTCTACGCTTTCGCAACCCTTGGTCGCGGCCGTGACCATGCAAAGTGGGCACCCGCAGCAGCGATTGGTTTCCGCCCACAGCGCATTGCCAAGCTCAACAAGCCAAAGAAGGCGGAAGCACTCTTCGGCCTCGGTTTGAAAACATCTGATGGCAAGAACATCGACGCAAAACTGTTCGGCAAAGACAAGACCCTCACAGATATCAACCACGTGATCGACATGGAAGCAGCGCTTCATCAAGTCGGCCCGGGAACCGGACGAGAAGGCGACTTCGATGACGCCATTACACTCGAAGAAGTTGAGCACGCCTATGTGTTCTCTTTCGAAACCGATGGAAGCCTCACTCCTGAGCAAGCCTTCAATGGCGCAATGGACGAACTTCAAAGCCGCTTTGAGAACCTCACT
>Ga0206682_10001586_pt1 | contig 22112 bp, 13 predicted proteins | sample M240m12015metaG_FD_155444 | JGI IMG/M metagenome (GOLD analysis project Ga0206682, IMG submission 155444) | Ammonia-oxidizing marine archaeal communities from Monterey Bay, California, United States - M2 40m 12015 | ecosystem: Environmental > Aquatic > Marine > Intertidal zone | place: USA...
CCCGATGACTACACTCTAGAGGAGGTGCATCTTTAATGGCCCCGATCACGAGACCCAATGCAGGAGTTTGGCACCGACCAGCAGAGAGATTCTTACGAGAGCCAAACTGCCTCCAGAGAACTGGAGATATCGTGAAGCCAACAAGAAGATCACAGACAACACGAGCGATTTGTGCATTAACCAGAGACATGTCAATCGCCCGCGGTGACTCCAATGCGGCCTTCACAGCACTTGGTGTTACAGAGTGAAACACGACCCGCTTTGTAGTACTAGGGAGTTTGAGCACCTCGCATAAATGCCAGGCGATAGCCTCTCCTTCGCGATCACCATCCATACCCAAGTAGACTAGTTGTGCTTGTGCGACAGCTGCCTTCAGCTGGCTTAATCTCTTCCCTTTTGAATTTATCCAGGAAGGCATATAGTTAGACCTGATCCCTTCAATACCCCCCACAGTCTCACGAATATGACCACCTGTTGCAATGCATTTCACATTAACACCCGGGAAGGACTCAATTGTTGCACATTTCGAATGGCTTTCCAAAATGAGCAACATTATATTTTAGCACAATGTGCAACCTGGATATCAATTTGATAGATGTTTCCACTGAGAATAACTGACCTCTTTAGTAGGGGTTGCTTGCTTTTCTGCATCCACTATGGGATCAATATACATCTTCTTAAGTCTCGTCCCTATATGCACTGATGCTGTATGTTGGTCTAACCTTCCACTTTCGATCCCATGCAAGGCATCGATCATATTCCGAAGGACGGGCATACCTTCCTTACCCAATTTTGCCTTTGCAAAAACACGTGGGTACTCTGTGATGAGGAGCTGGCACTCTGAGCATTGTTCAATAAAATCACTATCCGAGAGAGCATGTATTCCATCTCCCATTTCATTCCTAAGGCGATCAACTGTATCTAAAGCCGTATGTAATCTCTCAGAATGCTGTCTCTCTCTTATGGAGTCAGTAACCTGTGGTACGTTTGCATCTGAAGCAGCTTGCTCGAGCAGTTTCTTAGTGTCCATTACTTAAACTACGGGTATATTTCTAATATCTCATTCCGACGCAAAAGACCTTTTCTCTCTATATTATAACATGTCAGAAGGGCTCCTTGGATCCAGCAAACTAGCGAACAAAACGGGCCCGATAGAAGCTTTCAAACCAAATCCCGTCAATACCTTTGCCCGTGTTGATAATGAGATACAGCGAAGAGCCGAACGACAGAACATCATAACCAATGGTGGTGCCCTAGCAGAAGGAAGAAGAGACACCACGCAATCCGGTGGAGCCTTCTTCTTGGAGCATGCTCAACGGATAGCCAATGCAAAAGGTCCTTCTGTAGGATTGACAACTCCGGCACCGACCCCTGACAGTACACAGAACGTAGTCGTGGTCCCACAGTTCCCCAAAAACAGTCGAACTCTTGCTTCAAGCACTGCCATAGCTGAACAGACCATCAAAAACCAGTACAATCAACATGTTCAATCGAGTACAGACGGTGGATCTGAAGTAAAACAGTTGGGCAATCAACAGCAGGGCAAACAAAAGCAAGCTGGTGGCCGCCGTAAAAAACGAACGAAGAAAAGGAACAAGAGCCGAAAGCCAAGAAGAACACATAAAAAACGACGTTGTCGCACACGGTAATTATCTGGTTAACAACTAATGGTAATACCTGAAAAGAGTGCCAATAACTGGAGGGCGGGTCTGGTTATTTTGGTCTTTGCATTATCATGGCTAGCACCCCTCTATTCTCTCAAGATGCAGGAGATCTCAGACAACTGGGTGACATACCGCTGCGATCCAAGGGTCATGCCATTCGCTAGCATGTTTGGGCACGATACAATCTCTAACTTTGCAGACTGTGCACAACAGATCCAGGGCGAAGTCATGGATGAGGCACTTGCTCCACTCAACTACAATCTGCTGAATGTAGGAAGGACAATAGGGGGTCTAGGAGATGCCGTACAAGACACACGGAAGGTGATGAACCAGACACGAGGATTTCTTGGAGAGATTACTTCAAAGATCTTCGGTGTTTTCCTGAATATAACACTGCAGTTCGAGAACATGACAATCAAAACCCGTGATATTGTCGCTAAGCTGCTGGGTGTTGTTGCAACATTGCTCTATATGCTCACAGGGGGGATCAAAGTAGGAGAAAGTATTGTCGATGGGCCTATCGTTGGTATGATGAAATCTGTATGTTTCGACCCATATACACCTGTTAAACTCGATTGTGGTAAGATTAAGAGTATACGGGATATTGAGACTGGCGAAGTGATAGCAGGCGGATCACATGTGATCGCGACAATGCGGCTCAAGAACACTCAGAGAGAACCATACTACTTGATTGGCGGCATCAAGGTCACTGGTTACCACAAGGTACGAAATGACAACACAGGGCAATATGTGTTTGTACACAAGCATCCAGATGCGAAGAAACTCGAAGAGGTCGCCGAAGATTTGAACTGCCTTATCACTCATGACCATCTGATCCGACTTGGGGAGACAACGTTTTGGGATTGGACAGAATAGTTTCGCCAACTAGTACAGTATGGGACAGGAGTCTGCCATTGCACAATCACTTGTAATAGCTGCATTATGGGGCGTTGGTCTGTCGTATTACTTTGTGAAGTCGCACGCTACCGAGATAAAGAAGAACTGGTCCACCCGGCGGTGTGATCCAAGAGTAATTCCTTTTGCAGGGATAATCAATGCACCGCCGGGAACAGATGTAGGCAATTACACAGCACAGAACCTTGCGGGGTGTCTAAAAGAGTTCGGCAAGGACGCCGCTGATGAAGCCACAGCACCTGCACATTATTTGCTCTCTAGTCTCAACAGCACAACCGAAACGCTCGGCAAAAGTATTCAAGAAGCCCGCCAGGCGGTTAATGGAATAAGAGGGTCTATGCAGAAGATTACTAACACAGCGACAACACGTATCTACAACACTGTACTGCCTATAGTGGGAACCGCCATAACCACGAAGAGCACTCTCAACAAAGCCCAAGCCGTTACAGGGATAGGCATGTTGGCAGGGCAGGGGGGGATAGATATGGCAAGCTCATTCATAGGTGCATCGCAGGAGTTCCTTGTAGCAGTGGCAATGATTATGATAGCAACGGGAACTGGACTAGTAGAGATACCATTCTGCTTGGGGTGTCCCGTGGGTATTCCGCTTATTGTCCTTGGTGCAGCTATCATTGCTGTGTGCATCGCAGTTGCAGTGATTGTGGGCCCTGCTATACCGAACTCAGGGCTAAACCATTGCTTCCCTGGCGAAACACTCATCAGAACCGCTTCAGGAGTCAGCAGAATTGATACTCTGAACCCGGGCACTGTGCTTGCATCGGGTGCTGTGATAACATCTGTGATTAGTGCTGAAGGTAGAGGCGTAGCCATGTACAACATTGAGGGTGCCATTGTATCGGGTAGTCACAAAGTTGTCACAGACAACGGTGGACAGTGTAGGGTAGACCAACTGACAGATGCAACTTACGTAGGTTTATGGGACAATGATCTTCTGTACTCTCTGAACACGTCGGATGGTTTAATAGAAGTCGGAGGAATACCATTCTGTGATTGGAATGAATGGACACCAAATGACTGCTACAGTATGCATGGTAGTGAATATGCCCAACCGCAGAACGCTGGCCTCAGCGGAGACATCCCTTTATGGACGAAGAGAGGGATAGTGAATCTCTCGGATATTGTTGTTGGAGATGTTTTGTTCGGAGGAGCGAAAGTGCAAGCTGTCTTTGAGCACTCTCCTGTCCAGACAACTCGGTGTCTTGTTGGCAATAGGCACCTTTCTGTGACATCTCGCCTGAATATGGTGACCACGAATCTAGGCATCGAACAGATGAAAATCGAGGGTCCAGAGAACAATGAGAAAAAACCCACATTCCATCTTAACACTGATATGTTCGGATTCTGGGTCTATGGAGAGAAGATTGCCAACTATGAAACCACTACATTCCAAGTGCCGCAAATCCCTTAACGGTCTGTTTTTTCTAGCGGTACTATATAATGGAAGTCCGTGTCTTTGGTCATACCGTGAATATAATCACCGTTGTATTGTCGATGATCATAAGTGCAATCGCTACAACCGTTCTTTTCTGCTCATGTTCGAAGATCGGTGCATCGGATGCAAAGAATGCTATTAAGGAGGGTCTTGCTAACCTTGACCCGTCTGGTTTGGACTACAACATGACTGATGGCATGCCGCAGCTTCCGAAGACATGGGGTAGCTATCCTGAAGGTTCGGTGCAAGCATGGCAGCAGTCAAATGCAAATATCAAAGGGACAACCGTCCCTCTTCCCGAAGGTCAACTCTTCATGTGGACTGATAACCAGTTCTCTCCCACTTGCTGCCCGGGTGCGGTGAGCAATTCCGAGGGGTGTGCGTGCATCTCACAGGAACAGGAGGAATATGTTGCCCAGCGGGGCGGCAACAACACCGAAGTAAGCAGCTTCTAGACAATTATGTTCAATGGTATCGAAGAACCCGCTCCTAAATCAACACGATTTATCATAGCAGTATAACTCGTGTTGGACTACAGCTCGGCAACTTGTTCTGCAGTGAGATCGCATACAGAACAGAATGTTACCTTAACAAGCTTGGGTTCCAGCCCCTGGAATAGCTCAAATTCATCGTCGATCCAGCAGTGTTTACAACACCTGGCAAGCACTGTGTTAATTGTTTTCAGATGCCCTTTAGCCGCTTCTGCCCTAACTTGAGCTTCAAGTATTGTGCCTTCTAGGTGCCGCTGTATCTTGACCATTTTGGAAACTGATTCCTCATCCATAACAATAATCAAGGGAATGTTCTAGATTCTACATATACATTGTTGCAGGCACTTCCCGCGTGGGGGGCTTCAGTAGCTTGTCCACCACTTCTCTCGACACCTCGAATGGTGTCGAGAATGAAACCATATCACTCGATTGCAGGACACTAGAATCAGCACCGGCCAATCGTGAGACATTCAGCTTTGCATAAATGTTTTCCAAACACCGCTTGAGGTTCCGTACACCTTTTTCAGACTTAGTGTAAACAGATGTAAGATGGTCGAGCACCCCATCTTCGATGGTGACATCCCCTTCCCCGAAGCCTATTGTGTTCTCCACTTCAGGAATAAGAAACTGGCGGGCAATGGTACGTTTGTCCTTCGCGTTGTAACCCTTCGTCTCAATCACGTGCATCCTGTCCCTCAAGATGGGGTTCACCAATGACTCATCGTTGTAACTGAAGATGAAAAGGGCCCCACTGAGGTCAAAGTCAACCCCAGCAAAATACTTATCATGGAACTCAGTGTTCTGGGTCGTATCTGTAAGATGCGTCAAGATGCCGATTATCTCTTGTCCCTTTGCTGTATCGCTTACCTTGTCCAACTCATCGAAGTAGATCACTGGGTTCATCGATCCAGCCTGCATCAGAATACTCGCGATCTGCCCCCAGACACTACCCTCATATGTATAAGAATGCCCTTCCAGATAACTACTATCCGTGGCACCACCCAGGGTAATGAATGCAAAAGGTCTCTCCAGAATCGCACTCACACCATGCTTGATAAGCGTGGTCTTGCCAGTTCCCATAGGCCCCTTAATACCTATAGCCGTACCCTTAGATGACGGGTTCGATACCCATTGTCCTACGAGCTGCATGATCTGCGACTTAGCATCTTCCATACCATACGTGACCCCATCAAGCTGCTTTCTAGCAGACTCCATGAATGCCGATATTTCGGCTGGCTCAGAGACACCCATTTTCACGGGCATTTCCGACCGCTTCCCGAAAGGGATTTTCATGAATCCGTCTACCCAATGCTTTACTTTGAAGTATTCGCCACTGCTTGGATCCATCCTTGCAAGGCTATTGAGCTTCTTCATAGCATGGGTCTTATACTTTACTGGAATGTCCGCCCGTAGAAGAGTGATCTTCGGAGGTTCAGTACTGTGCATGTCTTTGTTCACCTCCTTAATACGAACGAGAATATCCGACTGCTGTTCCAAAGTCATCTGATTGAAGTACTTCAGGTTGTTGGTCGCACCCTTGCCACTCAACGCTTTCTTGAAAAGACTAGTATTCTTTCGCCGGGCTGCTTTCTCTACCGCTTGCTTCTTTACATGCATAGCTTTCCGGACATGTTCTTCACGTCCGGAAACCTCCTTTGCGAAGTACTCTTTGAACGCATCCTCCCCATTCTCCAGAAAATACTGAACCATATCATCAGCACCACTACGATCATCGGGTTCTTTCTCTCGGGTCTTCTTACCATTCGAGTGTCTTGATTTATGATCATGTGTACCAACGAGGTCTGCCACACTAGCATCATGTTCGCCCGAATCGACAACCATTTGGACACGTTGGACATTGGAACGAGTATTGTACTTATGTGATCCTGGCACCCACTCCGCTTCCTCATCACCACTATCACCTGATGCCATTTCGTCTACATCCTCCCAGTCTTCGTCACCGCTATCTTCAAGAAGATCTGGGGCACCCAACGCAAAAATGATATTCAGCAAGATGGGTCCATCTTCATCATTGTCCGAATCATCTTCCTCACCGTATGAGTCTTCATCGCTGTCATCTGATTCGAGTGTTTTCCCAGATGGCTCCACTTTAACCCGTCCACACACCTTTTTCTTTCGGGATGGTTTCCGTTTTCGAGCATTGGCACCATCAACCAAAGCTTGGAGTACCGCATGCTTTTCATCCTGGTCCATCACAGCATCCATTTCATCCATTTCATCTAGCTGCTGCTCTAGGTTTCTAGTCCCTGGGAACAGGCCCCGCATATATTTACGGAACATGGCATTGGTATCATCTTCTTCACCAGAATCACTGCTTCGACCGTCCATTAGTATGAGTAGTTATAATCGCATGTCTGGATTGATTTTTGAGACATTATCAACAAATTGACTTGGAACGTACGGTGAAAATCTCGCTAGAATACAAGATGTCCCAAAGGAACCGTCTTACAACCGACAAACATGCAAGCCGGGTCCTCGGGATACAGTTCAGTATCCTCTCCCCCTCTGATATTCGCAAGCAATCAGTGGTTGAGATCACCACACGTGACACTTATGCCAATGGACGCCCAGTCCTGAATGGACTGTTCGACCCTAGGATGGGGACTGTAGAACCTGGGCTCATTTGTCCCACAGATGGACACGACTACATGACTACTCCTGGTTACTTCGGTCACCTTGAACTCGCAACCCCCGTCTTCTACATCCAGTACTTGTCCATCGTTGTGAAAATTCTACGATGCATCTGTTATAAGTGTAGCAAGTTACTGATCTCGCGAGAGCTGAATTCCGTAGCCGACGTTAGTGATCCCAAGGAACGATGGGACAAAGTATTCTCCATAGCCAGTAAGGTGTCACGTTGTGGTGACAGCAATGATTGCGGATGTGGGTGTAAGCAGCCAGACAGGGTCCGCAAGGAGGGACTCGCCACTATCACCGCTGAGTGGAGCGACCTCGAAGAAGGCAGTGCCAAGACATCCGTACAGATCACACCGACTGTGGCACTCCGGATACTCCGACGCATCACAGACGAGGATATTGCTTTCATGGGGTTCTCACCACTCTGGTCCCGACCAGAGTGGATGGTATGCCAGGTACTGGCGGTCCCGCCTCCAGCCATTCGCCCATCTGTCAAGCACGATTCTCAGCAACGTAGTGAAGACGACATTTCCCATATCCTTATTAATATCATAAAGGCAAACAAAACCCTGCAGGACAAGATCTCACAGAATGCAGCAGAGAACGTGATTAGTGATTGGGCTACTGTACTCCAGTACTATATTGCAACTATGATCAACAACAAGCTACCTGGTGTGTCCCATGTGACACAGCGTTCCGGGCGACCGTTGAAGTCCATCATCGAGCGGTTATCGGGCAAGCATGGTCGAGTTCGAGGTAACCTCCAGGGGAAGCGTGTCGACTTCTCTTCACGCAGTGTTATTACCCCGGATCCCAACCTCGGTATCGCACAGCTTGGTGTCCCAATCACCATTGCAAAGAATATTACCTTCCCAGAGAAGGTAAACAAACGGAACATTCGGATGCTTACTGCACTTGTGAAGGCAGGACCTGACGGATATCCAGGTGCGAAGATTCTTGAGAGAGCAAATGGTGACAATATCTCGCTCCGGTACGTCGACCGCGAATCACTAGTGCTCCATCCAGGGGACATTGTCCATAGGCACCTGATCGATGGTGACCCAGTACTCTTCAACCGGCAACCAACACTCCATCGAATGAGCATGATGTGTCACAAGGTGAAGGTTATGACCCAGGGAAGCACATTCAGAATGAATGTAGCTGATACTGCACCATATAATGCCGACTTCGATGGGGATGAAATGAACATGCATGGACCCCAGGGTGAGGAAGCCGCAGCCGAACTGCGGTACTTGGCTGCTGTGCCAGGACAGATCATCAGCCCAGCTACGAATCGGCCGATCGTGGGCATCTTCCAGGATTCGCTTCTTGGTGCTTATCGCCTTACTCGCGAGGGAGTAACTATCACAAAACAGCAGGCTATGAACATCTTGATGGCAATAGAAACGCCCAGAATGGAGTATCTCCAAGAGGACCAAGTTTCGAACAACGATCTAATTTCGCAGATTATGCCACCGATGTCATGCGACTTCTCAAACGGTGCAGAAGGGCCGAATAGTCGAGTGAAAATTCTTTGTGGACAGTATCTTGGTGGACAGCTCAACAAGTACGTCCTCGGGTCAACATCAAAGGGGTTCATCCACTCAGTCTACAATGACTACGGTTCTGATGCTGCAGCCAAGTTCATCGATCAGCTCCAGGCCGTGGTGACAGACTACATGAAGCAGAGTGCATATAGTGTTGGTGTGAGCGACTTGGTGGCGAACCCTCTTACGAATGACAGAATCGCTCAGGCTATCTCGCAGAAGAAGCAGCAAGTCAAAGATCTCACCGATCTGCTACTCCGAGGAGCGTTCGAGAACAAGACGGGAAAGCCCAACAACATTGAGTTTGAAACACAGGTCAATGGGATCCTGAACAAGGCTCAGGAAGAAGCAGGTAAGATCGGGCGGAAGAGTCTTGCTGCTGATAATCGCTTTAACATTATGGTCGAAGCAGGCTCCAAGGGCAAACCGCTGAATATTGCCCAGATGATTTGCTGTCTTGGTCAGCAAAATGTCGATGGGCAGCGAATCCCTTACGGATTCGAGCAGCGGACGCTACCACACTACACCAAGTACGACGACTCCCCAGCTGCACGCGGTTTTGTAGAGAGCTCATTCATCGAAGGCCTCACGCCCACTGAGCTATTCTTCCATGCTATGGGAGGTCGGGTTGGTCTCATTGATACGGCTGTTAAGACATCACAGACCGGATACATTCAGAGGCGACTTATCAAGGGTCTCGAGGATATCTACGTAACGTATAGCGGATCCGTATTGAACAGTCGAGGAAAGGTAATCCAGTTCAGATACGGACACGACGGGATCGACCCTATTCGTGTCGAGACACAGTCCCTCCCTATTGTCACAATGCCGCTTGCTGACCTGTACAATAAGTTCGCAATCCCAGACAAGAGTGTTGCTACAATCGCATTTGATCAGTCTACACAGGCTGCTATGCGATCAGAGAAGGCAGAACTCATTGCTTATACGAAGGCACTTATCGACCGGATTGTCGATGCACGAGAACCAATCCTCACCAATGTCTTCGGCGGTGATGGGAACAGCAAGGTTCACTTGCCTGTCTGCTTCCGTCGTGTGATCGATAACTTTGCATACCAGCTAGGCTACAGCGAACAGACTCAGAGTGACATTACACCCCTCCAGTGGTACAAGATGGTAGATCAGCTTATTGCTGGGCTCAATACTACCTATTGTGTTACGACCGATCTCTTCGAGACTATGACATATTACTGGCTTCGCCCAAACAGCATCCTAGTCGAGAAGCGATTCACTAAGAAGGGTGCATTCCTCCTTATCGATGCTATCCGCTTAGCATTCATGAAGGCACTTGTCCAACCAGGTGAGATGGTTGGAATCATCGCAGCACAATCCATTGGTGAACCCACTACACAGATGACGCTCAACACATTCCACTTTGCAGGTGTAGCGTCCAAATCGAATGTAACTCGGGGTGTGCCGCGGATCGAAGAGATCCTGTCACTCTCCTCTAATCCGAAGAATCCATCATGCACTGTGCAACTCTTCCCGCACGAAATGAGCGATAAGGTTCGTGCTCAGGAGATCATGTATAAGCTGGAACACACGCGACTCCTCGATATCGCCGAGGAGCTCGCTATCCACTTTGACCCATCCATGGCGACTACGGCTCTGGAGAATGACCGAGGCATCTTGAACGAGTATCATGCATTCGAAGAAGTACTGAGCGGATGTGTCGATAGGCCCACCGCGAAAAAGCCGTCGAAGTGGATTGTCCGACTTACACTCGACAGAGCAGAAATGCTAAACAGGAACATCACACCGGAAGACGTGAACTTTGCCATACAGGCTGGTTACTCAGACATGGTGAAATGTGTCTACAGTGACTATAACACATCCAGTGTAGTCTTTAGGCTCAGGATAATCGACTACAGCAACGTTAAGAAGCGAGCTGCCGAGGGATCACACCCGCTCGACCAGAGTGATGAAGTCTACGTACTCAGGCACCTTGCTGACAATATCCTCAAGAACACCATCCTTCGCGGAGTGTCGGGAATCTCCAAGGTGACTATGCGAAAGCTCCAGAGCCACCTGAACCTTATCGACGGATCATACGAAAGCGAAGAGGCATGGGTTCTTGATACGGTCGGAACCAATCTGATTGGACTCTGCGGGCTGCCATACCTCGACAGCAACAATGTAACCTCGAATAGCATCAAGGAGGTCTTTGCAGTCCTTGGCATCGAGGCAGCACGGCAAACGATCTTTAATGAAATCGTAGAAGTCATGGAGTACGATGGTACATACATCAACTACCACCATCTGGGGCTCCTGTGTGATCGGATGACCGTCACCCAGGGCATGGTATCAATGTTCAGGCATGGCATCAATAATGATGATATTGGCACGATTGCAAAGGCGTCATTTGAAGAGACACCTGAAATGTTCCTGCGTGCAGCACGACACGGACTTGTAGACCATGTTCGCGGAGTGTCAGCAAATGTGATGCTTGGGCAGCAGGGACACTTCGGTACAGGGCTGCCTTCTGTTGTAGTTGATACCGAGGCGTTGGCGAAGATGGCCGACGCCGAACTAGCAAAGAAGGTCAACATAGAGGACGCATTCGGTGTAGTAGCTGCAGGTGACCCCTGTGGTGAACGTAAGCTAGAGTCATCAGTAAGTGCGGATGCCATTCCTGCCAGCAAGAGCGGAACAGTACCCGACGATTACAGCTTAGGCTTTTAGCTAAGAGATATATAATGAGTTGCCTGGACTTTATCAAATTCTGTGATCCAAACGGGCCGATACACGTTGGTTTTCTCTTGCATGGACTGAGCAGACTAGGTGTGTCCGACCAAGGGCGCCACCAGTTTTGTCATGATTACGTCTACAACAACCTTTTTATCACCCCTGTACAGAAAGAGGAATGTCGCAGATTATTCAACAAGGCTCAACGCGTACGGTACATACTCATTCGGGCCATGCACCGCAGGGATATCTGCAACACAGAAGACCGTTGCAAGGATGACCTCGATATGTCTTTAGGTAGACTCATGGAACACCCACCGCACCACCGAGTATTGCTGCACACTCCAATACCTCGTATTTTTTACATAGGCGATCTCCTCCTCCACTGGAAGAACCAAATTATGGGCGAGGAGTACCGTTTCCCTTGTCCTCGGAAACCAACTGATCCCTTTACCAATGTTGATATTCCCGATGCGGAGTTCATGCGAGTGTATTGTGTGGCACATGTCGCAGGGTTCAGAATGCATGATGTCCTCACTCTATTGTACAGAGCATGCGGAGACCTGGGCAAGATGAAGGTCTGCAGTTACATGATACTGAAAGAGTGGGCATTGTTTAATTATGCCCGGACGGACGCACACCATGATGACTTGTATGATGACTTGCTAGAAATAAAAGGCACTTTTGCACCGCTTATGACAAACATACATGTCTCTCAAGACGCACCATCCCACATTCGGAAAGCAATGGTAGATAAACTACGAGGAGTCCTTATAGCCTACTCGACATGGACACATGGAGTGAACCCAGCTATGGACACAGCGAATGGTAACCATTTCGCAATGAAATTGAGTAGTGCTAATAAAGAACTAGCTGGAACCGCCTATGGGCGAGTCTTGATAGTAAGGGAGAACGGTAAACGCATAAGGAAGTGGGCAATTTGACGATGATACAGATTTTCGAAGCATAGGATACATGCAAGCAATAGAACAATTACACAACAAGGGATATTACAAAGTAGATAAGGCCTGGGACCGTAGCTCTTCACTAGGTTTGCAGGGGATGAATGGAGATGGGACAGTAGATTATCATGCTATGAAGAGATACATCGACATGCAGATGCTCCCTGCAATTAATAATGCTGTTCCAGTAATACCATCTCCCATCTATGGGAAGTTTCGTTTTAGCGATAACAATAACTCCACTGATGCTGCCCTACATCACGGAGATATATATAACTACACTGACCAAAACATCATCCCCATCTACACATGCCTTATCTACTTTGATAATGCTGAGATCGAGGTTGTCCCTGGAACCCATCGTTTATCCACATTCAAGGAGACATCCACCTCACAAAAATGGAGTCAGAAGACAAAGCTCAAGTTTAGGCCAGGAGATATGCTTATCTTCCACGCGAACCTGCATCACCGTGGAGTTGGTTACTCACTCTCAGGCCACCGACGTATCCTCCAAGTCTTCAACATCTTCCCCGACAAGGATATCCATGCGGCTCATAACCCCATACTCCACACAATGCAGACTTCCAAAACCTTTTGGACCGAGTCCGGAGGCATGGCCTTAAAGACACTGGCCACAATGCCATCGATGATAAACATCGCCTGTATAGTGAGCTACGTACTAGTGTGCAACAGTTGGCATTACAAGATTGCTCTTGCTGACATCCCGAGCAGCGAGAAGAGAGGACATTACATTTCATATGAGCCGGGGAAGAACAAACGGATCGAGTTATGCAATCAGTCCGAACCAGTGAATGTGAATATCATCTGTGATCCTGACTACCAAAAGATTGACCCTTCAACACACTATTATAAGCATGCAGCTGCGATCATGGTTCTTCTTGGACTAGGGAGCACCGCAATATATAGATGGAATTCGAGTCGGGGGTGACAAGGTAGAAAAATAAATACTTTATCCAGAAATAAGGAAACATAGATTGGGGGACAAACAGAACAAAGGTATATACGTGTCACTGTCATCCCTACAAACGATAAACATATACTGGATTTTCCATTATATGTTCATCTTCGTCTGTTTATCGTAATCCAGGATAGTGCTCGGGACGATGGTGACGCTATCCAATATGCTACACGAGCTTGTAATCAACGCCGCCTTGTCTGCCTCCTTGTCTGCCGCCTTGTCTGCCGCCTTGCAGGTTGCCTTGTCCGGTGTTTGCATTTCTTTGCTTTCTTTGTTCTCTGTAACTTTCCCCCAAGATTTTCGGACCAGTCTGATGCTCTTGACCACCCGATATCCTCCTCTGGAATTCCTGTCAATGCCGCCAACTCTTCTGATCGTTCCTGAAGAGTGTCGAGGTATTGTACAGGCCAAACGAGTGTGCCGCTGTATTCGTGCCCCACGCTGGCGTACGCTCCGCGCCCCCGCCGCATCCAGTCCTCGACCGCCCAATCCAGCGACTTCTTGCTGAACTGGCGTTTGTTTCCTTTCAACATATTCGCATGTTCTTTCGCAGAAGCGTGCTTAACTGCGGTCACTAGCTGTTGTCTTGCTCTTTCCAGGTTATCTATCATAGCATTCCAAGTACCCGCCCAGTTTGGATCTCCTTGATGTTTACGCATTATTGCATGTGTGTGCATGTCCCTTGCCCGACTAATCGTATCACGGGATTTTGCTATCGATGCTATTATTTCGGTGTTTCTCGGAAAGACAGTGCGTCTTATGTCCCGGTATACATCTGGTGGAGCTATTTGATCTAGTATATTGACAACGGTTGCCAGTTCAGCCGCAGTAGGCTTATTTCTGCGGGTATTTGAGCGTGGCATGTTATACTATATCTTGACATAAGAATCGCACCCATCACACAACCAGAGATAGGATTGAACGTCATCACATTGCAATGGCAACTTGATAAAATGTACTGAAAGAACTATCTCTATAGAAACCAAATGCCCTCTGAGAAAGACAGCACCAAAAAAGAAACCCGAAAAACTCTCCTAATCTGTGGGAAGGCGATCCCGACGAAATAGTTCCTCCAGCCCTAGAGGTCGACCCAGTCATGAATCCTACAAGTGTGCCGGGATCCATTTACAGTATAGTGAGATAGTTGCGTGGGCAAATTGATAAATGCATGGGAGAGAATAGTATTGAATAACTATCTCTACATAAACTAAATGCCATCGAAGAAAGGCAGTGTCAAGAAAGGAACCCGGAAAAACTCCCCCCAATCAGACGGAAGGCACTCCCGACGCAGCAGTACCTCGGCATCGAGATCCAGATCCAAGTCTAGATCCAAGTCTAGATCCAAGTCTAGATCCAAGTCTAGATCCAAGTCTAGATCCAAGTCTATGTCTCCCGAAGTTGAGGACCTCCACCTCCCCAGCATTCTACCCAGCTCAGAATTCGTGGCCGTAATTAATGATGGTGGCCCAGATCATGGACTGTTTGTATATGTAAATCCTCTACTAGCCACTACTGGTAATGTGATGACATACTACATACTCCCCTGGGATCATCTTGGGGAGATGGGCAACAGTAGTCGCATTGCCACTCCTCGAGACCTACGGCTCCTAAACGATTCTGAGCGGGACCTGTTTCGCGAGCAACTTGGTTCGAGGAATCATCTGCCTGGATTTCCAATCCCATCGTGGTTTGACTGGCAAGTACATGAATTCACATATAAGGAAGACGACCCATTCCCCCCTCTCTCCGAGTTCGACTTGTACTAGCCGACCGTTGAGCCCAGTTAATTAATATGCTCGTAGATTAGAACATGTCTGATGGGGCTAGACGACAAGAGCACTATATTGAACTTTTTAAGTTCTTTGACAACAGCACGGGTCTGGAGCTAGTGCAGGGGCTTGCTCAAGTGTTGCAATCATATACTGACCTATCGGACCACGACTACGAGAAACTCTTCGCGAAGCTTGTTTCGGGCCGTGACCCACAGGCACGAATATTAGTTCAGACATTTTTAGCAAACAATCGAGGGCAAATCCCGTACTTCAGGAGTGATTCCCCACACGCAAACCGCGTATGGGCACGTCTGAGTATGGAGATGACTATGAAAACCTGGCGGAACCTGGCCACGGCCGGCTCCTTCGACACCTCTCCCGGAATCATGTTTATTAGTGCTAGCGAACCACTCGGCGTTATCCCCCTGCTTCGGATACTTAACAACGCAATTCGCTGGAACGCCATAATGGTGCCACCTCCCCCGACCGAGGGGAAAAAAACCCCGAGCCCCCCCGTCAAACCATCAGATGCTATCAGACAGTTTCTCACCACAGTAGCGGATGGTGATCAAAGATATCCTACAGATCTCGCGAGTCTTAGTCAGGAAGAACTCTACAAGTGGTTCGAAAATAACAGTGCCACACTCATGAAATTAGCGATCAGTAATGCCCTTACCGTGGCAGTCAACTCGAAAAAGCTTGAGCGAGGGGTCTGTACGAGATGCTTGTTTCCGGACTGTAAATACAAACCCCTCGATGGGTGCCATTACTGCACGCATCATCGTGAAGTGTTTTTCCTCGAGGCTGGTTGCCGCAGTCTCCGTGCATACACTCTTGGTGCAACCCAACCCCGCCCAGAATTGCTGGCGAAACTGGTCGATGGACCCGAAAATTCCGATGATGTCCCCTTCTTCCATCCGCTTTTACTGACTCTATGTTGGTTGCCATGTTTGGAAGGGTTTAATGCGGGCCGGTCGCATGACAGCGGTCTCATCCCTGTCGGTGATGATACCGCGGTCAAAGCAGCAAACGGTGTGCTGAACCGCATCAATGCTCTCATCAGTACCTACCGAGGGCACCCAAATATTAAACTCATGAATCCGGGATCAACCATGTTGCCTCGCGACGCAGCGAGAGGCACAGGCCAAGATGTCCGAAACTCTGGCACCTCAAAAGAACTTCCCTCCTTAGAACTATCGCGTGTCCCACCTTCTCCTGCTATCCTGCAGAAACTCTTCCAGCAGTTCGGATATGATGGAGGAACAGTAGCGTTGGGACAGGGGAGAGATTCTAGCCGCAACTCCATGCTTACTACAGCAGGCGTGGTCGGTGGACCAGAAAAATCCGCGGGTTATAGACGCGACGAGATGCTGCACAAGAATGATGGGTTTGATGTAGAGCCAAGCGGCGCCGTGCTAGGAATAGGGCAAGCTGCCCATCAAAAGGAGATGACAACGGCACAGGACGGATGCGGAGGCACGTGCCCCCCCACCGTTACTGCGACTCAGAAACTTGCTGATGAAGGGACCAAGTTCGTGTCGCCCGAGAATAAGCTGAACTCTGACCACATTGTCCTTCCAGCTGGTTACATAGTGCCTGAAAAGTTCGCTACGGATATTGATTACCCAGGCGATAACCCTTACTTTATGGTGGGTACCCCAATTCGACATATTACTCCTCTAAACAAACAGATATATGTCTATAAGGTCAATGGTGATCAAGCATTTGGTCCATTCCGTGGTTCTCTCGCCTACGACAACGATGGAATGTTGTGGGCGTTCATTCATGATGGAGATTTCTTCCAGTTTGATGATATCCCAGAGCTTCTGGACTGGAAAGTCGCAGCAGCACCCGGTGCAGCGGTCACATCCGGAACTATACCGATAGATGATCTTGCCCAGCCCACACCCATTATGGCACTAGGGTCTGGAACCACCCAAAACAACCGTATGACAGGACTCGGTTCTCAGACCCCCCCCACGCTCGAAATTACCCCCCCTGCAGCGTTACGCGGTGCCGCGGATGGTGGAAATCCTGGATTTCCCACGCTCTTTCCGATCCCAATCGTAAAAACAGGTAGTGGCCACCTGCGGGCAAGCATAGAGCTAGCACTGAAAAGCTTAATGGCACAACCACAGTACTATGAACAAATACAGGGAAATGCCGCAAACCCTGACACCCAAGGGTTGTGGGCATCAGGGTGTATAGCAGGGAAATACGACGACCCTGCGAAGGGCTTCTTATGCAAGGTCAAGCTCCAGCTTCAGGCTTTCTACGACGCAAATACAATAGCTCTTCAGTCGGAGAAAATAGCAGCAGCGCAGGAGCAAAAAGCGGCAGCACAGGATAAAAAAGCCCACGACTTGGAAGAGATAGTCCGCGAGTTGGAACAGAAAGCGGCCCAGACTACAGTGACAAAGCAGATGACCGAAGCAAGAGCAAAGGCAGAGACAGCGAGAAATGATGCAACTAAAACAAGAGATGGGAAAACTAAAACAAGAAATGATGCAAACACAGCGAGAGATGCTGCAAACACAGCGAAAGTGCTAGCTAGCCCCCCTCTTGTGCGAATACTTATTACCGAGATCACCAAGGACCATGAACCTATAGTCTTTCCCTCCCCCCTATTACAGTTATTATTCAATGTTGCGATACAGGTGCACAGTGCATGTGACGAGGAGTCGATGGTACTACCATGCAATGAATTAATTATTAGTGGGATACTTACTAAAATGTGTGACCTTTACACAACGCGAGCAGTAAACATGCGTATCAAGCTGGCCCAGGTCATACTTGGTCGCGACATGACGCAAGAATCACCACTGATTGCTGCTGTCGATTACCTGTCGATGCAGGCATCGCAGCACAAAACATCGAAGCTGCAGCCATTGCGGCAAGCGGAAGGCCAGCGTCGCAATTGGACCTTCTTCGCAGAGCTGCTCCACCGCTCGAACCTTCCACCATTGACGTCATCCGCCACAATCGATGCTGAGGACGGACAGGATGTTACCCATGACGGGCTCCTAGAAACGTTCTCAGCCGCGGTACAAGGCACTGGGGACGATAGCTATCTTGCTCAACTTCTTGCAGAGAGTTGGAGTGTGCTGATAAACGTCCTGAACAGCCAAAAGCTCGCGGCCCATATGGGCAAAATGCTCACTGGTGGAGCACGAGGTCAACAGCTCACCCTCGGTTTGCCTAGTTCGGTGATCTTGCATAATGGGGGGCTCTATTGGAGCATCGTGAGGGGTCCCCCAACACGAATTCCGATAGTATATAGTAGCCCAGATGATGGCAGTGGATCTGGGGATGGCAGCGGATCTGCGGACGGAAACGCCACGGGGTCGACCGATCCCGACTACACGTCCTCGCAAGACTCGGCAGACAGCGACTCAGAAAGACCTGAAACAGAAGACGAAGAGGAAGATGATGATGATGATTATGTTAAGGATGAGGACGAGCGGACATGGTGGTCGACATTTTGGCACCCGACGACAACTGTACCCGCACCCGCAGAAAGCGATATTGTTATTGGGACCCGCGAAGATGCAGTAGTCCCCGAGGCCTCTGTTATGGGCTGCTTCATCGGCTTCCTCAACACGGCATCTGAGATAGCTCTCGCACATGATATGATGGAACACATTGCTGGTGACACCGTGACACCGAACGAAATAGCTTGGATTATTTATAATACAGTAAGCCTGGACCTTGGATCACCACCAGGTAACCTCGGACAGCAAATCATTGCCGCCAGTGACTCTGATGGAGCTATCCAAGAACTTGCCCACAAGCTTACCGTAGACCTCACTACAGAGGATAAGGCATACAAAGACGTCCCGCGTCCCACCACCCCATCCGCAAATACAGTCCGATTTGAGCATAATGGACGATCGTTCGAGGTTCCACTCCCTCCCTACGACGGAAATGATAGCTTCCGAGTTCCACTTCCCCCACCACATCTTCCTCCAGCGTGGCAGTCAGCTGGTGCGGCAGACGATGAGTTATTGAATTATCTGTATGGCAAGACCAACGATATCGAGCTACTTCGTGGTGTCCTTATGAGGATCGATACATACACAGAAGGTAATGTTTCGCAGCTACTAAAGATCATTGCCTCCTTACGGAGAGTGCTTGGATATGTTTCGGCCCTTAAGAAAAGTACGGCACAAGAGTCGCGCGACCTATGGAGGGATGTGATTAGAATGAAAGTCCCAAGTGACAGAAAAGCCTTTGTTCTGGAAATAGACCGCAAAGCATTCCTGAATCTTTGTGAATATCTCTCAGACGCAGAAGATGAGCGGGGGAATTTCAACGAAGCCAGTTACCCGACCGCAGTCAGACCCATGTTTCTTCGGGAGATTATGAATGTCCTTGCCTGCAAAACGAATGGAGACGCCACCGTCTTTGGTGGGCTCCTCACTGCCATTGGACAACAAACATATGATGCATTGAAAATGGCCCACGATAGATATGCAGCAATCTGCCTCGACTCGCCTGGTGCTGGAACCAGACCCGCTGCCGGATCTACAGAAGTTCTAGCTGCCTATGGCATTACCGAGCAGCAAGTATCTACCTCATATGGCTCACCCACGAGGATAGAGGAGGTGTTCATAACCAATGCTCTCCAGTATGTGCTCCCACAAGGGAAGAATGAGACCAAGACATGGTTTGATAAATGCTTATACAACTCGAATGTTGTTATCGGTGTGTTAGGTAATGTAATTAGTCCCCCGCGGGCACTCGGAGGTGCCAAGGGTGGACCAACAAAGAAAAAGCTAACGCAAGTAATCGTGCCAGAGATCAAACGAAACCTTACCGAGGCTGGTAATGCTATGGCATTAGTGAAAGGGGCACTAGATGCGACAGTAGGTGACGGAGGGTTCACAGTAAGACATGTAATTAATGCTCTACATGAGTTCTACACACGCCGTGACGAAAACCTACTTTTATCAAACCCCCATGAGACGAAACACAAAATCGATGGTTTGTTTACCCAGTGGGGAGAGGTGAAACATGTCCTCTCCATAAAAGTGGCATCCGACGCCCAAAAGCCTTTAGATATTTCTTATGATGAAGAAACCCACCTTCCCCTTTGCAATTGGGGCAACTGCTTCAATGAGGACGGTGAAGTCCCCGATCTCCCAATGAACATCTTTCGGATGCGTGCGAAAAGGAGAGAGCTGGACCAGGATGCTCTGAATACGTTCGTTCGTGTCTGCACTATAGTAGACTGGTTGTCGCAGCAAGTAAGTGCCCACATCCAACCCCTCATACAGTGGACAAACGTTCTCACGGACTGCTGCCTGCGGGCCCTTCGCGTCCGCCGGGATGGACAACTTGTCCTTCCTGACGGCACCCCTCATCTCGTCGATACCTACCAATTGGATACGTCTCTGACTGTGTACGGAGAGAAAGAGGAAGCTCTTCGTATGGTGAAAATCATAGCCGATCACGTGGCAATCGCTAGGGGATGGCACAACCCCGACGACGACCATGATGCATCACCCCTGGCTACAGATACAGCCCTGGTGGATAGTAATCAACGTGTGGGGGGAATCCTGGAAGGACAGCGCTCCCGCAAAAGAGAGGATTCCCCCCAGGGAACTTCCGATCAACAGGACCCTGCCCAGAACAAAAAACGGCGAGCTAGCACGGACACCGCTGCATCAGCATCGGGAACTTCCGATCAACAGACCCCAGATATTAAGGACCCTGCCCAGAACAAAAAACGGCGAGCTAGCACGGACACCGATGCATCAGCATCGGGAACTTCCGATCAACAGGACCCTGATACTAAGGACCCAGATACTAAGGACCCTGATACTAAGGACCCAGATACTAAGGACCCTGATACTAAGGACCCAGATACTAAGGACCCAGATACTAAGGACACCACTGCATCAGCATCGGGAACTTCCGATCAACAGACCCCAGGTACTAAGGACCCTGCCCAGAACAAAAAACGGCGAGCTAGCACGGACACCACTGCATCAGCATCGGGAACTTCCGATCAACAGACCCCAGGTACTAAGCCCGCCGTCCCAAGCAAGAAACTGCGAGCTAGCACGGACACCACTGCATCAGCATCGGGAACGCCATTGTGTGGTGAGTTCAGCAAGCTCCAAGTAAGAGGAACCAACCCCACTCTCGAAGATACTATAGCGATTTTGAGACGGTGGGCAAGAGATGAGCGAAAAAAAATGCCACAGGGTAATACACTGTTTACTGACAGCAGGACCAGCGTAAAGCAAGAAGATGGAGTCACTGAGATAAATGCACATGCTACGCCAGGGGGGGGGGTGTACTGGTGGACTGACAGAGACATTCTCCATGCACTCCGAGCACTTGGAAATGGGTTGAACATACAACCTCATGAGTTTACTATCAGCGTGTCACGAACCGAACCGAACCGCTCGGCTACCATCACCCACACCGACTCCCATTGGCTTGTAAGTACCAATGCTACTGCTACTGGGGCTGAACAGCTAGTAGAGGAGAGCCAGGGGGATGCCCGGATCCCGGATGGCCTGCACAAAACAGGTGGAGACTGTGGACCGAGTGCCGTAGCGATTGCCTTATCCTGGGTGTGCTATGAGAGAAAACCTAACTCAACTATAGGCGGATCCAGTTTCGGTGGTGGTCGTAGAACCCTGAAAACACCCCTAATCCACAGTAATCGAACGCGAAAAGCGAGAAAACGGAAGGCCAAAAGAGACAGAACAATGAGGTCAAATAAGAACTAAGTTGTAGTGAACATTCAGTCCAACTTACTTCGCTACCACGAGCTTCCTTTTCTTCGCCACAAAAAGAGGGGCTCCGACTGTCGCCTTCATTTGCCGGAGAGTACCTGCCGACAGTTCAACGACAGAGAAACCCATATTAGTCCCCGAGTACAGCAGCGAGTATTGCTGTGGAGTGTCTACTTTCATCCCGTGTTGTTTAACGATGATGAGCTTCTGAGAGCGTGA
>Ga0206682_10001587_pt1 | contig 22109 bp, 28 predicted proteins | sample M240m12015metaG_FD_155444 | JGI IMG/M metagenome (GOLD analysis project Ga0206682, IMG submission 155444) | Ammonia-oxidizing marine archaeal communities from Monterey Bay, California, United States - M2 40m 12015 | ecosystem: Environmental > Aquatic > Marine > Intertidal zone | place: USA...
AGGAGCCGCATTTAAAGGTGTAGGTGCTACACTAAGCACAGCAAGTGGCTTTCAGGATGTACAAGTAACACTAAGCAACCTAGTAGGTAGTGCAGAAGGTGGTGCAGCCGCATTAGCAAAGATCAAAAAGGTAGCAGAAGACTTACCATTTGAATTTGAAGCATTAGCACAAAGTGCCCCAGCCTTAACCACAGTGAGTGGTACAATTGGTGAATTAGAAGACAATATGAGATTAGCGGCTGACTTAGCGGCTAACTTTGGTATTCCTTTTGAAGTAGCGGCAGGACAGTTACAGAGATCCTTTACAGCAGGTGCAGGTGCCGCTGATGTGTTCAGAGAAAAAGGTGTGTTAAGTGCTGCAGGATTTCAAGCAGGTGTAACATACAGTATAGATGAAACAAGAAAGAAATTTGAAGAGTTTGGTAAAACAGTTGAAGGCTCAGCAGTACAATTAAACAATACTCTAACTGGTGCATTAAGTCAGACATCAGATAGATTTACAGCATTCCGAGACAGTATCGGACAAGCAATGCTACCCACATTTCAAGTATTCTTAACAGAACTAGTAAGCATATTTGATGAGAACAAAGTAGCCATCACAAACTTTGGTAACGCAATAGGACAAGGTGTAGTTAGAGCATTTAAACAAATGCTAACAGGTGGTGCTGTTGTTGTAGACTTTATTACTATGTTGTTTAACACATTTAAGAGTTTGGCAATCTTTATACAAGACAAATTTGGTAATGTTATAGCCACAGTGATGGATTTTGCTGTTAAAGCAATTGGCGGTGTTGTTGAAGCAGTTGCTTTCTTAGGCACAGGTATAGGTAAACTAATATCAATTGCAACAGGCAATGATGATATACAATTATTCTTTGAAAACATACAAGCAGCCGCAAACAAAGCAAGAACAGGTGGACTAGACAGAGTTAAAGAAAGTTTCGAAGACTTAGGCACTGCCTTGCCAGTTACCACAGCACAAGATTTCATAGCAAACTTATTAGCAGGTGTTGAAGAGGGTGCTATACAAATTGAAGAAGCACAAAGACAGATACAAGAGAAGTTAGCAAAAACAGGTGATGACACATTAATCACAATTGCACAAAGTACCAACCAAACAATGGAAGAACTTGCAAAACAGTTCGGCGCCTATTCCGATGGTGCATTAGAAGTACTTAAAACATTCGAACAAAGCACTAAGAAACTAAGCGATGACTTAGCAAGTGCATTAATGGAAGGACAAAGCACAGGTGATGTGTTTAAGAACTACTTTAAAGGCTTAGTCACAGAGATGATATCACAAGCACTTAGACTAGCAGTTATACAACCACTGTTAAGCAGTATATTTGGAATACAATTTGGTGCAGGTGGTAGTTTTGAAGGATTTAGCGGTAAAGGATTGATTAACTTTGGTGGTCCTAAAGCAAACGGTGGTAGTGTGATGAAGAATCGTCCATATCTAGTAGGTGAGCGTGGACCAGAATTATTTACACCAGGTGCAAGTGGACAAATTACACCTAACAATGCATTAGGTGGCGGTACTCAAGCAGTAACATACAATATCAATGCAGTAGATGCAAGAAGTTTCAAACAACTAGTAGCCCAGGACCCAGAGTTTATATATAACATCACCAGAGTAGGCCAGAGGAGGTTACCAGCATAATGAGTTTACAAACAATAATTGACAATGCTACATTTATAAGTTTTGAGCAGAAGAAAATAGCAGGACAATCTATGAGTAGAAGTGGTAGATTGCTCACATCAGAATTTGCAAGTAGTGTGCCTTTTAAATTTACAGTAGGTATGCACGAAGGCTTAGCATATAGCACAAACAGAGATCTAATTAGTTCATTGAATACATTAGATATCACTGTTGAAGAAAACATCGACATAGGCTCTACCAATGCTGGTATGAGTTATATTACAAATGCATTAGGTGATAGTTTTACAGGCTCTCTGTCAGCAACAAGTGCAAGTGGTAGTACATTAGTAGTAAACACTAGCAGTGCAAGTGGCAGTGGTAACTTGTTTAAGAAAGGTGATTTGATATCACTGGGTAGCAGTTATAGATATCCATATTTTGTCACAGCAGATGTTGCTTGGAGCGGTAGTAGTGTTAGTGTACCTTTACATAGACCTTTTATAGCACAAGACGGATACACAGTAAGCGGCAAGGCTATACTAATAGGTAAAGATGTAACTTGGAATGTTAAAATGGTAAACAAGCCAACATACAGTGTTGTACCACACGATAGAGTAGTGTTTAACACAGATTTCGAATTAGTAGAAGTTATTAGAAAAGAGGACGGTTAATGAGTACTAGTATACCAGCAGTTGATAACGAACTAAACATCAAACACGCACTGTTATTAGATTTAACATTTGGTGCCAATGTGTATTATGTTAGTTCAGCATTTAAGCCTATCACATTTGATGGTAATACATACACTGAGTTAGGTTCTTTTTTACAACTAGGCGAAATACAAGATGATATCAAAACCACAAACGGTGATATTGGTATTACACTAAGTGGTGTACCACAAGAAAACCTAGATGCTGTACTTGACACAAAAGTCAAAGGTGGTGAAGTAATAGTACGCAGAGCATTCTTTAATGATGATTTTAGTTTAGACTCAGGTAATGTAGTACAACGATTTAGAGGCGTTATCACCAACTTACAAATTGAAGAAAATTATGATATACTAGAAGGTGACAGAACAAACTCCGTGAGTGTGAGTTGCAGTAGTATTGTAACCATACTAGAAAACAAAACATCAGGACAACGCACATCACCAATAGACAGAGATAGATTATTCCCAGGTGATCAAACATTTAAGCGAGTACCAGATTTACACAATATACAATTTGACTTCGGTAGAGAATCAAATGGTGCAGGTGGATCAGGTGGTGGTGGATATGGCGGAGGCGGTAGCCGAGGCCGTGGTGGTGGCCGTAACCAACAACATAGGTAAAGATATAAAGATATGAAGATAAGAAGAGCAACAATACAAGATTTTGATAGAATAATGGAATTAATGATTAACTTTGCAAACAGTTCACCACTACAAGCACATCATAATCCACAGTACAATGATACTTATGTGAGAAGATTGCTGTGCGAAGTAATCAAAAACGGATGTATAATAGTAGGTGAGCACGAAGAACGCATAGAAGGTATGTTGATTGCTTATGTAAATGCAGATCCGTGGTTACCCGAAGTTAAAACATTAAGAGAATGGGCTTGGTGGGTTGAAGAAGATTACAGACACACCAGTCTAGGGTACAAATTACTTAAGAAATACATTGAGTATGGTACTAAGATGAAAGAAGCAGGTGTAGTAGATGAGTTTATGCTCACAATGATGGATATATCACCGGAATTAGGTCTCGAAAAACGAGGCTGGAAGAAAGTAGAACACAATTTTGTGTACCAAGGAGTTTAGATGGCAGTTTTTACAGCAATAGCAAGTGCAATCGTTAGTGTTTTTACCACAATGGGTGCTGTGGCAACATTTCAGGGCTTTATGGCAGGTACACTAGGTATAGGAGCCACAATTGGTGTTGCTCTTGTAGCAGGTGGTTTAGGAATAGCCACAGCAAAAGTACTAGGACCCAAAGTCCCCAGCATACAAGCGGCCAAAGATCCAGGTGTAAAAGTACAATTACAACCTAGCACAGATAATAGAGTGCCAGTGTTTTATGGTAGAGTAAACACAGGTGCAATTGCAGTAGATGCCGGCATCAAAAATAGAAATAACACTATGGTGTATGCTTATGTTATTGGTGAGAAAACAGACACTGGCTCATACACTGTAAACAACATATACAGAGGTGATGCTAAACTTAATTTTACAGGTGCAAGTGTTAGCAGTATCACAGACCCTAACGCAACATCAAGTAACAATGTAAATGGTAAGATGCGTTGTAGAGTGTATGCAGGTAACGCACAAAGCAGTGCTAACCAAATATTCCCTGCAACAGGCAAAGTAGCCGCACAAACATTATTATCCACAATAGACAGTAGCACAAATTACGAAGACTTAGTTTATGCAATATTTGAAGTAGATTATGACGCAGAAAATGGTCTTACAGGATTGGGTCAAATCACTTATGATATCACAAACAGTTTAACTAATCCTGCAAATGTATTATTAGACTATTGTCAAAACGACCGCTATGGTGCAGGCCTTAGTAGCAGTGAATTAGACTTACCTAGTTTTGATGATATGTTTGATTACTGTTCAGAGCAAGTAGACTACATATCAACAGCAAATGTAACACTACAGCATAACAGATGGCAAATTGATGGTATGATGAGTACATATCAACCAGTCAAAGACAACATTGATCAAATATGTCAAGCCAGTAACACATTCTTTTCATATAATCCTAAAAGAGGTTCATTTAGTGTAGTGCCTAACAGAGCCGCCACAACATCAGAGAAAAATGCTGCCTATGTGTTTGATAACAATAACATTATAGATAAAATTGATGTTGCTTCAACAGAACTATACAGTATGTATAACAGCATTGAAGCAGAGTATCCTGCAGTAAATCAAAAAGATCAAACCAGTACTGTGTATGTGGCTACACCTGGTGTTGATAGAAATGCTAACGAGCCAGACAATGGACTAAATGTTAGATATGATATAGTAAACGATGCACCTCGAGTCAAGAACTTGGCAAATATTGATTTGCGTCAAAGTAGAGTTGACCAAGTACTCACATTTGATGCAGACTACAGTGCAATACAAGTTGATGTAGGTGACATAGTAAAAGTAACAGAACCAACATATAATTTTAGCAATAAATTGTATAGAGTTATGCGTACAGTAGAAAAAGAACTCCCTAACAGTATGTTAGTAGTAAGTGTGGTATTATTAGAATACAGTGATGATGTATACGAACACGAAGTGGTGCAAAGTCAAACTCCACCGGGAGTAAGTCTTATCCCAGGATGGTGGACAGGCATATGGGGTAATATTGATTACTCAAACATAGCAAACATTATTGGCAATATAGTCATTGTGGATGATCCGCTAGGTAATGTGGCAAATGTTGTTGATCCACCAACAGGTAATGTTTTAGCCAATGTGGATATTGGTAATGTAATATACGGACCAGGTGCAGGTGGACCAGGCATACCAAGTATCAACTTCCCTATCACTATACCAAACATACCTGACATTGACAAAATACTTGCTAACTTAAATTTACCAGGTGTGGGTAACTATGAGCCAGAGATGCAAACAATCTTCCCAACAACAGGCAGTACTTTTGTGCCAGGCGAAGTAGTTAATGTATCTATACCACAGCCAGATCCAATACCACAAGATCCTGCTTTCCCAGTAGGACCATTATCACCTGATGTATTAGCAGAATTACAATTAGAGTTTGGTGGTGTAGGCAGTAACAGAAGTATAAAAAGTAACACAGCAAACATAGCATTAAATAACAGAGGTGGTATTACCAGAGGTACAATAGGTGATGTACAGGCTGGATTACAATATGATGAAACAGACTCAAACACCAATGTAGCAAACAGCCAAGTAGTTGACGCAACATTGTTCACTGAAAATAGTAGAATTAGTCCAGCAGATCTCATTGACTTAGGCGGAATGGACTATGGATTGTTTAGTGCAATCAACACAGCACAGCCTTTAGGTGGTATTGACCCAGGTGGCAACCAAGTGTCATATTTGCCTAGTAGGCGTGTGGGATATCAAGAATTTGATATTGATGCAAATGGCAAATATACACCAAATGCAAATGCAGCAATAGACAAATATTACTTCCCTGCAGGTATACAAGCCAGTGGCATTACTTCAATACCTATTTTAACAGAAAACTTTAAGTATGAAATATCACCAGCAGAAGGTAGTGATATAGCAGTATCATTAGGCTTACCACCAGCAAGTGCTACTAAAGCCTATGTGCCAAGTGCAATGATTATAGAAAATTGGGGTAACAGTGATTTAGCAGATCCAGGTTCCTCTGTGCGTGGTTTCAATGTCACAAACTTAGACAAGCGTATTACCAAATCAGATGTATATTTAGATATTGGAGGATTCTTTTAATGGAAAAATATGTATTATACAACAATGTTACCGGCAATATTTATTATATTAAGAAAATTAAAGAAGCCAAAGCAATAAAATTATGTGAACTAAATGCTAATATGAATATGAGTTACATATTAGAAAGTGCAATCACTGGCTCAGTGACTGACAGTAGAACACAAGAATTAGATTTAAGCACAACACCTCCCAGTGCTAGGCATTTACCAGAGTATGCACCTAGTGCAAGTGATTTAGCAAAACAAAAAAGAAATGCATTGCTTACTGCCTGTGATTGGACAGTAGGAGTAGACTCACCTCTCACTGATGCTAAGAAAGAAGAGTGGAAAACATACAGACAAGCATTGCGAGACTTTGATTATGCTGGTGTTACACAAGATTTTGGCATTGTATGGCCAACACAACCAAGTTAAGGATATAAAGATATGATATATGATGGATTAATACTGAGAATGTTTGACGAAGAGGGCAATTACATAGGACACCCAAGTAGAAAATTACTTGTAAATGCTGAAGTTATAGACATTGATGAATATGCGGCTAACAGTAACGGTCGTTTAGTGCTACCAGACGCTGAATAGTTGTGGAGGCTGATGTCTTCTTAAAGGCTAGTAACAATTGGTCTAGTAAAAAAGAAACTATGAGCGGCAGTGGTTCAACTATAGAACACACCAGTAACATAAGACTCAACTTACCTAAACTGTTAAAAGAATACAATGTTAAAACAATGTTTGATGCACCTTGTGGAGACGGTAATTGGATTAAAGAATGTGATTTAGGTAACACCAAATACACTGGTGGTGACTTAGTATCTAAGTTTGTTGAAGTAAACCCAATGCCAAATCTAAGTGTATTTGATATCACACTAGACACATTCCCACTTGTTGATTTATGGATGTGCAGGGCTTGTTTATATCACCTAAGCATAGAAGATATAACAACAGCAATTGATAACTTTAAAAATAGTAATATCAAGTATGCACTCATAACTAGTCACACAGGTAAATCAGGTGGTGATATTACAACAGGTGGTTTTAGAAGGTTAAACTTAGAAGAATATAATTATTTTGGACTAGGCAAACCCATAGATAAATTTAACGATGTACTTTATAACAATATGCAAGAAGAAATGCTATTGTTCGGTAAATACTAGAAGCGGAGAGAATATATGCCATTAGGTAGTAGCAAAATTGCAGTCAATAAAAACAGGACACTAGGCGTCAATAGTGGCGGTACTCCTTTTGATCTTGTAGTCTCGGTTGTAGAAACACTCACAAATAGCCATACTGTAAATTATGCAGTTACCACTAATGTACCTAATATCACATTAACTTTTAAAATTGAAACAAACTTAACAGGTTTAGACTTTCAAAACGGAAGTGTAAACGGCACAGTGTCTATAGATGGTAATGGTTCAGGATCATTTGACATACAATTATTAGATGGATTAGGTAGTCCTAATAATCCTGAATTTAGAACAAATATAACCAGGGGTAGTGCTGTTTTAGTTGAAGGTGATTTACATACTATTACGGCTTTACAACCTGTACAACTATTAGGTGCTCGTAGCAAAAAACTAATAACGCTGTATCCAGGTGGTAACGCCGCAGTATATCAAGTTGCAGACTTTACAAATACATTAAATTCGCCCACTGATACAGATATAACAATGAATATAACTAGCCTAGGCGATTATAGCGAATACACTGGTAATGCTAATTTAGAAATGCAAGTAGTAATAGTAGGTGGCGGTGGTGGCACAAACAGTGCAAATACATCATTGCCTACATTTACTAGTGGTACTGGCGATAATACATACACATACGAACCTTGGAAATTTATGGGACTTAATGGTGGTGCTGGTGGTAATACATTACGATTTGATGTGCCACTAGCAAATTTAAGTGTAGGCGCATACAATGGCACAATAGGAAAAGGCGGAGCAATTGGAACTTCAAGTACAAATTATGTAGCAGGTGATGGTGGTAATACCACTTTCTTAGGATACACTGTAGAAGGCGGCCTCGGCGTAGAATCAGGACAAGTTTATGAACCAGGTTCATACTACCGTGCCGGCTTCGGTGCATCTGAAAAAACAGTTACTCGCACTAATGAAAGAGCAGGCGGTGGCGGTGGCGGTGGTATGGGAGTACAAACGCTTGGTGCTGGCCTTCCTGACTTGGATCCAGGATTTGGATATATTTTTAATGCTGACCAAGATATGACGGGTGCTAAATACCAACAATTCCCCCGCAGCGGTTATGTCGGCCCAGGTAGCCCACCTGATAATGACTCAGGAGGATGGGGATCAGCAAGAGTTCCTATTATTGTTGACGGTATTGTAGTTAGTACACCACTCCCTAGTGTATCCGGATGGTTTTATGATAATGTCCCAGCAACAGCACCAACCCTCGGATCCTTCTTTTTCGGCATAGGTGGTAACGGATCTGCCTTCCCAGGCGATGCTGCTGGTTTAGCAAATAGAGATGTAGAATGGCAGAATACATTTAACTCTACTAACGATCCTAAAACAGGTGTAGGCCCCGGGTATCAGCATCCACAAAACGCATATGGACAAGGCGGAAGTGCTACTACAACATCAGGTGCTACAGTGCCAAATAGTTATGGTCCGGATTTATTAACTGTCACAGTTACTCCAAGTGTAGGTAACAACGGTACTATACAAGTTAGATATCCTTATTTTGTTGCTAGTAGATCAATTGACAGTTAAAATTACACAATTTGCATAAATAGTATTAAATTAATTTCGATAATACCTTAGTGTTATCGTCTAATCCCTTAGGAGTTCAAAATTATGTCATCTCGTCTATTAGACTTTCAATCTTACATCGGTGGTTCAGATAATGTACAAGTTATCAACCTTTTCCCACGCAGTCAAAAAACATTTACATACGACTTTAATGTCGATGTTAGTGGCTGGACATTTACAGCAGATAAACAAAGTCTAGTTTTAGACAATATTGCTTACGACCGTATTAGTAAATTACCAAATTTTGCAGACAGTATAATCACAGGTTATATGAATAGTAGTACAACTATTCCTGCAGGAACATATATTAATGAAACAAATGCTTCATCAGGAGTAATTTATTTTACAATACCAGAAGAAAGATACACAGGACCATTATTACCAAATGCAAGAAAAAATCCTGTGATGACAGTAGTTAGTTTTGAATGGGCATCAGATGCAACTCCACCAGTAAAAGAATCACACAGATGGGCAGTCATAGAAACTTGGGAACCAGGTGTAACAGTAGGTGATCCTGCAGTTAGTACTAACTATGTGCCAATTGGCGTAGGTGCAGTAGCATCGTTTACAGATAACAGTTCAACTGATAGTGATAGAGTGCCAGGTGCTTACACAGTAACAGGCCTAAGTAACGGCGAAGGTACTGGTGCAACATTTAGTGTACAAGTAACTGCCGGTGGGGTAACAAACATAGATCTTATATCAAGAGGTACATTATACAATGCCGCTGACACAATCCAATTACTAGATGTTAATATGGGCAGTGGCGGAGCCGCAGACATAACAGTAACAGTATCGACAGTAGCGTAAGGAGTATAATATGGCTAATATAGTACTTTCAGCAAATACAACCAGTATAAATGTCGACACAACCACAAGCAATGTTGATGTAACCACATCGACAAGCACTATTAAGGTAGGTGAAACTACCTTTGTTGCAAACAACTTAGTAAGAGCCGCTATTAGTGTTGCCAACAATGGTGGCGATGGTAGTTTAAGTTATGATGAACCAACAGGTGTTATCACATACAATGGTGTAACCGCTGCAGAAACAAGAGCACACTTTAGTGGTAGCAATGGGGTAGACTACAATAGTTCAACTGGTGCTATAACAGCAGACAGTGCAGAAATTAGAGCATTATTATCTAATGTAGCACCAATTACATATAATGCATCCACAGGTGTAATAGGCTTAGAACAAACACTCGATGACTTAACTCTTAAAAAATATCAAGAAACAGTAGTTAACAATGGAACACTTAGTGGTGATATTTCAGTAAACATCGCCGATGGTACTATCCATCAAGTAACACTAACAGGCGATATTACAGGCATTACATTAGCAAACATAAGCACTGGTGGTAGTGCAACTATATTACTCACACAAGACGGAATAGGTGGCAGTACAATAGATACCACTACAACACCTAGCAATTGGACAAATTGGAATTTCACAAACGAATTTACAGCATTAGATGCTACAGCAGATGCTTGGAGTGCATTGAATGTTCTTTATGATGGTTCTGAATACTATGCTACAGTTATCACAGGATCAGGAACAATTGATAATGCAACTCTAGAAATTATTAAGGCATATATCGAAACAAATGGCTTGGATATGGAAAACACTGTTACTAGTAATAGTAATATTTCAAGCACAGCAAATATTTCTGCAAACACATTTAAAACCACAAACATTGAATCGCAAGGTGCATTAGATGTTAAATTTAATGCAGACGGCAGTTTCAACCTTGACGCATTTACTGTAAGCAACAGCGATGGTGCTTTTATACAGGCATTTCAACAGGCACAAGGCACAACATCTTTGAAAACCTTTAGAGTAGGTAGTGATAGTATTGGTGAGGGACAAACTCAAACAGGTACTTTAAAAGTTTATGGTGCAGATCCACTGTATAATCTTTTACCTGCAATAGATGTTGAGAGAGGTAATGTTGTAATAGCAGACAGAATTAGTGCAGGTTCATTAGCCACAGATACTCATACATTTACAGGTAATGTTGATGTCACAGGTAACATAGAAGTAAGCGGTAATTTAAACTATAGAAATGTTGAAGACTTATATGTAAGAGATCAAAGTATCACACTAAATGCTAATGCGGCTACAAATGCCACAGTAGAAATTATAGCAAACAGACCGCAAAACACTAGCACACTGTTAAGATGGAATGAAACCGCAGACAAATGGCAGTTCACAAACGATGGTAGCACATTTTATGACATACCAACATCAACAAGTGACTTAGCAGAAGGTACTAACTTATATTACACAGATGCTAGATTTGATACAAGACTAGCAACCAAGTCAACAACTGACTTAGCAGAAGGTACTAATTTATACTACACTGATAGTAGAGTACAAAGCAAAATTGATAGTTATGTACTAGGTTCAGAAAACATCACAGTCACTAGTGGCGTCCTTGCTACAACATCAGCACTGGGTAACACTAACAGCCTCACAGCACAAAGTGGTAGTGGCTTAACATTTAACAGTGATGATGGTACTATAGTAACAAGTAAATTTGGTATAAACAGTACTGTAACTGAAACAGCAAACATTGCCGGTAAAGGCTTTGGTGTGTTTAACTACAGTAACGGACTAAGCACTACTATTTCTTATAGTGGCACAGATTCGCTTGAATGGTATGAAATTGATGGTAGTGTAGTATCAGGTTCAACCACTATGACTATCACAAGTGTAGTAAGAGGTATAGACAGTACAACAGCAGCAGTAAGTGATATAATTGTAGGACAAGTAATAGCAAATGGTACTAGTGCAAGTACTCCAGGAAGTACTGATTTAATTATATTCCCAGATGATGCTTATGTGGTAAGTGTTGACTCAGGTGCTGGCACAGTTGAAATGAGCCAACCAGCAACCCAAACAACATCATTTACTCACACCACAGATGGTATAATACTAGATGCAGGCTTAGTTGATACTACCACAGGCTTAGTTATTAAATTATTAAGTCAATTGAGATCACTAGGTAGTGGTAGTGATAGTGCTTTATTTTTTAGATCAGTTAGAAACACACCTTTTGGATATCCAGCATCAGGACCAGTACCAACAGACTTTGATATAATTACCGCAGGCACAGCCAGTGATTACTCAATGACATTGAGTACCTTTATGATAGGTCAAACACCAGTAACAAATGATATAACAGTGTTAAACGCACCAAAAGGTATAACAATAGGTGAAAACACTCAACTTACCAACAGAGGTGAGAATGATCAAGTAGGTTGCTTTGGTATGAACCTAATGTGGGACGGTTTAACTTCTGCAACTAATCCAATACAACCACAGATGTTGTTCAAGAGTTACACAGATAACACAGAACAAGGTGAAGTAGGATCTATTAGTGGAGGTGGACCTAGACTGTTCTTTACTAGTGCAAACGGTAACTCAAATGATAATGCGTTTGATACATATCCAAGAGCAAACCAAGAATTAGGTAGAATAAGTTTTTGGGGTACCACAGGTGAACAGTTAACACCAAGTTCATATTCTGTACCTTCATATATGAGTGTACAAGCCGCAGATGATTGGGATACTTGGGGCGGTGGTGTTGCAGGTAACACAGATGTGTATATGGCTTCAACAGCAGGTGGTCAAGCACAAACATATCTAGCATTTAAAAATGGTGAATTATATTTAACTGGTAGTAACAGCAATCCAGTTACATTTGCACCAGCACAGAGTGCATCAGGTTTTAGACCAGAACTTGCTTATGACGGTTCAACCACATTGTGGGCAAACATTAACTATGCTAACACAGGCACAAATGCAGGTGCTAAATTTACTGTAACTAACGGTGATAGTGTAGATGCAGGTGTTGTAGGTGATATGCAAATAGCATTGAAAAGAAATGACAACAGTTCAAACCTAACAACCCCAGTTAGAAGTATACTGTCAGGAAGTGCAAGTGGTTCATTAGAAAATGGTAAAATAGTATTTACTTTTGATGATGATGGCAGTATTGGTAGTACTCTAAATGGTTTAGCGGCAACAGTAAGTGCTCCAAGCACAATTGATGAATCAATATACAACGGCGGCCCATTTTACGGAAGTGGTAATGAAACAGCACTAGGCAGCAATGTATATGATTTGAGTTTTGCTTTCAGTTTCAGTGGTGTTGCATACTACTACATTTTAAGTGGTGGTAGCAGAGTAAGTTACACTGATATTGGTGGTACAGATCCATACTATTTTGTTACACAAACATTAGGTATGACAGTAACCACAGTAGTAAGTTCAGGTGTTACTGCTAAAGAATGGAAGTTCAACTTAGAAGAACAATCAGATGACTTAAAGATACAAAGTGATGGCACAACTGTTATGCACTTTACAGATCAAAGAGTGTTTATAGATGAAGTATTTAGATTACATAACTTAACCACCACAGAGATTAATGCATTGCCAAGTCCACAGTCAGGTGATACAGTATACAATACTACACTTAATCAAGTATGTTTTTACAATGGAACAGCGTGGCAGAAAATAACTTCAGCAACAATGTAAGGAGTAGCAATGGCTAGTAGAAGAATGTACAAAGGGTCTGTGTGCAAATTAGATTGCGGTGGACATAGAGCAGGTGCTAGATATGCTAGAAGTGGTGGATCAAAGCCATCACCTAGCAGTAGTAGTTTTAACAAAGGAATGAAAATTGCACAAGGTGGTGCAGCAAGAAGATCAACAAGGAGATAACAATGCCAAAGTCACAAAGAGGCGGAATGAAGAAAAAGAAGAAAACACAACGCGGTGGAAAGAAAGGATCTAAAAGAGGATAACTGGGCCACATACTTTGCTAAGATACGCGGAGTATGTCCTTGGAGTTATCAAGCACATATGAAAAACAACATAATGTTTGTGGATTACAGTGAAATATCACATAATACTTGGGCTATGTTGTTTGGATCAACCAAGCACGAAGCATTTGTGTATAAATGCACTGGTAAAACAGTTGATTGGTTAAATAGTATGTGTGATGAATTAAATGAACAATATGCTGACAGTGAATGGTTGTGGAGTCACCCAGAAGAAGGTGGAGACTCAACTCCAATACCAGTGTTAATACAACAAAACAAAGCACAACTAGAACAGTTGCGTGAAAAAATAGGATATGAAGAGGAATAAAGATGGAAGAACTACAAATATTTGAACAGCATAAAGAGTTGCTCGACACATTAGAGGGTGAAAAATTAAATATTGCAGTAAGATTTATTGTTGATAACCCAGACTGTAGCACTGATGTAGTAGCAATGGCAGTAGAGAAGCAATATGCCTAAAACAAAAGCAGAGGTAATAGAAATCAACGATCTAGCCAAAGAAATCGAAACTGTAAAGGATGTTCATCTTGCTCATATACACGATTGTATACACAGAGTAGAAGATGAGTTGAAAGAAAACAAAAAACACTTCAATGGGCGTTTAGACAAGTTAGATAACCGTATTTTTTGGGTCCTAGGGCTTACTGTAACGACCTTAGCAGGCATTATAGCCAATATGGTAGTATAAGGTGCCAGTTGCTCCTAATTACATAAAAGACGCCGCTAAAAGAGCCTTAAAAGCCAGGGAGAATGTGCCGCCAAGTAGAAAAGCAGGTACAGCAGTAGGCTTAGCAAGAGCAAATCAATTGGCAAACGGTGCAAACTTATCTGAAAACACACTCAAAAGAATGCGTAGTTATTTAGAAAGAGCCAAAGAGAACTACGAAAACGCAAGGTCACAAGGCTTAGACTTAGAATCAAGCAAAGCCATACAAGCATATTACCTATGGGGCGGTCCTAGAGCCCTTGCTTGGGTAAACTCACAATTAGATTAAAAAAAGGTTGACATCTAACACCTAGGTGTTATAATAGTTGCATACTCTAAAGTAACTTGTTAAGGCAAGCAAAAAAGGGAAAAGATTAGAAAAGAGGTTATGGTTTTGAGACAAGAATGCGGATGCAGGAGTCAAGAAAAATTGCAAACCTCACTTTTAATTTAAAAAAAGGTTGACATCCCTTAAATAGATGTTATAATTAGAAAGTTATCACAACAATAATGTTGTGTTAACGCTAACAGCGTTTCAATAATGTGTGGACACTGTTAGTCTTTATGTTTAAAGCCCTTAATACAGGCTCCTTTTATTATATAAACTGACATTTACTATTATAAATCTGTATTAGGGGCTTTTTTATGACTGTAAGTTCTTGATCTATAAAGTGTTTATTTTACTTGACATTGACTAGATAAATGTGTATAATACTACTATGTTAAGCAATAATGCTTACATTTAATAGGTAGGAATATTATGAACACAAAAGAAATGAAAGAATTAGCAAAAAACATTAGTCCTAGGACTAAGATGACTGCATTTGATCAAGTTGATCCTCAATGCAAAATTGCTGAGAATATGGCAGAGATACTTAAAAATACTGCTTATGACAAAGACTCAGGTGATACTATAGGCAGTAGATCAAGTGTTATGAATTTAGAAGAGATGAATATTCTTACGCCTGATCCTAGCGGTTACCCTATAATTGCTTGGGCCAGAGTAACTGTACAGGACAAATACAGTGAAAAGAAAAATGGCAAATACCAGTCATATGAAAACTTTTGGGACAAAAATAATCCAGAACAACTGCTTGGTAAAAGAACATTTTGGCAGAAAAAATATATGACATTTAGTATTTTTAACCATATAGAAGGCGCAGATTGTGTACATCCATTATGTACATTTAGCACTTATTTTATGGCTAGACATAAGTCACATATGGATTTATGTATAGGTGATATGTTGTTTGAATATTCTGAATTGCAAGAAGACATTACTATCAACATAGAAAACAAATTATTGAATAAAGAAGGTGATATAGATCTAGATGTGCTTAGAAATATGCTAGGTATTATGCTAAGTGTGGCAAACAAAGCCAAAGTAGATAATGAAGAAAAAGTTGCTAAAATGAGCAAAATGTTAGGAGTGGCGTAATGAAGATTGTAGACACAAACTTAATGGATTTTGAAGGCAAACAAGTTATCATTAACAATGAAAAGTATGATCTTATGATCCGCCAGCCTATGGGCGATAGTGCGTTGATTGGTATTGGTAAAGATATCTATACTGAAATAGATGGTGAACCGGAATGGACTGGCTTCAATTGTCTAGGCACTATGCAGTTGATGATAGATCCTGAAGATTATATGATTACCAGCATATATGGTTTAGAGTTAAATAATGTTAATCTAAAGGCTAATCAAATCAAGGCCACTTAACTACCCAAATATGTGCAAAGAAGATAAATAAAGTTATACCGGAGAAATAAAATGGCAAAAAGAATAAACAACAAATTTGAAAGAACATACGGTTTTCACATCAGCGATTTCGCAAAATCTGAGAGTGTAACCGATGAAGCAATAAGGATGAGAATCAGAAACTTTGGTTCAATCTATCAGCGTCGTAAAACACCTACCAAATATGAGAAATTGTATGGTAGAACTTGGTATGAGATTGCTGAAGAACGCAAGTTACATCCGCAAACAATTGAAACACATCAAACAAAATACGGTGATGCATACTATCATAATCCTGATTGGCATTTGACTAAAACTGTATTCGAAGATGTTCCTAGATGGCGTCAAGCAGTGCAAGAAGGCGAGTATTGGAACAAACAAGCACCTCTTTATCACCCAAGTCACCCCGACTATGATGCATATAGATCAGGTGAAATGTATCCAGATGATTACATAGGTGGTAGTAGTATGACCGCTGAAGAAGTAGAAACAATGATGCGTGAAGCAGGCTGGGAGAAATACTAATGAATAAACACTTCCCCGCTGAAGAAACAGTAATTGCTTACAAGCAAAAAAAGTTACCCACAATCACATACGCAAAAATGAATGATCTAGACAAAGATTATTTGAGATATATGTACAGTATGTTTTACGGACATATCTTAGATCAGAAAGACGGTGATGCTGAACAAAGAGGTTTATACAAATGGTTTTTTGATACCCCACAAGATCATTTGCCAAGACCTAGTAAGAAAGCAAAATTAAAAACACAATACAACACTTGGGCTAGTTTCTTGCAAGGTGTTGACAGCAACTTCGATGAGGGCACTGATGACTTCTCACTAAAACAATTAGAGTATGTAGTAGAAGCAGTGAATATGGCTGTAAAGTATTTTAGCAATAAGTGGATTGATTTTGAACCACAAGTTCAAGCAAACCGAGTAAGATTATTAAAGATATAAAAAAACCTCACTAGAGGTAAGACAATAGTGAGGTTTTAAAGTTGTATTACCGAAGGCCACTAAGGTAATACTTACCGGGGTAATTAACGAATGGCAAAAAACGCTAATTATGTAGCAAAAATAAGTGGCAAAACTTAAAGCATATATTAGGATAATATTTGTTGCTACAATATTATTTATCCTAAATCATAAATTTACATCAAATTTAGTGATAAAGCATAAATAGAATTACAAGGCAAAACACATTATGGCAAATCATCACAGAACCCTCAAATAATCAACACATAAGGCTGGCGGGCCAGGTTATAATTCCGCTGAGAAAGGGCTGGTAATACAGCACTCGTAACATAGTAAGACACTCCCCTAGATTTATCTAGTTAAAGGAGTCACACAGTAGAACCCTAGACTGAACGGATTACTATAGTGTAAATGTTGATACACGAAAAGCATCGCATAACGCATAAACAGAGAACATATAAGGTAACGAAGTTCTTAATGCTGTAAAGCATACCTCAGAGAGTATGGAGTGAGTGAGAGATCCATTGCGTTAGATGTAAAAATACTCTCTTCCTAAAGGCTATCGATCGTTAACATCAAGTCTTTTTTTTTAAGGAACCTGTGTATGGTTCCTTATGACTTCAATTCCTTACATCAATTCTTCTTTATATGTTCTCTAGTAATCAAATACGAAGTATCTAAACAACAAAGGTTCGAGCGAGCAAAGCGAGTGTTAGAACTTGTAGTTGGTTTCGCCTTTAGGTGATATAGATGTTGTAGGGTTATAAATATCCCATATGCAGTTAACACAAAAAGAAAGAAAAAGACTTATTACCAAAGGCAGTGTGCCACTACAAATGGAATATTGGTGTAGAACTGTAGCACTAGATCCAAATCCCACACAACAACAAATAACCACAGTCAGAGAACTATTTGATATAAAAGATGCTTATAATCGCAACAAGCATTGGATATTTGAAGACAAATTACGACTCACAGAAGTCTCATACCACACTATCCCCCGTAAAAAAGCCAATTCCTGATAAATAACTGTGCGTTCACACTACGCTTAACAGTGATATACAGGAATAAAAATGACTGAAGATAACAACCAAGACCCAAGTTTCGCGGAATCCCCACAAAAAGAAGATTGGATAGAGATAGATGGCAAATACTATGTTCAACTTGACGATTCTTACGAACTAGAAAACAAACCTTATCAACCCAAACGCAGATACGCAGAAAAAACAGTGCGTGGTGTTGTGGTAGGTCGTGGCCAAAACAAACAAATCATTCCTGTAGAAGAAGTGCGTAAATTAGCCGCACTACATTGCTCATACAAAGATATGGCTGAATACTTTCAAGTAAAAGAAGGCACATTTAGAGATCACTTCCGTTCAGAAGTAGAGCGAAGCAGACAAAAACTCAAACATAGACTGTTAGAAAGTATGATTGAAAATGCTATACACAGACTAAACCCAACAACGCAGATATGGCTAAGCAAAAATTGGCTTGGTATGAATCCAGATGCAGAACAAACGCAAGGTGAACAAGTTTTACCGTGGATAGAAGAAGATGAATAGATATGAAGTTAACAACCCCTCAACGAGAAATACTAGACTCACCTGCACGATTTAAAGTAGTTGCCGCAGGAAGAAGATTTGGTAAAAGTTATGCCAGTATAGCCGCATTGGCTAAACACGCACGATTCCCCAATACAAAATGTCTTTACATAGCACCTAGTTACCGTATGGGTAAACAAATTATATGGGATGACTTAAAAGTATTCTTGCGAGACAAACGCTGGACTAAGAAAGTAAATGAATCAGAACTAACTATAACACTAGTAAACGGTTCACAGATAATGATACGAAGTGCAGACAATCCGGATAGCATACGAGGTATAGGTGTTAACTTTGTGGTAATAGATGAAGCCGCAGACATACCTAAACTAAATGATACTTGGCAAGCAGTTATAAGACCAACATTATCAGACAGAGAAGGACACGCACTCATAATTGGATCACCTAAGGGTAGAAATTACTTTTATGATATGTGGAACAATACGGATAGTGATTGGCAAAGTTGGCAGTTCACAACTCTGCAAGGTGGACAAGTAAGTGCTGAAGAAGTAGAAGCAGCCAAAAAAGACTTAGACGAAAAAACTTTTAAACAAGAGTATATGGCTGAATGGATCGACTTTACAGGTCTTATATACTATAATATGAATGACGATAATATTGTACAAAAGCCTAGAACAGAATTACCGCTTATAGAAATTGGAATGGACTTTAACATTGATCCAGGTGCGGCTGTTATTGGATATAGGCATCTAGACACACTTCATATATTTGATGAAGTAGAGATGTATGGTACTAACACTTTTGAAATGGTTGCTGAAATAAATCGTCGTTACCCACACAGTAGAAAGAATGTATACCCTGATGCGGCTGGAGCACAACGAAAGACCAGTGCGGCCCACGGTATTACAGATCACATTATTTTAAAGAATGCTGGTTATAAAATAACTGTAGGAAATCAAAATCCTAGTGTAGCAGATAGAATTGCTGCCGTCAATAGTGCTTTTAAAAGTCAAAACGGCATAACTAAATTAACAATAGATCCTGACTGTAAGAAGTTGCTTGAATGTTTACGCAAACAAACTTACAAAGAAGGAACTAGGCAACCGAGTAAGGATGGTTTAGATCACTTTCCGGATGCACTGGGATATGCTATAAACAGTATGTTCCCAATAAGGCAAGATATACAAACCAGAGGCCACGCAATTAGGCGAAACACCGGTTCAAATTATAGAGGATAAAGATATGAAGTTACCAGAATACTTAAACAAAGAAAGCACCCATCAAACCAACACCCTAAACACAATGACACTCACAGGACTTAGTTTACTGTGGGGCACTATGTTAGGCTTACTTAACCCATACTGGAACATAGCCACTGTGTTATGTTTGTTAGCAGGTTATGGCAGTGAAATCAATAAGAGAAATGAACAAAGTGACAGACTCCAAGACTCCTAGTAATGCACCACCTGAAAAAGGTAGTAGTGCGTGGAAAAAGAATGAAAAAACAATTGCAAGTAATCCTGCACTAAGACAGTTGCGTGATATACAACAAGGGTTTAAGCCAAGCAGTGGTATAAGCAGTTTTGATAACTCACCAGAGTACAAAGAAAACTTTGACAAGATAGACTGGGGCACCAAAGACGAAACACCAAAGAATTACAGAGTAAAAATAAACGGGAAATACACAGATGAATAGAAATCAATGGCTTAGAGAAGTAGTTAAACCACAACTAGGTGATGTAACCACAGCAATAGAAGTAGGTGTGTGGAGAGGTGAATACTCACGCATTATAATGAGCAGTATAGAACCGCTACAATTTTATGGAGTTGATCCTTACTTGTTACACGACGAATATGGTGACGCACCTGATCCTGTTGAATTTGCTAATCAAACAAACCTAAACAACTTGTATATGAGAGTAGCAGGTGAATTTGCTAGAAACCCTTATGCTACACTGTTAAGAGAAAAAGGTGTTGATGCCGCTAAACAATTTGATGATAACAGTTTAGACTTTGTGTACATAGATGGTGATCACAGTTATGACTTTGTAAAGAATGATATAGCCGCTTGGTATCCTAAAATAATGCCAGGTGGTATACTAAGTGGACACGACTACACTGAAGGCAACCCACAGAAAGGACACATATACGGTGTTATACAAGCAGTAAACGAATTTGTTGAGGAATACGATTTAGAACTACACACCACAGACGAAGAATATGCTACTTGGTGGGTAACTGTGTGAACATAATTGTAACCAAGTTTTACACTGTAGAAGACCACACCAAATGGTATGGCGATAGGTCAAACGAAGCCGATCTAGAACAAAACTATAGCGAAATGATTGAAGTAATGAAAGACAGTGCTGTGCAGTATGTTGAAGACCTAGATGATATTGTAGTACACACAGGCACTGTTACTGATATTAGAACAGCATTTGAAAAGCACTATTGGGAAGTGCGAGAGTTGTGGAAAGCAGGACACAACATACTGTATGTAGACGCAGATGTATTGTTTACTAAACCACTAAAGATATTTGGAGAATTTGATGAATTTAAAATGTTTAACTACACAGATCCACGCAGTCTTGATCAACATCCTTATGTTTTTGAACATTTCTTCAACTGTGGCATAAGATATTATCCTAGTGGGATGAGCGAAGATACTTGGGCTATTGGTGATGCTGGATTTACTGATATGGATAGAACGCATTGGGATAGCGAACAGCGAATATACAATGATATGCTGTGGAGTAACGGTAGTGTGTTAGAAGACCACCTAAACCCGGGTTTAGCATATCAATTAGTAACTGGTAACACAGAAAACGATAACGATTTTAATGGCATCTCTATAAATGATGCTAAAATTATACACATACACGGCAGTAGAGGCAGTGGCAACAGATTAAACATAATGAAAGCACTCAAACAACACACAACAAGGAAAACTATGAATAACATAGCACACGATGTAATGTATCGAATGACATATAACACAGGTAAAGGTGATACATTTACCACAGTAGCAAACTTTTGTGCCAACACCCCAGAAGAATTACAATTACAAGTAGCAAGGCATTGCAGTCGTTATGGAGTAATTGGTAAGCAAGAAATATCACCTGCTGATTTAGAATTTGAAGACTTAATTGATGACTAAACAATGGCACGGTGGCAAAGGTTCCCAAAGGCGTAACACTAACAATAAAGCATACGCTGACAACTGGGATAAAATATTTAACAAGGAGAAAAACAATGGCAATGAGTCAAGCGAAATTAGCAAAGAAAAGAGCGGCAAAGAATCTAAAAAGAAAGGGTAAAAAGTATAACCCTAACAAAAGAGTAGTTAAACAGCCTTTAGACACACTGGTATTATAACTATTGCGTATAAATGACACAAAATGCTGTAAATATCATAAATAGTAT
>Ga0206682_10001588_pt1 | contig 22100 bp, 16 predicted proteins | sample M240m12015metaG_FD_155444 | JGI IMG/M metagenome (GOLD analysis project Ga0206682, IMG submission 155444) | Ammonia-oxidizing marine archaeal communities from Monterey Bay, California, United States - M2 40m 12015 | ecosystem: Environmental > Aquatic > Marine > Intertidal zone | place: USA...
TCTGCAATAGACGATTTGTCATTCCATGGTTTAAACCCATAGCCGAAGGTGTACATATCGCTGTCGGAACGAATACCGGGGTAACGAAATAAATCCCAAGTACCACCGCTGGCTTCCCGAGATTCTAGAATCATAAAACTGCGATCAGGACAGTTGCGACGCAAATGGCAGGCGGCGCCGATTCCCGAAAGACCCGCGCCAATAATTAAAACGTCGACGGATTGATTACCGCTATTTGTGGTTGCTGTTTTCAAGGTTATTAGTCTACAAAGTTATTGTTACTGGAGGCGCTATACCAAATAGGCGATGACCATGCGCGCTCTTGAATAGTGGCTGGCAAGTCTGGACGCGGTGGTTGACCAGCGCGTATGGCGTCCCAGGTTGACCATCGACACACCGGATTTTCCAAGGCGCGCACATAGTAAAAGGCCTCTTGTCCCGGTGTAAAGTTGGGATCTTGCCACAGTGCTTTAAGCTCTCCGGCGCCAACATTTGCGGTTCTTGAACAGTCCTCTAGGTTGACCTGGGCACCGTTGTCCGGACAGCGATGAGTTTGTGGATCTACGGTTAAGCCGTCGGCGCAGGCTACATCGTAAACCTGCTCCTGATGTTCGCCGTCTTCAAGCCAGCCTTTAATAATTTGTACGCGCTGTAATTGCGCGGTATTGGGGTCAGCTACCGCCCAAGTTAAAAATGTGGGCTGGCGCTCACCGCTCGCTTGCAGGGTGGCCCCCATGGTGATGCCACTTTGGTAGGCGTTTTTTACCAGGTCTGGGCTATTCAACTCAGCATCCGCGAGATCGTAACCGGCAAAAAATCGAACTTTTATACGTGTACCGCTGGTAGCAAAGGTTTCCTTGCGGCGCAGTGAATCATAAATTGCTTCACGGGTATTTTCTTCGGCCCAGACTCCGGCGATACCAGACGCACCCCAGTAGTGGTAGCCTGAAAAATCAAGGTAGGTCTTATCGGCTATCTCCTTGACCATGTCCGCTGCAGCTAGTTTGATTAAAGTACCATAGAGAAAGCTCGCTGGCACCGAGCCACGCTTTTCGGCGTTGCTATCAAACGAACCGATTTTGCCAAAGTAGTTATCTTCTTCCAGTGAAGCTGCGCCTGTATGAGTATCACTGGCGCCAATCACACCAAACTTATAGGGATTGCCGCCACCTCGCTCCTGTATGGATAGGCCGCGTTGCCATGCATTTCGCACATAGCTGCCCGGTGGGTCACTAAGCATTTTGGTGGAGGTGCGCAGAGGAAAAATCTCGAAATTAGCCCACTCATCATTTTTTGATAGCAATGGATGGGTATCTGATGTGCCTTTCACCTGAGTAATTTCAACCAGTGGTTCATTGCGCGAGCGCAGGTCAGCATATTCCTGATCAATGGCATTGCCCGCCCAGTCGGTAAACATAAACATGGCGCCATTAGAGCCATTGCTGTTGTGTGGTATTGCCAAACTTTCTACGCCCTGCTCACGCATATTGTCCATCCAAGCCCACAGGCCTTCAGGATTGAGGCTGTTAAAACGAGTAAAAGGCAGTGCCGGTATGCGTTCGGTACCACGAAAAATAACGTTGCGATGCAATGCCTCTCGCTCCGACGTGGATGAAGTGAACTCATAGCCTGCAAAGGTGGTAAAGGTACCTGGTACATAGGCCTCATCGGCCGCTTCGATAGTTTTCGACCAGGCAGATTTACTGACCTTATTGACGACGCTATTATCGATAGTACCATCGAGAAGCCCCCCCACCACATCACTAATGAAGTTGCCGAATACCATGCTTCGTTTGGCCAAATCTAAAATACCACCATCGACCGACTCATTAATATTGTGATACGACTTAGCTAGTTCGTATTGCGAAAAATCTGTCTCGGTATCGGCGGCATCATTAATCAAACCAAGAAATATGCCATGATCGGTAACCGCATAGAAATCTAGGGGTTGTGCCAGCTGTACTTCAAAACCGCTGGGATGCTTGATCGCCGCACCCTGGGCATAGCGATACGCATCGGCCGGTGATGCGGTGGTACCAAAAGCAGACGCATCAAAGGAAAGCGTTGTGTGCACATGCAAATCGCCAAAATAGGCATTGCGATCAAGATTAGGGGCGGGGCGATTATGATCGGGTTTAGATACTGTTGGGAAACTTATGATTTCATCATTCTGCGGGATAACCGTATTGGTCATGCGATAGTATTCTTGAGCCTGGGCACGTTTATCCTTCAGGGCCTGGTCGTCGGAGCAGGCGGCGATCAGAACGCAAACGATAAATAATGAAGTACGACGGTTCATAGGTTATATCTCTTTTTATCGAATAGCATCTTGTCAAAGTGTTGGTAATCGGCACTGGTTGAGACGAAATCAAATACCAGTTTAAACACCTTTCGAAAACTAGCTCATTAGTTTTGTTGGCGCACTTATTATGGTGTTACGCAATCACATTTAGGAATCATAATCGGCCAGATTTTTTTAGGTGATCCAAGCCTCCTTGCTAAGAAACCATGCAATCTTGTAAATCCGTCTATCCTGTCAGCCTTCATGATCAAGCCAGATTGGGCTAGTCCAGGCCCGCTCGCGAATTGTTGCCGGTACGCGAGGATCTGGCTCCCTGCCAAGCCGGATAGCATCATAGGTAGACCAGCGACAGGTTGGGTTCATTAAAGCGCGCGCATAATAGAAGGCATTCTGGGCCGGATCGAAGTCAGGATCATGCCATACGGTTTTTAACTCATTAGCGCCGGAATCGGTGCTGAAATTGCAACTGTTAAGATCAACCGTTGCGCCATTGTCTGGACAGCGTCCCGTTGCCAAATCAACAGCCAATCCATCAGCACAGGCAATATCAACCACTTTTTCTTGGGTTTGACCCTCGGCATCAATCCAACCCTTGATCATCTGGACGCGCTGTAAGGGAGCATCCATTGGATCGCGGGTCGCCCAGACAAAAAAGCCGGGAGATGCCTGTTTTGAATTATTGTTGCGTAGCACACCACCCATAGGTACCCCATCTACCATTACGGACTGAATCGCATTGGGGTCGTTGACAACGGCCTTATCAATATCCCAACCGGCATAGAACCGCACCGCCACGCGCGGGCCCGAGGTAGCGTAGGTTTCACGACGGGCTAAGGCATCAAATATTGCCTCACGGGTATTCTCAGGTGCCCAAACCGCCGCAAGACCCCCAGAGGTGTGAAATTTAATCAGTGTTTTATAGGGCGCTTGTGCTTCCGGAGAAGGCCTTAGGCGTCGGGCTGAAGATGAGGTTATTGCGCCGACGGCACCAGGAAAGTCCCATTCCTCTACATCACCGGGGTTAGAATTATGGCTGTCGGTGGCGGCTATAAAGCCAGTTTGTAACGGATTGAAGCCCAACTCTCGCTCAAGTTCTAATCCCACCTTTAAGCCCTGACGGACAAATCCCGTCTCGAAGGCACAGCCGGTCGTTTCACCGGGCTGACAAGGATCAAACACCTGTTCAAAAGCGCATTCTTCATCCGTAGCACCGACACCAAGCGCGCACTCCTGCGCGCCCTTCACCTGGAATATTTCTGCCAGTGGTTCGCGCTGCTGTCGCAAGCGCCAGTCGGCCTCATTGTATTCTTGACCATCCCAGGTGTAGCGCGAGTACATCAGTCCCCAAGCTTTATTGGGATTATGAGGTATGGTCAAAAAATCACAGTCTTCAATACAAGTGGCTTCAAGTCCCTTCCACAGTTCAATGGCATTGGGCACATCCAAACTTGAAATAGCGCGTTCAGGCACCGTATTGGAGCGGAAAATAATATTGCGGTGATGCTTGCCCTGCTCGGGCAGTCCCGGCGAGAACTCATAGCCAATCAACGTAGTCAACTCGCCGGGCTCATAGTACTTGTCAGCGAGATTGATATAACGGTCCCAATCGGAAGCGGCGTTTGAATAGCAGCGTTCAAACGCACCATCACCAAATCTACAGGTTGGGAAAGAACCGGATTCAGGAGGCTGGCGGGTCTTCGGCTGGTAGACGCCGGCGGGTTTTGATGGATCGCCAGATTCCGCTACCCCTCGAATCTTGGAGGTTAGGAGTTGAAAAATCATCGGGTTGGGTTCGTTGGCCAGCCAGCAGGCAACGCGCTCGCTCAAAGAAAGACTTGGCTCATCACAATGAGTACGAGTGCCAAAGCCTTCCGCGTGGTCGGTAATCGCCAAAAAGTCTAGTGGACGGTTAAGCTGCATGACTTCACCGCCAGCAACGGTGAGTGACTCGCCCTTGGCGAACCGGTAGGCATCTTCAATACTCAGTGTGTTACCAAACAGAGCGGCATCAAAGCTTTCGCTAGTATGCACATGCAATTCACCCCAATAGAGATTCATATCGGGGTTAGGCGCAACCTGATAATTGGCCGCTTGTGGGGCGGGCAAGGTTAACCGACTATCGTCTTGCAAGGCGTAATCACGGCCTGCAGTGTCTGGTCCATTTCTATCCGCTGATGTCTGTAAGGGAAACACAAATTTAATCCAGATATAGCCAATAGCCATAAGTAACAAAACAATCACGCCTAACCCGATTTTCTTAAACATACAATGCTCTCTCTTTTTTGCTCCTGCAGAGCAGGATGTCAAATTTACCTTATACATTAACCGGCTGGTTGTTCCGATTGACTGAGTTACCTTCAACCGGCCTAGGGTAGCAGTAGTAGCCCACGCTCAATACACCACATAGCCGACAGCCCACCCAACGCATAAACCGGCACCGGTAACAGCCGCTGTTGCCAGCCTAACAGCGGGCGTTTAACCAGTTGCCAAGCACCTAGTAGCAGTAGGATAAAAGCAATTTGTCCCAGCTCTATGCCGATATTAAAAAATAGCAGTGCCAAGGGCACGCTACCCTGAGGCAGACCAACCTCCGCTAACGCCCCCGCAAACCCCATACCATGCAGCAGGCCAAAACCACCAGCTAGCCACCAAGGATAACGGCGGAATAATCCACCTTTATCACCGCGGGCAAGGTCTAATGCCAAGATAAAAATACTCAGAGCTATGGTGAATTCCACCAGCGGCACTGAGTAGCTTAAGAAACCCAGCGTCACCAGTGACAGAGTAATACTGTGACCCAGCGTAAACGCCGTGATGGTGCCAATTAATCGCCACCCTGCCCCAACCCCAATCAATAGTAGCAAGCCAAAGACAAACATCAGATGATCAATACCACCCCAAATATGCTCTGCACCAAGCACCGAGTACTCGGTCATTATTTGGCCCTGAGCAGGCTCAAGTGGCACGCGAAATTGTGGCGTTTCCGCGGTCAGTATCTGTTGATAATGGCGGCCATCGCGCAGATTGAGTATAACCATGGCCGACACCTGGTTAACCCCGAGGCCGGAGACACCCAAGACCTGACCGACTAAGCCCTGTTCATATGACGGGTCGCAGACTAGTTGCCAGCTGGATACAATGCCCGTGCCCTCTGTCAAGGATGAGCTCTCAGTTTCGCTGTCACAACCCACGGGCCAGATGGGCTGCAAAGGGATATTGCTGGTGGTCTTGGCTGGCGTTTTCCATACCACTTGATAAGACTGTGGCGAGACTTCCAACACCTTGAGCAGTGAGGGCGCAAAAAGATGCGCATAAGCGCTATGAGATAGTAATAGCGATGCGCTTATCATCGCGATTATGCGCAACAAAGTGCTCACTGTCGCACCTCGTAGTTGGATCGCAATGCCACCATCGCAGTGTGTAAGGCTTGCTCACGCGCTGTGACTTCGAGCCCACGTCGTAGTTGGGGTGCCACCTCGTCTAAACGGGCATCTCGCCCCGATTCGACAGCAATAATCCAAACATAATGCCAACCAAAAGAAGAGCGGATGGGGCCATGCCATTGATCGACGACAGGGTCTATTTTAACTAGGTCTGATATAAATATGGCTCCGAAGTTACGTGCCAATTGCTCGGCCGTCTGTGCTTGAAATTCATAGCCCGATATAAATGGCGAACTTAGATACCTGGCTGCTCTCGCATCTAATTGCTGGTCTTGAATAGTTTTTATAATCGAATCAAGTTCGGCCTCGCGCTCTGGGTTGATAAATACATGGGTAAACGAATAGCGCGGAGAGCGATAGAATTCATCCTTGCGTACAATGAACTCTGCGGCGATTTGTGTTTCTTCGACTTCAATGGGGGGGTTAAGCGTCAACAGTCGCTGTTTCATTTTGGCAATTAGTCGCCTTTTAACCACTTCGTCTCCGAGATGGAGGCGCATATCCATAGCCGCCCGAAATAACTCGGAGTTACTTTTATCTGTATCGACATCCAGAAAACGCATATTGCGAATGAGTTGGTCATAGACAATGCCGTCCTGCAAATGAAGCCTAAGTTCCAGGGCACGCTGAAACAGCAGATCACGGTCTAACTCATCTTCGATCAGTTTTGCTTGCTGTTTGGCAGTAGGCGGTTGTCCAAAACTGCTCAGCCACTGCTGTTGCAAAGCCGCCTGTCGCGATGAGCTCAATGGCCCTATCACCGTTTTGGGATCGGGAAATACTGTGATTTGAATCTGATATAAAACGCTACCTAAAATAAGGAAGTGCAGCCATGGTTTGTGCAGATGACCCAACCACCTCATCTCAGATTTCTCCCCGGAAAAAATTGTAAAGTGCCATGGCCTACTATATCTAAAGTGACCCTTCAGTCGGGCAATAACCGATCTTAGGATACTAATAATAAAATTTACTACTTTTTAATTCAGTCAGTGGTAAAACGGCCGGCGAATTGCCGGCCGTTTATCCTTTTCATAGGCTATCAAAAGTTATAATGCAAATCTATGCCATAGGTTTTCGGTGGTGCTAGCAGATGAGCTTGGTTACCACTCCATTTCTGGACATTGTTAATCATGGATGCGTACTCATCATCGGTCAGGTTCTTGCCCCAAATCGACAGATTCCATTTATCATTGCGCCAGCCGATTCTCGCATTTAACTCTTTTCGGTCATCGCGACTATTTACAAGATCATACTCGCCGCGATAGATGTAATCACATAAGACATAGTTCATTTATATTTACTTAAAATTTCTACTACCTTTCAGAACAAGGTTAAGGAAATTTCAAACACCTAAGGGAATCTATTTCGGCCAACTTTGCTTAAATGAAAAATAGGCCAACTAAAAAAACAAATACAATTAAGTCGACTGAAACCATTCAACAGCATCATAAAACCAATAACCTCATAAAGTTAAAGGGGACTCTTAAGCGTCCAAAGGAGAATCGACTTGACCGAATATGATTCTCTGGATTGCGTTTATCGAGCTATTATTTTGTTCGATAAAGTCGTCCAAAGGTACTGACCATGAAACAAGCCGCAGTCCTACTTATTGTCGTAGCGGTAATTGCGATACTGGGCTATCTCCAGCGCGACAGTATCGTCACAGGTTTAGTGATGAGGGGTATCGAAGCCGGTATGGGCGCCGATTATTTGGCAGCACATGAAGATGGATTGCATCTCACACTGTGCGGCGCAGGCAGCCCATTGGCCGCTCCCAACGCCTCAGGGCCCTGCGTGGCAGTGGTGGCAGGCCAGCGCCTATTTATTGTCGATAGTGGTAGCAATGGGCGCATTATTCTCCAACGCATCGGTTACCAACCAGGTGATATCCAAGCCGTTTTGCTGACTCACTTTCACTCTGACCATATCGATGGCCTAGGAAATATGGGCGTAGCTCGATGGGCTGGAGGAGAGTTCACGGACCCCCTTCCCGTCTACGGACCAGAAGGCGTAGATCGCGTGGTTAAAGGGTTCAATGATGCCTATTCCCAAGACGTTGTCTACCGTCATGAACACCATGGTGATCTAGTGGCCCCTCTGGCCGGCGCCGGCCTTACAGCCATACCCTTTAAGACACCCGCGATTGGAGAGTTAATTAAAGTCTATGATGAAGCCGGTCTAACTATCGAAGCGTTGGCAGTAAGCCATGCACCAGTCGAGCCAGCCGTGGGATACCGCTTCAGTTACAAGGGCCGTTCGCTACTTATTTCTGGCGATACGGTGAAGTCTGCCAATGTTCAGAGGTTCGCAGAGGGAGTGGACTTGCTCGTTCACGAAGGTCTGGCTCCCAATATGGTCACCATGATGGAGCAAGTTGCAACAAAACTCGGCAACAAAAGCATGGCCAAAGTTCTTTATGATATCCGCGACTACCATACCAGCCCAGTTGAGGCTGCCGAAATAGCTCGCGATGCGGGTGTGGGACATCTTCTTTACTACCACATCGTGCCACCCATAATTTTTCCTGGACAGGAAGCTCTGTTTTTGAATGGCGCCGAGGATATCTTTCCTGACTACACTGTTGGTCAAGATGGCGTGGCTTTCTTCCTGCCGGCAAACTCAGACAAAATTATTCAGACCAAGGAAGGGCTAAAGTGAAACGGATATCTACAGACACTTAAATGACTACCCAGCAATTAAAAAGACTGTCTACTTTATAAAAGGTGAATATATGGTTAATAAGCAATTACCCCGCGCGGGGAAATCTTCAAGAGCTGTTCGCTACATTCTTTTCTTCAGCACTTTACTATCCGCATCAATAGCTTTTAGCAACGATCTATCCGGTTATTGGAAACACGCCAAACACAATGTTTGGATTGAGATGGAAAAAAGCACCGGTATCGTAGTGCGCAATGATCGATTTCCCGAACGTGTTGGTCGTACTTTTTTAACAGATATTACAATCAATAAAAACAAACAGAACACCTGGTACGGTCAGATCTATATCGAAAAACTAGAAGACTATAAAAAAGTGGGGATTTCTCTACCCGAGACTGACCAAATGCTCATAACAGGGAAGATGGGCTTTATGAGTCGCACCGCAAAATGGATGCGCATCGATAAAGTACCTCCGCTCTAGTGAACTTTGATATTTCTGTACCTATGAGAATTTAACCATTCTTTTTCTTAAATCGATTGGATGTAAAAGCGCACTATGAACCAAAATTACTATCCCGATATTCATAATACTATCGCTCCAGCTTACTCAGCTGCAGAAGAATTTACCAATGCACTAACACATGGTATTGGTTTTCTCATCTCAGTTGCCGCATTGATCTATATGATCGCAATAATGCCAGCTGATTACAGCCTGCTACAGAAAACCGGTGCCGTGGCTTACGGTATCAGTCTAATGCTAATGTTTTTAACATCCACTTTGTACCATGCGGCAAAAAAGCCAAACGTAAAAGATGTTTTAAAACGCCTTGATCACTCCGCTATTTACCTCTTAATTGCTGGGACCTACACCCCCCTTATGACCATTTCATTAAATAGTGTAACGGCAACTGTGTTGTTAATTATTATTTGGTCCGCTGCGCTGGCTGGAGTTATTTTTAAAGCGTTCTTTGCCGGACGTTTTAAATGGTTTTCAGTCATTACTTATCTGGCTATGGGCTGGTCTGCAGTATTTGTCATTTATGAGCTTTTCCTGGTGATGGCACCACCAGGATTTTTATTGCTACTGGTAGGAGGTGCTGCTTACAGCATTGGTGTTATTTTTTATGTCACTAAAGCCATCGCCTTTAATCATGCTATTTGGCATTGCTTTGTTTTAATTGGAGCCCTCAGCCATTGTTGGCTTATCTTGGAATATGTATTGGATGGCAGCAAGATTTAATGATCGTCAAAGATAACGATAGAATTTAAAACGACCTATACTTAGCCAGATAAACTGGTCTGCATGGGTATTTACAAAGTACTAACGCCTTCATTGCCACCGTCCCCTTTTTATTATGAGAGTCTGTGGAATATTTAGGGTGGCTTGTTAAGCAAGATTCATGATCTTGGCTTCGGCTTTGAGAATGGACTGCATAATCGGATGCGCTTTTACTCGGTCGATAAAGGCGGTCAGTTTTGGCAAGCGCCTCTGTTAGCCCTCTGGCTTACTACAAGTTTTATGCAGGTGAGGGAGGGATGAGGGTGCCCCTGATTATCGCCGGCAAGCCTGTCGCTCGCCAGCAACAGCTAGCACGGGCCTTTGCTTGAGCAACGGATATAAGCCCTACCATTTTATCCATAGCGGGGGTTGCACAGCCTGGGCAGCGCTACGCGGGTCGGCCTGTGCAGCCCATGAGCGGTCGTGACCTCACCCCTCTGATTGCTGGGTCGGCAGAACGAATCTATGGCCCCGATGATGCGGTGGGCTATGAGCTGACCGATCATGGTGTGTTGTTCCAGGGTGACTATTAAAACGGCGCCCTATTGAGGGCGATGCACGGTGTATCGGTCGAACCACTCGAATATAAAGCGAGTAGTACCTATTTAGTGATAACAAAAAACCAGCAAGAAAAGATGCTGATTAAGCAGAGCTTATTAGCGAAGAGTAAACTTGCCAGCACCCGGCAACTGCTCTGCCAATTCTGCCCCCATCAACTGCGACGGAGTAAAGCAACCACCGTCACCTTGATAGCTGCGCAGGAAATCCGCCGTCATTAAAATACCGTCCATGGTTACCGTATAGCCGTTCGGCACTTCAATAGTGGCGGCTACGGTTTTACCACTGGCATTTTTCGCCTCGCCCCAAACATAAGCGGATTTTTTTGCACGACTCTCTGCACTGGGACCCGCGATCTTACCGGCCTTTTCCATCGCGCGCTTTTGCACAAACGGAATCGACATCAGCAACTTAATAAGTGGAAATAAAAGCAGTCTCAGCTGACTGCCACGAAGCGGCATATACACCGTGATATTCGGGATACGGGTTTGCCAATAAGCGGTATAGAGATCACCCCAGGAGAGCACCGTCGAGCGCTTCGGCCCCAACCCGAAATCAATCATGCGCATCTCGAAACCAAGACCAACCGCTTTGATCTTGCCGTTGCGGCGCACCATTATACCCTGCGGGATGCTTTCCACCATGGTCCTAGTTGTACCGGGGCTGAGATCCATCTTGCTATCAAAACCCAACACCAAATCGGTGGCATCGGGCATTTTCTGGTGCAGAAAGTTCGCCATGCAGTCAGTCGGAATCACATCAAAACCGACACCACCCATCAACACCACACCAGCCTGCTTGGCTTGCTCATGCAACGTCTGTCCAATGCCAAATACCGTACCTTCGCCGGTGATATCGGTGTAGTGGGTTCGCGCCTGAATGCAGGCCTTCATCATCGGCACTGCGGTGGCCGAAAACGGACCGGCACAGTGACTGACAACGGCCACATCGGCCAAGTGGCCAGCAACGGCATCAATATCGCTTAAATCAAAAATACGTACCGGCAAATCAAACTGCACACCTAGCACTTCAATCGCCGCTTTATTACGCCCGGCTAAAATCGGCTTCTTGCCCTGTTCGATGGCCTTTTCAATAGCCAGTTGAGCGCTGTACCCATTAGCGCCATAGATCATCCATTGTGATTTCATGCTGCAATCCTAATTGTCTTCAACTGTAACGTACCAAACAACATAGTTAACAAGTAATCCCTTGACCCGCGCATTCTTTTTTTAAACACTACGATCTCAATAATATGAGAAACCACTAAAAAAATACCGATCCCCTGGAACATATAAGAAAATGGCACTTGAGAAGGCTCTATCACCGAGACCACAATGAATAACCAGACAATAGATACAATTACCTTTCCAATCTTTAAGCGTTGACTTAACTGCATACTTAGCACTCCCCTCAATAATAGTGTTACGTTTATAGCTTCGGTTTGGACAATAACTTCACGGCTTGGATAAACTTCATCTTATTAGTAATCGTAAATTATTGAAAAACATGGAGTTTAGTCATCGATCAATACGTATACACAATGATGTGTTTTCTGCACCCATATTAGCTAAATATTTTCTAACTATTACAGACCACATAACAAATACTATCTTGGCTATAAGTATTCATTGCATATCCCTGTACCTTAGACTTTTTTTAATGCGCAACCCTCGCAATGGACTACGGTCAACTAATCGAAAAGCCGTTCATAATTAATCAGGTGACGCACAATTCAAATTGGACTGCGTTTTATGTAAAGATTGTGACTTATCAAAGACTAACTAATATTGTTTTTTTACTTACATATACAGCCGATAAAGAAATATTGACATCTTGGCTCCCCATGTTATTGATGTGGCTGAAATCGCGAATATCATTATCGGACGAAATTTCGGAGTACCTATGGTAGTGGGCGAACCCAAATATAGCTTGGATCATTGCTGAATGAGTTATGGAGATTAGTTACTACCCAGAAATACTGGGTGCAGTATCCATAAATAGCTACAGAAAGTCCTAAAAGGATACACGTCTTCTTGAAATAGCCTCTATATTAAGAATCGTTAAAAAATCTTAAATACTGAAGTAGCAATGAGGGGAAAAAATGGTCCTATTGATGTTGCTATGGTTAGTCGTATGAACGCTACATGGCTATTGAAATCGGTCTTACGAAACTGCTTACCTACCGAAGCATGATGATTGGAGACCTTCGAAAATCAACGGGGGTTACCTCAAAGACTTTTCACTTACGGCTTAATCTACACAAACATCGAGAACTGGAGTTTCATTAAAACCATGGAAATTTTATTTTGGCCTCTTCTGATTCTGATGCTTTTTCTAATATTGGCGCTGCATTCTTACCGCCAATACTGGACCAAACGGAACCTGCCACAAACCGATACCTGTGAATTTGCAGGGCAACTGTTAAAGGTTGAAAAGACCTACATAGGCTTTCGGGCCGCCCAAGATAGTCGCCATCGCACCATAATCTGTTTTCCAGGTTTCCTAGAAGATATGCGCTATTTCCAAGAACTGTATAAGGACGATAAAGCAGAACTCATTTTAGTGAATAATGCCAACTATCATTGCCCTTTTCTCGGAGCAAAAAAAACGGACGATGTCACTGAATTGGGGTGGCCCAAAAACCTCTACAAGCTAGGAACAATCGAATATGATGCCTTTTATGTGGGCCTGATATTAGAACGTCTTGCAACGGGCAGTGACATCGTTCTGCACGGGCACTCCCGCGGTGGTGCCGTTGTTTTGGAAACTGGCCGGCAATATCCGGAATTAACAAACTCGACAGCACGTACTGTCAACGCCATATTAGAAGCACCTGTTTTACCACAAGCGCGTACGGCAGGCAAAGTGTCAAACACTTTGCCACACAGCGTGGTTTGCTATTTCTTCCCCCTCATACTGGCAAGATTACGCAAAAGCAGCGAAGAACAGCGCATCAAGCGTCTGGTGATTGGTCCGGTCACACCGTTAAAACGCCAGCTGTTACTCAGTGTTCCCAACATTCCACGCACTTATGCCACCTGCATTACTAACCTGCGCTCTATTTTTTCCTGGCAACGCTCAACACCGATTAGTGCTTATAACAACTTCTCAGCGTTGACCGTCATTATGGGGGAGCGTGATGATGTGCTGAGTAATAGCAGTATGCAGGCGAGCGCAGAAAACGGACAGACAATAAATAAAGGCGTGTCGCTTGTAAAAACCGAAAGCACAAACCATTTTATTAGTCTAGAAAGACCTGAAGTGATACAGAATCTTGTTCTTAAGCAACAAGGCTAAACCACAGGATTTATCATTGGACATCAATAACTTTTCAACAGACGCGGTTAGACGAATGAAAACAATAAGCAGTCTGCTTCTGGTCACCTTCATAAATTTTGCCAACCACGCCCTTGCAGAATCCAGTATTGATGGAAGACCTAATATAGTAGTTATTCTTGCCGATGATTTAGGCTACTCGGACATCGGTTCATATGGCAGTGAAATTAGCACGCCTAATTTAGACCAGCTGGCACAAAACGGACTGCGCTTCAGCAACTTTCATACAACGGCTAGCTGCGCTCCAACTCGCGCCATGCTATTAACCGGCGTTGATAGTCACCGCACAGGTGTGGCAAATATCAAAGAGGCACTAACACCAGAGCAAGCTCATTCGTCGTTCTATCGTGGATCACTCAATCACAACGTCGTCACAGTTGCTACCTTATTGAGAGATGCCGGATATAATACCGCTATGGCCGGAAAGTGGCACCTAGGATATGCAGATAAATCATTGCTGCCGATAAACCGAGGCTTTGAGCAAACGGTCACCATGCCCTTCTCTGGAGGCGACAACTGGACCCAGCAATCTTATGTTCCCCACTATGAAAAAACACTGTGGTTTGAAAACGGTAAAGAAATCACCATACCTGAAGGTTTTTATTCTTCTAAATTTATCGTTGATAAAACTATTGAGCAGCTACAAAGCAACCTGCAAGCTAATCAAAATATCAGAAAGCCTTTTTTTTCTTACGTATCTTTTCAAGCCGTACATATACCGATACAAGCCCCCAAAGCATTCACTGAAAAATATATTGGAAGCTATAAAGAAGGCTGGCATGTGCTGCGTGAAAATCGCCAAAAAGCCGTTAAAGATCTGGGACTTTTGCCCGCTAGCGCTCCTATGAAGCGCATGCCATCAACGACCGATTGGAGTGCGTTATCAGAAGAAGAGAAACGCTACAATGATAAGCGAATGGCCGTATACGCTGGCATGGTCGATGCTATGGATCATCATATTGGCCGCCTTATACGATACCTAAAAGACTCAGACCAATACAACAACACAATCATTATATTTACCTCCGATAACGGCTCGGCAGCTGGTGAGGTGCCCGCGCTTTGGTTTAAAATGCTAGGTTACAATAATGACTACGAAACTTTGGGCGAGAGTTATAGTTACAACACTCTTGGCCTTGGTTTCGGCAGCGCCGCAGCTTCACCTTTAGGTCACTATAAATTCCATTCCGGCGAAGGCGGTATACGCGTTCCCTTGATTGTCAGTGGCGCAGCGGTTGCCCACTCTCACAGGGGAAACATCAGCCACAGTAAAGCTTTTGTTAAAGATCTGGCACCCACAATCCTTTCACTGGCAGGTACCCAGCATCCCGGCACGCAATATCAGGGCAGAACAATCGAGGCCAACACAGGCAAAAACCTGCTCCCGATAATCACGGCAAGCACCGACTCTGTCTATACGGATGAAGACATTATCGCTTATGAAATAGGCGGTAACGCAGCACTTATCAAAGGCGACTATAAAATCATCCTAAATCGAGGTGGTATAAACGATGGTCGCTGGCATCTATATAACATCACACAAGATCCCGGAGAGACTGAACAATTGGAAACTATCGAACCGGCCATATTTTCAGAATTGCTGTCCGAATATGAAACCTACGCCAGAGAAAATGGTGTCATACCAACACCACCCAACTATCATCAACCGATTCAAATTCTAAAAAATGGTCTTAAAGCCAAATTGGTAAATAGTGTGAATACCCCGATTGGAATATTTATCGTTTTAATTATAGCTGTAATCGTTATCGTCCCGATCGCTCGAAAGACTATCAGTAAGTAAAGACGTGCAGTTAATAAAAGACACTTCACTCAGTCAGCCAAGCCTTGGCTGAATATGATACATACGAAGGTGAGCTGATATAGTAATTTATTGACTTCAGATATTCGCACTCACCCAATCATCCTTTCACCCATTAAGGTGTTCTGAAAGAGACAAAAGCTATGAACTTTACAACCGACCCCCGATTTAATTTCGCTCGTCAGCAAATAAACGCAGCCAATGAAGAAGGCTATACTTCAGTGCTCGATGTATTTCAAAGAGCCTGTACTGAATTCGCTGATGATATTGCATTTACCTGCATAGGGCAGGACATCAAGTTTCGTGAAATTGACGAGATGTCTGCAAAATTCGCCGCCTACCTGCGAAACGATGGTGGCTTGGAACATGGTGATCGGGTGGCTATTCAACTACCTAACCTTATTCAATATCCCGTAGCGGCATGGGGCATTCTGCGCGCGGGTCTGGTGCTGGTAAACACCAACCCCATGTATACCGAAAGAGAGTTGCGTCACCAATTTCAGGACAGCGGTGCTAGGGCGTTAATCATACTCAGTGACTTTGTCGCTGCGGCGGAAAAAGTGATCCCCGATACAGATATTAAACTAGTCGTCTCCACCAATGTCTTGGATATGATAGCGGCGCAGCCGGCTGCTGAATACAAACTAGAAAAATTGGGACGGGTAGTGACCTTACCCAGCGCTATCTCCCTTGGTGAAGGTAAAAAACTGCCACAAATTCGCCCCACTCTGAACGATCTGGCCGTACTGCAATACACCGGCGGCACTACAGGCGTTGCCAAGGGCGCAATGCTTAGTCATGGCAATATCATTGGCAGCGTAGCACAGAGTAAAAAACACTTTGCAGAAGCCAACACAACCAATAGCGGCCTGCTCATTGCGCCACTGCCGATTTACCATATCTTCGGATTTTGTGTCTATCTCTGTTCCAACTTTGCCTCCGGAGGTAGGTCGGTACTGATTCCCGACCCGCGTAATCTCGATGGATTACTCGATGTTATGATAGCCTTTCCGTTCACCGGCTTTGCGAGCGTTAACTCTATGCTTGTCGGGTTAATGAACAACAAAAAGTTTGATCAAGTAGACTGGTCACATCTGCAATGGACTGGTGTCGGCGGCGCTGCTCTGGTACCGGACGTTGCCGAACAATGGGAACGCCGGACTAATACCAAATTGATTGAGGGCTACGGCCTTTCCGAAACTTCCGGCAATTTAACTCTGAATATGCCCTCAACACGTCGTATTGGCACCGTGGGTAAACCGATGGGCTTTCAGGAAATAAAACTGGTAAACGGTGCAGGCCAGCAAGTGGCAGAAGGCGAAGAAGGTGAAGTATGGGTTCGTGGGCTTCAAGTGACGATGGGTTATTGGGAGCGCCCTGAAGCCACAAACGAAGCTATCGACGCCGAAGGCTTCTTTAAAACCGGCGATATTGCAGTGAAGCTGGATGACGGTTTCTACAAAATCGTTGATCGGATCAAAGACATGATTCTGGTATCCGGTTTTAATGTGTACCCCAACGAGATTGAAAACGTAATTACCAGTCATCCTGATGTTATGGAATGCGCTGTAGTAGGCGTTAAGGATCACAAGACAGGGGAAGCGGTAAAAGCGGTTGTTGTGCGCAACAATAGCACTTTGACAGAACTCGAGCTTGCAGCGTTTTGCCGTAAAGGCCTCACCGCATATAAAGTACCAAAGGTTATCGAATTTCGGGACGAACTGCCAAAATCCACGGTAGGGAAAATTTTACGCCGTGAGTTGCGCTAAGCTAGTACATTTGCTCATTAATAAGAAAATTAAAAAGCATTAACTATGCCTGCACTACTGATTAATGATCGCGATCTGGAATTCTTGAGCTTTCGCACTATGGAGAACTTTACAGACGGCTGCCACCAGTTTTATATCAAAGGCATTACCCTCGGGTGCTTCGATTGTTAAAATATGGATATTGCCCCGCTAACTGAATCATAGGTTCGCCCTCTGCTTAGCCGCCTTACGCATTACAAAAGACAAGGGCAAAGGCAAAGGCAAAGGCAAAGGCAAAGGCAAAGGCAAAGGCAAATACGATTTTACAGCACGATTACCAAGTTTATGAGGGTTGCGAATTAACTGGTTCTTTTGCACCGATTGCTAGGCTAAATCGGCCATCTGGTCGGCGTCCAACTCAGATGCCTCAAATATCTCGACAAGACGCTCTACAAATGTCCGCTTCTTCCCTAGCGTGACTGAGAGCAATCGCCCACCCCAGACCACTGGCCGCAAGGGTGACTATCACAGGTTTCTTTTTTACTTACTTTTCTTTCTGGATAAAGTCTCTGAATCATTGCGGCATCACAACAGACTGCCGACTTGACCTTTATTTTTTAAATGCCTGATTCTGGCGTCGGCAATACCGTTCTTAACCACTGGCGGAGTGAAACCATCGAATAGGTCACTGTGATAGATACCACCCTCCATAAGCGCCGGCTGCACTCCAGTTTCATACAGAATCTTATCAACAAAGATTTGGTCGTCAGTTGACAGTGCCTGAAAACGCTTTTGCACCTGTTCAAATGACCAAACTCTGTATTGGTGAGTGCTAAAATTGGCGTTCATACCATAGACCTGAGCCTCAAAGCGTTTTTCACCGGCTTTGCTCGCCAACGCGCAGGCCTTTGCGAACGGCACATAGGTTTTAGCCACAAATTCGAGTAATCTCCCGAGGGTATCGGGAAGGCCTTGATCGAGGTCTATCCAATCACCAAACTCAGTCTGCCCTGCACAACCGCGGGGGTCACCAAATTCTCGGATTGAGTCAAGCCAGTTACAGGTTCTGGGCCCATAGACCTCCATGGTTTCGTTTGAACTGGGATCATTATAAAGGTGAATTTGCAAACTACCGCAGAGGGCAAAGTCAGCCACCGAGGGCTTAAAGCCAAACAGAAACTGATGATGCAAAAAGTGCTCTTCGAGGATATTCAACAAGTCGAGAATTTGCTTATCCAAATTGGCACGCACCTCATCGCTTAAACCCAGATGCTTATCAAAATTCGGTTGACGGCTGGCAAACATGGTAGCGATATCTTGAACCGTTATATCCTCCTCAGCATAGCAATACGCTCGACCTAGACGGTGACTTACGGCGCGTTTATTCTGCTGATTACCCCAGCGCGTGTGCATATGAATACGCGGCATATATTCATCAGCAAAGTCTTCCAGTAGCCACATCAAACACTGCAAACGTGGCTCGCAAGGAATAACAGACTTTTCGGTGTAACGCTGTTCAAACCACTCAATAATCGGCGTGGAATCTTGCAACACTTGTTGATCCGGGGTGAGTATCACAGGAATAACGACCTGACCGACAAGTTTGGGTAGCGTCGTTATCGCGGCATTATAATTGGCCTCGATACGTTTATAAGGAATGCCTTTATAGTTCATGTAGGTCATGACTTTATGGGAGAAAGGCGAATGGGCACTTTGCCAAATTCGATAATACTTCTCCTCACTGGGCTGCAAAACCTGAGCTTGCTCATGTAAATGAATTTCCCGCTGCAGGTTTTTAGGAATGAAATTACCCATACCAACTCCGATTAAATTTTATAATCTCTTCACAGCTGGTGGCTGCCAGATTCGTTTCAGCATCGCTTCTCCCGTGCCGTAAACACGCAAGGTGACACGAGTCTGTTTCTCGCCCGCCGGCAACCAATTACCTACCTTACCCTCTGGCGGTGTGCCGCCGATGAGAATCCGCAGGCTGCCGTCAGCTTCATAGGTCAGATCCTTTGAATGAGAGTTGATGGCATAGCGGTCATAGGGATTCAGCATCAGGTTGGCGTCTTGGTCGTAAATAGTCAGCGACCAAAAATCCTTGGCGGGCGGGGTTTGGCCAGGCTCAAAGTGGATTTCGTAGGTATTGCTACTATTGATCTCGTCTCCGTGCTGATCTTGGGTCACCCCCATATACATGGCTTCCTCGGCATCATTGGCGACAATACCCCGCATCGACTGAATAGCTGCGCGAAAATAAAAGTCACCAAGAACACCGGAGCGGCCGAAGCCCACTGGCGTCACACCCCAACCATTAACCCTTCTTTCTTCAGGCGTACTGTAGTCGCGAAGAATCATGGTGCCATCAAATACAGCCGCCTCTAAGCCTGCACGCGCGCTGTCGTCAGCTTGATAAATATCCTGGTTCGGCCCAATATGTAAGTCAGCCCAATCTTTCAAATAGCGTTTATCGCGCTCCGGAACGCCATTGACAGTCATCGCCCGGTTCACGTTGTGCCAAAAAGACAACGGATCAGATATCACCATTTTTTTTATGTAATCAACGACGTCTGTTTCAAGCAGCATCTCACTTAACTCACCAACATCGGGAACAGGTGGGTGCGGCGGTCGCGGCGGATTATCTTTACCCCAGTCACTCAAGGCCACAATCTGCATTTGTGACTGTATGGCTGCAACCTGTGCGTGATCACTGGGGTCGTTGAAGTCAGAATAAATTCTGGCCATAGCATAAAACCAAGGGGTTGGATTATGGGCCACAAACTCCACATCATCCGGTAAAGTCCCTTCCCAATCCTGCGGCACGATGGCGTAGTTACCGCCACCATTACCGTGGGTGCGCTTGCTGATATAGGAAAAATTATCGGAATCAAAACCCGCCAGCTCAATCGAAAAATATCGTTCACCCGGAATCGGCGGCACACTAATAATGATCGGCTGTTCTTTTGCGTATACCCAGGCTGGAGAGTAGAGCGTATCAGCATTCGGCGCGCCACCGTCGCGATAATATTTAGGATCGATAAAGCTCGAATGCCAGAACTTGTTTACCGCATCCACTGGCCCCTGATAACCTTCTGGCCCCTTAGGCTGACTCCATTTATAGCGCAGCACTGTGTTTAATTGGTACGGGAACGCATAAATCATCGCGTCCACACCTTTGGCATAGGCATATTGTTCACGCCAGTCTTTATTAAAGTTGATCTGCAAGTAACTGCCGCCGGCAATCACTAATATCACCAGTAGGCCCATAAAAACTTTTAACGATATTGATTTCATTTCTCAATCTACCCTTCTCTCTGTTATTGCTTTATTTCTTTGGAACATAAACTCGATACAACAAACCATGTGCGCCGCTGGTTGAATAAAAATCACGATCGAAACCTGGATAAAAAGCCATCGCTGCCGCGTAACGTGCTCCCGTAGCAACACGACCTTTTTCCTGCCCAGTTTCAATATCAACCACCACCGCATCGACGTTATCGTCTTCGAGCACATCATCAAGCATGACCTCTCCGGTATCAGGGTAATAGAACACCTGATTAGAATTTCCGATATCATGCACCCACAATTTTTCATACTCTCCCGGCCCATTAAATCGCCAGGCTCCGGTTTTCCTATTGTTAGTATCAAAGGCTAAAATAATTTTTCTATCTTGCACATAAAGCGGGGATGCCGCATGACCACCACTGGACAAACCAAAAGGCGTAAAAGTATCGGCTGAACTGCAGTCAGTGGTGGAAACCCGGTGCACTCGCACGGGAGCCCGCTTCGGTGTCGAAAAAGCCATCGGTTTGGTACCAACGGGGTAGGCACGCATAATCGTCGTTAGTGGTGGAGTGTCACCCATATCCATAAACCAGACACTGTCATCACCCACGGTATTGCACCAGGCAAAGCTCTGATCTTCGCCAGGCAGGTCATAGGAGGCATTCCAGTTTTCATCCAGAATCAGGTTTTGATCTTTGTAGATCAGGCGGTGAATATGGGTAGGCGTGGTGGCGTAAACAAATTCGCCCTCTAGGGTCAGATCGACACAGAAACGGCCAATAGAAGCACCAATAAATTCAACTATCTTGACCACCTTTAGCGTGTTTGGATCAAAAATCGTAAAGACCGATTTTTTGCTGTGATCGTGCTCGAGATTACGAGTAATCATCATGCCATCAGACAGCAGACTGATGCCATTGTGGGCATGATCCACGGACAACTCCAGTTCCGCAATAAGCTCAAGCTCGAGGGTCAGTTTATGTATGCGATTGCCAAAGCCGGTAATAATGGTGCCGTCAGCCAGCACCGCAGCGCCACCACACCAGTTATGTCCGCCGGTGGTTAATTCAGGGGACTGTCTAATCGTTTCTAGGGTAATCGGGTCAACCTCTTCCACCCAACCAATGGAAACATCAGGCTGGGAAGGCACAGAGCAGCCAAAAATAAATAAGCGTTTATCGGCATTAACGGTGCCGACCACCCACCTGCCTTTTGAAAACTGCCGTGAAGTGACGCTTAATCTTTCATCTGGCTGAATATTCAAGCCGGGGCTTCGCGCATGTTTTTGGCGTCTAACTCCGCCATACTCAGTGGCACAAGTCGAATTCTGGTAATAACCATTGAGCTCTGATTGATAGTCTTGCAGGGTCATCAGCACATACTCTCTTCTATGGTTGGCCGCTAGCCCAGATCGGTGAAGACCAGGCTCTTTCCTGAATGGTTGCCGGTACAGTCGGGTCAGGTTCTCTGCCAAGGCGAATAGCATCAAAGCTCGACCAACGACAGGTCGGATTCATTAATACGCGCACATAATAAAAGGCACTTTGATTAGGGTTGTAATCCGGGTCACGCCAGACGGTCTTTAATTCAGTTGCACCAGTGCCAGCACTGAACTGGCAGCTGGTGAGATCGACGCTGGCACCATTGTCGGGACAGCGACCGGTTGTAG
>Ga0206682_10001589_pt1 | contig 22090 bp, 23 predicted proteins | sample M240m12015metaG_FD_155444 | JGI IMG/M metagenome (GOLD analysis project Ga0206682, IMG submission 155444) | Ammonia-oxidizing marine archaeal communities from Monterey Bay, California, United States - M2 40m 12015 | ecosystem: Environmental > Aquatic > Marine > Intertidal zone | place: USA...
AGCGGATACCTCGCACCCCACGAGCCGTTCTACCCATAGCGCGCACGCTCGACTCAGCAAAACGCACGACCTTGCCCTCGCTGGAGAAAAGCATAATATCCTGACTGCCATCAGTGACTGCCGTGCCAACCAGCACGTCGTCAGGATCCAACTCTATGGCTCGCAATCCCACGCTGCGTTGACGAGAAAACAGGCTCATATCGGTTTTCTTTACCGTGCCATTTGCCGTTGCCATAAAAAGGAAATGATCCGTCTCATAGCCTTCAATCGGCAGGATCGACGTGATGCGCTCACCTTCATCCAAGGGCAGCAAATTGACCATTGGCCGGCCTCTCGCAGTGCGGCTCGCCAAAGGGATATGGAAGACCTTTAGCCAATACACTTTGCCAAGATTAGAAAAGCATAGGATGGTCGCGTGAGTGCTGGCAATCAGCAAATGCTCAATGAAATCCTCGTCCTTGACCGCCGTGGCACTTTTACCCGTACCCCCTCGGCGTTGGGCCTGATAATCCGTTAACGACTGTGTTTTTCCGTAACCGCCGTGAGAAATAGTCACGACACGATCTTCTTCAGTAATCAAATCCTCAACGGTAAGATCATGAGCAGAATCAGAAATCTGCGTGCGACGCTCGTCACCAAATTCCTCAACAACCGCCTCTAACTCTTCTCGAATGACCTGCTTGAGGCGATCCGGATCGCCCAAAATATCGAGGTAATCGGCAATTTCAGCAATTTTATCTGCGTACTCTTGCAGTAACTTTTCGTGCTCGAGACCCGTCAGGCGATGCAGTCGCAAATCGAGGATGGCTTGCGCTTGAACGGGCGACAAGTGGTATCGCCCCTCTAAAACGCCGTATTGCTCAGGCAATTCATCCGGGCGGCAGGCATCAGCACCCGCTCGCTCGAGCATCGCCATCACATCCCCAGGGACCCATGACTGCGCCATCAGCCCTTCTCGTGCATCGGCAGAAGTGGGGGATGATTTGATCAACTCGATGATGTCATCGATGTTTGTCAACGCGATGGCGAGTCCCTCTAAGACATGCCCCCGCTCCCGCGCCTTTTTCAACAAATATACCGTCCGCCGGGTAACGATTTCTCTCCGGTGACGGACAAATGCCTCTATCATCTGCTTTAGGTTCAGTATCTTCGGCTCACCGTCCACCAGTGCCACCATGTTGATACCCACGACGGACTGGAGCTGCGTTTGCGCGTAGAGGTTATTCAGCACTACGTCACCGACCTCGCCGCGACGCAGCTCAATCACAACGCGCAACCCGTCTTTATCGGATTCATCGCGCAGCTCGGTAATCCCCTCGAGCTTCTTTTCCTTGACCAGCTCCGCGATGCGTTCGATCAGGCGTGCTTTATTCAGCTGATACGGGATCTCATGAATAATAATCGTATCTTTGCCCTTAGACTCATCCGTAATCACCTCGGCCTTCGCCCGAACATAAATACGACCGCGCCCTGTGCGATACGCCTGAACGATGCCCGCTCGACCGTTAATTTGCGCACCCGTGGGGAAATCAGGCCCCGGAATAAACTCCATCAGCGCCTCAATACTGATCTCTGGGTCTTGCAGTGTTGCCAGGCAACCCGCCACCACCTCTCGTAAATTGTGCGGGGGAATGTTGGTCGCCATACCCACGGCAATACCCGAGGAGCCATTGACCAACAAATTAGGCACGCGAGTCGGCAGCACCACGGGTATTTGCTCTGTGCCGTCATAGTTGTCGACGAAATCAACCGTTTCTTTATCGAGATCCGCTAGCAACGAATGTGCAATTTTCGACATGCGAATCTCGGTGTAACGCATCGCCGCGGCAGAGTCGCCGTCGATTGATCCGAAGTTCCCCTGCCCATCGACCAGGGTGTAACGCAGTGAAAAGTCCTGCGCCATGCGCACAATCGTGTCGTAAACCGCGGAATCGCCATGGGGATGATATTTACCGATGACATCGCCCACGACCCGCGCTGATTTCTTATACGCTTTATTCCAGTCGTTATTGAGCTCGTTCATCGCAAATAAAACGCGGCGGTGGACCGGCTTAAGGCCATCGCGGACATCGGGCAGTGCCCGCCCAACGATCACGCTCATGGCGTAATCCATATAAGATTGCTTCAGCTCATCTTCGATTTTGACCGGGATAATTTCCCGAGCCATTTCTTGCGTATTTTCTGCCATTCGGCCTACTCAATTGGGCGAAATAAGAGAGCCAAGACCGGCCCCCATCCGTAAGCGACAGTGTACCTAATAACAGGCCTCAGAGCGAATGTTAAGGGGCTGAGACCCGCCACTGAATCGCCACACATCGGGGTATACTTCTCCTAGGAAAAAGGAACTTCTATGTCCGACTTTGATACTGTTTTGCACCCCGACCATGTGGTGCCTATTATGCCGCGACGTCAGGTACTCTCACACCACAGCGTTGCGCTTAAAGGAGGTCAAATCGGCGCGATTCTGCCTAGGGCTGAAGCGCTTCTGCTCGATGCGGAGCACACGCCTTTACCGGGCTGCGCACTCATGCCAGGGCTCATCAATTTGCATTGCCACGCAGCCATGTCGCTACTGCGCGGTTATGCGGATGACTTATCGCTCATGACGTGGTTACAAGACTACATATGGCCCACCGAACGCCAATTTATCAGCCCAGATTTTGTCCGTGATGGCTCGGATCTTGCCCTCGCCGATTTACTGTTAGGGGGCACCACAACACTCGCTGATCAGTATTTCTTCCCCGAGGTAACGGCCGCATCCATTGACCGCGCAGGCTTGCGGGCGCTGCTTACCTTTCCGGTCATTGATGTCGAAACCGGTTGGGCACGAAACGCCGAGGAAGGCATTAATCGAGGGTTAGCGTTGCGCGATGATTATCGGGATCACGATCGCATTGATATTGGTTTTGGGCCGCACTCTACTTATATGGTGAAGGAGGAGACGCTGGCCAAGGTTGCCGTGCTAGCCGACGAACTTGAGGCCTCTGTCCAAATTCACTTACATGAGAGTCGCGACGAGGTGCTCAATGCAGTGGAGCGTACGGGCCTTCGTCCCATCGATTTGCTAGAGCGCCTCGGACTGTTAGGCCCACGAACACAGTGTGTGCACATGACAGCCCTAGGCGAGCAAGATATGGATACGGTCGCTAAATACGGTGCCCACGTGGTCCACTGCCCCCGCTCAAATCTGAAACTTGGCGTAGGGATCTGTCCCGTTCAAAGCCTGCTCGATCGCGACATTAACGTCGCGCTGGGAACGGATGGCGCGGCCAGTGGTAACCGGCTCAGCATGCTGACAGAAATGCAAACCGCGTCATTGATTGGCAAAACTCAGCAGGGCGACCCCAAAGCGGTCGATGCTTGGACGGCCCTAGAAATGGCGACTTTGGCGGGCGCTCGGGCGCTGGGAAAGGAGAACACGCTTGGCAGTATAGAACCAGGCAAAGTCGCGGATCTTATCGCCATTAATGTCGCTACGTTATCACTCTCACCCAACCATAACCTCGCATCCAGTCTGGTGTATGCCACCAGTGGACAGGAGGTTTCCTGGAGCTGGGTTGCTGGCAAACCCCTCATACAGGAAGGCCGTCTGCTAACACTCGACTACACTGACCTAATGACGCGAGCCGAGCGATGGTCTCAGCAACTCGGCGCCTTTCGCAAGACACTGGAGTCTTAGCCTTATGTCTACCCCTGAAAATGTTGATTACGACGAAATTGCTAAATTCGAAAAACTCGCCTCACGTTGGTGGGATCCTAATAGCGAATTCAAGCCATTGCATGACATCAACCCTTTGCGCGCCGGTTGGATTGATGAGCGAGCGAATGTGCGGGGCAAAACCTTACTGGATGTCGGTTGCGGCGGCGGCTTGCTGTGCGAAGCACTGGCGCACCGTGGCGCTTCTGTGACCGGCATCGATATGGGGGAGGCACCCTTATCCGTTGCGCGTTTACATCAGTTAGAGAGCGGCGTTGACGTCACTTATCAACTCAGCACTGCCGAGGCAATGGCCGAAGCGCACGAGGGAGACTTTGACGTGGTGACCTGCCTAGAAATGCTGGAACACGTGCCTGACCCCTCAACCGTCATCCAGGCCTGCGCGGATTTGTGTCGACCCGGTGGCGATTTATTTTTTTCGACGATTAATCGGAACCCAAAAGCTTTTCTATTTGCCATTGTGGGTGCGGAATATGTCCTGAACCTACTCCCAAAAGGCACTCACGAATATGCAAAGTTCATTAAACCCTCAGAATTAGCGCGTTGGATACGAGCAGCCGGATTGGATATGCAAGAGATGGTGGGTATGACCTACAATCCCATCACACAACACTATCGCCTTACTCCCGCAGATGTCTCGGTGAATTATCTCATTCGAGCCCGCAAACCGTGAGCGCTAATGTGCCACTCGCGGTGCTGTTTGACCTCGATGGCACCTTAATCGATACCGCACCTGAATTCGTGGCGATTGGCTTGCAACTTAGGCGAGCAGCAGGCTTACCCGACATCGCACCTGAAGCCATCCGCAGCAGTGTGTCAGACGGCGCTATTGGAATGGTGGCCACAGCACTGGATATGGCGACGACCGACCCCGCCTTCGAGCAATGGCGCCAGCGATTTCTAGATGACTACGAAAAGGGGCTGGGTCAACACAGCGAGCCCTATCCGGGCGTGTGCGCACTCGTATCAACGCTGGCCTCAGTCGGCATAAAATGGGGCGTCGTGACCAATAAACTGTCGCGCTTTGCGCACCCACTGATGGAAATAATGGCCTTTGATCCACCCGCTGATATCATCATCACACCGGATGATGTGAGCCATCCTAAACCCCATCCCGAATCACTCATACTCGCTTGCGATCGACTCAACTGCCCACCCGATCGCACCGTGTTCGTGGGTGATCACCTTCGCGACATTGAGGCCGGCAATGCGGCCGGCTGCGCCACGATCGCCGCCGCGTACGGTTATCTTGCCGAGGGGGAGTCGGCAGCAGCGTGGGGAGCCAATGCCATTGCTGATAGCAGCCTAGCGCTATCCCAGATGATTGAAAACCAACTGCAATGAGCTTTTTACCCCCTCAATGGCAACCCTCTGATACTGAACTGAAAGACAGAACCGTACTGATCACCGGAGCCGGTAATGGCATCGGTCGTGCTGTTGCGCTGGCCTGCGCGAAAGTCGGCGCCGAGGTACTCCTGTTGGGTCGCAATGAGGTTGGGCTTGAAGCCGTCTACGATGACATCCTGAGTGCAGGGGGCCGCGAAGCCGGCATCATTCCATTTGACTTGAATACCACTGACCCCGGTCGCTACGAAGCCCTGCTGAGGCAACTGACAGCGACGGGCATTACGTTAGATGGACTGGTTCATAATGCGAGTGTGCTGGGGGAGCGCCGGTTATTAGCACAGACCTCACCGGCAAGTTGGCAAGAAGTCATGCAGGTCAATGTCTCATCGACTTTTTTACTGACGCGCGCGTTGATGCCGTTGCTAACGCATGCAGCGCCCTCCTCCATTATTCTGACCAGTTCTGGAGTCGGGCGTCGGGGTAAAGCCTATTGGGGCGCTTATGCAGTATCAAAATTTGCCACCGAGGGGTATATGCAGGTGCTGGCAGATGAGTTAAAAGCCACCAGCCAGATCCGAGTGAACAGCCTGAATCCGGGAGCAGTCAATACCAAGATGCGGCGGACGGCGTATCCGGGAGAACAACCTAACACCAACCCGTCGCCTGAGGCGCTCACTGCTTACTGGGTTTATTTGCTCAGCGACGCCAGCCAATCGTTACACGGCGAAACGTTGAGTGCACAGGACTAATTAGTGTTCCCAGCGACCCCGCCTGCCTGTCAGTCGTTTGCCCTTACCCGAAAACCGGTCACGCCGTTCTTGTTCCTTTTTGGTGACGCTCGCCACGTCCCGGGTAGGTACGCCCGCCATCGCATAAATGACGTCGACGTCGCGTTGCGGCAGCTCTAAAGATTGCCCTTTTTTTAATTTTGAGGGCAGGAAAACTTCGCCGTAGCGCACACGCTTTAGGCGAGAAACGGTCGTCCCTTGGGATTCCCACAGTCGTCTGACTTCGCGATTTCTCCCCGCCATCAACACGACGTAGAAGAACCGATTGATCCCATCACCCCCGCCTTCCTGAATGTCTGTGAAACGCGCGGGACCGTCGTCCAGCTCTACCCCACTTTTTAACCGCTCCAACATCGGTTCGTCGACCTTGCCCATTACCCGCACCAAATACTCGCGTTCAATTGAGCTCGATGGGTGCATTAGCGCATTGGCTAAACCTCCATCAGTGGTGAACAACAATACCCCCGATGTATTGAAATCTAGTCGGCCTACTGAAATCCACCGCCCGCTTTGAAGACGCGGCAGACTGTCGAAGACGGTCTTGCGACTCTCAGGATCACTGCGAGAACAGACCTCTCTCTCCGGCTTATGATAGAGCAACACACGGACCTGATCCGCTGGCTCTCGAGCGAGGAGCTTGTCATCTAAGCGAACCGTCTGCTCTGCCGTGACGCGATCGCCCAATGTCGCGACCTTGCCGTCTAACTTCAGGCGACCCTCTTCGATCCATTGCTCCATCTTTCGGCGCGAGCCAAAACCCAGATTCGCGAGCACCTTTTGAAGCTTTTCACCTTTATCTGCGGCGGGTATCGCCGCAGCGTTAGGACGCTTCGGGGGTTGCTTCGGGCGCTGCTTCGCCATCGCCTACCGTCTCCAGTTCATCGGCAGCACCATCAGTCTGGGTGCCTGAGATCTCAGATGACTTCTCATCATGTGGGGCGTCATCATGTGGGGCGTCATCATGTGGGCCGTCATCATTGCGTAGATCACCATTTGGGAGGTCGTCATTTGGAAGGCTATTGTCTGGTACCTGGGGCAATTCCAAACCCAACTCACCGGACAGATTATCGAGCTCTTTAATTTCGGCCAATGGCGGTAACTGGTCCAGCGACTTCAAGTTGAAATAGTCAAGAAACTGCCGCGTAGTGGCATACATTGCAGGTCTACCGGGGACATCCCGATGCCCCACAACGCGCACCCATTCTCGCTCTAGCAGCGTCTTAACGATGTTCGTGCTGACCGCTACGCCGCGAATTTCCTCGATTTCACCGCGGGTTATGGGCTGACGATAGGCAATGAGTGACAAGGTCTCCATTAATGCACGCGAATATCGCGCGGGGCGCTCTTGCCATAACCGCGCGACCCAATCTGACAAGTTTTGACGGACCTGAAATCGATAGCCCGACGCCACTTGAACCAGCTCATAACCGCGGTCCTCACAGCGTTCGCCAACGATCTTTATCGCACTCCGCAACTCCTCGGTGGACGGCCGCTCCTCTTCTTCGAACAAAATTGCCATGCGTTGCAGAGACAGGGGCTCCCCTGCCGCGAGCAGAGCGCCCTCGAGAATTTGCACCAAACCCGCTTCCATTTTCACTCCGACTTTACCTTGATGTGGATTGGACCGAATCCCTCTGTTTGGACTAATTCAATCAGGGATTCCTTCATCAATTCCATCAGCGCTAAAAACGTGACGACGACGCCCAGACGTCCCTCCTCAGGTCGAAACAACGTCACAAAAGGGACGAATGCATCGCCTTTAAGCGTCTCTAAAACCTGCGACATCCGCTCGCGCGTCGACAAGGATTCTCGCTGAATCTGATGGCTTTGGTACATCTCAGCACGACGCAATACCTCGCTCAGCGCCAGCAGTACTTCGCGCATATCGACCTCAGGCAGCGGCCGCTCCGATCGAATGTCGGGCGGAGCGGCAGAGGCCTGCCACAGCTCGCGCTCTAAACGAGGTAAGGCCTCGAGATCTTCCGCTGCCTTTTTAAAGCGCTCATATTCTTGCAGACGACGGACCAGATTAGCGCGCGGATCTTCCTCATCTTCTTCGTTTTCCGTGGCTCTGGGCAACAGCATGCGTGATTTAATTTCAGCCAGCATCGCCGCCATCAACAGATATTCGGCTGCCAGCTCGAACTGCATGGCATCCATCAGTTCAACATAACGCATGTATTGCTCGGTGATCTGTGCCACGTCGATATCCAAGATATCGAGATTTTGTCGACGAATGAGATAGAGCAGTAGATCAAGAGGCCCCTCGAACGCCTCTAAAAACACCTCCAGCGCCTGCGGTGGGATATATAAATCTTTGGGCAGCTCGGTCACGGCTTGTCCTCGCACCATCGCGAAGGGCATTTCGGCCTGCTCCGGACGGGCAGTGGGCTGTTCGGACACAGCGTCTACCGTCTCGTGGGACCCGTTTTCCTCAGTGGGCTTGGGCGATTGTTCAGGGGATTTCGTCACAGGCGGAGTATACCCTTAGGCAATCTCAAAGTCGCTGACATCGCCTAATCCCCGTCTGAGAATGGCGGGCACGGATGTGGTCAAATCGATGACGCTGGTGGGTTCTAATCCACAAAATCCACCATCAATAACCAAATCCACGTCATGCTCAAGTTGCTGACGAATATCGTAAGGATCAGATAGGGGTAGATCATCGCCGGGTAGGGCCAAGGTCGCACTCATCAAAGGCTCACCGAGCGCGTGCAATAATGCCTGAGGAATAGGATGATTCGGCACTCTTAGCCCGATCGTCTTTCGCTTGGGTTGCACCAATCTTTTGGGGACATCGCGTGTGGCCTCGAGAATAAAAGTGAATGGCCCCGGTGTTGCATGGCGCAGTAATCGATAAACAGCATTATCAACGCGAGCGTACGTGCCTAATTCTGAGAGATCCCGACACACCAACGTAAAGTTATGATCATCTTGCAAGGCACGGATTCGGCGGATCCGTTCAACCGCTCGCTTATTGCCCAACTGGCAGCCCAGTGCGTAAGCCGAGTCGGTGGGGTAAACCAGAACCCCTCCTCCCTGAATGATCGCCACCGCCTGATTGATAAGACGCACCTGCGGTGTCTCGGGATGTACCGCGAAAAACTGGCTCATGTCATTGCCTCGTGCGCATGGGGGATGACTGCCAGCACAGCGCTTGTCTTCCACCGCTCGCTCCAGATACCACTATCAACAGCGTGCCCTGTGGAGAGCAGATTGCCAGAGGCATTAGCGCTATCTATAGTGTTTCCCAAACTCCCACACCCTCCGGCATCTCTGCGATGCTCACGCCTAAACCCGCGCCATAAGGCGTGTCACGATGAAAATCTGAACCAACCGAGACGCGCACATTGCGGTCAGAAGCCAACCGCCATAACTGCTCACTCTCACCCGCCTTAGGCCGCCCATTAATGATCTCAATGGCTCCCCCTCCTGCTTCACAAAAAGCATCGGCCAGCGCGCGGAGCCGCGTCGCTGTCATGCGGTAATGCAGTGGGTGCGCCAGCACTGCCACTCCCCCAGACCGGGTGATCACCTCAACAGTGTCCTGAAGACTCGGCCACAAAATAGAAATATCTCCCGGCTTTCCGCTACCGAGAAATCGTTTGAATGCTTCCTGCTCACTGGCCACGTGCCCTGCTGACATCATCCAACGCGCGAAGTGCGGACGCCCAATTTGCGCTCCTGCTGCAACCGTCAACGCGCCCTCGAGCGCCCCGTGCATACCCGCCCGTTCAAGACGGTGTGCGATACGCTCGGCACGGTCCTTCCGCGCGGCATCCAACACCACCAGGTGCGCCTTCATATCGGTTGCCTGCACCTCAAAACCTAACCCCACAACATGAATGCCAACTCGACCCCACTGGCACGATAGCTCCACACCACTGATCAGATCTAAGCCGGGCGGACTTTTCTGACAAACGCTAAGGTAACCTTGTACCGTGTCGTGATCCGTCAACGCGAGACGGCTGACACCCTCAGCCGCTGCTCGCTCAATCAGATCTGAGGCAGAAAGCGCACCATCGGAAGCGGCACTATGTGTGTGGAAGTCTATCAAGGCAATCTCTACACTGCGCTCAAACAGGGTGGCAAACCGCCCCTGAGCTGAGAAGGAGAGCGGGATTGTCTAACATAGCAACGGCGAAGGCGAGCGCTAGCACGCTGAATCAGACGACTTCATGAAACAAATCCTAGAATTTTTGCCCATAGTGCTATTTTTTGGCGCCTATCAGATGTCTGGCGAGACGCTGACCGTGGGCGCTTGGTCGCATACCTTCGACGGCATTTTCAGCGCCACTGCGGTCTTGATGATCGCCACCATCGGGGTCTGGCTCGTCATGCTCGCCATCACACAACGCAACGATAAGCGACTCATGTGGATGATGGTGGCGGTGGTCGTTTTTGGAACGGCAACGTTAGTGCTGCGAGATCAACGATTCATTCAATGGAAACCAACAGTCTTTAATTGGGTGTTGGCCGCGCTGTTTTTCGGCTCTCAGTTTGTCGGTGAGAAAACCTTACTGGAGCGACTGCTCGGCCAACAGCTGGTCCTCAGTGAGGTCATTTGGAAGCGCCTCAATGCGCTGTGGGTGACGAACTTCATAGCGGTTGGCGCGCTCAATATTTACGTCGCCTACCAATATGAAGAGGCTTTTTGGGTATCCTACAAGCTGTATTCCAGCATTGGCTTCACGGTGCTACTGATGTTGCTCACGATAATGATCGTGGCACCTCATCTAAAAGCCGAAGACCAGGATACTGATCCAACACGAGATTCATCATGACACTATTCACTATCGCTAGACGCGCGGCGTTGATGCTGCCATTCCTATCGTGCTGTTGGTCAACCACCCTCGTAGCTCAGGAAACGCGATACATCAGCGATATGGTGCTGGTGCCAGTTCGCAGCGGACCGGGATCTGACTACCGCATCATCAACCGAGGTCTTCCCTCCGGTACGGTCCTGATCGTCTATGGAGAGAACGATGATGGTGAATGGATCGATGTAGAAAGTCCGGGGGGCACTAGGGGTTGGATACGCGCTCAGTATCTGCAGACAGATCCCCCTGCCGCGCTACTCATCAATGACCTACGAGTGGAGCTGGAACAATTCAGAGGGGAACGTAACCGATTAGTCAATCAACTTGACGCCAGTTCATCTGAAGTAGACGAAGCGGGTGGCATGGTCGACCAGCTTGAGAGCGCACTCGAAACCACTCGGACTGAGCTCACTGAAATTAAACGCGTCTCGGCGGCAGCAATCGAACTCGATCTAATGAATCAGCAATTGGTCGCTGAATTAGAGTCGGAAAAATCCGAAGCAGATCTGCTGCGCTTGGAGAATGTGCGCCTGCGAGAGCGTATTACCAATAATCAAATGCTAGACGGTGCTTTGGCCGTCCTACTCGGGGTCATTTTGGCGGTGATTGCACCACGACTATGGCCCAGAAAAAGACGACAAGACGGTTGGTCTTAATCAAGGAGAACACTATGAATGTCTATCCCGCATGCCTGCGCTCACTGTGCGCGCTACTCGTCACCTTTTGGCTGAGTATAGGGTCACTAAACGTCCTCGCCGAGGGGTCGCTAGACAGTAATCCTAGAGTGCTCGTGAAAACGACGGACGGTGATATTACTGTGGAACTATTTGCAGACAAATCACCAATTACCGTCGAGAACTTCCTTCAGTACGTCGACGATGGCTACTATGACGGCACCGTGTTTCATCGAGTCATCAGCAACTTTATGATTCAAGGCGGGGGCTTCACCTCAGCGCTGGAGGAGAAATCGACGCGAGCCCCCATTACCAATGAATCGCGCAACAAATTGCACAATACTCGCGGCACGCTTGCCATGGCGCGCACGAATGATCCCAACTCTGCGACGGCTCAGTTCTTCATTAATCAACGCAGCAACTTGCGACTCGATTGGACGCCCAGCAATGAGGGCTATACTGTCTTCGGCGAGGTAATCGACGGCATGCAAGTCGTCGATATCATCTCGCTGTCAGACACGGGCCCAGCGCCCGCCAAGACCGCTGGGGGTGTCACCACCTTTCAAGACGTCCCTGTCAAACCCATTTCGATTGTATCCATTAGCCGGATCACGCCGTGACACAGCTCAGTATCAACCTCAATAAAATCGCGCTGATTCGCAATGCTCGTGATACGGATCATCCCGATCCCTGTGAGTTCGCAACGAGCGTAAAGCAGGCCGGAGCGCACGGCATTACCGTGCATCCCAGACCAGATCAACGACACATCAGAGCGGAGGATTGCTTCCGACTGGGCGCTATGGACGGCACCGAACTCAATATTGAGGGAAACCCCTTCGCCCCTGCACAGGCCGCTCCGCGGGCAGGCATTGGGGATTATCCCGGGTTCTTGGCATTGATTGAGCGCGTTCGCCCTGAGCAGGTGACGCTAGTGCCTGATGGCAATGATCAACTGACTTCTGATCACGGCTTTGACATCACTCGTGATGGAGATCGTTTACGCCCCATTGTTGAGCAATTGAAGGGCTGGGGGTGTCGCGTGAGTCTATTTATGGACCCCGATCCCACACAAATCAGTCTGGTGCGTGCGCTCGGCGCGGACCGCGTGGAGCTGTACACCGAAACCTACGCTCGCGCCCACGAGCGCGGTGAACACAAACCGTCACTCACTCAATTTCAGGAGGCGGCAGCCGAAGCGACGCTTCACGGGCTGGGCATCAATGCGGGGCACGATCTTAATCTGAGCAACCTCCCTGACTTTCACATTGACGCGTTATTGGAGGTCTCGATAGGTCACGCTTTTACCATCGATGCGCTGCGCTACGGTGTGACCGATGCGATCAGTCGTTACCTGCAGGCTCTGGACGCTGCCGGGCGCCCCTGAAGGCCTCGCGACACGCTACCCTTTGAATTTCACAGCAGACCCACAGCCGCCTTACCTGGTCCCTCACTCGAAAGAACCCATTCGATTGCTTTACCGGGATGAGCATCTGCTCATTGTCGATAAACCTACGCTACTGCTGAGCGTACCCGGGCGACATCCTCTCAATCACGACTGCCTGCTTAATAGACTGGACCGACAGTATCCCGGCGTAAGCGCGGTCCACCGCCTTGACCTCGATACCTCTGGCGTAATGGTTGTGCCTCGGACAAGGGCGGCGCTATCGGGACTGGCTCGACAATTCCAATCAAGACAAATCGACAAAATCTACGTCGCTCGCGTTGCGGGCTGCCTGCTACCAGATACAGGCGAGATCACACTGCCATTGACGCGGGATTGGCCCAACCGGCCAAAGCAAAAGGTGTGTTTCACGAGTGGAAAATCCGCTGTGACTCGATGGCGCGTGGTGGCGAGGGAAGACCAATCGACGGTTGTCAAACTTTTCCCTATCACGGGCAGATCACATCAACTGCGTATTCATTTGAAAGAGATTGGACATCCAATTTTAGGCTGCGACTTTTACGCCCCAGAGGACGTGCTGAGTGCCTCACCGAGGCTGTTGCTCCACGCGACCAGCATCGCCTTTCATCACCCGATTTCCGGTCACAAACTGACCGCCCACTCACCACCGCGATGCATTTACACCGGCACGTAACCCATCATTTTTAGGAGCGCGCTGGATGCATTACCATACGCCCCACCTTGCTGGGGAGAATCGTGTGATTTCCTATAACCAAGCGGATCGTGAAATGGTTGTTGTGGTTAAACCCAATCATTCTGCGACCTGGCACCAGAATTTATGGCTTCTTGCGGCCCTCGCCATTCCCTCACTGGGCGCCGGCATTGGTTTTGCCCTAGCGGGCGCTTGGCCGATTCTGCCACTGGCGGGCTTAGAGTTGACGGCACTTGCTGGCGCACTGTACTGGGTCAACTGGAAGCTCGAGTACCGACATGTCATTCATTTAAAAGCCGATACTGTGATAATCGATAAGGGTTACTTTGTGCCGAAGCGGACCTGGCAATTTACGCGGGCAGACGCAGCACTGAGGGTGACACCAGAAACCCACCCCTGGCAGGGACCTGAGCTCTGCGTTCATGACAAGGTGTCCGAAACGCCCATCGGAGATTTTCTCAATCGCGAAGAATCTCTTGAGTTACTGGCAGTACTGAGAAAAGAACTGCCCGTCAGAACACACAGCAACGCCAGCGCCATAGACGCCTAACATAATGAGGGACAACGCTATCCAAACACCTGACAGAGCAAAGGTAGGCTTCATTTCACTGGGCTGCCCTAAGGCCTTGGTTGATTCAGAGCGAATCCTCACACAGCTCCGTATCGAGGGTTATGACATCACCCCTCAGTACGAGGACGCCGGCGTCGTTATTGTCAATACCTGTGGGTTCATTGACGCCGCAAAGGAGGAAAGTTTAGAAACCATCGGCGAAGCGATCAGAGAAAACGGACGGGTCTTAGTCACGGGGTGCATGGGCCGGGGTGATGATGCCGATGCGATTCGGGCAAGGCACCCGAAGGTGCTGGGCATTAGCGGTCCTGCCGCTTACGAAGAGGTCCTAAGTACGGTTCGTGAGGTGTTGCCACAACATCACCAACCCAACCCTCATCTGGACTTAATACCGGCTCAGGGCGTAAAACTCACGCCCCGCCATTATGCTTATCTCAAGATCAGCGAAGGCTGTAATCATCGCTGTCGCTTCTGCATTATCCCCAGTCTCCGTGGTGACCTGGTGAGTCGGCCCATCGGCTCGGTCATGAGTGAGGCAGAGGGTCTTGTGCGAGCGGGTGTGCGCGAGTTACTGGTCGTTTCACAAGATACGAGTGCCTACGGGGTCGATTTGAAATACCAAACTGACTTTTGGCATGGTCGTCCGCTGAAAAGTAATTTAGAAAGCCTAGCGTCGGCCCTGTCCGAGCTCGGTGTCTGGGTGAGGTTCCACTATGTCTACCCCTACCCACACGTCGACAAATTGATCCCAATGATGGCCGCTGGGAAATTGCTGCCTTATATCGACATGCCGCTTCAACACGGAGCCCGCAGTGTTCTTGAACGGATGAAACGCCCCGCCGCCGCAGAAAAAACCCTCGACCGTATCGCAAAATGGCGGGACATTTGTCCTGATCTCAGCATCCGCTCGACTTTCATTGTGGGTTATCCGGGAGAGACCGAAGAAGAGTTTGAATCGCTCTTGACCTTTATTGATCGTGCTCAATTGGATCGTGTTGGCTGTTTTCAATATTCTCCCGTTAAAGGTGCCGCCGCGAATGAGTTGCCCAACCCCGTTCCCGAGGCGACCAAGGCCGCACGGTGGGACCGTTTTATGGCATTGCAACAGTCGATCAGTGCAGCCAAATTACAACGAAAAATAGGGTCCACTCAGACCATTTTGATTGATCAGGTCACAGAGGACGGCGCAGTCGGTCGTACTTTTGCTGACGCACCTGAGATCGATGGCGTGGTGCATTTACCTGACATTACCGACTTTTCGCCGGGCGACTTAGTCGAGGCAGAGATCTCCGCGGCAGATGACTATGACCTCTGGGTGTAGCGAGACGGAACTGCCTTGAATCTTATCCTGCTGAAACCCGCCGATTGGATCAATGACGAGACCGTTGTGCTCGATGACAGGCGTCATCAGCACATTGTGGCCGTACTCAAAGGTCAGCCCGGACAAGTCCTAAAAGTGGGTGCGCTGGGCGGACAGCGTGGCAGTGGCACTATTTTAGCGATCGATGACAAAACGGTTCGGATCCATGTGCAATTAACACTGGCTGCGCTGCAGCGACATCCATTTGACCTGATCCTAGCGTTGCCCCGCCCAAAGATGCTCCGTCGTGTCTTCCGAACCGCCAGCGAAATGGGCGTCGCGCACTTGCATCTGATTCACAGCGCCCGTGTCGAAAAAAGTTACTGGCAGAGTCCTCTGCTGAAAGCCGATCGCATCGCCGCAGCACTGGAGGCTGGACTCGAGCGCGCAGGAGACACTCTGTTACCCGAAGTTCACCTGCATCGGCGATTTCGACCCTTTATCGAGGATATCCTACCCACTCTCGCGCAAAACCGGCCATGTTGGATAGCAGATCGCAACGCGACTGCAGCGCTTCGAGATGAAGCCAAGGCAGGCTTGGTGCTACTGGGCCCCGAGGGCGGTTTTATCCCCTTTGAGATTGAGCTTGCCGAATCTGTTGGCGCCATGTGCCGACACCTAGGTGAGCGCACGCTCAGCGTCGACACCGCAGTCGCTGCAGCCCTCGCGCAAGCACTACCGCAACCAGTCGGCTAAGCGACCGTCTCATCCGTTGCCGCCACACCGACCCCGACTGCACAGCTAACGCCTGTCCCCCCCATACCGCAATAGCCGGCGGGGTTTTTGTGGAGATATTGCTGGTGATAATCTTCGGCAAAAAAGAACAGCGGCGCCTCACAAATTTCGGTCGTGATCTCGCTGTGACCTGCCTGACTCAGCGCTACCTGATAACTTTGTTGGCTAGTCAAAGCGGCTGACTTTTGGGATTCAGTCGAATAATAGATACCCGACCGGTATTGAGTGCCCCAATCATTCCCCTGGCGCATACCCTGCGTCGGGTTATGGTTTTCCCAAAAAATAGTCAGCAGATTTTCGTAAGTCATCACTGCAGGATCAAAAATAATCCGTACAACTTCATTATGCCCGGTCCCACCCGAGCAGACCTCCTGATAGGTCGGGTTGGGCGTCAGCCCGCCGGCATAGCCCACGGCCGTCGTGTAAACACCCGGCTGACGCCAAAAGAGTCTCTCAACGCCCCAAAAACACCCCATACCGAACATCGCTTCCGCCAAACCCACTGGGTAGGGTGGTTGCAGTGGCACAGCCAACACCGCGTGATTTTGGGCAATAGGCATGGGGGTGTCCCTACCCGGGAGAGCAGTAGCTGCGTCAGGCAGCGCGTGTTTACGTCGTAATTCCATCCATTTCACCCTTTCACCCCTCACATTTGCGGCAACATTCGCTTGCTCAGGCAATCTTGCTTAATTTTTGTCATAATAGCGGGCTATTTTAACAACTGACAGTAAATCCCGTCTCCGGAAAGAAGCAGATCAAGACATCGCTGCATGCTCCAGGAAGTTGCACAACAACAGGGGACGGGGGGAAATAAAATGAAAACAAAGACAACTAACAACACTTTCAACGCGGAAGATTTTTCAAGCCGAAAGCTACTGGATCTAGTAGACGAAACGCCCAGTAAGGGGCGACACGCGCTCGGTCGAGACGCACTGCAGGCCGTCATCTCCGAACTTGCCAGCCGGCGGCATTATCTTCAAGAATTGCGCGATCGCGGCCTGCTAGCGCCCCGTTCTTCTCTTTAGGCACGTCGCATTCCCAAGGAGATCAGTCAGCCAAAAACTCAGGAAATTACCCGCTTTCTGAGTAAAACGCGTGCGATCAAGGCCATTACTGCTCGCCAAAGTCGCATCATTTTTGCACTCGACGCCACGGCCAGCCGAGAGCCCACATGGGATCAGGCACGTCAATTACACAGTGAGTTATTTTCGGCCGCGTTGAACGAGCAGACATTAGCGATACAGCTTTGTTACTACCGAGGCCTAGGCGAATTCTTTGCTAGTCATTGGCTGACGCAAGCCGGAGCATTGCTCGATCAAATGAGTTGCGTCACCTGCGAACCCGGGGCAACTCAAATTGGCAGGGTAATTCACCACGCCCTTGAGGCCCACTCTGCCTCCCAGCCATTACGAGCTGTGATCTTGGTAGGTGACGCCTGCGAAGAATCGCCAGAGACTTTAGCCTCCTTGGCGGGTCGATGCGCCATCAAAAAAATCCCCCTCTTTCTTTTTCAGGAAGGGCGCGACGCACACACTCGGGCCATCTTTGAACAACTGGCGCAATTAAGTCACGGAGCTTATGCGCCGTTTGATGCAAGCAGTGCCGATCAACTCCGCACCCTACTGGCTGCCGTGAGCCGATTTGCCCAAGGCGGTATCGCGGCGCTGCGTCGATCGAACACGCGCGGCGATCGAACACTGCTATGCCAACTCGAAAAAACGCCATAACAAGTCACCAAAACAGATAGAATTACAGCGGCTCATACGTTCATCACAGGAGGCATAACCACCGTGCCAAGAGTTATTCTGCTCCTCGTCATTGTTTTCACGCTGGTCGTATTAGTGCGGCGTGCACAACAGCAACCACCGCACAAGCGGCGTGCCGCGTATCTACAAATCATCGTCGGTAGCGCGGTCATTGGCGTCGTTATCCTGACGTTGATGGGCAAGATGCATTGGGTCGGCGCTGCGTTGACCGGTCTGTTGGTGGCAACTCGGCAGTTGTTGCCTGTATTGGTCCGCCTGCTCCCCGCTCTGGGCGGCTTGCGCGCATCTGGTGCTCGATCGTCGAGTAAGCAATCCGAAGTCACATCGCGCATCATCAAAATGACACTCGATCACGACAGCGGGGACCTTAGTGGCGTCGTATTAGAAAGCACCTTCAAGGGGTGGCTTTTGAGCGAACTCAATCGACAACAACTCGATGAGCTGCTGAGCTATTGTCAGCATGAAGACAGCGACTCTGCTCAGCTACTGGCTAGCTATCTTGAACAGCGTTTCCCAGAGGATGCGCAAGACCGCGAAGAGACTGACCGGGGAGGAGAAAACGGCCCCGCTCCATCGAGTCGTGCGGAGGCCCTCGCCGTCCTAGGATTACAGGATGATGCGACCGAGGAGGATATTATTGTGGCGCACAGAGCGCTGATTCAAAAGTGTCACCCCGATCGAGGCGGCAATGACTATCTGGCCGCAAAAATTAATCAAGCGAAAGATCAGCTCCTCGGCTGATAGGCCCGCCAGCAGACAGCACAGCTTCGACGGCCACTCGGGTATTCCTTCGCTGATGCGGTTGCACTAGTCGGTTGCACTGACATGATTTCACCGAGATGATGCCACTGACCTGACGTATCGAGACTGTTCGGCTCGGCGGATTGATTACACTATTCGCTCGAACTATTTCTTAGGCACTATTTGATGACATATTTTCATGCATGACAGTTTGGAGACACGCTAATGAGTGGTGCATTTGTTATTCGCAATCAATTGGGACATTACTGGAGCAAGCCAGGCGATTGGATATTGGGTGACCGCTCCGCTCAGGTGGCCTTTTGGGAGCACCATGACGAAGCGGTCAACATGCTATTCGAACTGGGCTCTAAAGATACGGCGCTCCGTGGCGATGTTGTGCTGTGTGGCATAACCAATAACAAACCCACGGATCTCGAGATCAGTGCGCATCCCACGCCAGTACCCGCCGCGCAAAGTCCAGACGAACCGCTTGAAAGCGAAGCAAATGACCCAACTTAAGAAAAACAGTCCGTCATTGCACTGCAAGGAGCGCACCGAATGAGAATTCTGCTGTTTTTAGCAACAAACATTGCTGTTCTAGTATTGGTTAGCCTCATTTTTAATCTACTGGGTTTAGAGGGCATTTTGGCTAGCAACGGGGTTGACTTGAATCTCAGCAGCCTCCTGATTTTTTGTGCCCTGTTTGGTTTTGGTGGCTCTTTTATTTCGTTGTTACTGTCTAAATGGATGGCGAAAAGAAGCACCGGCGTGCAGATCATCACATCGGCTCAGAACCGCGATGAGCAATGGCTGCTCGAGACGGTGCAGTCACTTGCCAAAGAGGCCGGCATCAGCATGCCCGAAGTCGGCATCTTTCCGTCTGATGCGGCTAATGCCTTCGCCACCGGATGGAATCGCAATAACGCGCTCGTTGCCGTCAGCGCAGGCTTGCTTCGACGATTCGAAAAACCCGAAGCGCGAGCCGTGTTGGCACATGAAATCGGACACGTCGCCAACGGCGACATGATCACACTCACGCTGCTACAAGGCGTTGTGAACACCTTTGTCATGTTTTTCGCTCGTATCATAGGCCACACCGTCGATCGCGTTATTTTCAAAACGCAACGGGGTTATGGTTTCGGGTATTTCATTGTCACGATCGTAGCGGAAATCATTTTGGGCATTCTCGCCAGTACCATCGTTATGTGGTTCTCGCGCTTTAGAGAGTATCGAGCTGATGAGGCCGGCGCCCAGTTGGCGGGTAGTAATAATATGATCGCCGCATTACAGCGCCTCAAAGCAGAGCAAGGTCTGCCCCAGGATTTGCCGGGCGAGATGACAGCATTCGGTATTCGATCAGCGAAAGGCTCAGGTCTAGCCGCACTGCTTCGATCGCACCCGCCTTTAGATGACCGCATTCTGTCGTTGCAACGTCAATGAAGATCCTCAGCTGTGTCACCACAGCACTCCTGTGCGGCGTCATCGGTATGTTGTCGCCCCCTTTGCGTGCAGACGACACCGTCAACTACCTGAGCTTCGCCACGGAAGACGAGGCCAACACGACTGAAGTATTCCAACGGGCGAGTCCCGCTGTGGTTTTTGTGACCTCGAGTGAGCTTCGGCGTCAACGTTTTTCCCGCAATATTATGGAAATTCCGCGAGGGGCCGGATCGGGTTTTATTTGGGATGCGGCTGCCGGTCTCATCGTCACCAATTATCACGTCGTCGCAGGTGCAGATCGATTAGCGATTACGCTGCGCAATGAGCAACAGTATGCAGCAGAGGTCGTGGGGCTTGCGCCGGAACGAGATCTCGCTGTATTACGCATGATAACCCCACCCGATGGACTCACATCGTTACCATTGGGAGACTCATCTGAACTCTCCGTGGGCCGCAAGGTGATGGCGATTGGGAATCCCTTTGGGTTAGACACCACACTGACGGTTGGCGTCGTCAGCGCCTTAGATCGGGAAATTCAGTCGCCAAGCAACCGCGTGATCCGCGGGGTGATTCAAACAGATGCCGCTATCAACCCCGGCAACTCAGGGGGCCCACTGCTGAATTCGCTTGGCCAGTTGGTTGGCGTCAATACCGCGATCTATTCTCCCAGTGGCGGTAGTGCCGGGATCGGCTTTGCGATTCCAGTCAATACTGTGACCGAAGTAGTGCCACAACTGATTGCCTACGGGAAAATCATGCGACCTGTATTAGGCGTCGAACTAGCGTCTGACCGTTGGCTTCGGCAATTTCGCGTTGAAGGCGTTCCCATTGTGAGAACCTACCGTGGGTTTCCCGCCGAAGGCGTCGGTATGATCGGTGCACGCAGAGGCGATCGAGGTGAAATCATTCTCGGAGACGTTATCACCCATATCGAGGGGAAACCCGTTACCAGTAACGATGAGTTCTTAACGGCAATGGAGCAGCATCGAGTCGGTGACACTATTGCGGTCAGGACCCTGCGCTTTGGCGAACAAAAACGGTTTACCGTCGTGCTATCAAACGCGCAATAATGCGCCGCTAAGGCTTGTAACGCGCAGGCCAGCTAGCCGGATCGATCGACTCTTGCGGCAGTGAATCACAGTGAAACTGAGGCGACTTACCTGCTGCCAGTTGCTGCTCATAATCCCTGAGCAAGCGCATCGCGATGGGGTACAGGGCCCACAGTGCCAGGAGATTCGTCAGCGCTAACAGCGCCATAGTCAGATCGGCAAACCCGAAGACAGTGCCGAGATCCTGAACCGACGCCCAACCGATCATCACTAAAATACACAGTCGAAAAACCGTTACTGCGTGGCGCCCCAAACGATCAAAATAAGCAATGCTGTTTTCACCCAAGAAACTATTGTAGGCAATCGTCGTCGTCGCAAATAACACGAGCGCAATACTTACCAACGCTTCGCCTACAGGTCCCACGTGCTCGGCGACCGCCATCTGAGTCATGGCTACGCCGGCCACCGATTGCCCCTCTGTGGAGAATGCCGATGACATCATGATGATGAGCGCTGTAGCGGTACAGAGCACAATGGTATCGATGAACACACTCAAAGACTGGACCAACCCTTGGGATATCGGGTGAGGCACATCGGCTGCTGCCGCTACATTAGGCACTGTGCCGAGCCCCGCCTCATTTGAAAATAGCCCTCTGCGTGCGCCCTGTGTGATCGCCGCCGCCATCCCTCCCCCAAAGGCCTGCTCCAGACCAAACGCCGACGAAAAAATAAGTCGTAGCGCCTCGGGAATCTCTGCAAAGTTCATGACCAGCACCACGATAGCGAGGGATAAATAACCCACCACCATAAAGGGCACCACGACCTCAGACACTCTGGCTAATCGACGAATCCCACCAAAAAGAATCACCGCCATCACCAGCGTCATCATAAAACCGCTCACATGAACCGGCACCCCAAATGCGGACTCGATGGAAGTCGTCACAACGTAGCTCTGCACCGCGTTGAA
>Ga0206682_10001590_pt1 | contig 22087 bp, 9 predicted proteins | sample M240m12015metaG_FD_155444 | JGI IMG/M metagenome (GOLD analysis project Ga0206682, IMG submission 155444) | Ammonia-oxidizing marine archaeal communities from Monterey Bay, California, United States - M2 40m 12015 | ecosystem: Environmental > Aquatic > Marine > Intertidal zone | place: USA...
ACCGTGGTCGTCAACGGCTCCGAGAAGCCACTAGCCGCACCATCCTTCGAAGTCCGAGCCACGGCATCTGAAAACGGAGAAGCGTTGACCTTTTCCCGCCCCATCTCCGACTTTGCAGGCCACAACGAAACGGCAGGTGGTGTTGCCTACACCATCGATGATGCCGGCGCCATTTCCCCACCCCTCTTGCAAGGTGCGACGCTCACCATCCCTGCGACCGGGGCAACCGACGCCGCCACCGGCTTTGGGTTGGCGGCGTTGGGGATTCCCTTCACCTTTGTCAACCAGTCCACCTACACACTCCCTAGCGTCACGTTGGCGGCTGTCTACGACGGGACCAACATCACGGTCACTTCTACGAATACCTTTTCAGATATGAATACAACCGTTTATGTGGATGCAGTTAAATCCATAGAAAAAACTACCTACAATAATACCATACCGTTGACCACCAACGCCACCTTTTCTATTCAGCTGCGAGATACCGAAATTGTCCTGGACAACGGGCACACGGTGGCGGTTGATGGTGCAACAGACGTGGTAAACAATGCTACCAAATTTGGTGTTAACGTAACGGATGACGAACTGCAATTAACTATTACTATTGTATTTGAGAAATCAGTGTCTGCCGCATTGCTCGCGCATTTTCAAATGCAACATAATCAGATAAACAATAACGAATGGACAAATTTTACCAACGACAACGGTTGGAAGGCGGCCAACACTACAATAACCATGGAACACAACGGCGATACGCTTACTTTAAAAGATGGTTGGTTTGAAGGTACATTTAAATTTCGTTTCAGCGGGTACAACACTACCTACCTTTCAAATGTACCAGATGCATTCACTCACAACGTATTCGGCGCAAACATTGTCGATAAAGCACAGATATTAGACCTTATTACAATAGACAATGCGACTGTCGACACAGACGGTATGGAAATTACCGTCACAACCAACCACCCCATTGATCACACAAATGCAGCATATGGAAGTCCAAGCATTCGTGTAAATGGACTAACTGTAGATACCACTCAGCAGACGTCCAATTACAAAACATTTACCTTGACCGGTTTTCCCCGTATCTTAAAAGACCAGAATATACTGATTGTGCCATCTGGGAAGTGGCCCCCTGTCGCTACTTATGAAACAGCGGACACAATATATACAATAGTAAGTAATTTAAACCCTGAAACGTTTAATTTTGCTGCTACCAACAACAGTGCAGCCGAAATTCCCACTGTCAATGGCCATGCCGTGGTCCGATCAACCAACCCAAAAATTATTGATTTGGGCTTCTCAGTGATTGTCTCTGGCGGTCCATGTCAATTAAAAACAGGAGAAAACGTGGAAAACCTGGTAGTAACTACGACTAACGGTACAAACCTAGCGTTGACTGCCGCAACTGACATTGTCTTTGCGCCCATGCCCATGCGCATTTCGGGCCTAACCACGCTGAAAACGGTGTACGAATTGTCGCCAGCCATTGACGAGATTGACCTACACTTTAATCCTGTCCTGAAAAGGGCATTCTGGAAAGACGAGACGACAATTAAAATGACGTTTAACAGTCCAATTACCGATGTTGGAAACGTGAATGTCAAGGACAAGGATGCAACTATATTGGTGACAATACTGTTAACAAACATTGCGGTTACCGTGGCAGGCGGGTTGTATTACTTTAATGGTGTGGCAGTAAATACTCGCAGCTTTGTTTTGGTCAGCGGCAACACCTACACGTTTACCGGCATTCCAACAGCGCATCCCCTGGCCCTCATTGGAAATGGGTTCAACCACATTAGCGGAACAGTCTTCAACCAGAAAAATGGAAATGTCTACTACACTGGAGCCACGACCGTGGAGGTCACTGGAACGACTGGGATCCTTAGTTTGGATTGTTGGTTCCATGGAGCGATGGGGGGGAGCGATGCCCTGGTATTGACGTCTTTAACCTCTACCACGTTGGACATTCCTGTGCCTGCCTTTGATCTTGACAAAGCATCCTACAAGTTGACCAACGTAAACTCGATGCAAAACAGCATTCAGCTGCCCGTCACTACGGCCGAACAAATAATTGAGAATTTAACCCTTACTCAACTAAGTATAACTGCCGCAAGTGTAAGTGCCAACGGCAACCAGATCACCGCAACCTTAAGCGACAATGCCACTGCTACTGGTGGGCTCCAAGTTTTTGTAGACAATAATGAATTTGCTGCCACACCTATCCTAAACGATAAAACTTTATCCATTTCTTTGGCTGAAGGGTTGGTTGTGTTGCAAGGACAAGTGGTACAGCTTCGCAACTTGGCTACGTTCCTGACTCCGCGTGCCGCAAACGAGGGCGAGAAGATGGTCAATATAAATGACACATTTACCGTCGAAAACAACTCTATTGCCTCCATTCCCCAAGTGGTTGACGCTATTATGGTAAGTGGAGCAAATGTAATAGTAAACTTTGATGTGGCCTTAAAGGAGGTTGCAAACTTTAACGAGTTGGTATTGGTCAACGAGGTTAATATCACACAATATACTTTTCCTACCCATGCGCTGAGCAATGCCTCAAAAACGCTGACCTTGACAAGCGAAACACCGATTGTATGGAATGAAAATATGTTTTTAAAAAACATGCAGTTGTTGCAGAGTACGTTGAACGTTTTTCATGACGTGGACAAACTTCCAGTAAACTTTACACCGACCCCTACTCAAGCCTTTATTTTATTTTCAAGCTTTATTCACATTACCTTCAACAGCCCTGTTACTGCGCCATCCAACCCAGGGGATATTCTAGTATTTAACGATGAGGCACAAGCTGCTGTGGTAAACACAGTGCTGGTGGCTGCTAACGTGGTTACTTTGCAAACCAGCGGTGCGTGGGATTCAAATATTATCTACACGGTCAAAGGATTAAGCAACATCTCCAACATTATCGGCATAAGTAGTACCCTTGACGAGATTTTAACTGTCGATAGTACTGCGCCAGTTATTACGTTGAATGGTGCCAATCCATTGACATGGGAGCTGGGTGTGGCGTTCATTGACCCTGGAGCATCAACAGACGATGGTAGTACCATTATAAAAACAGGGAACGTTGATAGTAATTTATTGGGAAACTACACCATTTTCTACAATGCGACGGATGCATCTAACAATGTGGCGGTCCAAAAAACCAGAACCGTCAACGTCGTAGACACTACCAAGCCAACCATTAACTTAAAAGTGGGATTTGAAAACACCGTGGAAAAAGGTGGTACCTTTACCCCTGCCCAGCAAAGTGACGTCACGGTTACGGATTTGACACCCCCAATCACCGTCAATGTCACTGGGACAGTGGACGTCAACATCGTTGGGGATTATACCATTACCTACACAGCAACCGACGGAGAAGGAAACATAGCAACGTTACTACGCGTTATTCAAGTGCAGGATACTACTGCGCCAGTTATTACGTTAAAAGATGCATTTCAAACCAACACTGTAGTGGAAAAAGGTGGCACATTTACCGCCGCATCACCCGACGATGTAACTGTCACCGATGGGACGGTTACTGTCGATGGAACCGTGGACGTCAACACCGTTGGGGATTATACCATTACCTACACTGCAACAGATGCATCGAACAATGTTTCGACACTTGATCGGACGGTAACGGTGCAGGACACCACTGCGCCAGTTATTACGTTGACTGGCAAAAATCCATTGACATGGAAACATGGCACCACGTACGTTGACCCTGGAGCATCAACAGACGATGGTAGTAACATTCTAACAACCGGAACCGTGAACGTCAACACCCTTGGAGCCTATACAATTACCTACACTGCGACGAATGCCGCGGGCATTCCGGCGGTTCAAAAAACCAGAACCGTCACCGTCATTTTCACCAACACTGTTATACCTAACGCAAACAACAGCAACAAAATAAGATTGAGTAATGACGGGAGGCACATTAGAGTACCACTTTCTGGAACGAACCCCTTAACGTATTATCCTCGCACGTTTATCAAAGTCTCTAGAAATGATTCTGCTTTTCAAGAAATCTCATATGATGATATGACTTTTGATTTTGACAACAAAATATTGGATATTCCAATCGAACAATCCTACGCAACTACTACAATTAAAATGAAGATTGGAAGAACAGAGTACAATGTGGACAATGACATATCCGTAGTAGATCCATTTCAAGAAAACGCTTTAAGTAACATGATTTCTGCAAAATATATATACGCTAATAAGAAAGTGTTCCTAGAAGTAACCCCAATCGAAGGTTTTAGTGTAGCCGCACAAAATATCGTCATTTCTAACACACAAAAGTATGATGTTCCTGTTGATACTGCAAGTTACGATATTGTAGAAGGCAGCTTTCGTGCACATGTACATAAATATAATGAATCTTATTCTTATACTGATGATTCTGGTCATTTGATTACCAGACAATATGACATCCATACAGAATCATGGCTAGTGACTGGTTTGACATTACAGAAAGGCGCCGCAACTAAAACATATAGTTTTTATGTGATAGGAAGCAATACACGATTTGCTGCTGAAGCAAAACAGACAAAACAGATCGTAACAATAGCGGACGAAGTGCCGCCAATTCCTACGGTCACTTTTTGTTATTGTAATCCATATGATCCTGTTAATGAGCCGAAATATGAGCCGAAACACACAGCAATGATACTTACTTTTCAATCTTCTGTTGGTGCGTTCGGCCCAGGTGGCACCCCACATGGTACGGATTCGTTTTCGGATGGCGACACAACCATGTACTGCTGTGGTTTTTGGCCCACTTTTAACAATAGAAATCTGAGCGTTACACATTGGCGAAATAACCCTAACGTGAAGATGCCCAAAAATCAGATAATTGTAAATTTTCGAAATGGTTTGATACCACAAGGTGACACTTGGACTCTACCGTATAAACTTTTGTATGGTGCCATTAAATTTGTGGACATGGATGGAAATCCAGTAGATGGTAAATTACCGATGCCCGATCAAACCTTCGAAATAACCTATGAAAAGGCTCAACAGGCTCCATTATTTGTAAGTAAGAGGAGTGAAATTCAATTTTCACGTTCTACTCGGGTATCCAAATAAATTAAGATATTAGAAAAATCGTAGTGTACATTTGGTGAGCCTTCCTAAGAAAGTACAAAAAATTCGAAAATTCGTACTTGTGTAGTCTAGACTCTCCTAGTAAAAATATTTGGTAGTGTATCAAGTAGGTTTAAAATGTTACAAAAAAATAGCATTTTCTATTTACGGCCTGTGTGCCTGTATTACTTTTGCTAGTGGGAACACAGCAGGGACGAGAAAAACAACGTATTGTAAATTCAGGAGCTCTTTTGGATGTTGAAAAAAGGACAGGTACATACTAGACTATATACACTATTATGCTATACAATTGAAAATTTAGCATGGCTGTAGTATGGAAAGATGCAATTTTTTTTTTTCGTGGCAAATAACAAAAGCAACATGCCAGGCGATATTATTTTGTGCTTGCATGGTGGAACCTCAGCCGATGGATTTCTCGCCCAACTAGACTGGTTCAAAACCACCTACCAAAACTACGATTATCGCATTGTCCCAGCGGTGTCCAGCACACCTGGATGGCACTCGGATATCGGAAAAGAGGATGTAACTGGCTCCGATGCCGATGTGTTTGAAGCATCTGTTGAGACGTCGATAAACCACATTGATACGTACATTAACTCGCAAAGTATTACTTCCATCTATGGGATTCTTGGGTACAGCATGGGGGGATTTATGGCCCTGTACTACGCTGCATACCTAACAAGTCAGAACATTCCGTACAACAAGCTGTGGATTTTCAACGGGTACATGGCAGTAAATGCATCCTTAAACTCGTACTTGATGCAACTCACCACTCCAACGTTTATTTTAACTGGGGAAAACGACAGTAACTTTCAAACATTGACTACAAGCCTGGCAAATCACTTCCTCCCAGCAGGAACGCCACTGTTTCCAAACAAAACATTTGTACAAGACACGCAGAATGATCACAGTATGATAAGCAGTACAAATACAAGTGACACAACTCGCCAGACGTTGGCTACATTTATGACTCCTATTACTGCAACCATTGCTGCAGACGGTGCGACCATCACCTTGTCTAAGAATGCCGTGTTTGAAACGTTGGGTTGCTCGTGGAACACAGGGTACAAGTACTATACCTACACAACAACTGGGTCACCTGCACTTGTACCGAAGCAACTAATTGGATCCCTGGAATATGTTTTCTTTGACGAATACTACGTTTTTCGCATGGCCACGGGGGGTACGCCGCCAACACAACAGATACAACACAGTGGCGTTACCTTCATATACATGGATGATGTCACCAACAGGTTTCAATTTAATGTTATTACGGTAGATTCCTGGGATGGATCTTCTCTCGACGAATTTAATCACCTGGGAGAGCATGGGATACGTGCCAATACTTACTTCGCCCCAAGTTCCTACGTTAGAATGTCGTACGGCCCATTCCTTTACCTTGCGTCCACCCGCGCATACAATACGCCACTTCAAACGTCGATTGTAAAACAGGTGGAGGCTGGCGGCGCTGCAGCAGACGCGCATGAAACCAACGCAGAAGAAGAGGAGGAACAACAACAATCGCAACAAAACGTCTCGTGTACATTTAGCGGTTTTTCTGTAACCGTGATTAATCCTGCAAAAGCAATATACAGCGACGAGGCAGACAGCAACTTTCGCAACAACTTTACCTTTAACAGCGACAACGATCAAAAAACAGTTTTGTTGGAAGGTGACAAGATTAAAAAGGGCGCACATGTGATGATCGCCAACAGTTTGGACATATTTGACACGCTTCACTTGAACAACCTTACCAACAACTCTGAAGAGTTGGCAATTTGTGTCCATGCCGAATGCTTAAGTATTGTTGGTATCAGTGGTTGGCCAGTGGCGCTAGTATTTGATGCCCCCATTCCAGACGCTGCCACTGCAGGTCACTTTCGCTTCTTCTACTACGACGTGGAAGGGTACTCTCCTACCTTTAACGTGAGTTCGTTCAGTAAGCCAGGGGGGTCCATAATTGCATGTGAGGTCAATGTCAAGCCGACCAACACCCAGCAGAAAATATTTTACCTTATTGACAGTGCGTCTGGCCTGCAGTCGAATGGAATACAGCTGACTGTCGCTGCCCAGCAAACAACAGTAACAACGACCGTCGTCACGGTAACAAATGCGGCGGGGGTGAGTGCAAACGGGTTTGTTGCGTGGGATGGTGGGAGTGCGTACGTAGATAGCGTAAGTGGCACCATTCTAACCTTGGCAGGAGTGCAACCGTTGCCAACTATCCTAACCTTTACCAAAGATCAAGTGCAGATGGACACCGACAACGAGGATCCCACCATTATAAAAGTGCCACGAGGCAGTGACTTTTCCATCAACGAAGCGGGTAGTTCGGAAGCCATTTTGGTGAGCGGAGAACTTGCAGCTCCTACAATTGCACCACAAGACGTAACAACGCCAATTACTGTTGATATTTCGGAAGCGATTGTGGAGAAATCGTCCAAATATTTCCAAAGTAACATTGATTACCCCTTAACCGGGCCAAATATATTACTTTTAATCCTGAACCACAACTTAGACCTTCCAACCACGTACAACACGCTAGGTGAGTACACTACCGAAAACTCAGCGGAGATAGCGTACTTTATCGTAACAAAAAACAGTACCAACACTCCTGTTGAGGTAAGCAGAGTTCATCTAGAGAACGACGACAACAACCAGTCTGCCATTCAACTTACGTTGAAGCAAAACATTGTCCAAAGCGACACAAATATAAAAATCAACTACACACACGATGTTAGACGTGCAGAGCAGTTGGCAACTTCTGAAGGTCCAATTGCGTCATTTACGCACAATGTAACAAACTTGCTAGCCGGTAGGGTGCTAGAAACTGTCCAATGGGTTGATTCAAAGAAGTTAGTTTGTTCCTTCAATCACCAAGTAGCCGATATCTCTGTAAGTTTTGCAGAATTGAATGTGCCTACATTTGTATACGTTTCAGATGATAAGGATGTTGTAATTACGTTTAGACACAGCGTCGCCACTAGCGTGAACATGACCATATCAGTCTACCCTGCCATCTACCAAAGTTACGTCCTGAAGCAAGGTGGCATAAGAATTGAAGGCTACAAGCAGGAGGTTAATAGAACGGTTACCCCATACACAGAAACAACAGCAGACATAACCTTGGGGGAAAGCAATTTTGGATTTTTGGTAGCCGACGAAGTAAGAATAGACGGAATTACCTACGTGTCAAGTACAAAAATATACAGCGAAATTGAGGTGCAAGGTATTTCTGGAGATGTTTTTGACAGCAACACTGCTTTTTCTACAGATGATTTTTCTTTTACAATTGGGAATAATATTACAACGGTGGCTGCCAGCAGCGTCAACGTTGGTAACATTGAAAACGGAAAAGGCTACATTGACCTGGAGGTAAACACGCCGTTTGAAGAAGGTCAAATCATTGTCGTCAACTACACGAACAACTCCCAGTCCACGTTGGCAGATGGCAGCCTGTTTCCAAATTTTTCGAGACCCATTCGGAATTGGTTGGGGCCACCAACGTTAACAAAACTAGAGGTGGACGAGGACAACGTGCTAACCATATTTGCCAATCAACCAGTCTACAGAAGCACGGGATCTTCGTTTCAAATTTTCAACGGTACGACGGAATTGCAGTATACAACCTTTGATCCCACGGCAACTTTGGAAGCGCCAGATGTCAGCGTGGAAGACACTGGAAACCAAGAAACTACTATGTGGGCCGAGGAACACGAACTGCTTTTGGGAGATCGCCGCATTCAGTTGCCAGCTGACGAGGTAATAACTGACCTTCGGTTGGTATGTACCTTAGAAGGAATTGAAGAATATCACACCACAGGCCCTGTCCCACGGGAGTATACTTTAACCGACAATCTGCGGCAAATCACCACTGTAGAAGCACCCGAGGTCAAAATGCGTTCCATCTCCTGCGAAATGGACGACGTGTACATAGAATTCAAATGGACTTTTGAAAGGGATCCACCCAGTCCAACTTATCGTATTATCATTCCTTTTACGGACGAACGAAACAACAAGATAATAATTCTTGAGGCAGATGTGACTAAAGATGGCATGTCTTACATTATTCGAATACCGTACGTACAAAACGGCACATACTTTAGTTCTCTCGTGGGTCAAAGTGTGACTGTTACCGACTCTGATAGATGGGGGCTGCTGCCTTTGCAATCCATTAATGGCAACACGTTCTCGATGGAAATAGTTGCAAGTGGATTTCAAAACACGCGCAAGGATGTGTTTTGCCAGTCCGACACAAAAATTGTCTTAGAGCCATACGTGGCGAATAAAACAGCGCAGGACTTTCAAGTAATTGTGCCTATGGGTGTACGACTTCAGCCTGAGTTTTCGCATACTGTCGTTGTCAAGCGAAAGGGTACGGATGACGTTCTTTACCCAACAATGGTATTGACGTCTACCGAATCACAGGAACAACTTGTACTTACAGTAAGGGATGAAGATTTGACCGACTTGACTGTGGATATTTCTACGCAGCGCAAGGACAATAACGCAATGCTTTCAAAAACAGTAAACGTTGCATTGGACCATGTACTTACTCTTGGCGCGTATCCACCAACCTCGTACCCACAACCTTCCGCCAACGGTGTGTTTCAAGATGCAAGAACCTTACTTGTTCGGTTTACACGGGACATGGACTTTACTAATAGCAGCAATATTTCAACGACTGTGGCTGCTTCAGCACCAAGCATTACTTACCAAGGCTCGACGCAAATGACACTTGTATTTCCTGCCAATGTAACGGAAACGGTTATTATTAGTGGTACCATTCCTTTGAAGTATGGGAACAGTAACTATTCTTTTAACGTCAAAGCTCTTGCCTTTGTTACGAATGCCAAACCATATGTTGTACGCGCAACGATAGCAAGCAACGACCCCAAAACAGTGGTTGTTGTGTTTAGTGAAAAAATGAAGCAGCCGCAAACAATAAATGTAACTACAAACCTAAACAAACATCCTGCCAGTTTTAAGTGGGAGGGTGACAGACTTCAATTAGAATTTGCTGATCCATTTGTGCAAGGTGAGGCGGTTACCTTGAGTGGGTTAAGTGATTTTAAGGAAGCAGTAGGCAACCAACAAATTGTCAACGACACTTTGTCAGTACAAAATAACTCCACCTTTGTTGTGGGGCAATCTCAATCCATGGAAAGTGCGGTCGTTGAACAAGATGGAAAAACGATCACGCTTACATTTCTCCAACCAGTAACAGGAAGCGACCCATTTGTGGTCCGTGTCTACAATAGCAAAGGGCAGACCACCCACTTGCATACTGTGGATGGGTGCTCTGAGAGGAGCGAGTGCCTGTTGCACTCTAGCGTTCCAGCAGCCAATATACAATTTACTTGGGACGGGTATACGAAGGAGGTATTGTCGCGTGCAAAAGCAGAAATAGATAACCAGAACATTGATTCTGTTCGCGGCTTTGTGTTGCGAGAGGAGGAAGACGGCAGCAAATTCATTGATATTGTCGCGGACAACACAACGGCCATGCCAAGTGATTACGGTACCCATACACCTTACACCCAGCTGCTAACAAAAGTGACCAATTGGAATAACAAATCTACCTGGGGCAAAACGCAGGGCACATATAGATTAAATATTTCGCAACCAAATGCAAAACGGTACCGGTTTACAAACCAGAAGACAGGCAATGTGTCCCTGCCATTGGTGCGAAACAAACAAGCATACGGATTGTTTCCCGGGTTTACGGTTTTGGTCAGTGGAAAGCAAGTTACCATAACCTTACCGCGCGACGAGGTGCGCATTCCAATGGGAACCAGCGTAGCGGTTGATTACCGGGATACACCAACACAAGCAACAAATAACTCAAGGGTAACGCCACATTTTATCCGTTTTAACTTGGGAATGCAGATTCCTACAATGTACAAAACGAAATTACTTCAGGATCTAGACGAGGCGGCTTTGTACCTCTGCGACAGTATTGACATTATCTACAAGCAACAGCACTACACCCAGGAAAACCGAGGCAATTTCCAGATGCATTTTGCTGTTGGAGCTTACGAGACGCAAAAAACATACAATGGGGGAAAGGGGGTAAATGCAAGAAAATTAGCATCAGCGTTTCCAACTTACTACGAGGTATTTCCAAACTCTTTATTGTCAGCACAACAACAGCAAGGCTTTCCTCCCTTCTGCGGTACAACCTTAAATATCTGTAACAAGGGCCCGTCTTCTGGAAAGGTCCAAAACAAACCGTGGAAAGGTGGATTTAATGGGGCGTACTTGTGCGTCAACAAAGAAGGGAAAGGAAAAACTTACAGTTTATATACTTCTGACCACGAGACGCAAAGTGGGAATTGGAGAAAATCCTACCATTACTACGATGATACCCATGCGTACCTTGGCACGAAAGCAAAGAAGAAAACAAGCATACAACGCTTTGACGGCATCGAAATAAGCACTATTACCAACACCATATCGTATTTCAAAGAAGCAGCAACCGACCAACCCAACATTGTCGCCTACTTTAGTCCAGTGTTTGACAAGCAAGGTCACTACACACACAAGCATGGAACGGTGGAAATAGACAAGCATTCTAGTCAGTGGAATGGTACCTACACATTTAAACGAAAGAGTGTCGACTTACTAACGTACAGCAAAGGTCGGCAATCGGTACAGATTTTGTTGCAAGGGGGAATCTTGCAATTAAATGGGTTGCAGTACACCATGCATAACGTGGTGCCAGTTACACACCCAAACGTTCCGTACACAGGGACGATCCATGAGCCTCTTGTACCAGACGGTGGCAACTTAACGTGCGTGGTCGGGTCTATCCTTGTCAATCGTTCTCGGTTTTTTGACGGTATATTGTCGAACGATACTCCACCAGTTGTGGAGCGACTGTACAGTAAGCCGAATACCAAGTATGTCAACATTCTGCTGCACGAGCTGCTGCACTGCTTTGGTTTTCACAAACAATTTAGTCATTTTCAATTCGGGTACAAAAATGTTCGCGTTGTTAGCAAGATCAAAATTGGACAAAATACCTTTAGTGGAGCATACTCAACTGTATCTAACGAAAACAACAAGGTACCCATGCAAGACAAGAATCATTATCACTTTGGCCTGACAGGAACAAACGCATGCAGGGAAATTATGGAACCAACAAACCAAAATTGTTTAAAAGTCACACGTAAGACATTAGCAATGCTGGAAGATTGTGGGTGGAATGTTACAAACGTAGCAAACGCAACAGCAGCAACTGACGGACAAGAATTTATCCAAAAGCAAACGTAAAAAAAAAAAGTAAAAAACATTTATATTTTTAACAAAGCGTCTTCAAACCACTTTATGTATGACTCGTATGCGGGGCGCTCCATAAAAGCAAGCGACTTGACATGCAGCAGAACATTTGCAAAGCATGGAGACAACCCTTTGCACAAATCCTGCGCGCTGACCTTCTCCTTGGCCTGCATAATTTTTTTGTGCTTTTTCCGCTTGGAAGAAGCCTTGCACCCTTGCCAGGGTAGCCTGGACTTTACTAGCCACACCAATACGTACATTAATCCTTCCAAGTCGTCCCTGCGACTCATCTCGTAGCCCTTGTGGCAGCCGACGCTGACAAAGCGGGGGGTTCCAGTCAAACTCTTGTCGGTGCGGTAGGGGATGTGCTGGCCTTGGAGATCAAGGTACTTCTTTGCCAGTCCAAAGTCTATAAAGAAAATTTTGTTCTTGTACACCCCCAGGCCAGTGCACATGTTTTGTGGCTTAAGGTCGCGATGCAAAAAGCCCATCTCATGAATCTCCTTCAACGCTTTTACGGCGTACACTGCTATGGCGCAGACAACTTGCTCTGGTAGTTGGTTGCCGTGCTGGGTGTAAAACTTGTCGATGCTCTTTCCAAGTTGGTCCATTACAAGGGCATTGTACTCACCGACACGCCCAAAATAGTGAACACGCGGCACGCAAGAAACATGCCGAAGCTCGTGGTACAACTTACTCTCGAACTGAAGCTGGGAGTGTTTTTTCCGCTCGTACGACTCCAGCTTGATGGCAACTTTTGTGCCAGTTAGCAAGTCGGTTCCGGCAAACACTTCGCCAAACGAACCTTTTCCAAGGGGCTGGTGCAGCTGGTACCGATCATGAATGACAATCTTGTTGCTCATTTTTTTTACCAACCAACAACAAATGCAGCGCGCCAAAGTCAACGCGACAAAAAAAATATAGTTCTTAAAGTAAAAAGAATGGATGCAAATCTAGCAAAGCGAATTCAACAACGTATGACATCCATTGTCAGCGAGTCAGTGGCACCTCCTATTGCAGGTGGCAACAATGGGGGGGGTGGCTGGGCACTCCCTCTCCTTGCCTTTTGCCTCGTCTTCCTCGCTACCATGGGAACGGTTCACTTGTGCTCAAAAAAAATAATCGTAGCAGAAAAGAAAGCAGAATAAAACGCAAAAAAAAAAAATGTGGTATTATGCAACCTTAATTTTGCTGGTCATGTATGTCTTTTACAGGGTCACAGCATTGGAAAAAGATTTTCGAAGCTACGTACATATTCATGAAAACCCTACTTTTAACGCTGGTTATTCCAGTTAACCAACAACTTACTTTTTTTTTGGTTTCGGCCAAGTGGCAAGGTGCAATATATATAAGACCAAAGAAAAGAAGCACAGAAAAAAACACTATGCAGAGCCATTTGACCTTGTTGCAAATATGTAAGCCCAGCATGCCACACGACATGGTGCTGTTGGAAATTGAGCAATTTGATTGTACCATGAAAGAAAAAGAGGAAATGGTAAAGAATATATTTGGGTACGACCCATTGCCCAAAGCGTATTTTTACGACCCACAGCCAACAACAAAATGCTTGTATCCCTTTTGCGTGGCTGAGTCGTGTTACCTCTTGCCGTTTGCCCCCCCCGCTACTGTCACGTACAAGACCATGATGTGTACGCTAGGGACCTTGCCGGCAAGGCAGCGAGAGGCATTGCGAAAGGCACTTGACGTGATTGACAAAAGCCAGCCGTACCCAACACAATTGTCGGTCAAAATGAGAAGTTTGCTGCCAAAAATGTTTGTACCATTGTCGGTTAAGTTGAGAAGTTTGCTGCCAAAAATGTATGTAGGAGATATTCAACTACACTACGACGAGCCGGTTGTGTGCCACTCAGACGAAATGGACAGCGTGACAAACATGGTAGATTACTTCAACGCCTTGTTTGAGTGTTTTGGAAAAGAGCGGTTGATGTGGTGGCGCACACTCTTTGATGTCAACATCATGGCAGAAAAGCATTTAGAATTGCTTCGTGCCGGTGCCACTATTCAAGGAGAAGTGTACATGTGCAAGCCGATCGTCCACGCGGAGTACGGGCACATGATGATTTATAATGGAAAGGTGGCCCACTACTCGTTTGATTCGTTTCGACCAGGAATGGCTTTGGTTTGCATGTTTTGTGAGGGGGAGAAGCCGTGGAGCGTAAAGCGAATTCAAGCAAACTTTGCCAAGAAAGATCGGGAAGAGTTGAAGAAACCACTGTTGGATGCAACGCGAACCTTTGTCTACCAAATGCAAACGGAGTTCATCCCTTTCTGCCAGGTAAGTTACGATAGTGTGTTTCGCTCAATGGAGGCGTTGAATGGGAGCATACAAAACGGGACGTTGGAGTTAAACAAGGAATGCATCCATGAGGACGCGAGCGAGTCCTTGATATCGGTTGGGGCGTACCAAATTACGGAAGTAGATTTGTTAAAACAAATTGTCTTTTTGCACAAAATTTTGTAATAATGTATAATTAAAGATTTTTTTTTACTCTATCCTTTCATGCGGTAGACCAACAAGTACGCTGCTTCTCCCGCCTTGACCATGTGTCCCACTTCGATTTTAAAGACGCTGGCATCGTTGCACATGTAGCACGCCGCGTGGTACTTGGTGCATGCTGTGTAGTGCCCCCCGTAGTGGGATCCGCGGTGATTCACACAGCTCACCAACTCGTAGCCATCAAGGTGCGGCGGCACCCTGGTGCCAATTTTTCGCCCACTGCTCTGGAATCTTTTCCAGTGCACAATAAGGTAGCGGGGAAAGGTTTGAATCGTCATGTGCTTGACCGCAGGCTGCTGCTTGCCGCAGGTGTCGCAGGTAGAGTAGACGCTGGACGATTCTAGCAGCTTTGAAATGCCTTGGGAAATGGAGGGAGCGAGAGGAATGCTGAGGGAGGTAAAGATTTCCGCGTGCTCGTTTTGGTGCCCGCATGGAAAGGCAACGCGAACGTGGAACGCCCCCTTAAACATTGTTAACTTGTCGTCGCCGACAACGTCGAACAGGGCGTGCATCCACTCGTGGCTGTCGTGCTGTTGAAAGTTGCGGAATTGCGCGTTGGCTGTGGCGACCATGTTCCTTGCAACGGCTGGCGCAGCTTGGCCCGCCCGGTATTGGTTTAAAAATGGTTCCAATGCCGAGCCACTTCCAAACTCCCGCACTACCAGTAGTGCCTGCAAGGTCGAATTCATGAAGCATGTGTTGCCTAGGTTGGGAAGACCAATTGGCTGGAACAGGGGATTGGTGGTGGTCATTTTAAAACCGCAACGATACAAAAAGAAAGGCAAAGGTAACGCGCCGCAAGTACTACTTTTTTACAACTCCAACGGCAAACTCAGCTCACCCACATGCAGTTCCTTGTTGTACTTGGCAATCGCCAGGGGTAGGTACTCCTCGTGCCAGAAGCGGTGGGCTTCTTTGTAGAGCCAGTCAAAGTAGGCCTTGTCGAACGGGATTTTCTCGTACGTAAACAAGGATGGAGTCCAGCAGCAAAAGTACGTGTAGAGTCCTTCTTTCCCCGGCTTCAGCAAGCCCATCTTGTGAAGCAGCCCCATCCCGTACTGGATCTGGTCGTAGTAGTACGGGGTGATGTTGTGCGACGTGTTCGACTCGTGCGGTGGCAATGGACACCTGGTGGGTCCGTACAGTGGCTTGTCGTACTGGTAGGACACGTTGCGCTTGCCGTAGGGGCACTTGTACTCCATCAAGTTGACGGTGGTGGAGCCATCTTCCCAGGTTTCGGTGATGATGCCGTCCGGGCTGTACCCGGCCCACGGCCCCTCCCAATCAATGCAGAGGCCAGGGTTGTTGATGTGAAAGGTCACCTTGTCGCGCTTCGCCAGCTGCAAATCCATCGCATGCTCTTGGTGAAAGGTCTCCTCGCAGGTGTCCTCGTAGTGGTTGCCCCATCTGGTGGCAACGTTGCCGGTAAAGGTATCCCACAAGAAAGCATGGAGGGCAATCTCCTTCTTCTTCTCCTTGGATTTTCCCTTTTGCTTGTAGGCGTGGCCGCCGCAATTTGCCACCATCGACCCGGTGATCCGCTTGATTCCAGGAAGTACAGCGCGGGCGGTCAGCCACTCTTGGTTGGTTGTCCCGTCTTTCAAGTGCTGGGGCAACGTTCGGATTCGCTCGGCCTCTTCCTTGGATGTGTTTTTCGCCAATACGTCTTCTTGGTTTATTTTCACGATTGGGGGCTGCGGGGGCAAGGTGTGTCCAGCAAAGCAAAAATGGTCCATGGCGTTGTTGTGTCGCTTTTGAAAGTCAAAAGGTTTTTTTTTGCCTTTGGATTCGAACGACGCGTGAAAAAAAATAGGATAATGGTTAACGAAGGATAGGGTTAACGTTAGGGTTTATTGCCGGAACAGCATGCGGTCCCTTTTTGCAACAACATATTCTTGCACGTGCTTGGTAAATTCCTTAACTTTTTCTCCTCGAAAAAGTGGTACGCCAGATTATTAATCGTCCAACTCCTCTTCGTCGGTTTCGGTCTCGGCTTCCGGTACCTCAATTTTATTAAAGCGTGTTAGCAAGGCCTTCATCCACGACGTCTTGTTCACTTGCGGAACAGCATCCGGGTCTTTCACCAGGCCAACCTCGTCAACTGACAACTTGTTAGGATGTCGGTTGCGCTGGTTGCCTCGGGTCTGGTGCAGGCTCATGCTTAGGTTCAGCATCACCTGCTGGATGTCGCTAGTCTTGGTCAAGGACTGAATTGACTGTTGCATGGACTCGACCATGCGAGTACTTAAGGAACTTTGAACAATGCCATTCTTCTCAACAGGAATAATCGAGTTGTCTACTTGGGAAATATCTCCCCACAATTTTAACGCAAACAGACGAGGATCTAACTCCCCTGCAAAGTAGGACATCTTGTCGTTGCCCATTAAGCGCAAAAATTCCATCTTCCTTTGTAGTGTCATGGGTCCGGCGTCTACAAAATCCTCCTTGGTATAGTGAGGCACATTTATTTGCCTGGTTTGACTCATCTGGAGGGGCTTCACACCAAGCCACCGTGTCCGATCTTCCTGGACCAAGTGTAGAAGGTGAATGGCTTGGATGGGGTGCGTGGTAATTGGCGTGGCGGTCATGAGGACGACCTTGCAACTGTTGTCCTTTGAGACTTGGAAGCTGTTGTGAAAATACTTTAGCACCGTGTTGTAATGTTTGGAGTTGCTGACCAAGTTGTGTGCCTCGTCCACAACGACCAGGGTTTTTCGCAAAGGGTCTTGTCCCCCCATCTGCCACATCTTGCCGCTGATGGTATTGATTTCGTCGTTGTTTTTCTTGTTTAGCAAGTCGACAAAGGCCTGGTAAGTGATGGCTTTGTTGACCCTGGGCTGTGGGTTAGCAGCACTAATTTGCTCAACGTCCTTTCCAAGTAAGTTAAAGTTTTTGGCAAACCGCTTGCGATGGTTTGAGTCAAGGTAAGCGTGCATGCAAATGCGAAATCGAATTATTTGCTTCCCCCTGGTGTCCTTACGCTTGTCGTACTGGCCGGACTCGTTTAGGGGAAGGTAGTTGACGGAGTCCCTTGGCATGGAGACCACCTTTCCTTTCTCATCTTGGTATATCCACGCGTCGTCCTGCTTTTTGCTCATTCGGCGCATCCATCGCTGAACGTCGGAGGGTGTAGGTGTTAGGATGGCCCGCTTTAAAAATCCCGACGGGTGGAGGTAAAAATCCTTCAGTGGTTGTTCCTTTAGGGACGATTTGGTCACCCAAAGGACATGCCAGGCATCCCTTCCATCGTGATGGTTGCTGTCCAGAAAGTTGGAGACAATGGCTTGCGCGGTAACGGTCTTGCCACTGCCTGCACCATGGTTCATGACAAACCCTTTTAAGGCAGCCAAGTCTCTGTTAAAGTATGTCTGCAAGAAGTCCTGCGGCTTGGACAGCTGGTAGATCATGCCCATTCCTTGCGTATTTGAAAGGTTGTTGCTTTTTGCCTGTGGCCATGGAAAGTAAAAGTTTTCGTATTTGCCCACCCCTTTCGTTTCCTGCCCGCATTCCTTCCCAGTGATGTTGGTAATTTCGTCAAAGTCAAAGGGGGATTGTTGTTCCAGGCAATCGTCTGATTCCTTGTTGCACGCCTCGCGGGCCGCCTCGTGGGAGTTGTAGTTTTTGAACGGAAACGCAGCATCCTCCTGTACCTCGGTGCACTCCTTTCTCTCTCCAAAGCAGGTGTACCCGGCGGTTCCCTCGCAGTACTTGATGCATTGCTGGTGGGCCGTGGCCAAGTTTCCGTAGTCTGCTTTGGAAAACCTTGGGTTGCTGTCGCTGCTCGGTTGGCAAACTCCACTGATGCAGTTGAAGCCGGTAATTGTGTCTTTGTTTGCCTTGCATTGCTGCAGGACTTGCTCCAATGTTTGTGTACCTTTGCCGTAGTTGTACTGGTTAAAAAGTTTAATCGAGGCATCGTTGTTGAACTCGCATTGGTTGGTGTACCCGCAACGTTTTTGGCACGCTTCCTTGTCGTCGTAGACCCGGAAAATTCTGGCAAAGAGGGGCACAAGCGCATAAATCACTTTGTTCGTGTTTTTGGCCTGAGCAAATCGGTACAGAAGGTGCTGCTTCTCCCCCTGCGCTATTTCCATTCGTATACCGTTGTATTGAAATACCCACGTCGACTCGTCTCGATTCACGTAGGTGGTCGCTGCTTTTAGAAAGTCCGTTGCATCGAGTGGATCGGCCTCTGCCGCTTTTAACAGGGTATCCAACACGTCGAGTTGCTGGACTCCCACCTCGGGCAAGCACACGAATTCGGGAACTGCACAAGTGTCTTTTAAGTATTGTAGGGCTTTTATGCGGACAGAGATGGGTGCTGATGGCGCAGCGGGGGGAATAGTAGTAGTCGATGGGATGGTTGACACAGCAGGGGGAATAGTAGTAGTCGATGGGATGGTTGACACAGCAGGGTTTGGCTCGGAATCCTCCCTCTCCAATCGTGCCAACAAATACCATAGGATCATCTTGATGTGGCAGCGCTGTTTGAGTATCTTGCAGGCAATTTTGCCTTTGCACTCCCAAAAGGTGTTGTTTTGCATGGTATTCATGTCGATAATACCCTTGTACCACTTTCGTAAAACGGTGCGATTTGCCTTTTGTCGCATCTGCCGGCAGGTGAGCAAGACTTCAATATACAAGTCGACTTTTTCCAGCATGGTGGTGGTGGTGGTCGAATTGGAAGGAAACTCGGAAGGGACGTTACCGATTAGGGGCAGCAACGAGACAGTGCACAATATTTGTTCGTAAGCCTGTGCATGGGTAGTGCCCTCTGGAAGGCCAAATTGTCGTTGTTCTTTTTCCCCCAACTTGTTGGATTTCATTCCATACCACAACGTGTACTGCGCACCATGGGTCAAGTATGCAATGGATGTAGAACCTTTGTTACTCAAGGCATTTACTAAGCTGCGATCTGCATTGGTGGTGGTTGCATCCATATCATGTGACTGTAGAAATGGTCCGTACACTGCAAGCGTCCAGTTCTTTTGCGTCTTATTCGTTTCCTTGTCAATTTCGGCCCGCATTTGTTCTTGGTTTTGGTTTTTATGTTTATTATCGATGGACCCGTACAAGTGTTCTATCATGAGACTAGAAACCAAGTAGTATTCCGAGTAGGTATCTCTGTCATTCTCATACCAGGTCTTGAAAATGTCAAGCAGTTTCCCGCCTTCCTCTTCCAAGTTCAGATTCATGTTGCCTTTTTCTCTACATAAATAAAAAAAAATACAAGATGATGGACCCAGCCAAACTGAAACAAATTCAACAAGAAGGTGGGACCGTGTTACAATGGAAAGAAACCCGCATAAAACCACTGGCATTTGACCTAGTCGGCAAGTACATCGACACCATTTGGAGTGTTAGTAAAGATATCCAAAGCTGGCCGTCCGCGGAAATAGAGAAGAAAGTATTGGAAGACGCGGACGAGGGATTGCAGCGCTTCTGTACTTTCTCACATAAAAGTATTTTTTCCATTTTAACCAGTGGAAAGGCTTCCGAACGAGACGTACGCAATTTGAAATATATGATCGAGGCAAAGAAGAAGATTGCGGCGGGGGAAGACGAACAGGAAACCATTAATCAATTACACCAGTTGTTTCAAGCGGATTAAATAATTTTTAACCAGCGGAAAGGTTTCCGCAAAAGTCGTACGAAATTCGAAGTATGTGGTCGTCGAGGCAAAGATTGTTGCGGGTGCTGAACAAGCGACCATAGATCATCTGCATCACTTGTTTCAAGTGATTTGAGAGCCCTTTCAAATAAGTAAGGCTTGGCCCAGCGTGGACACGCGAAAGAGTGTAGTTTCATTTTTTTATATGCCTTTAGAAAAAAAGAATGGAAATAGGTGGAGTATTTGTAGTGGGTGGGGTGGTTGCCGTGTTGGTCAGCCAACTAGCCAATGCAGACTTACCTTACATTGCCGGTATTGTTGGCTCTGCCCCCCTTTATGATTTGACAACATTCTTCTTTATCGCCAGCTCGGCGCTGGTTGCCAAAACTGCATTTTCGAATGGGATATCCCACATCGGAGTGGTGGTTGGAATGTTAATAATTGCCGCTCTGGGAGGAGGCCCACTTGCGATTGTGGCAGGGTTGATTACATGGGCACTTATTACGTCCATGGTATGGCTGGTCAAGAAAGAGGTATTTGCATAATAAATTAAGTTTAATAGCAATACAAACTGTTTTTTTGCATTGTAAAACAATTAAATAAAAAGTACAACTTTTATAGGTCTATTACTTCATTACAGAGCTTTAATTTAAGGTTGGTAGTAAATTTCTGACGTTGAAATACATTTTAATAAAAAACCATTTGTAGATATTTTAAGGAATATTTACCTTTTATTGTTTAAAAAATACCGCCAAACTAATAGTTAATTGTGTAATTACTTATTTTATAAAAAGCCATTTTAATGTATTTTTGTACCACTCTTTTGCCTTTTTACGCTATTTTGTATTTAAGTTATCAGTGAAAATTTAAAAAAAGAAAACAATATCTTGGCTAATAGAATTTATCACTATTAAAAAAAATGTAAAGTATTAAATTTTTCCCAATTCTTCTGAATTTTGTGTAAACTGCATTTTTTTGTATTAAAAACAGTATACTACCAAGTATACTATTTATGTTATAACTGCTCTTTACATTTTTCATATATTTTATTACGTATTATAATAGTCCACCTCACCTTCACATCTATTGCCTTTATGATGTGCTTTGTTAAATTGATTATAAGAAAAAAAAGTACAGAAATTCGTTGTAAAAAAAAATTTTACAATTAAGGATGAAAAGCATAACACATATATATTGTTTTATAGGTCTACTTACTACGCATTTACATTTTTTTCCAATATGGTGATCCATTTGCACGCTTTGCCAAAACCATGTCTTTCCCTTGGTAAGACATTCTATGACCAGTATTGTAACCGGCATCGTAATATCCACGAGCACTAGGGCGCCTGAAGCATTTTCCATCTTTGCATACTTGCTTCCACATTTTGGTTTCTCCAGCAGCTCCTCGTCTAGCATAACTTTTTTTGCGGCTGCGTTTCTTCGCTTTCTTTCTGCTTTTTTTAGATTTCTTTTTTCTGGATTTCTTCTTTCTAGATTTCTTTTTTCTGGATTTCTTCTTTCTAGATTTCTTTTTTCTGGATTTTTTCTTCCTAGAT
>Ga0206682_10001591_pt1 | contig 22083 bp, 29 predicted proteins | sample M240m12015metaG_FD_155444 | JGI IMG/M metagenome (GOLD analysis project Ga0206682, IMG submission 155444) | Ammonia-oxidizing marine archaeal communities from Monterey Bay, California, United States - M2 40m 12015 | ecosystem: Environmental > Aquatic > Marine > Intertidal zone | place: USA...
TCCATCTCTCTGAGTTTAGATCCTGCCCATCTAAGACCAGCTTTACCTCCCCAAAGTAGGTAGGAAATTGTGCCACATGCAGAAGAGTCACTTTCATCATAGTACTCATCTGCTCTGGAGAGATAGCTAAACATTCTTTTTATGGTTTCTACACTAACAGGCTTGCCCTGTGCGAGTTGAGTTGCTCTGACTTTGCCAACCTGGGTTGCACATTTGTTGCCATTTTTCTCATTTAGCTCTATGCCTCTTTTGGCATTGTTTTTCACTCCAGAAGGATAGTCTGAAAAAGACTCCATATTGTACTTTTTCTTCTTCTTTTTCTTTTTGCCATAGCCTAGCATGTCTTTGACCTCTGACATCATGAACTCAGCCTCCTGGTTTTCCATTTCAGCAAGCTTCTCATCAATTGTTTTGTCTTTAGGTCTCTGAGTTGCCTTTTCAGACATAAAAGCCTCTATTGAGAATCCTTTGACTTTCTTAGTTTTGATATAATTTTCCCAGATGTCATCATCATTGACTTTCATAGAGACCATCCATGTCCCCTCTGGGAGGTCCATACCATAGTGAGCAGACTTGTCTTTGTCTTTATTCTCTATTATCCAGGACTCAACAACTGTCATTCCCTCAAGCTTGTATTTATGCTCTAGAGTAGAGTTTGACTGATTGCCATTGACAAAAAACATTTCTGATGCTTTTCTGACTGTATCTTTGTTAAAAAAGATATAGTATTCCTCATCATCAGACTTTCTGTAGATTGGTCTGTTTGGCACTAAAGCTGCACCCATCAAGATTCTTTTTTCTTGATCTATTTGTGCAAATTTTACCTCCTGGCTTTTCAAAGCAATCCATTCCTCTTCAATGGCAGGGTTTTCTACTAGACTCAGAGCTGACACTCCAATGTCATCATTCTCTTCATCCAAGATTAGTTCTACTATTTTCATAATTATCCTATTTTAGCTGTTTCAATTATATTTCGATCTAAAGCCTGGGCTGATGACACATCTGATGAGGTCACAAAGGCTTTTATTGGTCTCTGGTTTTGTCCATTTAGTGCTTCAGCAATCTGATTCTGTGCTGATGATCCTACAATGTTGAATGATGGAGTCCTGGAAGCAGGAGCAGAAACACCACCACCACCAGCAGATCCTGCTGCAGATTTTGCTCCAGAGATTGCTGATTTGATTGACATCATTATTCCTGCAGCCTGCAATCCATAAGCAATAAGCATCGGAATGTTTTGAGGAAATCCAACTTTTGCTGTTTGTGCTGTACCTTCTGCAACTGCTGCTGATGATCTTGCTGCAACTAAAGCTGAAAAAGTGAGTGTCTTTTTGGCTTCCTCTACTAATTCAATTGCATTCATCACTTGCTTTGCTACAAGAGCAGCCTTTCCAGCTTTTGTCTCAGCTCCAAAGAGTGCAATTGCCTGGTCTGCTGCTGAATGTTTAGCTGCTGAGATCATGTCTATTTGTCTCTGCTCTTCTGTTGCAATTCTAGTATTTCTGTCCTCTTGTGCTTTGTCTGAAATTTCTTTGTCTTTTGCTGCCTGGTCCTCTCTGACTTTTTTATCTGCAGCAGCTTTGTCATCTCTAGCTTTGTTGTCTGCTGCTTCTTTGTCTGCAATTGCTTTGATTGCTGCAGCCTCTTCTGCTTTTAATGCAATGATCTGTCCTGTGACTTCTTTTGCCTTTGTGAGCTTTGCAGTTTCTAATTGAATGAGTGCAGCTTTTAGCTCCTCCTCTTCAATCATGTCCTCCTTTGTAGATTTGGACAATGTGTTCTCAAGAGTCTTTGCTTCTGATCTAAGCCTGGCTGCTTCAATCTCCTGGTTTGTAATTTTCTCTTCCAGAGCTGCAGCCTCCTGGAGGAATCCGATTCTTTGCTGTGTTGTAAAATTCTCCTTGTCAATTGCCTGTTCTAAAAGTGCAGCTCTGTCCCTATCTGCTTTGGCTCTATCTACAATCAATGCTCTTTCAGCCTTGTCTGCTTTAGCTCTGAGGTCTGCAACCTTTTGTGCTGATTTTGCATCAGCAGCAATTTCTTTGCCTAGCTCTTTTGTTGCATCAATTGTTTTCTTTATGCCATCAACAAGAGCTTCTGTTGCAATGACTGCAGGGTTGATTGCTCTGTTTATTTCTAGAAATCCTGTTCCTGCATCATCTAAAGCTCCTTTGAAATCTCCATCAAAAAGCTTTTGAAAAGCAGATCCTAAAAGTCCAAGTCCTCCCAGGAGCTGATCTATTTTTTTGACTACAAAATCATTGATTGACTTGCTAAAGTTTTTGAATGATTCTATAGGATTTGTGAATGTCTCAATAATTCCCATCCCTAGATCAGAGAGCTTGTCTGTGAGGTTGCCTAGAACAGAGCCTATCACACCCATAATCTTTGCAAACTTGTTCTGACCTTCTTCAGAATCCTGGAAAGCTTGAGCAACTGCTCCTATTGCAATTGCAATTGCACCTATTCCAGAAGTTAAAAGCACACCTTTAAGGGTTCTGAAACCTTTTGTGACATTTCTAAGTGTCCCTAAAAGTCCTTTAAACCCAGAAACAGCTCCTCCTGTGACAGTGTCAAGCTGGTTTCCCATTTCTGAGACATCAGTTGATGCTTCTTTTGACTTTTGTGATGTTTCTTTTAAACTATCATTGACAGCATCAACATTTTTGACAGCTCCTTTACTGTCAACATTCAATTTCATGTTTACTTCCTGGCTCATAGCTTGTACTTAATTAGTTTTAATCCTTCTTTGATAGACTCTGGCATCTTGTTTCTACCTAATGCAATCTTCTCCAGGTCTCCTAGACCCCTGTGATCATGTTTCAATATATCCAGCATATCAATAATGTTTTTAATCATTCGCAGTAGTATGTGTCAATTACAATTCCTTTGCTTTTTTGTAGTGTTAAAAAGCCTCTGACTCTTTTATCTGAGTTTAATAATACAATCACATGGTAGTCATATTGTCTCCAATTTGTTATTGCTGCAGCATTGCTGGCAAAATTGTTTTGGCTGTTTTGAAATGTTGTTGTCACATCTTGACCCAGAACCTTTGTTGTTCTGATTTGATCTCCTAGCCCTGGATTGATGTCAATTCCATCATGTGCAATTTCAAAATCTTCTATTTGATTTACTGCATAGTTTTCATCACATCTGCTGCTGAAACTATGTGCTGAAAGTGGCAGATAGAAAGATGTGTATACAAAAGCTTTTGTCAATGGCTCTACAAGGTTGCAATCATAGACAGCAACAACTTCAGCAGATGAAAATTTGACAACTATATACTTGATCACTTTATAATAGGCTTTTGAATCTTTTATGAAGTTGTCAAGGTTGTCACCTACAGCCAGAGCAAAATAGTCTGTGCTTCCATATATAGAGATGAAAGAATCTGTGCCTCCTCCATAATTTGGGACACCTCCTGGAGCTTTCCTAGAGATTAAATCACCCACTACAGGATAGAGACCAGAAGATCCATTGTGAAAATAGTTTGCATTTGAAACAGCATATTCACCACAAAAAGCACTGTGATAGACTGTGTAAGTGTTCGCCTCTATTTGTGCCTTTGTAGGGATTGAACTATATCCAGCAGAACCAATTCCAGCATGGATTCCAAAACCTGGAATTCTTGCAGTTGATGAGCTTGTTCCTGGAGCAGGGTTTGTGCTTATTGTGTGAATCCCTGTTATTGTGTTTTTATCTGTATCATAGTCTGGACTGACATTTGTCTTTGCATAAAACCTAGCATGCTTTGTTGCTGGATGTGTCAATCCTGTGACTTTTGCCTCTTTGATTCTAGGTGAGGCAGTCATGTCTAGAGGAGATCCAGCTCCTAGAAAGACATTGTCTTTGTTGACCATAATGAGCTGAACTCCTGCTGCTGTTTTTAAGGTATCAATATCATTAGTTGCTGAGAGTGTAGAAATTGAATCAGCAATTAAAAAACCATATTCATCGACATTTTCTTGCTCACATAGTTTCCCTCCTTCAGTGATCTCAAATTTGAATGTTGCTTCTGTGTTAGATCCAAAAGATGTAATATAGGACAATGTAGGAGCTGTCACCTCACAGGGAGTCACATTGATAGAGCTAGGCACATTTTGAAGGATCGGTGCTGGTGTGCTATCAATCAGAGCTGGCTGTGTGAATCCATTGTTTTGACCTCCAGAGTTGTCTATTGTGAATTGACTATTGTCAACAGTGATGTCAATATTTGAGATATCTATTGGAACTCCAAAGATTGTAATTGGTGAGGTAAGCGTATCAACAACAGATGCAAACTTTGTAGATCTTAAAATGTTGACCAGCTCCAGCTCACTCTTTCCTGTATCAAAGTTTGTAGTGATGCTGTTTATTCTGTAAATCTTGTCAAAGATTCTGAGGTCATCATTTAGACTCAGCTCCTCAGTGATGCTCATAGGCAGCTCTGCAGTGAGTTTTGTGATTCTTTTTCTCTCATCAAATAAGTCTTTGATATAGCTCTCATAGTAAGTTTTAAAAAGTGTTTTTTCATTGCTCACTAGGGCATACTCATCAACTTCAGCATGGAAATTGATTGATTGTGACATGCCTTCCTCTACATAATCAGAGAAAACAGAAACAGAATTTGATGGCATATAGGGTGAGTTGATCATGACCTTTGTGCCTCCTAGATTCCTCACACTTATAGAACTGATTGTCTGAATAGGATAGAACAGCAGAGGCATCTCTGCGCTCTTTTGCTCTTTTTCATCAACATGCCAACCCCATTGGACCTTTGTCAGATCTCCTGTGTTTAGATCATTAAGCCTTTCAAAGAGCATGTGTTCAAAAGGCAGCTTGACCTCATAGGTCTCACCCTCAAACTTATCTTTTTTGCCATTAGTTAAAAAGTAGCTGTCCTCATTGTAGTTTGTTTGTCCCCAGGGTCTGTTGTTTATGCTGTTAAAATTAGAAGCCAGGAATGTTTTTGTCCCTTCATATCCTAGATTGACTTGTCTGTAGGGAATAGGTGAATCAACCTGGCTCTTTGTAGAGTCAACATAGGGAGTGATGTCCCAGAGTTTTGTGGAGCTGGCATAGTAATCATCAAGAGTCTGGACCACAATGACATCATCATCATTGATGTAGGCAATGAGATTGAACATTTTAAATAGTCCCTGGAGCAGATCAATGACTTTCATCTCTGGAAGGTTAATAGGTACACTAAAATGTGCATCTGTAATTGTTGTCATTGATGCAACAAGTTTGCAGTCTCTTTTGCCTCCTAGCAAAGCATTGTTTTGTCTTTGCACAAAGACCTCCAGGTCAAATGTAGTTGCAGCAGAGGTCTCTATGAAAACAGAAAACTGACCATTGTCAACTTCTATGAAATCATTTGTTTGACTCACAGCTGTTCCATTTTTTGTGTCACCTTTTAGGCTGTCAAATCTTCTGAACTCCTCTCCATTTTTATGGATCACTAGATTGTAGGTTGCTGTGTCATCTCCAGGATCAACTGTGAATTCCAGATTGTATTGGATGTTCTTTTTTGTGTTGTTTATTGCAAAATTGTTGTGTCTGATTACTAGCTCATCTTGAGCTGTTCCAACAAGACCAAAACTTTTGAACTGTTTTGATTTTTGTTGATCCTCAAACAGACCTCCACTCTTTGTATGCAGCCAGAGATATAGATTATTGTAGGGGAGATTTGTGTTAGTAAAGAAATCATCTGAGAATTCCAGGTCATAGTGCAGCTCTATTGCTTTTATTATTGCATCTATTTTGATTGCTGGCTTTAGCTGTGAAAACAAAACTCCATTGTTGTCTATTCCTGCAGATGGATAGATGTTGTTGTTTTCGCTTGCAGAGGAGTCATAGATCAGCCTGTTTGTGTGAGTGATCAGTGGAAAAATCACAGCGTTCTCAATCTGGTCTGAGCCTATATTGTTATCTAAGCCATCAGTCATGTAGGCTGTGATGTTTGTGTCATTGTAGGGAAAATCAAAGGCACTCAATTCAGTCAGAGCTGAGATCTTGTCATCTCCCAGGACATCAGTCAGTCTGATTGTGTCTCCAAAGAATGTGAGCTTGTAGCTTTCTGGTTTGTTGTTTTTAAGATTAACACCTTCAAATCTGACTTTCCCTTTTTTAAATGGCTTATAGTTTAAATGAAGATCAGCAACCTTTTTGATTTTAGCATTATATCCATCAATGAAATAGTTGTAAAAATGTTTGAAGATCTTATTGTTGTTTTTGCTCGCTGGAACTGTGAAGCTCCTGGAGTAATCTGTCAAAACTGCATCAATCTTTTTTACATCTGTGATGTTTTGTGTCAAAGTGATTGACTCATCTTTGAACATCTCAACTTCTTTTCCCTCAATATAGAGCTGTAGTTTTAGCATTTATCTGATGTTGTTTATTTTGTCAAAAGCAAATTCAAACTCAAGAGTGTAGTTGATCATCTTGTCATTTAGATGTGTTTTGTGAGTCATGCTTTTTGTGAGTGGTAAAATTGGAAGAGTCTTTCCTTGATGTCTGATGTAAATGTTCTCACTTAAAAGCAGCTCCTCAATTGTTGAGTTCATGTTTTCTTTAATAAAGCCTGTATTGACTGTCAGCTTTTTTGTTGCATTCACATTTGTGATCTGCTTTTGTGCTGCTGAAGTGCTATAGTTTAAACTTGATCTACTTACTGTGTTTGCTTTGTAGCTCTCAGAGACCACATCAAAGCTTTCTATTGACTTCTTAAACACATGAAGGTCCTGGAATGCTCCATATTGATTAACAAAGCTCAATTTGTAGCTTGTAAACTTTGGCTCACAGATGTTTGTCACTGTGATTGTTTTCAGAAGTGTAGTGTCATCAGTGTCATAGACTTTTATCTGACTAGAGTCAGCAGGAATTGTCACATACTGAATCTTTTGATTACTGTTTCCAGAATCTGTGATCTGTGTGTCTGTGCTGTCAATCCTTACTTTGCCAACTCCCTCTGAAAAGATTGGAAGCTTTCCTGGTGTCCCCTCTGGGAGATAGATGTTGTCAGAAGTGATCAGTGCGTTCCTGGAAAGCTCTGGATTGATTTCATCCTCAAAATAGCCATATCCATCAACTGCTAGATAGTTGAAGATTCCTGGATTGCTATGATCTAGTAAATCTCCCTGGAGGTCTTTGTAGTAAACAACAGCAGAAACCCATTTTGCATGACATTGATAGTCATCATTGAATGTGATTTCAAGGTGATCTCTGACAAGCTCTCCTATCTCCAGGACAATGTTGTTTTCAGTTCCTAGTCTTTCTTTGTTGATTGTGTACTTCAAGTCTGCTGCTGAATATGAGCCAACAGTTCCAGAGTAGATGTAGAGTTGCAATTGAATTGATCCTAATGCCATTTTTTATATTTTTAAAGTTGACCTCCTTTTCCTTTTCCTGCTCCAGATCCATAGTCAACACCATCTGGAGGACAGTCCCAAACTGCAACATCTCTGACAATTCCTTCATCATCAATCTGCCACATCCTAAAGTTTCCTGTGTTTGTGCCTATAGAAGTTTTGTTTGTGCTTACTGCATAGTAAAAATTGCCTCCTAACATTGGAGCATTGTTTAGACAAACTTGTTTTCCTAGAGCATTCGTGATTGATGTTGCAGGAGTGGTGACTGATTTAGAGACATTCCATGTTCCTGGACAGTAGCCATCAATTTCTGTCATTGCTGTTGCTAGATAGAAAGTGTTTGATCCACATTGATTTGCTTTTGCTGGCTGGTTTATGTTTACAGGACAGGATATTGTTCCAGAGTTGCTGTACCCTCCAGGAACTGTCACAGTAAATGTCACTGTCCTGGCAGTGTCACTTGATACTTCTGGAAACTTTCCATTGCTGAAACCAGTGTTTGTTGATGTGTGTGCTGTGATAGATCCTAGAGCTGCTGATCCATAGTCTACAATCCCAGACTGTGAAATTCTTTGCCCAGATAGATTTGCAGTTGAGCATGTGAACTCTGGATTTGCTGCTTGCTGCTCAAAGTCTTTTGAACATTTCACAGTTGATCCTGCATTTGTATATCCTCCTGGAACTGTTAAATCAAAAAACAGAGTCACTGTTCTGTTTGATCCTGTAGTGTTTGCAGAATAGCTTGAAATTGTTGAGCCATTAGCTGTCTCTCTGATAGATCCTACAGCAGCAACTGAGTTTGGCTTTGTAATGACTCCAGCTTGAGTGATTCCTCCTCCAGAGAAAGCTGCATCTCCACATGCAAAAGCAACTCCTCCTGGAACACTAACAGTCACAGCAATTGATTGTGATGCTGTACAAGTTCCAGACTGTCCATCAGTTGCAGAAACAATCACATTTGTTGATCCTCCTATGTTGTTTGAAAATATTGTGAGCGTGCTTCCAGAGACAGAGGCATTCACTAGAGTTTGATTTGCAACATAAACACTGTAGTTTGAAATAGCATTTGATCCTGCTGTAAAGTAGCTGCTCAGATTCACTGTGTCTGAGTCTCCTCCAGAGTCAATTGACACTGCTGGAATTGATCCATTTGTTGTTGGTCCTCCAGAACATGTCACAGGAGGATCTGATGGAGTTGGCTGTGTTACAATCAGAGCTGGCTGCTCAATTGTTCTTTCACAATCAATGTAGGCATCTGCTGTGTTTGAATAGCCTCCAGGAATAGAAATTCTAATAGTTAAATCTCTGTCAGTTGCTGTTGATACTGTAGAGAATTTGTCATTGCTGAAATCTGAGTCAGATGATGTGATTGACAAAATAGTTCCTAGAGCAGTTGTGGCTTGACTGATTTGCCCTTGTTGATCTATTGATAAATTTTGAATCTCTGCAACATCACAATTGAATAGTGGAGTAGGTGCTACAGGCTCAGTCAAGTTCAAATAGAATGGACTTCTAACATTAATTTTTGTACTCATTTTTCTGCTGTTGTTTTTAGTCTCTGCTCAATATCCAGAGCAAAGCTTTGTTTGATGTCTTTAGGGAGCTGCTTAAATGCTATTGTAAAAGGAGTTGTAAAAAACAGACTAGGCTTGATCCCAGATAAGTAGATGCTTCTAGTAATCAGAAACACCAGGCTCTTTCTTTTTGCAAATCTTCCTTGATCATCTCTTGTTCCTGGAATGCCTTTTCTGACTACCCAGGAGTCAATTGCATCTCTGAGCCTTCCATTGCCTTTGTACTTACCAGATCCAAACTTGTAGGGACTTCTAGGAGCTTGTTGCTTTCCTCTTCTCTTTGCTCCTTTAGGAAGCTTTCCAGGATTTGCTCCCTGGACTCCAAGATCTACAAAGTTGGCATAATCCTCTGCATAAAATTCAAGCTCTATGATGCCCTTTGTTGTGTCAATCTTTGGCTCACTATAATCCAGAGATTTAGCAAGCTTAGAATCGCTCTTGAGCTTTCTTCTAGATTTAGAGACAACTGTCTTTCCAAATCTATTGAGTGCTTTCTTTAGTGATTTGAGATCTGTTGCTTCCATTAACAGCTTGTCATTGTGTTTGGCATTGTCACTGTAAATGATGCAGCAACTCCTGCTAGGTTATTCTCAAACCTCTCTGTGAAAAACTCACATGAGAAGGGAGTGTCTAGTTGATAGCTGTGTCTGTAGTCTGATTTTCTCTCCAGGACTGCATGCAACCTTCCTGCAACTGCTAGCTGAGTGTTTAGAACATCAATCTCATTGTTGTTTCCTCTGAGTTCTGATGTGTTCTCCTCTTTTGAGAAGTCTACTAGGTCCATGAGGATCACAGCTACATCAACAGTGATTGTGTTTGCATTGATTGTTGCATTCTGCACCTGGAGATGACATAGAGGATAGATGTTTGATCTGTTGAGGTCTATCTCTGTGATGTCTCCCTGGGTTACTTTATTGACAAAAGGCTCTGCAATAGCAGCCTCCTGGAGATCATCAATGACTTTGAAATATGTATTCATATTGTTTTAATAAAAATTGGTGTCAGCTCTTCAGATGTTTCAATCTTCATTGTCACAAATTCTTCAAGCCATTCTAGAGCTTCATCAAAATCCAAATCTGGCTCTGCTTTTATAACGCAATCAATGGCTTTCCAAAAGTCATAAATTGCAACCTTTGGCTCAGATGCTGAGATTCCTATGAGTGCATTCTCAAATCCATCAGATAATATGATCTCTTCATCATCCAGGAGAAAGCTCCTGTCATAAAGTGAGTTGATTAGTTCAGCTTTGTTTTGCATTTTTTATCTTTTTCATTTCTATCTCTGTCTTTTGTTTTTCAAAACTTAACCAGGTCAGACATGCTGCATAGTTGAGATTTGAGATCTGTTCAAATTTTGTCAAGTCTCCTTTTGCAATTTGATAGAAGGCTGTCCACCAGCCGAAATTTTCTGCAAGTGCATCCTCGTTTGTGGTGATAGCTGTGTCATTTTTTTCTCCAAATAGAACTCCAAATGAGTCAGAGACTCTTTCCTTAAACTTTGCAAAAAAAAAATTGCTCCTAGAGCTACATCCAAGGGCATGTCTTTCATGTTCTTTCTTTTGTCTGAGTCATAATCCTCTATCAAATACTGATCTTTGTGTTTCTGTTTTACTTTCCTGTAAAGAACACCCATTGCATCATCCATTGTGTCCCAATCACTCATGAGAGTGTCTAGATCTACGAACTCTCCAAAGGTCATGTCTGTCAGCACAGGAATGAATCCATACTCAATGCCATCCTTTTCAAACCTCTGGATCAACTTAGGTTTCTCTTCAAACATCTTGTTGATGATCTCTGTGACCTCAACAATTGATGTGAACTTGTACTGATCAACTTCTGGAAGTGGAACTCCACAAAAGATCTCAACTGTCTTTTTTCTCAGAAAGTCTAGATCTGGATCTTTGCCCAGGATCTTGTTGAATTTCTGGTATTGTCCCAGAGTAAGCTCTGAGAGTTTATTCGGAACTGTAAGCTTTTGTGTTTTCATTTATTATAAAACGTTTGTGTTTGTGTTTATCGGTCTAGGATTCTACAGGAAATTGTATTGTCCCTGGAATGGATTATTTAGCTGGTAGCTGATTGCATATCTGAGACTGTCAAGTGCATGATTGTATTTGTCAATAGGAGTGTTTGATTTTCTGTCTAGCCAGATGTAGTTGTTTAGCTCTTTGACTAGATGCACAGCCTGGTCATCATTGTGGATTACTAGATCATAATCCTGGAGCATGGCAATGCCAAACGTTACACTCCCTTGACCTTTGATGCTGGGTTTGATGTTGCATGTGCTTTTGAGTTCATGGATGAGCCTCACCTCGCTGGAATCTGCAATGATCAGAGAATCTCCTGCATGTTTTTTGTAGAGTGTTCTGAGATCTGAAGTGGTCAAAGCTTTGATGTAAAAGCATAGCTGAACATAGATGATCTTTCTGTCTTTGTCAATTGATGTTTTTAGAAGGACATTCTCATCCTGGGAGAACCCAAAGTCTGCACCAAAAACTGCAGGAGATACTTCCTGGAACTCTCCTAGTTTCCAATTGGTGAAGATCACACCCTCAGACCTTTCAATCCAATTTCCTTCTATGACAGCTTTGAATCTCTCTGGTCTCCTTTCTTTCATTCTCTCTATCTGGGCAATGTAGCTTTTTGATAGATTGTTAATGTTGTCTTTGTAGGTAGTGTGAATGTAGGTTGTATCTCCTTTTGAGAAGTTGCTTCCAGGAGCAACAGATCTGTCCTGGTAAAACCTCTGATATATGAAATGCTCCTTTGTGCTAGGATTGAGCAGCAGGATCACCCTGTTCTGTTTGTCCTTCTGTCTGACTGAGAGATCTATCTTGTCAAAAGACTCTTCATCAATCTCTTCTGCTTCCTCCATTACCCAGGTTGTAACTCCCTGGAGTGATTTCAAGTTTGCTGTCTGATCTCCAGATGAGGTCTTGATCCCTCTGAATAGAATCTTTGATCCATTCTCCCTGTTTACTATCTCATCCCTGGTGATCTTGTACATAGGTTGTAAGCCTAGCATCTCAATCTTCTCTTTAAACTCTGGAATGATTGAAACATTTGCAGATCTAAGTGTGTATCTGGTGAACAGAATTGTGTGTCCTGCCTCCTGGGTTAGTCCTAGCAAAAAGACTCCTGTGAAAAAAGACTTTCCAGACCCCCTTCCTCCTGTGAGGATTGTGTATCTAGTCTCATTCCAGAATCTTCTGTACTTTTTACTGAACTCAATCTGTGTCTGCTCCTGGATCATCTTTAAAAAGGAATAACTTTGAGAAGTCAATTGAAGGCACATCAGAAACTAGATCAATATTTTCTTTAGCTTGACCATAGCCAGAGTCCAGGAGTGCTTTATATGCACCCACATCACCCTGTCTGGCTTTCTTGATTAGTGCCAAAGTCATTAGGTCCTCCTGGGACATTCGCTCTTCTTCTAAGGTCAATGGATTGACAGCTTTGATATTTATGTTCAGCCACTTTCTAGCAGTTGTTGATCTATTCTTTGCACCTTTTGGTCTCCCATTAGAATTGCCAGACTGCCCTTTTTTAAACTGAAATTTTTTGATGTCATCTTTGCCCATGGCTCTGCTGTATTTATGCTGTATTTAGTAATTGTTTGACTTACTGATTTTGACTGATGGATCAGCCTGTTGCAGTTGCCCATATTTTTTCATGATTCTTTCTCCATGATTTACTCTTTGAGGCTCTTGTCTAAAGCCTGTGATAGGGTTGATAGAATAGTTCCAAAAATCTTCTGGAAAAGATCCATCAGATGGAGCTGGTCTATTTGGCTCACATCTAGGGACAGTATTTTCATGATTGTTTTTACTCATTGTATATTGTTAAGCAAATGTCTATGAGTGGCAAATACAGAACATAGTCAGTACAGTTTTTCTGTGGATAGTGTCTAAAGCCTATCACTAAGCCTCCATAAAACCCTAAACTAAGTTCCCATTCATTTACCACAGCAATCACATTTTGGTTTCTCTTCTTTTTCTTCTGTTTCTTTTGGCATTGGAAGATCTAGACCCCAATCATTGAGATCATCAACCTCCCACTCATTTGCCAGCATGTCAAAGTCCCAATCTCCTGCATTTGTATTGTCTTTTATGACAAACTCCTTCTGCTTTGCTTCACTCCATCCTTCTGCAACATCAATCCAAATTTCTGACATGCCAGCATCTTGAGCAGCTCTTAGTCTCATATTGCCTCCCAGGACCAGGAGATCTTCATTTACAACGACAGGGCGTTTCTCTAGCATCTCTGGAAAGCCTTCAATTGATTTCACCAGGGAAAAGAACTTCTCATCCTTTATTACTCTAGGATTGTCTGGATGCTTTCTGAGCTTATAGATTTTTTCTAGTCTTTTACTCATATCTTTCAAACTCTGCTCTTAATGACTCAACAATGTTATTAAGACATGCGCTGCAGCCTGTTGGCTTTTCATTTGTCCTGTTTACTTTATTGTAGATTGAATAGATCATATCTCTTTCCTCATTTGATTTGAGTCTTTTGCCATTGTAAGTCTCAAAAAACATCTGCAGGAACTCAAACTCTGTCTGTGTCAGATTCCCTTTCTTTGGAAACCATCGATTGAGAGTGGACTTCCTTTTTTGACAGCCACAGTCTTTTTTAACTGCTTTTGCTACAGTGTCAACAACCTTTTTAATTCCCAGGGGTTTGGTCACAAATTTTTCAATGTCATCTCCTAATCCTTTACTCTTCATAATATTGATCTTTTAGTTTGTCATTTATCTTCACTTTGCATCTTTTCACAGTCCTGTAAATTGTAGAGACTGACAGCTTTGTGTCTTTGCTCATGTTTGAGGTGTGATTTTTAAATTCATATCTGTAGAGATTAAAAACTTTTTTGTCAAACCAATAAAAGCTATTGACATATTCATTGATAAGTTTGTCAATGTCTTTTTCACTCTCCAGGATCACTTCTGGCTGCTCCTCAAAGTTCTGACTAGCATGTCTTTTCATGTAGCCTATGTTGTCATCCAGAGAGATATATTTCTTTTCTTTTCTGATCATGTCGATGTACATATTTTTGACTGTCTTGTATAACTTAAACGTACCAGAATCTGAGATTCGGTCTAGAAATCTGTTGATCATTGCAGGATTGTTTTCAGCCTTTTCTATTTCAGCATACATTTTTAGGAAGAGATCTTGAGTGATGTCCTCATGATACTGCCCTTTGAGCTTGAAGTATTTCACATCAACGTCATAGACAAAATCTTTGATCCTGTCATATCGTTTTGCAATGTATTCTAGAGCTTCTTTTTTTGTCATTTGTTTAAAGCTTTGTATTTCTCAATGATATCAACCAGCTCAAATCTGTCCCATTTGTAGCTTTGCTTTTTTGAGAGTTCAACTGTCTGCTCTAGATCATAGACTCTATCCATTCCTATTTTGTCAATTAGATTGATTCTGTAGTTGAGCAAATTCGCACTCATGTAGTAATTGCATTTAAGACATTGACCATGCACATTGTCCTCATTGAATCTGAGCTGTGGATGTTTGCCTGCTGAATAGAAGTGACCAGCCTGGAGAGTTGTTTTTTTGGAACAGGAGATGCAAGGCTTTCCCTGGTCTCTGTTTCTGATGTAGAGATGAAAGTGTCTGACAGCTATCTTGATGAGCTGTGCAACTGTCTTATTTCTGTAGATGTTTTTAGCCATGATCTTAATGGCTATCTGGACTCTATAAATTTACAACCTTCTAGCACACAATAGGTCTACAATCATTTAACACTTTTGGCTATGTTATAAACAAAAAACTCCCCACATAAAGCAGGGAGTTCAAAAACTAATTAAAATGAAAAAAGTGAGTGATTCATAGCTTGTCCCATTTCCCATGTCCCTAAGGTTTTAGGATTTGGGACAGTGGCTACTAGGCACACTCAAGCCTATGCTACATTCAGCTTTGTTTGCACTGATTTCTCAGCTTTTTTGTAGTGTTTCTGAAAGACTTTGAGATAGTTTGAAACACTAGGCTGTGATGTTTTGAGGATCTTAGCAATTGTCTTTTGCTTATTTCTTTTCATTTTCAGATCTACAATCTGTCTCATCTTCTGTGGATCTAGCCTGGTGTGTTTTCCTATTCTTTCAAAAGTCAGTTCAAACCTTTCATTGTGTATTTTAGCAGCAGGCTCTTCTTTGACTTCAGTGTTGTTTGCTTCCAAGTACTCCTGGAGTATTGGTGTTATTGCCTGGACCAATTTGAGGACCAGCTCTTGATTTTTATTTTCCATTAGTTTCATATTTAAAAAGGTAAATCATTTTTAGTTTCTTCTGGCTCTTTGTCCAGGACAGGGAAAGGTGACAACACCTCTGAGGAAGCATTGCTGCCATCAGTTGCTTTTTCAATTGAGAAGCCTTTTAGTGATGTAAAAGATCTGAAGTTATCTTCTCCTGGCTTTTGCCACTTTCTGCCTTGCATGTATGCTGTTATTTTGACATCATCACCTTGCTGGATCTCTGCGTTTTTTAAAGTTTCAATTCCTTTTTCATTCCACTCAATTGTGAAATAGTCAGAATACTGATCTTTTTCAATGTCTGGAATCAATAGGATCAACTCCTGGTTTTTGTAGCTGTTGTTTGTTTTAGGCTCGCCTTTCTGAAAGACAATGCCATTTAGTTCTAGCTTTAAGCTCATTGTTTTAGTATTTAGTTGATTTTCGTTCTGTAGAGACCTCAGCTAGTCCCTGCTTTGTTTCTGTGTTTTTGCTGATTGATCTATTCATTCCTACTTCACATCTCTGATCAAAGTAGGTTTGAAATATTTTCATGATTTTGTCTATGCCTAATGATTCATAAAAGCTCCCATGTTGACCCTTTATGATCTGATTAAACAACAAGCTGAGATCTGAGAACTTTAGAGAGCCATAATCTTGAATGATCATCAAAGCTGCATATTCAATTTGTTGCTCACTCATCGGTCTTTTTAGATCCAGGAGCTGATTCAAGTGAATGAGCCATCCTATCAGAATAGCCTCTATAGTGTTTGCTCCTGCTTCTCTTTGTACTGAGTAGAGAGTCCCTGTTGTTTTGTCATCAATAGCATCCTCAATTGTCTTGATAGACTTTGATAGATTTAAAATTAATCTATGAGGATTGTATTTTTTCAAAAGCTTTCCTTTGGAGGCTTGAGTAGTCAGTTTTTGTTGCATTGTTTTTTGTTTTATTAATGATTTCATCTTCCCAGCTTCTGTTGTTTAAAAAAGTCTGAGGATTTTTTCTGTAGGTTTTGTCTGGAGTTGCTTCCAGATAGGCAGGCAAATAGTCAATGATCTGCTCTTTTGTTTTCTGTGTGATTGAGTTCCACTTCTTTTCAATCTTTTCTCTTGATCCTATCTTTTTGTCATAGAGATTCCAGAAATCTGAAAATGCTGGATATATTTCAACTATAATTTCATTTTCATTTTCATTTTCATTTTCATTTTCTAAAGGCATTGCCATGGCATTGCCATCGGATAGAGTCTGTTTAGTTGATGATTTGTTTTTATTCCAGCGTTTAAGGGCGTTCTCACGCTGTTTCACAGAATGTGCAGCTCTCTTCTCTCTCTCCTGCTCCACTCTTTCATTGTAGTAAAGACCATTTTCATCTATGCGAAACTTTGCCAGGACATCTGCAGTGGGTATGCCATGGCATTGCAATTGCATGACCTTCTTTGTGAGATGCCCTTTCTGGTGCTGCAAACAAAGCAGAGTGATAAACTGTCCTCTCTCCTCCATTGTAAGATCAGAGACTCCTGTGAGGAAGTCTGAGCTATAGAATAGGAATGCTGGATCTTTACTCATCTGTCAAAATCATGTTTTGTGTCTGTTGATCAATTATTTTAATGATCTCATTTTTTGTGATGGACACAGTTTGCTTTCCTTCCAGGATGTCAACAGCAACTGCATAAACTCTGGCTCTGTCTTTTTCTGAGATTCTATCTATAAGATCATTTAAAGCTTTTTTGATCACTTGAGTCTCTTCTCTTGAATCAATCACATGAAATCTGCCTATGAAAAAATCTGCTTTTTCTCTAAAGTCTCTGTCTGTTGCATAGAGATTGTCATATTTTTTGCAAGCGTGAAGGACAGAGGCATGATCTCTGTTGATGTATTTCCCAATAAATGACAGAGAAAGTCTCAAATGCCAATGAGCAAACTTGCAGAATATCTTTTGCAGATCTTGTTGATGTCTTTTTCTTGATTTGATTCTGATGTCAACTCCTGTCTCATCTAGGATTGTGTTGACGTAATCACTTAAAAGATAAGTTCCTGTCTCTTTTTTTATTGGGTGTTTAGGATTATATTGTGTCATAATTTACTTTTTTTGTAAAGCTCTGGGAGGATTAGATATTGTCCAGATAGCGTTCCTCCCTTATGCCTTAGTTAATACTATTGAAGATTTGTTGTGTTTCCATTTAGGCAGAGGAAGCTCCTCACCATTGTCATCCACAAATTTGTGACCTTCTAGTGTCACAGTTGCTCCAGATTCAACTCCCTGGAGTCCTTTTTTATACTTGTCTTTTAGATTGTTCAAATGTTTTTGCATAGTCACAATCTCTGGACAGTTTGAATAGTCAACTGTTTTTGATCCTTCTCTCCTGGAGATCTTATAGTCTCCCCAGATGTAGTGATCAGTACCTACAAGATCATCTAGTGCCATCTCCTCTAGATCAGAGAGTGTTTGTGCAAAAAGCTTTTGCAGTTGTTTGATTTGTAGTACAGCAAAAGGAGCAGGAAGGTTGCCCTGGGTCACTTGTCTGACTACATCATCTAGGAACATCTTTGCTGTTCTCTTTCTTGTTATCAGCTCTTTTTCTTTGCTGTTAACCTCTGATGCGAGTTCTATTTTTTCTGACATCTGTTTTGTTTTTTTGATTCATAAAGGGCAAGAAGTGCAGCGTTCTCTTTCTTGTCTTTTTCTATTTGATCAATTATGATCCAATAGAGTGCATTCCATTTGTCTCTGAGATGTTCAACAATCTCATCATTTTCTCTTTTAATTTTTTTAGTCATTGTGTTTTAGTTTTGGTGATTAAATTCTGCTTCTTTGAGACAGTATCTGCAGAGAGGTGTGTTTTGGTGCAGCTCGTATGCTCTACCACCACAGCTCCTGCAAATCTCATCTCTGTTAATGTAGTATCTCTGATCTATCATGACTGCTCCTCATCTTCATGCCACATATCATCCTTTGAAAAGACTCCCTCATTTGCAAAGCCTGTCAGATTTAGAATTGCTCTTCCTCTTCCTCTTTTCTCAGCCATACAGGCTAGATAAGACACTCTGCAGTTTTGTTTGCTGGCTTCTCCTATGGTCTGATAGATAGGATTCTCTCCCCACTTTGCTTTGACTTTTAGAGCAACATGCTCTCCAGGAACACACAAAGCTTCTATAGGTTCAAAATCAACCTCCATCTTTTCAATTGCCTGGATCTTGTCAATGCCACTCTTTAGCATAAAAGGAACTTTTTTGTCTCCATAACTTTGTATGTGAAAGTCTGATCCTACAAGTCCATAAATCTCACTGAGTTCTCTTAGTCTTTCTGATTTCATAGTGCAAATTGTTTTTGCTCTTCCCATAGTGACTCAATGTGAGCTTTAAGTTCTGAGACTGTTGATTTGATGTTTCTAGCTACTGTGCTGAAAGTTTCTGTGTTGAATCCTCTCTCTGTGTTTGGAGGAATGACAAGCTTGCCCTTTTCATCAAAGTTGAAAAAAGGACTGACTGTCCAGGATTGACTGTTTGCTTTTACTGTTGTAAAAATTGTCACTGACTGATCATCTGTGTCAAATGACAAACTGAATTTTGAGTGTAACATATTTATTTGTTTAAGTATTCATCAGCAGCCTGTTGAGTGACAAGCCTTCTTTTTCCTCTGTGTACTACCTTGAGCCTTCCTCTTTCAATATCATTCTCAATTGTCTTTCTAGAGAGTCCTGCAATTTCTGTGACCTCTTTTATGTTGAGAAAGTTTGTAGGCTTTACCTCTGGACCATGTGCAATGATCTGATTGAGTCTGGTGATCTCAGTAATACATCCATCAAGCTTTGCCTCTAATGCTTCAAGCTGTATCTGGTTTTCTATTTCCTGTTGCTTATTCATATTCTATTTGATTATTTCTGCTAATTGATTTTTTATGACAGAGTGTTGAGCTGGTGTGTATTTCAAGTCAACTCCATTTTCATCTAAAAGAGAAATACACAGAAAAAGAAGTTCTGTTGTACAATGGATCTGATTGTGCTGTTCCATGCTACCAGAGAGAACAAGAGTCATCCCATTGTTTAGCAAGATTTTTTGCCATTTATACTCAATTCTTACTGTGTCTTTGTCAATGAGAGTTTCTGTGTTTATCCTCATTTTGTTAATTTCTTTTAAAGCTTTTAACGCTTCCTGGTGTTGTTTTTTTGTCATTTTTAACTACTTTTAAGACAAAGGCTGCATCAAGTTAAACAAAATTAAGTGCATTCTTTGTTGTTATTGAGTACAATTTTAGTTTAAATAATTGGATAAAACTAATTTTTTACTCAAAAAAGACAAATATTATCAATTTTTGACAAACAAAACACATGGAGAAAAAATCACCTCAAGCAGAAAGATTGCAGAGATTTGTTGATCTTACAGGCTATTCAATCAATGAATTTGCGAAACAGTGTGGAATCCCTAGCACTAGAACTTTGACAAGGATTCTCACAGATGGAGGCAGACCCAGCTCAAAGATTTTAGACAAAATAATCACCAGGTTTCCACAGCTCAATCATGATTGGGTTGTTCTAGGTTATGGAGAAATGATTGTCAAGGGATTTGACAACAAGCCTGTTTCAGCAGACAGCCTTCAGAAATCAACCCAGGCTAGTTTTGGAACAATACAGCAGAGCATGTCTGATCATGACTTTTCACTCAATGAGCTTGCAAAGGCAGTTGAAAAGGCAATCACTAGAGTTGACACTATGTCTCAGTTTCTAATCCAGGCAGCAGAGTCATCAGTAGAAAAACAGGCACTGATTGAAAAGCTTTTTTTTGAAAAAGTTGACAATAAGATTCTAGAGGTTGATAAACATGTTGCCCAGCTTTTTCATGTATTAAGAGAGAGAGATCAAGAGGCTAGAGAATCGGAGGACAAAAGAATTGATAGACTTGACCAACAAAGAAGAGAGCAAAGGCAAAAAGACATGAAAATTTTGTTTGATCAATTTGACAGACTTTCAACAAAAACAAAAGAACATCTGGACCTAAATGCAGAAAGACAAAAAACACTCATCCAGGAAAAGATAGATGAAGGGATCAGAAGAGGCATTGATCAGATGAACATAGAAATGAAGAAAAATGCAGTTGAACAAACAGACTTTGCTATTAAGTCATTGATGGAAAAGTTTAGATTGTCTAATTTGTTGCCAGGATTAGGATCACCAAAAAAAACATCTAATCCCAAGCTGAAAGAATAGCCTCAGACAGCCTGGCTTTGTCAACTCTGATGTAGTTTTCAAGCGTTTTAAGAGACTTAATTCCTGTGACCTTCATGATCAATGAGTGACTCACTCCTTTTTGCTCTGAGAGTGTAATGAATGTCCTCCTGGCTGTGTGACTTGCAATCAGTTTGAACCTAGGGATCTCTTCTGTGTCTTTCCTGTTTCCATAAAATCTGTCCCTGGTGACTACTTCTGTGAATCCTGCAAGCTCACATATCTGATGAATGTGATCATTGAACTTTTGTCCAGAGATTGTCTTGAGTTTCCAATCATATTTATCTAGCAAAGCTCTCAGTTTCCTAGTCAATGGAATGTAGGAAAACTGTCCTGTCTTTTTTGCTCTGATTTCAATGTTGTTGCCCACAATGAACTTCCTGTCAAAACGCTTGTAATCTGAAAACCTTTGTCCAGAGTAGCAACCTATCAGAAAAAGATCTCTGTAGTAATCTTTGACAGGATCTAGATCTAGGGTCTCCAGGATCTCTAGATCAGAAAGAGAAAGTGAGATGTGTGATGTTTCCCTTTTTTTAATTTTAACATCTTTAAAAGCTGAGTTGACAGCATATCCATTTTTGACGCACCAATTTAAAAAAGACTTTAAAAAACCAAGCTTTCTTCTCAGTGTATTGTCAGAGATGTTTTTCTCCTTCCTAAAGTATGCAATCAGATCATTGAAAAAAGCACTGTCAAAATCAGACAAATAGAAAACTTTCTTTTTCTTTTTCTGGATCTGCAAGATGGCTGTGTGTAACCTGGTATATTTTTGCCAGGAATCCTTTTTCACAGATTCGCTGTCTTTCTTTTGCTGGATGTAGATCTGGAAGTAGTCAGAATAGTTGAGCCTTTTAGTGACTTGAGCAAGCTGAAAATGCTCATCAAGTTTTTTTCTTACAACGTCTCTAGTTAAACTCTCTTTATAATACCTTTTTAGATCATCAAAGACTTTCTGGTATTCATTCAGCTCATGTGTGATTTTTCTGTTTGCTTCTCCTATCTCACCTCTCCTGGCTTTTGGTCTTTGTGTTTTTAGATCCCACTCTGATCTGTCAATTTTTATCTTTGTTGAATACCTACACTTTTTTCCATAGAGATAAAAAATAAAAAAAATGTAGTTTTGAGGTCCATGTAGTAAAAAACTCATTTGGTGTCCGTTTTGGTGTCCGTTCAAAACTACAAAATCCTGGTAAATAGTGTCAAATAATACCAGGAAAAAACAAAAATGCTATGTTTTACTAGGTTTTAGCACTATTTACTAAGTAGGTTCGAGTCCCTCTTTCTCCGCTTAATACCTTGTAAACCCCTGCAAATAGTAGGGGTTTCTTTTTTTGGTGTCCGTTTTAGTGTCCCTTTAGCCAAAAGTTAACCTCTAGATCTAGAGCTTCATCATGCAGTTGATGGCAGTTTCTCCTTCCAGAATCACACCACATCCAATGGCTTGCTTTTTGAAGTTTTTTGCATAGGCTGCAGCATAGGCTGTTGCATCTAAACCACACCCCACTTGCATGCCAAAGACTCTGAAGTTTCTGCCTACTAGCCACTCAGTATAGGCTTGAGTGTGAATGTGTCCCTGGACTGTACTCATCATGTCATTTTTTGCTTTTGTGCGAGCTGTGCCTCCTTCACCATGAGTAAATTGTACACCATCATAAACAACTCTTTCAACCCAATTCCAATTAGTTCCCAGGACATCATTG
>Ga0206682_10001595_pt1 | contig 22066 bp, 16 predicted proteins | sample M240m12015metaG_FD_155444 | JGI IMG/M metagenome (GOLD analysis project Ga0206682, IMG submission 155444) | Ammonia-oxidizing marine archaeal communities from Monterey Bay, California, United States - M2 40m 12015 | ecosystem: Environmental > Aquatic > Marine > Intertidal zone | place: USA...
GCATTCATCATTATATATCCAGATGATATATCTTGAGATGGATTAAATACTCCTGTAGAGACTAATACCTGTCCTTCGTTATATGGTTTTGCTGTTGAAACTAATCCTGATAAGAATTCTGCATCTAAATCTATTAAGTAAACCGTATCTCCGTTAACATGGGAATCTGCTTCTGTATCATGGTAATCTCTAATAACTGTTAAAACAGTACTATTAATTGCTGTTATTTTTAATCTTTCACTTCCTATTTTTATAATATTCTGAACTCCGAGACCATCTGGAGAAGTTACATGAATACTTGTCTCTCCGGCTGTTGCAATATTATGTGAAAGTGTAGTAATAGATGATGATACTGCAGGTGTCCCTCCGTATGCTCTTTCTACATAAATTTCTCCTGCTAATCCATCAGGATCAATTGAACCTGTATTACCTGATATAGAAGAGTCTTCTGAGTACCTCTTTGAACCTGATACGTAAACGTATTCTACACTAAATCCAGTATCATCTACTGATTTAATCTTTAATACTTCTCCTTCTGTAAATCCTGAGGTATTAGCTACTGAGAATGTTACGGCATTTGCTGCGTATGATGATGAACCTGCTATTATAGCTCCATCTACATCTTTTAAAGGTTGAATGGTTGTAGCGTTAGCAACCATTAATTGACCACCTACTACGTTCACCGTTTCTTTTTCAAATACCGTAGTGCTTAGAGTTCCCCTAACTCTCATGTTTTCAAACTCTGCTGTACCGTTTCCTGCTGTGTCAATTCTCCAGCCTTTTAAGTTGGTAGCAAAATTAGACGTTTCAAGTTTTCCGTCTGAGTGTATTATTAGTCCGGTTTCATTTTCTGCGTAGTTCTCTCCAAATCCTGCTGCAGGTATTGTTCTAATTTGAGAATCAGTTATTTCCCAACCTCCAATTTTATTACCTTGTTGCCCAAACATCGCTATAGTATTAGCGCTTCCTGTTCCGGCACCATTAAATATTTTTATACCATACAAGTCATCTGCTGCATCTGATATTTCTCCTAATCTAATTATTTCTGATGAGGTGGTGTTAAATATTGTTAATCTCTGAGTGGATGTATCGATGTCGAAATTAGTTGTGTCTAACTTAAAAGTATCTGTTTTAATATCAACGCCGCTTGTTGTATTAAACCTAAAGTAGTTATTAGCATCCTTAGTGAGATCCAATGTAGGTACTGTACTATCCATACCCATTACGATCCCTGCATCGTCTGTATCGAATCCTGTTTTAGCTCCTGCAATTATCATTGCATCTGTTGCACTTCCAGAGATTTTAAATTTATTTGTTTCCCCTACTTCAATAGCTGAAGTCGCTCCTAAAAGTTTAATACTTCCTCCTCCTAGTGACATAGATGCTTCTGTAGAGGATATTTCTATATTAGATGCTGAGATTTCCAATATAGAGGTAGAAAGACTTACGTTAGTTCCGTCAAATTTTACAAAACTACCTGTTGCATCTCCTACGTAGAATCTAGGAGTACCAGAATTATACTGTAGTTGAATACCTTTATTACCGAAGGTTGAATCGTTGATAGAGAAACTTTCATTAGTTGCATCTAATACTATATTTGTATCTTTAGCAATAGTGCTATTACTAATAGTCCAGCCTGCTATAGTTCCTCCGTTAAAATGTACAGAAGAACCTGTTATGTCTCCGTTACCTTTTAAACTGAAATTTGATGCAGATATAAAATGTTCTGTATCTCCTGCTGAACCTGAAATTAAAAAGGAAGGTACTCCTAATGTAGTAGGTCCGTGTATAGCATCTGGTGTTATATTAAATCCTCCTATAAGTCCTGATGAAGCTGTTATTTCTCCTTCTAGTTTTGCTCCTGCTGCATGCATAAAACCACTAGAGGATATAGCAAACTTAGATCCGAAATGAACATAATAAGGTGCTGTAACAGCTGGATCGAAATCAATATACCATTCATCTGAGGTTAGATTACCTCCTGCTGAATTTGGTGCTTTTGTTTTATCGTAGAATTGACCGTTAAATAGGTCTACTATCATTCTACTACCTGTTATCTGACTATCAGCAATATATACATTACCGATAGAGCCTCCATTTTCTTGGAAGTCAGCAAAAGCTTCACCACCAATTGGTACGGTAGTTGTTATTCCGTCTTTTCTCTGTAGTATTAATTGATTTTCTGCAAAGGATGCAGTATAGAAGAATGATCTGAAATTTTCATCTAATTCTTCGTGTGTTAGAGGTGCTCCTTTTTCGTCTCTAAATGTTAAACCCATAGTACATTCCCTTTATTATAAATACGCTCTAATTTGCTTATTAGCCTGTATACATAATAAAAGCTAAGGCGTAGTAAGGGGGTATATGGAGATCTGATGTAATATCGTGATTGTGTGATGCTCCGTTACCGGTTGTATTGGTAGTTCCATTTCTATAGTATATATACTTATTATCTGTATCACTATCTCCACTTCCTTTATACTTTGTTGGACCTACATAATCTACTCCTCCGACTGCTCCGTTTTGTCCTACACCTGGATCGTTAATCTCTATGTAATATGAATCTTTATAGGTATGAGTGTGTGATGGTATCTGTGATGTAGTTAACGTATGATCGTCTGTGTCTCCTCCGTGGTTATGAGAAATATCACCTCCGGTTTTAGTATACTGTCCACCTTGTATATTTGTTTTTGCTTCTCCGCTTAAGTCTGAATGTGCGCCTACTACAAATTTATTTCTTAAATCTGGTGTTCCGTTTGAACCGTTACAAAGAGACCAACCTGATGGTATATTACTTATTGTACCTGACCACATGATTATTCCGCCTTGAGGAATAGGTGCAGCATTTACTTGTTTAACAAGACTATTATTTTCCTGTACAAGGAAATTATAATTTGAAGCTGAGCTTGCATCTGCAATTGAATTGACTGTGAGAGAGCCTGAAATGGTTGCGCTTTCACTAACATATAGTTCTCCACTCCCTGATATATCACCTGAGAATGTTCCTTTTCCATCTATATTTAAATCATCTGATCCTGTTATTTTTCCTATTACTGTAAGTACATTGCCCGCTATTGTTGCTGAGGTTCCTATACCAACGGTGCCATCTGCAGCAAAATGTGCTACCATTCTATTGTAGGTTGGTTCTGCGCTAGCGGAGGGTGGTGCTGATATAATGCTAAAAGATTCATCCCCTGTGGTAGACTGTAATCCCATTAGTATATGAGCGTTATGTGGACCTTCTAATATAACTCCTCTTTCATTACCTGTTAAAAGGTTAGCTCCGGTATTATTCTCAATTCTTGTATTTGCAGCATCCCAAGTAAATAGTTTTGATCTATAAGTGTTTTCATGAGTCTTACCAAATATGATACTTCCACTTATCACAAAATCTCCTAATGTGTTAGAAGCTCCTCTATGTAGTACCTTACCGTCTCCAGTAATAGTTAATAGGGGTTTAGTGGTATTGTAGAACTCTATATTTGCTCCATTATCATTAAAGTTATTTCTAATAACTAAATCCTTTGTAGTTCCTCCGTAACTAATAGTTGTGTTTGCATTATCTATTCCTATCTTAAAATTAGAACCATCTCTCAAGTAAACGTCTCCACCTTCTACTCTAAGTTTTTCTCCAGATGCTGCTGTTGTTGCACCAAGTACTAAAGCATCCACGCCTGTTGAATTATCGTAGTTTATTGCTGATGCTCCGCCAAACTGTGTGGGGTTTAATTTAAACTGTAATTCCCCTACATTACCTGCTACTTCGGGTTGAGAGCCAGTATAAGGGTTAAGGGGTATATTAATTTGACTAGCAGCTTGTACTGAACTTCCAGTATAGTATAGGCTTAGCTGACTTAAATCAGATGAAAGAGAAGCTGAGTAAAATACTGAGCTAAAATTAACATCTAATTCGTCGTATGATAGTGCTGTTCCTTTGTTTGTTCTTAATGTTATTGCCATGGTTAAATATCTAGTTTTACTACTACCGTTGTTTCGTTATTATCTGATACAGGAACCGGTTGCCCCATTTTAGCAACTGCTATTAGTTCATTTGCATCGTTATATAGTCCCACTGAGGTAAAATAGGGTTTAAAGTGACTACCGGTTAAGTCTGCTTTAATCTCTCCATCTGAACCTTCTGTGCTTGTTGGATGAAGAGTAAAGTTAAAATCACTTTCTCCAACCGGGCAGTGGAAGTTATAAGTATAAATAGGTTGTGACGACTGCCAAGTAATACTACCGCTAAAATAATTAGCATAATAATTACCTATTGCAGGGTTAGTTATTACTACTAATCCATGAGAATATAATACATTACCTACTACTCTATGTGGAGAAGATGCTGAAAGTATTAGGTTTCCGTTTTTGTCATCTATTAGGGTAGTCTTCCAATCATCAAATCCTGCTACTACAAACTCTTCTTCAGTTTCATTTATATATTCTCCTTCATTTTCAATATACTCACCATCTTGTAATATTTCTGCTGCACCGTATAATGTCTCTATTTCTTCTGTGTAGCTTTCTGATACAAACCCGTATTCATCGTCTTCTAAGCTATCCGAGGATGTATAAAAATAATTTGCAGTTGGACCGGAAATATCTGGTTCTATTCTCACACTACCTGGTCGTATGTTGGCTCCGTATAGATTTTGAGGAATAGATATTACGGTAAATTCTGATTCTGCTCTACGTTGATTTACTGTGTAAGAGCTCTGTAAGAAATTTTCATAAGCTGAGCCTGACATTTCATTCGAGCTTGAAACTGGAAATCCATTCTCAAATCCCGAGTAGTAAAGATGTTTTATACTGTCGTATACTAGCTGAGTGTAGTGTTCATGTTTAGTACCAGCTAATCTTTTATCAGCCTGTGCAGGAAAAAACGTATCAGAATTATGTATACCTATGTAAGTCTCTACACCTAGTTCATCATGTTGACTACCTGTTACAGTAAAAGTCTTATGAGCGGTGTAAGACGTTAAAAACGAATCTTCTTTGTTTAATTTTTTGTAGGCACTCATTCATTAATAATCAAGTTTGATTCTAATCAGAGCTTCTTTTGTAAAGTCCTTTAACAAGGGTTTAGATAATTTAGCTACTCCTAGTAAATCGTTATTATCGTTATAAAGGCCTACTGATGTTACGTAAGCTTGTGGGTTATTTACCATTGAATTATGTCTTAACTCTCCTGAACCTGTAATATTAGATGGGTTAGATGAATAATTAAATTCACTATTTCTTACCCTAACAAAAACATAGTTTGAAGATATTGTTTCTTCTGAGTTAAGTTTAAAGTCTTGACCTGCTTTTATTGCTTGATGCAGTACTGTATTGTTTGTTCCATTTGCGTCTGAAGATCCTGATAGTATACTTAGGTTTGCTAAGTTAACTTGAAGTGCTTCTACATTAAGAACTAATATACCTACATCTGGTAAGAATTTACCGTATGAAGCGATATAAGCACCTGTAGTGTATCCTGTACCTAAGTCATGAGATACTCCATTCGATCCTGATATAATTTCGTATACTCTTCCGACATCACTATAGGTAACTGTTGAGGTTAATCCGCTATTATCAGTTAAGTGTAAATCAGTAGCGCCATCGTTAAGCTTAAGGTTAAACGTCCCAGGAAGGAGTTTTTCTTTATATCTTGCTCGGTTAATAGAGATAGCGTATATACCCTTTACTCCAACGTTTCCTCCAAACAGTATTTCCTGTTCTTCATCACCTAAAATTAATGACCTAAACTGCCCGAATACTGTTGATGTAGGAGATTTACCTGATACGTTATCGTTATATGGAGATGAACCTAGCCCTGATTGATTTCCATATGCTATTGAGTATTGGATTGCTGCATTAGATAAGTCAGAGCCTGTTTGATATACATTTAAATAGTAGTCACCACTGGTTGACGCTTCTTGTGTCGAAGATGTAAAAAAGGTAGTTAGGTTGTAGGTATCTGTAGACCATACAGTAGAGGATATATTATCCGCACTTACTATTACGTCTTCGTTATCGAATTTTTTAAATGACATATCTTATTAAGTTGTTTTAGTTATTGTTATTGGAATAGTAATTCTAGCTCCACTATCTCTACCAATTAAAGTAACAGTACTTGTTAAGCTTGTAGCACTTGATCCGTATAATGTATTAACTGTTGTCCCTGTAATGTTAATAGAAGTACCAATTACTGTTTTTGATACGTTTGTACCTAAAGTAGTATTAGCATTTAATCTATCTGACTCTGCTGATGTTATTCCGACGCCTGTAAAGTTAGAAAGTAATCTGACGTCTGCTATAGTAGCAGTATATCCGTTTGTTTCAAAAGCTTGAGTAGCTCCTAGATAGTTTAATGTTTGAGGGGTAATAGTTAAGGATGCTCCTTGTTTCAATGTAATAGATGCGTATCCGGCTTCTAGTATCGGTAATTTAGCTGTCCCTCTTGGGAGTGTTGCTAGTTTATACTTCATTACTTGATTCTCATCTGGGAATGCTTCTAGTAGTGGCATATTTTCTATAGCTTCACCAAAAAAAGCTGATCCAGAAGGATGTGCTGTATTATAAAGGGTGTAGTCAACTTCATCATCTGATAATGCAAATTGAGTAATTCTAAAAGAACCATCTCCTCTAGCGAGTAGTTCTCGTCCTTTTTTAGTTAATATCGCGTCGACTGTTACGACTGAGTTGTTTAAGTATCCCATTTTCTAACTTTTATATATATTATAAATATGTTGCTTTTTGATATTCTGATATGTTTTTAAACTGTACAAACAATTCTTATTTCATCTACATACCCTTTATCGTTTGTAGTAACTATAGTTCCTGTTTCTTTTAACCAGACTGTACGCTTACCAATCGGTCTAAGTCTACTACCGTTTAACGTAAAAATTCTGTCTCCTCCTATCCTATTAAACTTAGCTTTTTGGTTAAATGTACTAGCACCTTGGTTATCAAAATTACGTTTTAGTATTAATGTTTGCTCTCTTGTCCCAGTATTGGTATTTCTTCCGGAAATTATATTCAATACCTGTACCATTTCTTCATTTGAGCCGGACTGGATTTGAAGTACATCACCGGGCGTTACTAAGCTACCGAAAATTGGCACAAACCTTACTTGTTGGTCTGTTGTAGAAGCAAGGTAGTCTATAGGGCCTATAATACCTACCATCTGTTTACCTGTCAATGGTTGTGTCCCTGACCCGTTAAATAAAAGGGTTTCTATTTCTCTACTATCTATAGATGCAGAACATATACTATTGTATGTACTTGCGTCTTCTGTGTACGGGTATATAGCTGCTTCGAAAGATACAGCGTTAACAGCTGGGGATATACCACTAAAGTCTGTTTCTGATGTTTTTGTTCCTTCGTATCTTGCGTTTATTAAACCTGTATCTGTATAGTTAGAGTCTTGTACCGGAGCTTTTTGAGCATACGGCACTTGGCTTTCTAGGTTTGTGATGAATAAATTTAAGTATCTATCCAATTCACCAAAGAATGTTCCAATTTCTATTATATGATTTGAATTAGCAAAAGAGGTAAGGTTAGTATATTGCTTTAATCTAAAGTATAAATTATCTCCCTGTGTTTCTGTAAAGGTCTTTTTAAACGGACTTTTTACAGTAGAAGTATCTCCTGTTACGTATGTCTGTGTTAGTATAGTAGCTGTTTGTAGGTCTCCAGAATCAAAAGTATCCACTGTATCCATTTCCATTACTAGGAATGTGTTGAGTATTACGTAGTAAGATTGTGCAATTAATGCTGAAGGAGATACTCGTGCTACAGTGGGAACTGGTAAATCAAATGTATTATCTATATCTGCTAGGGTGAATATTACATTTACATCCTGGTTCAGGCTTATAGACTTTATTGGTGAATATATAGTGTTGATAGGGTTTACAGTAGTTCCTCCAGGTACGGAAGATTCTGCAGTTGCTACCCCTAGGTTTTCATGATAAAGTGTTAGGTTTACTTGCCTGTTACCTGCTATTGCATTATAATTATCCGGGAATATACCGCCAGTTGTTCTATCTACGTCGTATCTTAAGAAGTTTTCTCTTGTATTTTCTGCGTTACTTATTAACGCATTATACTGGTTGTTATTAAAAGGTTCTATTAAGAATGGGTCGACAGCGATTTCTGAATTAAGGGAACTAGTAGTGCTGTTCAGTATAATATCGTTTGTATCTAAGTAAAAGTAACCTGATTTTGGAGTTATAGAATTTACTGTCAATACGCTATTTTCTGCAGAACTTGATATAGGTAGTACTACTTTTTGAACTTCGGTTAATGAAGGAATAATCTTTTTACCGTTTTTATCTGTATCTGATATTACTACTGATCTAATTGTCTGAAAGCCACTGCCAGGATCAGTTTGAACTAAAACTCTAACTTCTCCTTGTGATGGTGGTGTGTTTGAAAATACTCCTTGACTTGGCATAGCTTCTTTTTATATAAATATCAGTTATTGGTAATTTTTAACATTATGAGATAGAATACCATTTGCAATATATGTATGTGCTTTTTCTACTGATATCTCTACTACTGGTCCTATTGCTTCATCTTCGATGTCAATAAGTTTTTTTCCTGATAGTATGTCTCCTGCTATTAGTTTTTTAGCTGCAATAAATGAAGTTTTATTATCTACATATACCCTATGGTTTTCACTACATATTAATTCTGAATCTTCAAATATTAATTTTAATTTATCTGATTCGTTGTGGGTTTGTGCTTTAGTTACAATACAGTGTAATACCTCTAAGGAATGTTCATGTTTTGTTAACACTACATCACCTGTTTTAATATCTTTTGCTTTTAATGTACTACCGTTGGAAATTGAAATATCTGTTTCAGGGTCTACACAGTTGCCAGTACCGGCTTGTGAGAGTGAAGTAAAGTCTACATTTGTACCGTTTACGTAAAGAGTAACCCATCCGCTTCTAGTAGATCCTGAATTGGAAGATGTGCTTATTGAGACAGATTGGTTGCCAGTACCTGAGGATGTATTTAAAGTAATCCAAGAGGAGGATGTTGTTAAGCTCCAGGGTCCAGTTGGACTCATTATACTTATCCAGTGGGTTTGTCCATAAGCTGAGCTCGATATTGTGGATGGAGATAGTGTTCCACCTGCTTGACTGTACGTAAGTGTATCAGATACTGTGCCACCGACGTTACCTGATGAATCTTGTAAAGTAAGTGCTGCAGTAACAGTACCATTGTTTAAGTTATGTTGACTTTCAAACCTATACATATGGTCTGTGGTGTCTCCGTTCCCTACAGCTTGTGTAGATATATCAGGGTATCCTCCACCTGTAGAAGATAGTGTCAGTGTAGCAGTGTAGTTTCCTGAGGGAATTCCTTCTATGTATAATGCAAAAAACCCGTTTGTATTAGAAGTTTGATTAGTTGTACTTGCAAATCCTGTAACGAATCTAACTGAATACCCTGATGGTATTACTGTTGATTTATAAATTGTTCGCCCACTATCTCCTGTGTTTGTTGCAGTTGTTGCTTCACCACTTAGGTTACCAAAAGAATCTGCTAATCTTACGTTTAGTATTATACCTGTTCCTGATGTTGTGTCTGGTAAGCTACTAAGGTCTATATACCCTGTTTTATCGGTTGATGAACCCATAGCTAGGGTACTATTAACTATGTTATTACTGTTCAAGGAAGCTGTTACGTGTGCAGTACTGTATAATTCTGCTCCATATATTTTATACGGAACTACATTTTCATTAACAGAGGTGATTACAGAAGTTCTATAAGCTGCTGTTGGTGGTGATGGTGGTGTTGTATCGTATTGGCTACAGTCTAATATGTCTGTAACTACTCCTGAATTGTTTATTCTAACAGCTTGTGGAGAAGCTTGAGAGAGAGCTCCTGGTTGTGTGCCGAGGTAGTGGTAGTTTGTTCCTCCTACATAGAGATTGTTACCACCACTATCTGTATACACTACGTCGTTTACCTGTGGTAGTGCGCCGGAGCCTTCGTGGTAGAAAGTTATACCGTCACTAGCTAGTAATGAGCAGGCTGTTCCTGGTGTTGTTTGTCCTGTTGGATGTAAAGTAAAGGGAGTGTATACTCCGCTATCAGAAGCTACTTTAGTAATATCGTAATTTAAGATTGGGGCGTTAACTTGTTTAAAGTTATTTAAACTGTTTAACTCTCCGTCTGTTATTTCTAGGTAGCTACCGCTTAGCTCTCCATTTAGTTTAGGGCTTTCGTCATCAATTAGTTTGTAACTATTACCTATCGTTGTATTTACATCTTCCCTGTAAAATGTGGTTTTAATATCACTATGTACTCCTGAATAGGATTTTAAAAAACTATGAAATTCTTCTAGATTTCCTGAGCCTGGTATTAGTCCTACAGATGCCAGTATTAAATCGTTTGCTAGAGGAGTAAATGATGCGGTTGTTGCAGCGTTGTTATCTCTAACTGTCCATGTATTACCTGGTGCGTAGTAGTCAACCGGTATAATATGTGGATGTGCTTTGGTAGCTACACTAAATCCTGAGAGTGATGGGAATCTATTTGTTACAGATTCTGATGTAAACATTAGGTAGAAATCAAAATGTGAACCTCCTACACCTTCGTAAGGTGTTAATACTTCATATGTACTGTCTGGGAATTTATATAATGTTCCGTCAGGGTGATGTAGCTCTGTACCGTTTACTCTTATTTCTCCTGGGTCTGCATTACCGTTTGCAATTCTGTTTAAATCAAATGAGAGGTTACTTACTCCTCCTACACGACCTGGTCTCCATCGTGCTTCTATTTCTTTTTGATGGGATTCAATTGTTACAAATTGAGGTGTATTGTATGCTCCACCGTCAGAGCCTGTTGTAAATGCGGTGTCAATGGTTCCTTCGTGTTCAGGTCTTGTACCTGACATTTCAGGTGTTTTTGTTTTAGACCTACTTAATAAACCTGGTTTGATTATTATACCTGTATCAGCTGTGGTTCTTGCTGGTAGAAAGTCTTTAATCATTTTAAATAGCGTATTGTCGTAAAATTTTAACGCTCTAATAAAATCATTTAATTGATATCTCTCTAGGCCTCCTATTATTGAATTTTCAAACTTAGTTAATCCATCATACGCTAATTGTCCTTCATTTCTTGGATCGCCTAAAAATTCATCTATACTAAAGTTTTCACCAACGTTTACCTTTACATACTCGTCTATTGAGTCGGTTGGCGAAAATCCAACTTCTACTCTGTGTATGTCTTGTGTTAGTGTGTTTTCTTTTTTCTGTATTCCTGTATCACTGCTTAGTAATTTATTAACTGATCCGCTTACTCTATTCTCTGTTCTTATCTTATCTCCAGGATTAGTTGAATGTACATCGTAATTAAAAAATTGACCAGAATCTACATCTGTTCCTCCGTATTGTTTAATTTTCAATGTATCTGCTGGTATACCGAAGCAGTTAATTAGGGCTCTTATTCCTCTATGTGTTCCTTTAGACTTAGTTAAGAATGGTATATTATGGTAAATTCTTTTATATACTTCACCTTCGTATTCTTTTCTAGATATAGGTTGAGCATCAGGTGATAACCCTGGTACTGTTTTAAACTCATTTATAACTTCTAATTGACTTCCACTATCATAGGAGTCGGCAATCAAGTACTTAAATAGATTTTGGGACCCTTCTTCAGAATTGTAGATTTTAACACCTAAACTTCTTATTGCTTCCTTAACTAAGTCTTTTGAGATACCTATATTACCTCTATTATCTGCGTTATATTTATCTGTAATAGCTTTAGTATATATCCATAGGTTATCGAAATGTTGTCCTAACATATGGGTAAAGATTACCCCTGGGTTATTTGCAGAGTCGTCTCCTATATAATCTGGTAATGTGTTAGCTAATACATCGTAGTTCTGAGCGTCAAAATTAGAAGCAGTTATAATCTGATTATTATACCAGTTAGTAGCTTCGCTTGATGTAGAACTAAAGTTAATATGAGGTTTACTAGTTGTTTGTTTTGGCCAACTTGAAGATCCACTATCATAGTATAAATGTCTTTCGTAGTGGTCAAAGTTCTCTACTATACCTTTAATTAGTCTATTATAACGTGTATTACTGCCGGCTATGTTAGTTACATTACTCAAGCCTGTTACTGTATCTAGACTAGTTTGATACGATTCAATTAATTGTAATTTATATTTAAAGTTCTTAACTCTTTCTTCTGCAGAGGAAAAGTGTATAAAGTCTTCATATTTGCTATGTTCAATATTCAAAGATACACTTCTTTCGTTTATTAGCGAATGTAGTTCTCTATTAGAATTAGTATTAGTATAACTGAACAGTTCATCGTAGTTAAAGTATTCTGTTTCTTTAGCGTTCGGTTTATCAACTTTAACACTGAAATTAGCACGTCTTAGTTTAGGTCTTACAGCGATTTCAGGTTCTACCTCAGGCTCTACTTGTACAACTATCGAATCACTTACCTTTTCAACTAATTGAACTATTGATTTTTCTTTATAGTCTTTAGGTAGCGGTTCATAAAGTTTTACTGCTATAGCGAATTTGTCATCAAGTTCGTACAGGTCTATATTTGTTGCTATAAATAAATCATTATCCCCACAATTTACCCAAAACTCTTCGAAGTATTTCTTACTCTTTAAATTACTAACTAAATCTTCTGTGCGGTTAATTAAGTAGTTAGTTTCTACTTTATCGCTGTATAGTAGTAGTTCTCTTCTATCTTGGGATATGTCGTGTATATAGAAGTCTTGTTTTTCTTTGTCGTCGGTATATAAATCATTCAAGAAATGAAATACCATGGCTACATCAGTCTGTACAAAGCCGTATTCTATAGCAACATCTACAGGTTTTAATGTAAGTTGTGATACGTCTGTATCCTCTACTCCAGTGTTATCTACTACTACTTCTGCTGGTAGTTCATAGTCATATACGGATAGTAATTTTGTATTATATACTGAGTAGAAGTGTGTCTCAATAAAGTGGGTATTAAAGTTCCACTTTTTATTTATCTCATAGTTATCTATAAGGTTTAAGTCTGCTTCAGAGTACTTCTCATTTTCAGTTATAGAGCCAAGAGGCCTATCCAGTAATGTGTATGTTACTTTTGCCATATACTACTATTTTAATCTATATCCTACTTCGTCTTCTCTATCAGGATCTTTATATGTTATAACTCTAGCGGTAATCTTACCTCTAAAGAATTTCGTTTTTTCGAAAGCTCCTACAATGCCGGATGCTGTATATCCTGCTTGTTTTAATTCCGATACTATAAAATCTAAAGTCATATCATTTGCTTGATCCCCAGAAGAAGGTATTAAGTATGTACGTTCTTGATTGTTTGTGTAATTAAATCTTCTTTTAGAGTAGTACCCTCTATCACTGGAGTCTGTACCAAATAACCAGTATAGCTTCTTTGTATAGTGTTTAGCGTAATTTCGATAAACTCCTGAGCCTCTATGGAATTGGAAAAGAACATATCGTGATTTTACTATAAATCTATATGCTATTCCGACGCTATCTTTTTTGTTACCAAGAATATTATATATCTCATCTACTTCACCTTGACTAGCTGTTGCGGATTGAGCGGCTGATGCGGCTGCTTCTGCGGCTGCTTTTTCTGCTGCTTCTGCTGCTTTTTCTGCTGCTTCATTAGCCATTGCTGATGCTTGTTCTACTGCTGCATTTGCTATTGAGTTGGATTGCTCTAACATCGAAATAGTAGAGTTTGCTGCTTCTAGTTGACCCCTTAAAAGCGCCATTTGTTCTGCATCTTCAAAATTAATCTCTCCACCGTTAGCTAATTGTGTTTCTAATTCTAATATTCTCCTATTTCCTTCAAGTATCTGTGTCCTTAAAGAAGCTACTTCATCTAATAGTGGCTGTATGCTTTCTAATTGGGCATCAATTCTATATAGTTCAGAGCTTCTTTCAACTAAGTATTGGTGAGATTGTTCCTCTCCTTCGATTGGAATTATCATATACAACTTATCGTACAATCTAAATAACTCTTCAACTGTATCTGGATCTATTAACGGTTCAGGTTCTTTAAAGAATTTAAATTTCCTATCTATTACCTGTTTATAGGATTCTTTCTCAAATACCGTTCTTTTAATATCTACTTTTCTACCCATTTCTTACTACCTTAAATATTTGATTATCGTCAATTACTGTAGTGGTTCCGTCTATTTCTGTTTTTACTAATAGTCTATAGTACCTTTCGGGTTGTAATCCGCTCATATATACATCAAAGTAATTAGAGTTATTGTCTGCGCTTATCTTAGTATATTCTTTGTCATAGTCGAAGACCATTTCTTCTGTGTTTTCGTCTCTTATTCCCCAATAAGAACTTGTAGGAAGAGTATAATTAACTGAATAAGCTGATGATGTTGTGAATGTTCTGGGTGGATTTTGAGGTCTAACATGAAGTCTAAATCTCTGTTTACCTTCATCTGTGTATGTACCTTTATTGTTTTTTAATGAAACTACTACATCAGAGTCTGTAACTTCACTTAAGGTTGAACTATGTGAATAATCTCTCCATTGAATTTCTAAAAAGGGTGGGTATATTGTATTTGTGTCTTCTCCGTAATACTTAATATTGACTGAAGAGGATTGGTTAAATTCAAGACTATCTTCTAATTTAACGAGTAAACCATTATTTGTTAAATGGTTATTCATATAGTAAGCTATAGTTCTTGTTATATCCACTTCTAAGTCATTAGAAGAATTTTTATTGAATGACTGACTTCCCGATAAGGGGATTGAACTCGAACCAGAAGTATAGTACCAGCTCCCTCCTCCAGTAGTTGCATCTGCAAAAGAACTTGTTGTATGTAGTTCCATAACGTCTAAAGTAAAGCCGTTACCTGAGGTTGTTGTAATATTTGCTGGGGTTGTATTCCATGGGTGGTTAGTACCGGATAAACGGTTACCCCAACTACATCCAGAAGTGTTGGCGGGTACATCGCCGTATTTACCTGTACCTTCATCCCAAGGTTCTGCTAGAGGGTGAACATTTACTGTGTACCCTATAGGTAGTGCATTTGCATAGTTTAACTGTAAGTTAAGGTTTGCTCTAAAATTGTACCCGTTAGTATGTCCAATTGGTACTGGCATTTGAATATTAACATCTGTTAATAGTTGTTTGATTTCTTCTGTGTCAAACTGTATCAACGTTCTGTTCGTTTGCCCTGTTAGAGAGGTTGGGTAGCCTCCTACTTCCAGAAGTTCATCACGGCCTGTGTTAGAAAGTGGTTTTTCTGTTGAAATAAAAGCGTCTTTAATTGGAAATATTCTATACTTTGCCATACTATAATGTTGTTATTCTACCTTTAATATCATTATCAGGAAATTTAACTTCAAAAATCATTGGATCTAAAGAAGGGTAAAGTATATTACTTTTAATAGCTCCTTCTATATCATAATCATATTCTGAGTAGTTCCCGCCACTTATACTTTCTATTTTAATATTCTGAACTGTTTGAACACCTTTTACTTTATCTAATAGTGTGTATATATCTGAGATGTTAATTGGTTGGTTAATGCTCCATCTATCAATCGAAAAGTGTGCTTTTAGTGCTGATGTGCATTCTAAAATTACTTCTCTTGAATTACTATCAGGGAGTGCAATTATATCAAACTTAACTCCTATATTTATAGTGAATGCATCTTTGATAGTTAAACCGTCTGTTAGCATCATATAAGGTGATAAGTACTTATCTAGGTTTGTTTTTAATTCTGGTGATGCTTTAATTGTATTCTTATTATTATCATATGCTAAGATATAAAGTGTGACTCCTAAAGGATTATTTAGATCTAATCCAATGTCAGCAGGTCTCAAAGTTTCTTCTTGTGTTACATATGTTTTTGCTATAGAACCTAATGTAGAAGGCATTGTCATAGCTCTAAAAGCGTAATCTTGAGCTGTTACCATTCTACCTTGTTCGTTAAATGCTTTTAAAGCATTCTGTCTTAATTCCTCAGAAGAATCACCATCTTTACCTCCTGTAGCTGCTTTTGGGTTATTAATTGTTAACGTATCAATGTACGTATTATCTTGTGCTGTTTTAGATATAACATCTACTGTTGATAGTGTGTTTGCTTCTACGTTTGATTCTATACCGCCTCCTTTTAGGTAGCGAACGGTTAATGTAGTGTTTGCAGGTGCATTTCCGTATGCTTGAGAGAATAGGAAATTTGAAGGGTCATATGCTTGAAGTGTTTCATTAATTCCTGCTCCTGGTACAGGTGATCCTATATTAGTTGGGTTTGGAAGAAATTGATCGTCTGTTGTAGAAGACATTCCAGCTCCGAATTGAATTAATAGTTGACCTGTTGAATTAAATCTCGTTACAAAGCGGTTAGGTGCTTTTTGAGTGGTAATAAGGTACGGTGTAGTGTTTGAATTCTCTCCTGTATTTATAGTTTCTGTATAAACTGTATCTTGTCCTAAGAAGGGAACTTCTTTCCATACATTATTATTACTATCTACTATATCCAGTATTCCAATTATATTAGAATCATCTACAGTTAAAGTCAAAAACTTAGTTGCGTTACCTATTGTTTCGCTTATAGTTACTATTTCTCCACTAGTTGCTTTTACGTATTTAGTTAATTCAAACTCTGCTGGTAGGTTATTGTTAATAGAGTGTACTAAAATTTCAGTAGGATCATATGAACTAGAAAATGAAAAGTCTACTAACTTATCTATTAAAAACTTCTGTTGACCGTTAGATACTACTGTATTTGGATTTATTGTTATTGCTTGATTAAAATTTGGCTCGTATTCTGAACCTTGAGCAGCGACACGTTGTTTTATCTCTAAATCCACTGTAGAGGCAGAAGTAACACGAGGTCTATATCCCATCATATATGCTAACGAATATAGATTACCTGGATCTTGTGCGTACTGAAGGTATGTTTCTTGTATCTGGCTATCTTGATAGAAGGAAAGTATGTCTCCTACGTATGCTGCCATTTCTATAAACATCATACCAGGTGATGTAGGTGAAAAATCGTTATATGTATCGGGGAAATAGTTTTTAGCTAAATCCACCAATTGTGACTTTAAATTATTAAAGTCTTTATCCGTGTATTTTATGTTAACGTCTTGAGCCATTATTGTTCGAAGTTAATTATTATTTCTTCTTCAACTTGAGTATCTGTTATGCTAAATTTCAAACTGAATAGTATCGTATTATCGTCTATATTACTAGATAGTGTAAGTTCGTTAATGTCTAAATTAGGGAAAAACGATGCTAGTTCGTCTCGAATTATTAATTCCAAACTTGTTAGATTATCTCTATTGATATTAGCAAATATTAAATTCCTTATTCCTGATCCAAATGTGGGGTTAAAGTACCTTTCTCCTTTCCCTGTTAGTATAAAATTAATTAAGTTAGATTTTATTGCATTCTTAGTTTCATACGAAGAGTTAAATACGGCTTTGCCTGAAAGAGGTACAGTTATACCGACTGCTCTTCTTGGTTCTAAGTCTATTGGTTGTATTCGTTTTGCTCCGTATGCCATACTAATCTATACTCTTTTATTTTTATCTATAGCATTAGAAGCTTTTAAAACGTCTCCTGCTTTTTTTACAAAATCTAATTTGTTAATATCTATTCCTGTGTTCATTCCCATTTGATTGGCAACGCTTGATGCCATGTTTGGACCGCCTGATACCATATCAGATGTTCCTGTAAAGACGTTTCTATACTCCTCATTGGTCATATTTTTCTTAGTCATTGAGAGCATTTCATCTAGTGTAGTTTTACCCATCACCGGGTTTGTTTTACTTGGTACTTGCTGTTCTACTTGAATAGGTTTAGCAGGTGCCTGTGTAAATGTTGGTTTACTCGCTATTTTAACTGCCTCGTTCATTACCTCTTGTAACTCTTCCTTGACAGCTGATCTCACTTCTTCGCGAATAATTTTACGTAGTTGATCTAGTTTCATATATATAAATAGTTAGTTTATGGAAGTTGATTGTTAATTCTAAATTTTATTTCATCTACAAGTATTTTCGTAGATGAACTGAATGATGCAGGGCCTCTTAAAACAACAACTCCATTTTCGTTTTCTACCACTGCATATCTTCTTGGTGCAAATCCTGGTGAATTCTTATCAATAAGTATCTTTATAGTATACATATTACCACCGTTGCTATTATCTCCAGGTTTAAAATAGTTAAATGTATTATCGGCTACTTGGTTTGTTAAACCTGCGTTAGACGGTAAGTTATCTAATCCTGCTAAAATTCTATCTTTATCAGCTTGTGGAAGTTTTTCTACACATCCATATAGCTTAATGTCAATAGATTGTAATTTTTGCTTTAAAGGTTCTATTCCACTGAAGCTAATATCTGTTAGATCCTTTATAGCTTGTTGATCTTTATGTAACATATCAACTATCTGACAAGCTATATTTAGTAATTGGGCAAATCTATTCTGTGCACCTACTGAAACTGAAAATATAACACCACCACTAGGTCCTGGAGGTAATCCTATTGTTCCTGGTATGGATATCATTTCTAATATTGTAACAGTTACCTTTCCTGCCTTGATAGGAGGATCTAATATATCAGCAAATTTCTTTATAGGTTCAATTTTCTTTTCTAACCCATTTATAGCATTTAATAAGTTATCTCTAACTTTAAGTATTTTTTCTATTTCTTCTACAGGTGGGCATATGCTTCCTAATAAACGCTGTTGAATCTTAGAAACTTCTTCTAAGACTTTAGCATAAATGGCTGCTTCTAGTTTACCTAGGAACTTAGCTATAAATTCTGAGAGTTTCGATGGAGGTATACTACACGGCATTATTCTACAAAAGTTTTTTTAGATTTTAGTTCTGATCGACCTTTTGGGTTGAGTCTATTTTTTAAGGATTTTATAGTTCCTTTGGCGTTTGCTCCAGCATATATTAGGTTTGGTATAGCATCTTGTTTTACTGTTTTAGCTTTCATCATAGCTTTTGCCATCATTTCAACAACATCTAACACATCTTGAAGGTATCTTTCAACTTGATGACCTAACATGATAGGTTGCTTTGCGTTACCATCTGCTATCCTTGCTCTAGAACCTATGAATATCTTATCTGCATCAATACATAAGAAATCTTTAGCGTCTAGATTTACTGTGTTTGAATTAATACCTACTGATTCTTGACCAGATATTAACACTTCGTTACTTCTAGCATTCAGTACAATCCTATCACTATTCATTAATACTTGAGAGCCTTGGTACTTAGTCGGTAGTTCTGGAGGGGTATCGTATGAGGATCTTTTATTGTTTGCTAGATTTAGAGGTACAGTATGGTTGGAGGTTAAGAAAATAGTAGTAGGATCTTCATTGATGTCTTCTGTAATATGTTGAAATCCATTTGCTGGTTTGGTTTTACCATTGCTGATAACCATAAAGGGTTCGTCTTTATTACTAGAATCTGTTATTGTATTCTCTTCTATACTAGTTCCGGATAACCTTATGGTTTGTCCTAATCTCCCTGACAGTATTGTGTCACCGGGGTATGGCTGTAAAGGTGCTACTTTATCGCTAACATCAAAAGCATCGCCAATATTAACATCTTCTTGTTCTAAGTCTGTAGGATATGCTCCGTGTTGAGGGTGATTCCACAGGTTGTATACTGTTTGGTAGTATCTCCTAGAAGAAGTGCTACCTAACTCTACTGAAGGAGCAGGTCCGTCTTCTATTATTATGATTTCGTTCTTAACCGGTAATGTATTAAATGCAATGTTTAATGGGTATGCTATTCCTGCATAAACTGTTCCTCCTTCGGAAGTAGTGTCTACTGCGTTATCTAAAGCAGAGTATAATACAGCTCCAATAGAATCAGGACCTCCGTATCTATCGTAGTATTTATGATCTGAGGATAGTATTACATCTACTACTCTACCGACATAAATTTTAGATTTAGGGGTACTTTTAACGCCACCAGTTGGAGACTCCGTCCTATAGTTACTATCTTGTAGACTCATTACTCTTGTTCTTCTTCTGCTTTATTAGGTGCTTCTTCTACTTCTTCTTGAATCTCTTCAGTTTCTTCTAAAAGAGATTGTAGAGAGTCAAAATCTAAGAAATCAGGACCATCGCCCTTTGCTTGTGCTGTTTCTATTCTCTGAATGATTGTAGCTAATTTAATTAACGCTTCATCATTTTTAACACCGATCTCCATATACTCCTTAATCATTGGAACTATTAATGTTGCGTCTCCTATGTTTTCTATAAGAGGTTTTAGTTCACCAATGAGAGCTTTTACCTGAGATTTCGTCTCTTTAGAGTTGTCGTAAATTTCACCAAAAAGATCAGAAAGGCTTTTGCCTTTAAATATTTCTTTATCAGTACTCATGTTCTTTTATTATAAATAGATTTAAAGTACCTTTGTCTTTATTAAACCTACTTCATTATATTTTTCATATAATTTATAGAACTCTATCTTTAGTTTATTTACTACTTTTGTTAAGTGCGGTGTTTCGCAGTCTGTCATTTCCCTAATATAGATATATAGAGCTTTCTTTTTAAATATATCTAAGTCTTGTCTCGTTTTAAATATAGTTAAAATCGCATCTGCAATATTCCTTTCACTATCCTTTGTGAATAGGGTATCAAGTTTTTCATACATTTCCTCTACATACATATCCAAGAATGTACCTAATGATATTGCATTTTCATCATCAACCCTATAATCCGTATCGTATCCATCTTCCATTTCGTTGAAAGTACCAATTTTCTTTAGTTTTTTATAGTTTTTATTATTGTAGTTTATTAACCACCTTTTAACTATAGTACCAAAATATGAATACGCTTTTGCACCATTGTTCTTATCAAATTTATCTATCTTCTCTTCTAGTAACATAGAAACAACCTCATGTTTAAGGTCTTCGATTCTATCTACATCAGTGTAGTAAAATTTAAATGTATGAATTATATTCTCCGCTAACTTATAAAAGGGGTAATATATGTTATTAGTAAAGATTCTGTTTCTATACTCTTGATCTGTAGATTCATTGTACTTATTTATAAAGTCTTCTGTCTCTGAAGTGAAGTAATTAGCTTTTGCTTTTTTTCTTGCCATAATTCTGTGGGAGCATATATCGGTTTAGCTCGTCTTGTACCTTTTTCATTTGATTAAAAAAATAACCGACCTCGTCATCCGACTTGAAAACCCCACGTTCGTCAAGAGTGCTTAGGTGCTTTTGTGAATCTCCTATAAGATTCGATACGTTCTGCAAATATTGTGTTTGATCTACAGTAATATCTTCATATTTTTCTACCTTTTTAAGTAGGTTATAGATAATATAAGATAAAATTCCGGAATAAGCAACTAATATCCCAATTATTATGTATAAAGTTGTAGGATGTATGTTCATACTATATGTTTTTTAATAAATTAGTTAATCCAGGTGAAGAATTTACTCTTTTGCCTGTAGTTGATTTAGTTTTCTGTGTTTTAGGTTTAGAGCTTCCTCCATTTCTCTTCCACATATCATACTCAACCTTAGAAGCTAAGAAATCTGCTGTATGTAATACTGAGATAAGAGAGGTTTTTTGTCTAGATGATTCAACATTACTGAAAAAGTACGCTTCATTAGCTTTATCAAACACTCCGTCATGGCATCTTATACCTAAGAACTCCTTTTGGTCTACTTTAATACCGAACTTCTGTAAAATAAATAAAGATCTATCTGGAATTAACATAAATTGTAAGTCTGGATTATAAGTATACATTTCTGAAAGCTTATCTTGTCTCCATTTATCCGTCTGAGGTATATAATTTGGTTGATCTCCATCTCCTATCTTACCTAAATCATGGAAGAGTGCGGCGAATACTAACTGTTCTTCAGTATAATCTAAAGTACCTCCCATTTTCTCATATAATCTAGACTGCTCTACAGCATATTGTACTACTCTATTGACATGATCTACATATCCACCGGCAAAAGCATTATGATACCAAGTTTTTCCACTAGCAGGTGCCATGACATAGGTATCTTCCATATGTTTTAACATCTCTTTACAAGCAATAGCACGTCCACCTAAGTAGGTATCAATGATTTTTAAGTG
>Ga0206682_10001598_pt1 | contig 22030 bp, 22 predicted proteins | sample M240m12015metaG_FD_155444 | JGI IMG/M metagenome (GOLD analysis project Ga0206682, IMG submission 155444) | Ammonia-oxidizing marine archaeal communities from Monterey Bay, California, United States - M2 40m 12015 | ecosystem: Environmental > Aquatic > Marine > Intertidal zone | place: USA...
CCCAAGTCAAACCTAATTCACCTACTGACCACCTGAGATGGGCGGGATTGTATGCGGCAGAGAAAAAGCCAGATGTCATTGTGCATATTGGCGATCATTTTGATATGCCTAGCCTATCATCATGGGATGTTGGGAAGAAGTCGTTTGAAGGCCGTCGATACAAGGATGATATCGAGGCAGGGATACACGCAATGGAAGTATTCTTACAGCCTATACGAGATGAGCAACAACGGCTAAAGGTAAACAAGCATAAACAGTGGCGGCCTCGCATGGTCTACACACTGGGCAACCATGAAAACCGTATTGAACGCGCTATTGAGAGTGATCCAAAACTGGATGGTCTGATAGGGTACAAGGATTTACAGTTGGAGGAGATGGGTTTTGAGGTTTATGACTTCCTTGACGTGGTGATTATAGATCAAATCGCATACGCTCATTACTTTACTTCTGGGATAATGGGTCGGCCTGTATCCAGTGCTAGGAATATGCTCAGTAAAAAGATGATGTCCTGTATTATGGGTCATGTACAAGATAGAGACATTGCCTATGGCAGGAGAGCAGACGGAACAAACATTTTAGGATTGTTCTCAGGGATTTATTATCAACATGATGAGGATTACCTTACCCCACAAACTAATTCGTCATGGCGTGGTATATGGATGCTGAACGAGGTTGCTAATGGTGGGTGCGATGAGTTGCCAGTGTCGATGAACTACCTACGGAACAAATACCAAGGGAAATAAAAAGCCCCCATGATGGAGGCTTGGAAGGGTTATTAAATTTAGATATTACAGTAGTTAAGATTGAATCTGACTTGAACGTGTATGTATTGATCATCGTGATAGGAATAGGCATTCTTCAAACCTTTGGCAATGTCTAGAATGCGCTTAACAAACTCATCATTTATATCGCTGTCATTTGTAAAAGCGAGCCTTGTAAGCTGTTTAAGGTTGTTTTTATGGCCCTCATCGTGGCCCCACAAAGAGCCATCAGAGTAGATTGCAATCTCTGCATCATTCCCAATAGGGTCATCACAACCTAAAACCGCTGGTAAATCTTTTTTCCATTCAGTACTCATTACAACCTCCATTTGGCGATAGATACCTTCTCACCATATTTATTAGTTACTGTTAACCGTTCTGTCTTTATGTCGTGACCGTCTTGTTTCAACTCGCAGATTCTGGCAGGGCATTCTAATATCCCCAACATCTTCCAAGAGTTCAAGCGTGTCAGTGTATACCCACGCTCCAAGTAAGCCAGTATGCGTTCTTTCTGAGTCATTTTAAAACCCTCCAACGTGCATATGGTAGCCCATGACCAACACGGCTACAGTTAAGCCTGCTAGAAACGAGATGCTTATATCCGCTCTGTGCGTCGATCTGACAGCGTTTTCGTGTCTTTTAAGGGCAATATATCTCTCTGCCCTTTCGTTCCTGTTGCGTACCTTTAACGCTTCTATGTTATCTAGTCTCATGCTGTCACCTCATCAAAGTCAGGGTTGCACTCACTGGCAGACGTTAATAGCCAGTCTATACGTTGTTGTGGAACTAAAGTATGCTCGCAACCATCTAACCATCGGTTGATGTGCTTAGACGTTGTAACGCTGTATTTCTGCTCAGTCCTAATTAATGATCCGTCAGTGATCCTAGCGGCTACTGGTGTTTCATAGCTAAAGAATACCTGAGCAAAGCCTAAATCCAACTCTGTTTGGTTACTTCCAATTAATCTTAGTTTCATCTTTGTTACTCCTAGTTGTTTAATTATGTTGTTTGTTACGGAATCTATTCTAATCTTATACATTGACAGATGTCAACAATGTAACGCTCATTTTTATAACGAGTTCTTATAAGGATATGCAATAAACTAACTTTTACTCATATATAAGGGGTAAATAGGGTATAATTGGTTAAATAATGATCAATCTGGTTAAAAAATGATCAATTGAATCAATGGTGTAGGAATAAATAATATAGAGGAATACAGTATATGGCACGTCCCAAGGGAGCATTAGGCAAGAACAAAGCATTTTTACTCAATCGTCTAAAGGATATGTATGGGAAAGACTTCGATCCCATAATGAAGGCGGCAGAACAGGCTCATACCCTCGACCAGTTGGCGCAGGAAGATCCTACTGTGGCCAATCAACGTGACTCTATAGCTTCATGGCTCAAGATAGCGGAGTACGTAGCACCCAAGCTAAAGGCAATAGAACACAGCACTGGAGATACAGGGATTACGGTGGCAATTCAGCGCAAGAATTACTCAGGAGAGTCCACGGAGTAGCACCCCCCCCCTCCGAAGGCGCGCGTGATATGTATATATATGTCCCTCCCAAAAAAAAATTATGACAATACATAAGATCAGACCTGACGTAGAAGACCTCCTAGAAGCTCATATAAAGCGTTCTAAGGACTTTATTTTCATTTCTATAGGTGACCTAGGGGTTGAGGTAGGAAGTACGCTTACAAGTGACTCTGAGGTGTTTTATCTTGAGTTAGCAAAAACACTTGTAATGAAAGATTGGTTAAGGGATGATAGTTAAATGATAAGTCTTAATACGGATGAACCTGTGAGTGATGCTGATTACGAATTAATTGAAGCTTTTTGTACGGCTTTAATTGATAAAGACTTATACGCGATGAAAGAAGTTCTGTATGTGTTAGATGAAAAGATGTTTAGTGAGTGTATTTGTTTAGAAGAAACGTGTATATGCGGTAGGTGGTAATTATGGCGAAGAAAGGCCCAAACTTAGTTCATAAGTTAGACAAAGAAACAAGAGATAGACACTTTCCTGAATACAATGGTGGTAAGGGTAGTCATGCTCGTAAGTCTACAGCGAGTAGTCGAGAAGTATTTAAATCTAATTACGATAAGATAGATTGGTCTAAATAACAACGAGCTTAATTACGAGGTTGTAATGAGAATTGAATACAACTTGATGCCACAAGGCCAAGTCCTGCAAGATTTCAATGATTGCCGCGCAAGAAACTCCTTTATCATGGGGCCGTTAGGTTCTGGTAAGACCGTCCAGTGTATTCTTAAACTGTTTGACCTCATGTGTGAACAAGAGCCTGTTAAAGATAAGAAACATAAGAACTATGGTGTACGCTTATCTAGGGTTATTGCCGCACGTAATACCTATTCTGAGCTGTTCTCTACTACGATTAAAGACTGGCTAGAGATACATGGGGAGTTAGGTGACTTCAAACAAGGTAACAAAGAACCTCCTACACACTTCATACGATTTAAGCTAGAAGATGGTACGTCTGTCCATTGTGATGTTGTCTTTATTGCGTTCGACCGTCCTGAACACGTTAAGAAAGCTAGGGGTATACAGACTACATGGGTGTGGTTAAACGAGACTAAGGAACACGCTAAGGCTGTTTTAGATATGTTAGACCTAAGACATGGTAGATATCCCTCTAACAAGGAAGGTGCGCGTCCTACACATCATGGAATCATAGGAGATAGTAACGCTCCTGATGAAGACCATTGGTATTTTAAACTAGCAGAGATAGAAAGACCTGATGACTGGGCATTCTACAGACAACAGGGAGGGGTATTGAAGGATGGTGAAAGCTGGATTATTAATAAAAACGCTGAGAACCTTACTAACCTTCCTGATGGCTATTATAAAAGAGGACTTCAAGGGAAGACGGATGATTGGATCAAGGTCAATCTAGCGAATGAATACGGCTTTGTATCTAACGGTAAACCTGTACATCCTATGTATACTGATTCAGTCCACTGTCAACACATGGAATTTGAGCCTACTAAAGACCAGCCTATTATTCTTGGTTTTGATTTTGGTCGTACTCCAGCGTGTGCTTTTATCCAAAGAACCTCTGTAGGCCGTTGGGTCTGCTTTGATGAAGTCGTATTAACTGACTCTGGCGCTGTTGACTTTGCCCCTAGTCTTAAAAGATATATCGAAGAAGTCTATCCTGATCACACGTTTAAAGGATGGGGTGATCCCTCTGGTAACAATAAGAACCAGTCTAACTCTGAAACACCTTTCCAGATTATGAGAGCCGCAGGCATACCCTGTCAACCTACTGCGTCTAATGATCCTATGAAGCGTAGAGCCGCCTTAGAAGTCCCTATGAAAGAGATGTGCATGGATGGCAAGCCTAGATTTATTGTACTACCTAAAGCATCTATGATCCGTAAAGGTCTACAAGGTGGTTTCTGCTACCGTAGAGTACAGACTACAGGGGAAAGATACACTGATGAGCCTGATAAAAACGAATATTCTCACCCTGTTGAGGCTTTGGAGTACGCATTACAAGGTGAAGGCGAGGGTCGTGCCGCACTACGACGCACAAACACTTTTTCAAAAGCTGTTACAGCAAAAGTAAATTTTAATGTCTTCTAAAGTTTATATCGTTTTTGAGGATGATTGTGTTAATTGGTGGTCAAAATTCTTAAAAAAAGGCATTCGACACTGCTTTTTGATCAAACCTGTACCAAATTCTTACATTATTTACGGAAAATCAGCCAAAAGTTTCGATTTATTTACTGTTTCCGACCAAAAGAGTATAATCGAAGGTAACTATATAATGGAAAGTTACGTACCGAAAGAATGTAAAAGATCGTTATTTATGTTGAATACTTGTGTCGGGCATACTAAACAGATATTAGGTATCAACAATCCTTTCATTCTAACCCCTTATCAACTGCTAAAACATCTGAGGAAACAATAATGGGATTTATGAAAAGACCTAAAGCGCCAGAACCTACTGCACAAGAACTTGCTGTAGTAGAAAGGCAAAGCAGACAACTTGATGAAGAAATGGAAGAGTCTGAAAAAAGACTCAAGGCTTTGGCTCGTGGAAAGCTAGGGTCTAAGTCTTTGTTAGCTAAAAGCGCGTCAAACAGTACCTCTGGCACAAAAGGAGCAAAAGGAGCAGGAGGAATGCGAGCAGGAACAGGTTATACCAGCGGCCTTACTGGTGGAATATTTAGACAAGATGGTGCTCGCCCTCAAATTTCAAGGAAATAAAACATGAAACTTCCAAAAGAATTAGGTTCTTTGCAGGATTTAAAGGCAAGAGAGTTGCAAGCATTTAGTCGTGCGGCTTATTGGAATGACCAGCTAGATGACGCTTATGAATACTTTTTGCCTAACAGAAATTTATTTGAAGATAGTCTTGCTGGCCAAAAGAAAATGGACAAGATTTTTGATTCAACTGCTTTAGAAGCTATTCAACAGGGAGCAAGTAAATTACAAGAAAACATTGCGCCTATTTGGTCAAGGTGGGCAACTTTAGAGCCTTCTAACCAAGTTAAATTACTTTTAAGTAATGGTGAATATGACGTTTCAGAAAAAGATATAAGAGAAAATTTAGAAGAGCAATCTGAAATTATTTTTGATTACATTAATCGATCTAACTTTGCTACTCAGTTTTATGAACACGCTCTTGATCTTCTTATAGGTACAGGTACTTTAAGAATAGATGAAGACCCTGATAACAGTATGCCTATTATTTTTACGGCTATTCCGCAGAAAGGAATTGCTTTTGAAGAAGGGCCGTATGGCAATGTAGAAACTCACTGGCGTAGATTTAAAGTTAAAGTTCGAGACCTTTCTAGAAAGTGGAAAGGTTTTAAGCCGTCAACAGAAATTGCTGAAAAAATTAAAAATAATCCTGAGTCTGAAGTAGATGTTAGTGAAGGTGTTATTTACCTTCCTAAAGCTAAAAAATATTACGGTTGCTTATGGATTGGGAAAGAAGATAATTTAAGCTGGATGGAAGATTTCGGAAAATCAAGCCCTTGGGTAACTGGTCGTTACTCTAAAGTATCTGGCGAAATACGAGGTCGTGGCCCTGCATTGCAGGCGCTTCCAGATGTTAAATCTTTAAATAAAGCTAAAGAGTTTGTTTTACAAAAAGCGGCTATTGATTTAGCTGGTATGTATACAGCTACAGATGATGGTGTTACCAATCCATACAATATTAGCATAAGCCCAGGAGTTGTTATTCCAGTTGGTTCTAATAACTCGTCTAATCCATCTATACGAAGGTTAGATACTGGTGCAAACTTACAATTAGCGCAATTTGCTATTAATGATCTTCAGATGTCTATTAAAAAATCTTTGTTTAACGATTTAAGAGATCCTACTGGCGCTGTTAGGTCTGCAACAGAAGTAGCTATTGAGTCTAGGGAGTTAGCTAAAAGAATTGGCTCTGCATTTGGACGTTTACAGACAGAAGTATTAATTCCTATTATTAAACGCGTGGCTTCTATATTGACTCGAAGAGGTTTATTACAGCCTTTACAGCTAGAGGGTCAAGACATTGAAATTAAATTTACTTCACCATTAGCGCGCGCACAAGATAGCGAAGATGTTTTAAATGTACAACAAGCTGTGCAATTTGTATTACAAAATGCTGGCCCAGATCAAGCTAAAATTGGATTTAAGTTAGAAGACTTTGGAACTTGGGTAGCAGAAAAAACTGGAATGCCTGCGGAATTAGTAAGAAGTCCTACTGAAAAACAACAAATAATACAAGCTGGAGCGCAAGCGGCACAAGCTAACATAAATACTGGTGAACCGCCAATGCAAGGACAAACTCAGGTATGACTTGGGAAAATATTGATCAACTTTCTGATTCAAAAACGGCTAAAAAACAAGCTGAATTACGAAAAAGAAATGCTAATGATTTGGCTAAAGCATATCACAGGGTCTTTACAACTGACGATGGAGCGCGTATCTTAACAGATCTGACCAAAAGGTTTGTTTATGATAATGATACTTCTTTTGGCTCAGAAAATATTAATTACGAATCTGCTTATCATAACGGTGAAGCTGGAGTAGTTAAGTTTTTAATTAACCAAATGAGACAAGCTGAAATTAAATAAGGATTACATTATGTCAGAAGAACAAGCCGCTGAACAAAGCGATACCTTGTTAGATAGTTCCGAGCCTACTCTTGCAGAAGGTGAATATTATTTAACTGACGGTATTAAAGGAACTGGTGAAGTACCTGAATGGCTAGACACAAAGTATAAATCTGTAGCAGATCAGGCTAAAGGTTATTCTGAGCTGTCTAAGAAGTTTGGAGGATTCAAGGGTTCGCCTAAAGATGGTTACACACCCCCAGAAGGAATTGAGAGTGATGATGCTTTGTATCAAGAGTTAGAGGCATTTGCTACTAAGACTAATATGAGTGCTGATGCATTTGGAGAAGCATGGGAATTGTTATCTGCTCAAGACTATGCCGCACAAGCTGTAGATCAAGAAGAAGAGTTGTTTAAGCTAGGCGATAACGCTCAGGAAAGAATTAAGACTGTAGAAGGGTTTATGAAAAACAACCTCGATGCAGATACTTACGAACAAGCCAGAGGTCTAGTGACTACCGCTGATACCATTGCATTGGTAGAAATGTTAGTACAAGCAACTGCTCCTGCTAAACTTCCGATGGAGGGAGGGCATAATCCAGAAGGTCTGTCTTGGGAAGCTATTGAAACAGAAATGTTTAAGAAAGATGAGCAAGGAAACCTTCTCAGAAGTACCAATATCGACCATGAGCGCAAGATTCAAAAAATGATGCAAGCGTGGGGCGGTTCTCAATAATTGATTAATACAGGGTAAAAGGTGTATAATCAAGACACTGGATACCCTTCTCTAAAAGGCCCAGTAAATTTAGGTTGAATGCTGACCATTTTTACTGGGTACTCAGCAAAAAACCTTGAAAACTTTTTTATTACTCTTTTTCGAGGAAACTATTATGAGTGCTAATCTATCATCCGTAGCGTCGATTGAATTTGACAGTATGGTCAAACACGCCTACGCACAAAAAGGGCTATTAAAGCCTGCTGTAACAATCCGTAACAATGTAGTTGGTGACACCTACAAATTCCGTAACATGGGTAAAGGACTTGCTAACCAAAAAGCAACTTCTGCTGATGTCGTTCCTATGGGCGTAACTTATGCTTTTGCAGTAGCAACTCTTGCTAACTGGAATGCTCCAGAGTACACAGACATCTTTGACCAAGCTGAAGTAAACTTTGATGAAAAACAAGAGTTAGCAGACACTATTGCTGGCGCTTTGGGTCGTCGTAGTGATCAGTTAGTAATTGATGCAATGGATGCAATTACTCCTGCTTCTACTGTTGCCGCTGGCACTACTGGTCTTACTATGGCTAAAGTAATTGATGCTCAAGTAGCGTTGCGTGGTCAGGCTGTTCCTAACTCTAACTTGTTTGCCGCAATTAATAGTGCAGGACTTGGCGGTCTTTTAAAGGATGAGAAATCTACTTCTGCTGATTATCAAACTGTTAAGGCACTTGTTAGCGGTGACGTAAACAGCCTAGCTGGATTCCAGTTTATCATTCTTGATGATCGCGCTGAAGGTGGATTGACTGTTGCAAGTAACGTTGTTGATTCATACTTCTTTAGCCGTGACGCTGTTGGACTTGCTATTGGTATTGACATGAAGACCTCTGTGGATTGGGTTGCACAGAAAACTTCTTGGCTTTGTAATGGTATGCTCAAGGCTGGTGCTGTTGCGCGCGATGTAGACGGTATCTGTAAAGTTCAATACAAAGATAACGTATAAGTTATTATTGCGTAACTTAATTAGGGGGGTTCGCCCCCCTTTTTTACATAAAGGTTTATTATGGCAAGTAAAATCCAACTTATATCTAATGCGTTAATTTTAATTGGTGATTTGCCTATTACGTCTTTAGTCGGCAATACGCGCGCACAAACTGTTGCTAACAACCTGTATGACAATATTGTTCACAATGAACTTACAAAATACCGTTGGGGATTTGCAAGAAAAAAAGCACAGTTATCTAAAATTAATGAAACTCCAGTAGGCATTGAATACAGCACTATGTATCAATTACCTTCTGATTTGTTAGTATTTATTAAAATTAATCCTAGCATTAATTATCAAATTCTTGGTGATCGAGTATATTGTAATACTGAATCTAATTTATATTGCGATTACATTTACACTGTATCTGAATCTGTTTGGCCTGCATATTTTTCAAAAATGGTAGAGTACGCTTTAGCAAAAGATTTTGCTATGTCTATTAGAGACAGTGCATCTACTAAACAATTAATGAATGAAGAATATATTAATGCATCAAACATGGCTAGATATACAGACTCTCAACAACACCCAATAACTCCTCTTGCAAGCAGGCCTTTTGTTGACGTGAGGTTTTAATGGCTAAAAGTTATTTTTCTCAAAATAGTTTTGTTAGTGGGGAGCTGTCTCCTTTACTTAAAGGGCGCATTGATCTTGATCAATACTATCAGGGAATGCAAACTGCTGAAAACGTCCTTATTGTCCCACAAGGAGGGTTAAAGCGTAGAGCAGGAACACAACACGTAGATACCGCAGAAAACATTTTAGCTCCTTTTATTTTTAGTGGATTAGGGCAATTATTTACTTTTACTGTTACTACTGGCCTGCCTATTGTTGGCAAAACATATACAAATAATTCTTCTACTTTTACCATTCTTTCTTTCACTGGGTCAAGTCTTCCATATACTGTCTACGCAGAAAGGACAGTTGGAACTAATGATCCTAATGCTAGTGGAACTCTTGTTAAAACAGTTAGTACACCTAACCTCATATATTCTGCATTTACAACATTTACTTCAAGTATGCCAGAAGGCGGTACTGTCGCTAATATTAATGACTTTGATCGCTCAACCGTAGGACTAACAACAACTAATATCGGTGTATTAGGTACAGGCGCTAATCCTGATTATGTTGTAGCTTTATACAATGTTCTCGGAACAACTGATAGAGGTCGGTTCATAGATGTAAAAGACATCAAACTAAGCGGCACTGGCTCTGGTGAATTTAAAGTACAGATATCTGGTGACGGTGTTTCTTGGACAACTAAAGAAACTCTTACTGTTACAGAAGTAGAGCAATCCTATCGTATTCGTCTGTCTGATACGTTTGTTGGGCAATATTATAGAATAGTAAGAACTGGTGATACAGGAAACTTAGGAACTTTAAAAATACAGCTTAGTGAGTTTAATGTTTTATACTTAACAGATGAGGCTTCTAATGTTAAGACATTTGACTTTAGCATTGAAACAAACAGGCATTACTTATGTGTTGTTACTGGAGGCGCTGATACGTCACCTTCTTTTGGTAATATGTCTATCTATAGAGTAACAGATCAAACGTCTAATTTTACGCCTGTAGCTTATTTGCCGTTACCTTTTAAGTCTACTGAAGTTGCAAATGTACGTGATGTGCAAACAGAAAACGTCATGTTAATGTTCCATGAGGATCATCATCCTATAAGAATAATAAACACAAGTACATCTACTTTTACTATTGACGACATCCCTTTTCTTAATGTACCTCAGTACGATTATGATGATGCGTCTAGCCCTACGCCTACAAGTTATGTAACAACGATGACATTAGGTCATTTTGAAACAGGCGATAGATTTCAGATAGATGTTGAAGGCGTGTTAAGTAAAAACATTACTTTTGCTGGAGATGCTAACGCTAATGAACAATCATCTTCTGCATTTAACATAGAGAAAAATTTACAAGAAATGCCTGTTTTTGGTGATACAGGTGTGTCTGTAAGCAGAACAGGAACAGCCACATACACTATTACTATTTCTGGTGAGTCTACAAAAGAATTTGAATTGTTTTCTGGCTTTGCAACTTCAGACAGCGGTGGTACTGCTAACGAAATATCTTTTGCTTTAGTTACGCAAGGCTCCCCTAGAAAAGAAGACGTATGGTCTGCAACTAGAGGATACCCTAAGACAGCCGCATTTTATGCAGGAAGGTTATGGTTAGGCGGTACAAAGTCTAAACCGCAGAGTTTGTTTGCATCTAGGTCTGGCTCATTCTTTGATTTTTACACAGAAGAAGGTGATGATGACGAGGGTATCTTTACAACTATATCCTCAAGACAGCTAACAGAGATTATCGACATTAACCCTGATCGTGGCCTACAGGTGTTTACAGCAGGCGCAGAGTTTATTGTTAAGGGTAATACTCCGTCTGACATTACTATTGAAGCGCAAACACAGCATGGAGCGTCTTTCTTAGAGGTTAAATCAGTAGATGGTGCAACACTCTTTGTAGATCAAAACGGCAGAACATTACGATCTTATTTATATAACTACAATGAAGATGCTTATAATAGTACAGATATATCTGTTTTGTCCTCACAGCTTATTGATAATCCAGTAGATTTAGGCGCTTTAACTGGGTCGTTGTCTGAAGATGCTAACTGGGTATTTATTGTAAACCAAGATGGTACTTCTAGTATTTTAAATACGCTTAGATCACAAGATATTAATGGCTTTACTAAGTGGATTAATGGAAATACTAACACTGTATACCCTCTTAAAACTGTATCGGTATCTGTGGTTAACAACGATTTATTCTTAGTAAATAAGAGAACTACTGACACTACTACTACATACACAGTAGAAAAGTGGGATTTTGATTACTTAATGGATTCATCTGTTAGACTTGAAACTAGCTTGAGTATAGTAGGAAATAACTTATATTTAGCATCAAACCATTTAGATGGAGAGACAGTTAGTGTTGTGGCAAGAGGAACGCTATTAGATAACCGTGTAGTACAAACTGGATACATTATTTTAACTAATGCGGAAAAATCATTTATTCTTGAGCAAGATCCTTCGGGCGGTGTTATTGATGTAGAGGTAGGATACAACTTTACACTTAAGGTTGTAGCAATGCCTTTAAATACTAGAGCGCCTAATGGATCACAAACTGTATTAGAGCAAAAGCGCATAGACCGAATGAATTTACGTGTTTACAATAGTGCTGGTGTTTATATAGATGGAAATTTAGTTGCCGTTAGAACATTTGGAGATGCTGGCAATAGTCCTTTAAACTCATCTCTTATACCTTCTACAGGTATTATAGAAGATAACCACGGTGGTAACGGATGGGATAGGGAAGTTGCTCCTGTAATTACAGTGCCAGACCCAACGCCATTTCATTTGCAAGCCATTGGATATGAGATTAGTTCGTGAATCAAATAACAACGCAAGATGATATTGTAAAGTTACAATCATTAATGTTAAAAGGTGATACTGTAGAGTTAGAAACCAAGCATCATTTTAGTGATGGCTTATATGCAAGAGAGTTGTTTATTCCTGCTGGCGTATGTTTAGTAGGGGCGTTACACAAGACGACTCACTTGTACATGGTAGTAAAGGGTAGATGTAAGGTGTCTAGCCAATTTGGCAACTTGGATATAGAGGCTCCGTTTATGGGAGAGACTATTCCGCAAACTAAGCGTGTTATATACGCTGAAACAGACTGTGTATGGATTACATATCATCCTACACACTTAACTGATATAGACGAGATAGAAGCGGCTTTGTTAGAGCCAGAGGATATTTAGATGAGTTTTGCAATAGTGGCTAGTTTAATCGCGGTAGGCACAACAGTAAGTGCTTATGGTCAAGTACAAGCTGGTAAAGCGGCAGAAGAACAAGCGATAGAGCAAGCTAGGCAAGAAAAGATTGCGGCTGAAGGTCGTGAATTACAAAGACGACAAGAATTGAACAAAGCCCTTGCATCTAATGTTGTAGGAATGTCTACTTCTGGTATGGCAGGCGAAGGAACCCCTGCTAGTATTGCTTTAGAAAGTGCTAAACAAGTAGGGGCAAGCGAAGGAATGATAGGGCTGTCTGAAAAATTAAGACGCAGACAAATAAGAATGCAAGGAAAAATGGCTAAAGGAACTGCTTACACTCAAGCTACATCTACTTTGCTTAAAGGTGCGGCTGATGCTTATGGTGGATTTCAAACCTATCAGGCAAACAAGGAAACATAATGGCTAAACGACCTAGACAACAACGTATTCTATCTTACGGAGAGTTTCGCCCTACTGGTGTAGATGACTCTATATCTAGGCGTATGCAGGCTCTAGCAGGCTTAGGAGAAACTGTAGCAGGCGTTGCTGAACAGTTTGGAAGGGCTAAGGCAGAACGTGAGGCTCCTGAGCAAGCACAGCAAGCTGTAGAAGAAGCTGTTACTGTTGATCCAGAGACAGGTAAAAAAGTTTTTGGGGAGGTTCCTACTCGTAGAGGGTGGGGGTCTGAGGTGTTTAACCGTACTGCGGTCAATGCTTATCTGTCAGAAGTAAGTATGGATGCAGATGCAAAGTTTATAGAGTTACAAGAAACCTTTAAGGACGATCCAGCAGGATTTGCTTCTAGTGCTGAAGCATACCGTGACGCGACTATTAAAGGGTTGCCTGCTGATGCTCAGATTAAAGCTAATGAAGTATTAACAAATCGTATATCTGCTACTGAACAAAAAATAAACACAGAGTTTTTACGAGAAGCTAATAATAAAAACATTAATACATTAAATAATTCCATTGATGTTGGCTTAATAAACATTGCTAACTTGGCTAGAGAAGGTGATTTAGAGTTAGCTAATTCTGAAGCAGAAATGCTACAACTTACTATGGATGCACTGGCTGAAGCTAGTCCGAGGTATGCAAGCATTGTAAGCGAACAAAAAAGAAAACTAAAAAATAAAATTTATGAGCAAACTGAATTATCTAAAATAGATGCAATTAGTGAAGAGCAGGGCATTCCTGCCGCTATGTCTGCATTAGATGATTTTCTTAAAAAGCCTATTCCGCAAGGGTATTCGCAAGAGGAATTGCGCGCATTTGAAATAAGCACACAACAAGATTTAAATAGACAAAACTCTCGATTGCAAGCAACTAAAACAGTGGCAACAAAAGAAGCTACTGCAAAAGTACAAGATTATATAACTGCTAGAACTTTAGGCCAGCCTATTGAAGAGCAAGAAAGAGCAAGTGTATATGAAATTGCTAAAGGGACTCCGCTAGAAGAAAAGTTATTTTTAGCTGATGAAATAGGAATCTTTGCTACTGCCTCAGTGCAGGCTAGAAATGAAATGCTTGATGCCGCTAGGACAGGCGGTTTAGATCGTGCTGATGCTTACAGGGCTATGTTAGTAGCTAATGAAGATATCAACAGGCAAGCTAGAGAAGACGGAATAAGTATGTTTGTTGCACAAGGATTAGGTGAGCCAATAACATTTGATCCCTTAGCAGAAGATTTTGATAGTCCTGAAAATCAACAAGCATTTGCTCAAAGACAAGAACAGGCTAAATTAGCCTCTGAGCATTATGGAGTTTCAGTGTCTCCACTTACTGATAATGAAGCTAGTGCGTTAAGTAACACTATTACGCAAATGACTCCTGCTGAAAAAGTAGAATTAGTTAATGTATTTGGCAGTAACTCAGCTTTATGGGGTCAAATTGCACCTAAACAACAGGGTGTATTTGCACAGGCCGCGGCAAGTGGTAATAGAGTTGTTCAAGAGACTATATTTAAAGGACAAGATTTACTAGCTAACAAATTAGTGGCTACGTTAAAATCAAATGATGGGTATATGTCAGACTTTAATGATATTGTTGGTACTGTTTATGGCCCGAATGATAAGCGAGATACCCTTGATGCGGCTCTTAACTACTACTACGGCTCTTTAGACGTTGGAGAAGACCAATATAACCCCTCTAAGTTTAAAGCGGCTGTACAGGCTGTTACAGGCGGTGTAGAAAAGATACGAGGATATCAGACACAATTACCAAGAGGTATTCCTGATTACGATCTTGATACTTATTTTGATTCTCTTGGCTTTCCTGATGGTCAAATTAAAGCTATTGCAGGCCAAGGTAATTACCACGTTTATGATAATAGTGGGATTCCTATTTATGGGGAAGACGGTGCGCCAATAATATTTAATGTTACTCAAGAAAAAATTGATGACATGAAAAGCACTAAAGAAGGCGGCTCTTTTGTAGAGGCTAGACGTAAAAAGTTTTTAACTCCAGTATTAACTAGAGACTTATAATGCCTATTCTTTCTAATCAAGATCAACGCGATTATTATCAGAACTTGCTCGGCCCACAAGAGGTTCGTGAAGACCCTACTTTTTTTGAGACTATGAGTTCAGCGTTTGGTTTTGTCATAGACGAAGAGTTATCTGTTTCTAGTTTGTTAAATCGTCAGGGATATGACGACAGAAATGAACAAATATTTAAAATGTCTAGCGAAGGGTTTGATTTAAAGCCTTATACGGACATTACTGGTGAGATTGATTACGATAGAATATCTGAAGACACAGGCTTAATAAGAACTAATCGTGAATTATACGACGAGCGCACAAAAATACTACGCAAGCGCAGAGAAGAAAACCAAGATGTTATAGAGCGTGGCAATGGATTTTCACAGTTTTTAGGAAGCATGGGTGGTTATATGCTTGATCCTATTAACGTAGCTACTATGGCTATAGGTGTAGGTACTGTTTACAAAGGGATGAGTACATTAAGCCAAGCATTAATGACAGGCAGGAACACAGCCGCTATTGCCTTAGCCTCTGAGTCTGCTATTCAACCACTGGTATACAAGCACAAGCACGACATCAATTCACCATACGAGTTTAACGATGCTCTTATGGCTATTGGCACTACAGCAATAGGTGCAGGGCTTCTTGGTGGGGCAATGGGTGGGATTTCTGGATACTTTAGAAACCTTTCTAAGAATGCGTCAGAGTTTGTTGGGCCTCCTAAGCCGACTGATAAAATTGATGCTGAGGTTAGGTTAACTCCAGAGCAAGAATCAATAAACATTTTAGACAGGATGGGTACACAACTAGCTGAACAAAAATCGGCTTTACCTCCTAGAATAGAAGATAAGATTCTACAAGAATACGATAATTTCCAAGCAGGGCAATATTCAAAGTTAGAAGATGCTAGGGATGCAAATATTCTTACTCTTGAAAAAGATATTGTTAAAATAGAAAAAGAAAATATTACGTTAGCTAGATGGATTGCTAAAGAAGGCGGTTTGAACAAGGAAAGATGGGCGCGTGAAGGAATCGACGTTGCAGATATGAAAGCAATGAGGGGAGGACAAAAGCCTGTCTTCCGCGTGAAGGGTGGTTACGACCCTGATATGTTAGCTGAACGACTGCGCGAGTCTGGTGCTACAGAAATGCAAATGAATGATGCTATCGATTTAGTTGAAGATATGGTTAGAAACCCTAAAATGTTTCGTGACCCTACTGTGCAAAATCAAATTGATGAAATAGAACAAAATATAAACGCCTTGCGTGACGACAACACTGTATTAGAAGAATACTATGGGCAAGTAATTAGAAGTAATGTCGAAAAAGACATGGAGTTATTATCCCAAAATAAATCATTTGAAAACGCCATGAATAAGCCAACAATAGCGTATGATGATTATGTTGTTAGTCAGTTGCCTCCTGCTCCAAAAGCAACTAAAACAGGACTACAAAGAGAGCAGTTAGACTCTGAAGGATTGGCGTCTAATTATGATAGAGATATTGCAAACTTTGAAGCGCAAGAAGTTAGGCGTGTTGTAGTAGATGGCAAATTAGTGGACGCTGATGAATATATGAAATCATTAGATGATCAGATAGAAGGAATTGAATCAGTGAGGGTATGTGCGCTTGGCTAAATCACCTAAACAATTAGATCCACTTCACGGTAAATATAGCAAATGTATTGATGTTGCTGTGCAAGGTGGAAAAATATCTAAATCAATGGGCCAAGAGATTTTAAAAGCTGATAGCCCAGAAGATGCCATATCTAATTTAGTTAAGAATATATCGCGTGAAAAGCGAGAAAAAGCTATTCAGTCTATCCGCATTGCAGAAGACTTTGACCTTATTAAAAACCATCCGTCAGGTAATCCAATGACAGGATTGATGTCCTTGATGGTAAAAGACATTACAGGTAAAGCCAGTTATCTTAACGTAGATATGTTGGGCAAGTCTTACACTAAAAAGTATATGGCTAAGTGGGCTGATTCTTTGTCTATGTTTAGAACAAGAATGTTTGGGCTGTCGCAAGACGAAGAAAGTATACATAAGTTTATTGGCAGTGTTTATGGCAAAAATACTGGTGACGCAAACATAGATAAAGCGGCAAAAGATTGGCTTGAGATTGTTGATGATGCGAGAAATGATTTTAATGGCATGGGTGGTAGCATCTCTAAGAATGAAAAATTCTTGTTGCCTCAAGCGCACGATATGAGAACTGTGCGTAATGCAGGGTTTACAGAGTGGCGAGCATTTATTATAAACAAGTTAGACCGAAGCCAAATGTTAGATGATAAAGGACGAGTATTGTCTGATAACAATTTTGAAGATGCTCTTAAATATGTATATGAAACCATATCAACAGGCGGATTAAACAAAGCTAAAGACTTTACTATTCGTAACTTAGGCACAAAGTTATCACGCAAAGGCTCTGAAAAAAGGTTTTTGTTTTTTAAAGATGCAGAATCATGGATTGACTACCAAAACACGTTTGGCAAAGGCGACATTCTTACTACGCTAACAGACCATCTTCAGGTTATGGGTAATGATACGGCTCTAATGCGCGTATTTGGCACTAACCCAAAACAAACATTTGAAATCTTAAAAACAGAAGCAGAAAAACTAGAGATTGCAAAAGGAAAAGTAGTTAAAGATCGAACTAAGTCTATGTTGAATGCTGTCTATAAAACAATTAGCGGTGATATCAATAACGGTGAATTAGTTACTTTGGCTGATGGTATGCAGTTTATAAGAAACATACAAGTAGCATCTAAACTGGGTGGAGCAACACTATCCTCTGTGACTGATTTAGCAACTACTACATTAACTGCTAACTATAATAAAATTCCTGTTGCAAAAGTGTTTGCTAGGCAAATGAAATTAATAAATCCTGCTAATGAACAAGATAGGATTTTTGCGGCTAGAATGGGATTAATATTTGATGGATGGTTTGGTCGCGCTCATTCTGCAAATAGGTTTTCTGATACTTACGGAACTGGTGCTAGTGCTAAAACTGCTGAAGCTGTACTGCGGTTTTCAGGCTTAGAGGCATGGACTGAATCAGGACGTAAAGCATTTGGGATGGAATTTGCAGGAATGCTGTCTGATAACTTTAGCAAAACATTTGATGAACTAGACCCTGTAATACAAGGTGTTTTTAAAAACTATCAAATTACAAAAGCAGATTGGGATAATTTTAGAGCAACAAAGCCATTAGATTTGCGCGGCTCTAAGTTTGCTGACTTAACTAAAGATGAAAGCATGAAGTTTCATTCCATGATTTTGTCAGAAACAGATTATGCTGTACCTACTCCTGATGCAAGAGTAAGAGCAATAGCAACTGGAGGAACAGAAAGAGGAACAGTCTGGGGGCAAATTTCACGTTCAGCTATGATGATCAAATCGTTCCCTATTACCATAGCTACAACTCATTTATACCGTGGTGCTACACAAGCAACAACAGGCGGCAAGATGATGTACTTAGGCTCATTTGCTACTGCCACAACTTTAATGGGTGCTTTTGCATTACAAATAAAAGACCTTGCGGCAGGACGAAATCCAAGACCTATGGATGATCCAGAAGATTGGGTAACGGCTTTTGTACAGGGAGGATCAGGTAGTTTATTGGCTGATTATGTAGTATCTGATGTTAATAAATATGGCCGAGGATTTGTTGAGACATTGTTAGGCCCAATGGCAGGACTTACTAATGACACTTACAAGTTTACAGTAGGGAATATTAGAGAAGCTATTATAGGTGATGAGACAAATGTTCTTGGAGAAGGCGCTAAGTTTCTAAAGGACATTACCCCTGATCCTTGGCAAGTACAGTTATTTACAAACTCTATGTTTGATAATGTACGTTTAATGGCTGACCCAAGCTATCAGTCTGCATTAAATAGAGTTAGATCAAAACGATATAAAGAGTATGGGCAAGATTATTGGTGGGAGCCTGCGGAAACCCCGATGGAAGTTTTGGAAGATTTATAACCCTTTAAATAGTATAATTGGCACAACCTACGAGGCCATAAATGACAGTCACAGCTAATACAACTAGAAACGATTATACCGCAGGAAGCAATCAAAATGTGTATAACTATACGTTTCAGTTAAATGAAGCTACAGACGTTACAGTTTTATTAGGCGGTGTTGTACAAACTTTAAATACACACTACACAGTACAAAATGTAGGAGTAGGATCAGGCGGTACTATTACATTTACATTAGTAGATAGTAACAACAACCCTATCTTTCCTACGCAGGGTACAGCAATAAACATATTAATGTCTATGGATTTAGACAGAGATACGGCATATCAAGCTAACGGTTCGTTTTTAGCTACCGAAGTAAATAATGATTATGATAGATTATGGCTTGCCGCAAACCAACAACAAACTGCAATTAATCGATCATTAAGATTAAAAGATGAAGATGTAGCTTCTGGAAGTATGGAGCTACCTTTAAAAGATAGTCGTAAAGGTAAGTTTTTAGGATTTGACTCAATTACAGGTGAGCCAGTAGCAACGCAGTCTTTCTCTGGATCAGGCTTTGTAGAAAAAACAGGCGATACAATGACAGGTTTATTAAACAATACTGTTGGGTATGCGGCTGGAGGCACAACTTTTATTAATGCAACGCGAGAACTATTAAACGTAACTGGCGATGTATCTCAGTTTACAAATGATAGTAATTATTTAGATAACAATGCTACTCTAGAGGGTGGAAACTTTTAAACACGGAGCAAGAAAATGGCACAAACTATTACAATTAAACAAAGCTCGTCTACTAACGCGCCTACAACCCTTGTTAATGGTGAATTAGCATATTCATCTAGTAGTAACAAATTGTGGATTGGCAGACCAGGGGGGACTACATCTAACGTAGATGCTATTGGCGGTAAATATTTTACAGATCGATCTATTGAAACTAATGGACTTAGTTTTGATACGGCTACTGGTGTATTAACAATTAATCAGGTTGGTACAAATTTATCTGAAGATGTTGATCTTGATGGTCGTTATATTAGAGACAAAGCTACAACTACTTCATTAGGCGGAATCAAAATATATTCTGGTACTGTGCAAACTGTTTCTGCACAGCCTGCTGGTACAACTGCATTAAGAACTTACGGTATTCAACTCAATAGTGTAGATCAAGCTGTAGTAAACGTGCCTTGGACTGATGTAAGTGGTAATAATAAATTGCCTCTCGCTGGTGGCACGATGACAGGTGATATTATTTATGGAGATAATGTCAAAGCTAAATTCGGTAATAGTAACGATTTGCAAATTTATCATGATGGGTCAGCCTCCTACATAAGTGAAGTTGGTACTGGCAATCTAAAGATAATGGGCAGTAATCTTGAGATGAAAAGTACGTCTGATGAGATGTATTTAGATGCTACTCAAGATGGAACCTTAAGGTTATATTGTGATAACCAAATTCGTCTAACAACGACTAGTACTGGTGTAACTGTTTCGGGCGATTTAAAAATAAATAATACAACTGTTGAGAACGGCCTTGAGACAGGTCACATTTACGCTCCTGAAGTTTTAGTTATCGACCCTGCTTCTCATTCTGCAAATACAGGAAAGGTAGTTATTGATGGCGACCTTGAAGTAAAAGGCGTAACAACAACGATTGACTCTACTACAGTAACAATTGCTGATAACTATATTCAGCTTAATTCTGCCCAAGATCCGACAACAGCACCTCCTTCAAGTATGTTCTGCGGTATCCAAGTAGATCGTGGAAGTGAAACATATGACTCTGGCATCTATTGGATTGAGTCATCCGATGAGTGGGTGGTAAACACTGGCAGTGCAGGAATTAATCGTTTGATTCACGACAGTAATTTTGAAGCCAAATATCCTGTTTTAAATGGCGGTACTTTTTAAAGCCGCTTTTATTTATTTCTCTAGTCTACATAGACCAATTTTTAGGAGAGCCAGATGGCACAAACGATTAAACTCAAGCGTTCAGCTACCGCAGGAAATACACCTACAACTTCCCAATTAGCTTTGGGCGAGTTAGGTATAAACACGACTGATGGAAAGCTATTCCTAAAGAAAAGCGTTAGTGGCAATGAGTCCATCGTGGACGTTGGTGGTTTACCTCTTACTGGCGGCACACTCACAGGCAACCTATCACTTGGCGATAACGTCAAGGCACAGTTTGGTGCGAGTGATGACTTACAGATTTATCATAGTGGCACACACTCACATATTAGAAATACTACTGGTAATCTGTATTTACAAGATGATGGCTACGTTGAAATTGGTAGCCCGTCGGGTGAGGTTTATATAGGTGCTGTAAAAGATGGCGCAGTAAACCTACGTCACAACAACGCCATCAAACTAGCCACCACCTCTACAGGCATAGACGTTACTGGCTCAGTTGTAGCCGATGGGTTGACTGTAGATAGCACCACAGGCTTTTCATGGCTACCAGTTTCTACAGCAGGGGCAAAGTTAGGCGCAATTAGCACAGGCAGTTCAGTAATTTTCAATACGCCTAGTGTTAACGCAAATTATGGTTCTGGATTGGCTATTGATGGTAGTTATGCTAGTGACCTTTCATCGGTAAATATAAAAGCGTTTGGCGCTAAATATAATTCATATGGTAGTGAATTAAACTTATTTACATCAAGCGGTACGTCATTACTTAAAAGGTTAGCTATTGCCTCCAACGGTGACATCAGCTTCTACGATTCTTCTGGCACAAGTCAAAGTTTCTTCTGGGATAGTTCAGCATCTTGCTTGGGAATTGGTACTACGAATCCTACTTCTTACTACGCAAAAAACTTAGTTGTAAGTGCGCCTTCAGAAGGTGGTTTAACAATAGCTTCTACAGCAACAAGTCATACAAACTATATATTATTTGCAGATGGTACGTCAGGTGATTCTGCCTATAGAGGTCAGATAGCTTACAACCATAATAATGATTTAATGAATGTAATAAGTTCTGGATCTATGGATTTCAGGACTGGTTCTAGTAGAGATATTAGGCTAACCATCAACTCATCAGGCAACGCCACATTCTCAGGTAGCGTGACAGCAGGGTCAAACGGTCTTTTCAAAAACACTGCAAATGCAAACGGCACTACATTAACTGTAGCAGACAATGCTAACAGAGCAATTACAATTACTTCA
>Ga0206682_10001600_pt1 | contig 22016 bp, 30 predicted proteins | sample M240m12015metaG_FD_155444 | JGI IMG/M metagenome (GOLD analysis project Ga0206682, IMG submission 155444) | Ammonia-oxidizing marine archaeal communities from Monterey Bay, California, United States - M2 40m 12015 | ecosystem: Environmental > Aquatic > Marine > Intertidal zone | place: USA...
AGGAAGGTTGCGAAGTGCCTCGCGGTATGTTGACCAATCGGCACGAGCCGTTGAGAACGCTGCAAAACTAGCAGCGTCCTCTATTTTACGAAGCATATCCACGTCACTTATGGCTAACTTCAGGTCGCGGGTTGCCCGCATGTTTTTAATAAGGAGATCACGATCTACAGACATTAGGTTTCTCCATTGTATTTCATGTTCGGATTTTCGGAACAGTAGGTGAACGGGAAGCTGCGCTCAGTCCCGTCTGCGCCAATACCCCAGATGATACGAAGACCCCCTGGTGCGCCGTTTCCACCGCCAGAGCTTGTGCCTGATCCTCCACCGCCGCCGCCGTGCAAGCCACCAACTCGGTGTCTCTGCCCGTTGCCGTTTTCTGCACCGCCCGTAAATTGGTTTTCGCCATACGCGCCTCGCGTACCGCCCGAACCGCCGCCACCACCGCCGTAGAAGCAAGGAGAGCCAAAGTTGTACGAACTCCAATCGCCTTGGTTGGCTGCGTTTCCGCAGCCAGCATGGGGGTTAGTACGAGGGACGGCTGTATTGCCAGCACGATCCCCTCTCGCGCCTTGTCCATCTAGGCCAACGCCGCCGCCGCCACCCTCGCCATGCGTGGATGAATATTCGTAGCCCGACCCACCGCCGCCGTACCAGCCGTTTTGACTGTGGCCGTGGTTTCCAACATCCCCTTGATACCCTGGTGCGCCCTGACCTTCACGGTTTCCAGAAGTATAGTGGCCCGCTCCGCCACCATACCACCAAGTATTGCCATCGCCATCGGCTACGCCAGAGCCTTCGGAAGTTTTAAACCCGAAACCGCCACCATCACGACTGTCGTTTGCACCGTATCCGTTGCCTTTATTCCAATAAGTAAGGCCACTCATAGTTTTGCCAGCACCAATGCCTTGCGAATAACCATTGGGACTTGAGTTTTGGTATCCAGTATAACCGCCGCCTTGAGCGAAGATAATAAAATCTGTATTGGCACCACCAGAATGTCGCTTCAGCCAAGTGCCTCCCGCGCCATAACTGCCAGCACTACTTTCACTTTCTCTTCCAAGACCAAAGCACCATTGCATAATTTCGCCAGGAACTACTGTAATTCCGTTCATCCAAGCTAGACCGCCGCTTCCGCCGCCATCTTGCGCCCAAGTGTACGCACCGCCAGAACCAGCCCCAACACAGACAACCGCGATTTTTGTAACGCCAGCGGGGACTTCCCAATATCCAGAGATATATCCGTAGTTACTGCCCGTAGCAAAATCATTGTCACCAGCATAAATGCCCATAATTCCGTTTTTCCAATACGGACGCGTATCGTCGTAATAAGATTGGTTCACTGACCAATTTTGTAAACCATGACAACCATACCCATCACCTTCTTGGTAAGGCGATGTGTCTTCTTTTGCGTTCCATGTCCGTTTGAGTGCGCCAGAACTTTTGAGAGGGTTAAACCATTCGTCTTCCTGGCCAAGACTTAATTGTAGCGTGCTTCTTCGGTCGTCCTTAATATTCGCTGGGCCAAAGTAACGCGCACCATATGCGTCGCCGTATGCTATGCTGCCAGTGAAGTCCTGAGAAATTGTGCCGTATTCGCCAAGGTCTGCTGTTACCGTAAAGGTGTGAACAGTAGAGGCAGCTGTGATGTCGCCAACGGAAGCAAGGTAAACGCGGCCCGTTGCAGTATCAATAATAGGATTGACACCCGAATTAAAGCCACTGACGTTAGACAAGCTGTAAGTCGCGCCTGAGTAAGTAGTAGTTGGACCCGCTACGATTGTAGTTTCCGTGGGCGTGTTGCGAATAAAACGATTTGGAAGGGTGGTACTAGACCAAACAGGAGTAGTGCCAGAAGGTAGAACCTTCAGAACATATGTTATCTCAACTTGCTCGTCTGGGGAGCCTTCGAGGTATGTACCTTTTAGCTTAAAAGTGTTTGTCCCCACAGCAGAAGGTGTGCCGTGGATACGCATGTAGCCTATATCTGTGTCGGCCCCATCATTGTTTTCTTGGAAAGAGATACCAGGAGGAAAGGCAGTATCACCATTCGTAAACTCGTAGGAGAAAGTACCATCCCGACTTTCAAATGCGTTGTCTATGTAGAAATACGCTTCCTGTGTAGGGATAGGGTCGCCAGCATCAATGACTACTGTGACCGTGCTGTTGTTAGCTATAAAGCCATTGTGGTTGGCGTTATTGGTAGCCTCATCACCCCTGGCAATTTTTATAGGAGTGTATGAACCAGAAGAGGCGGAACCTGACGCAGCCGCCCCAGAGCCACCACCAAAGGTGTACTCTGAGCCGTTAATCTTTTTGGGTCTACGGATACGTGCCATGTTTGCTTATTCCTCGATGCCGTGAACGCGAACCACAACTTGATCCTCGTCCGTAGTTACAATTACTTGCTCGCCTTCAGAGGCCATCACGGCTGTGCGCTCAAGTATTTCACCACTGGCAATTTCAGAAGTTTCATACTTGTCCACGAGAGGCAGTGCATAGAAACGCTTTTCGCGCATGAAGGCGTTGCCGTCGAAGGTCAGATCATAGCGCCGATCCGCATCGCCGTTGTCAGCGTTGTAGATATTGACGGTTGCAAGGGCTGTTTCTGTGTCGTGAGGTGCAACAGTATCTTCGTTTACGATTGAAATCGCGTAGCCCATATCGGTGTGGTTCGGGCAGTAGAAGTACAGTGTGTCAGGAGCCGATGAAGGGACTTCCCACTCGATGATGCGGGCTTGGCCGTTGTAGGTCGCATGGCCGCTAACCCAGTCAGCATTGGTTGTGGAAGTTACTGCGAACGGAGCTGTAGCAGTAGGGTTGCCCATCATGAAGGTCATGCCTGTAGAGTAAGGCGTGCCGTTTGAATGTGGCCCACCGCGCACTTCAGAGAACTGTAGTGGATGGCCGTTGTTACCAGCGGCAAGCTGATGCAAGCGATACGTACGACCGCGCACGAAGGTAAGCTCTGTTACGTTAGTGGAAAGGTCGTCGTTCACGAACTTGTTCTGGCTGTCGATGCTGGCGACCGAGATGCCGATTGGCTGGGCCGCGTAGCTCTTAGCTGAAGTCCAAGTCACGCCAAGATCCGAGGAGCTTTGCTTCTCGCCTGTCGATGTAACAATAACGAAGTTCGAACCTTCTGCGCGAATATCAACCACGTTGTCGTATGTGACGCCCGCTGGGAAGTCGAATACGCTGTAGCCAGTAGTCGGGAACGGAGCTGCTGCTGTGTACGCAGCGTACGCAACCTTGTTTCCTGAGTAAGCAATGTAAAGGTTGCCCTCGCCTACGGTGGAGCCTTCGATAGCTGCCGCACCAATCATGTATCCTGAGATACCTGTAGGTGGTGACATGGTGTTGGACTGGAACTCGGCCTGAGTTTCTGGCGTGTCGTCGTTGGACATGTAGTTAAAGCCAGTAGTTGTGCCGATGATGAAGCGCTCTTCAGCAGTTTTGACGCCAGCAATCTTACTGATAGCACCCAAACCCCAAGTAAAGGCAGAGCCGTAGGTCGCACCAGTCGCACGGTAATCCGCAATCGAGTTCACAACTGAGCCTGCGCCGCCAGGAACGCCCTGTACGTAAGTAAGAGCAAAGGCCGCGTCTTGGTTTGTGGCCCAAAGAATGTTGTCTGTGGCGGTTTGACCGTAGTTTGACGCCGCTGTAGTAGCAGCCCCGCCTGAGAAGTAGTTGTCGAATGTATATACGCCACCGTCAGGAGCGGAACGTACATAAAGCTCGCCGCCATTGTAGAATGGAAGCGGGTTGCCAACTGCTGATGGGTTGCTGACTAAGAAGAAATTGCCGTCAGCATTTGCTGTCTGCAAAGTTTCAATCTTCTTAGAAGCGATGGGGCTGGACGCTGTGTTAGCAGCGACTGGCTCAACAGGCGTGGTCTTGAGCGCGGTCATCATCTTAGATGTGCTCTTACCAATCAAGTCGAGGGTGTTGTCTGTGTCAGCAGAAACCCATGCTTTGTTGTAGTTTAGAGGCGCGAGGTAGTTTTCGAAGTCCCGCGTCTGGTAGGTTTTGTCCGATACGTACACGTTCACAGTGGCAGCGTTGCCACCGTTGTTCAGTACGTTGATGTTAAAGGTCGAAGTTCGTGAAGCGGGTACAGTGTAAACTACTTCCGTATCGCGAGCATTTACGACCTTTTTTCCTAATAGTCCGTTTGCCATGGTTGTCCTCGTTTACGATTGTGACAGGAAAAAGACCTTAGACGGTGACATCGCGTAAGCGTTCAACGCTGACTGGATGCTTGTCTGTAGGCCGTTAAGAGCGTTCTGCTCGGTTGCCGATGCTGCCTGCACGGCGCTTACTTGCGTGGAGCCTTCAGATTGTACGTCAACAATCTCCTGATCACCCGCTGTTTGGACGCGCGATAGTTGCGTATCCCCTTCTGACGACACTGCCGAAAGGTTGGCGTTGCCGTTAAAGATCTCGATCATACGCGCCAAGTACACCAAGTCGGCGTTGGGCGTTGATGCTGTTAATGTGGTCAAGCGCTGGGCAAGTTCGTCTGCGAGAGCCTGCTGGTTTGATACCGAAATGTTTGGCATTAGAGAGAACTCCCGTTGAATAGCTCACCGTGCAGTTGGGCCAGTAAGATGCCCTGCTGGATCACGGTTGGTGTGGTTTGGTACGCTTGGTTCGCATAAGTTTGAGAGAGGTCTCGCGCACTCTGCGCGTCGTCTCTGGCTGCCTCAGATGCTGACTGAGCAAGTGCCGTGGCAGTTTCAGAAGCAAGGGCTTCCTGCGCACTCTGCTCTGCATCAGCCCGCTTCACTTCCATGTCGGAAAGAGCAGTGGCTTTGAAGTTAGCTAAGTCAGTGAATAGCTGCGTAAAAGATGCAACCTCTTGGAAATCCCCGTCCGTACCAATACGAAGCTCCAAGGTCTGTGTGTCATTCTCGTTTGTGTAACGAAACTCAAACGCGTCGATGTCACCAGTCGCGTCATCGAACAACTTGCCCATCAGAGTAGCAAGCGGTAGGCCGCCCTTCTCTGCATCCTCAAGATAAGTATCAAGAAGCGTAATGCCCGTGTTCTGCGAGCGGAAGTTTAGCTGTTCTGAAGGGACGCGTGTGCGTGCCATTAGCTTTCCTCGTCCATCTGTTTCGCGATACTGGCCAATTTCGCTGCGCGGCTTGATGACATTTCAAGCAGTTCTTCAGTGTTCGACATCCGACCCGCTACATTACCCATATCGCGCTGTAGGCTTTCTCTAGTTGCCAATATTGCAACACGAAGGGCCGCTATGTCGTCCTTAATAGGTTTTAATTCTTCGTGGATACGAGCGTCGATGTACTCGCGAGTTACCGCGTCCACCTGTGATGCCCAGTGCTTGCTGTTTACAGGGTTCGTCATTGCTTCGGAGCCTCTTTCATTGGTACTAGGTTGCCCTTCTCAACTTGACGCTCGATGTCTTCTTGGGACTTTACGTTCGCGCCGCGAGCTTTCTCCATCATCAGCATCTGTTGTGACGGGGTTGGGCCTTGAGCCTGCTGCTCCTTGTTGATCTTGAACTGGTCAAGGTCAGAGACGCCCATGGAGCGGATTGCTTCCTCGACGATCTTGCCGCTGTTGTACTCCATGGCCATGCCCGTCTCGTTAAGAGTGCGGAGCATCGTGATCCATGTCTCAGCGTTGCGAGTTGGCTCCAAGGGAAGCGTACCGTCTACGACGAGGTACTCAATGTCGCCCTGGATGTCTTGAAGTTTGAAGTCGAGGTATCCGTCCTTCACCATGTCGGCCACATTCCCCGCACTATCACTGTCAGATATGCGGATGGAGCTTTCGGGAGCGAAGAAGTCCTGTACGTTGGCAACCATCATGCGAACCATAGGACGCACAGAGGTGGCCGAAATCGTACGAGCGAGTACGCCGAGGCGTTGTGAGCCTAATTGGGTAAGACGTTGGATCTCTGTGGCTGTACGAATGCCGTCTGCCGTAGGCATACCCTGCTGCGCATCAGATGCAGCAGATACACGCTGCTTCAGACCCGACATCGCCTCAATATCGTTCCAATGACCCCTAGTTACGTCAGGGATCTGGCTAATAAAGACGCCCTCACCTGGCTTTACCCCAGGTAAAGTACGCACAATGCCGTGTGGATTGCGGTCAATTAGGTCTCCAATCGCAATTTGCGTGGGATCTACGAACATTAAGTTGGTCAAAGCGGCCTGTACGTTGTCGATACGTGACCTAAGAAGCCATGTCGCTACGTCGTGCAGAGGAAGAAGTAGATCATACAACGACTGCGAGTACGTTTTGTGTGCGTCGTGGTACAGACCGCCTATCACGACAGGGAACTGCCTGCCGTATGGGTTGAGTTGGCAACGGATAACCACGTTCTCGTCGAGAATTGTGATGCACATCCATAACTGTTCGATCTGAGGTACGCCGATTTCGTACCCAGCAAGGCGAACCCACATCTCATCAACTACACGACTGTCTCCGAGGGCGAAGAATGTACCCCCACTCTCACGACGGTTGCGCTCGGCAGGGTCAATGCTTAGTCCTCGTCCCGCTTCTTTATGCCATCTATGTCCGTCCCACCCACCACTAGGAGGTGTGAGGCGGTTTCTGAGGGATGGGTACTGCTTGAGCTTGGGGTACATGCCTGTTTGCATGAGTGCGTCATAAGAAGAGAAGTCAGAAAAGATGATGTACTGCATCCGCTCCCAATCTCCCCACTGGACACGGGGGTCGTGGAAAACGCGGCGCGGGTCGAAGTTGGTGATTTGGTTTGTTCGCGAGGAAGCATCCCACGTAACTTTCGTGGGTGCGTATCCGTACCGAATGCTGTCAAGAAGATGTTGGGCAAGGCGAGCCTCTCCTGCTGTTCTGCGCATCTGCTGATGAAGTAGGCGCTCAATAATCTGAGACCCCTTCCGAGACTTGCGGTTCAAGCCCTCCAACTGAAACATAGGGTTTCGGCCCGTAAGAGCCGACATCAGGTACGTAAGCACAGTATCTGCAATAGCGCGTGTGTCTGCAATGACCGCCTTCTCACGAAACTGTGTCGCGTGAGGATCTACGTACACATCATGTGCCCGATCCGCCTGCGTCCAGTGGTCGTAACGACGTGAAATGCGGTCGTATGACATCTGCATAGCAGAACGAGCATAATCAACTATGCGTTGTTCCTGTTCATCAGTAAGCATCGAGGAAATATCCTCGTATGCCATGAGAGCATTAGCGTGTTCGGACAAGTCAACGATGATGCCATCGCTCTCAGGTACGAAGTCCGCACGGTAATTTGTGTTAGTCAGTGCCATAAGAAAACATTTACTCCTATAATTGTACCTCAGTCGTCCTTATTCACCCCAGCCACGCCACGCGGAGCTGAGATTGTTTAGGTCGGACTTTTGGTTCCATAAACTGTCGCTCGACTTGGGAAGCGCGAACGATGGAGGTGCGTAATATTCACCCGTTGCTGGGGTGCGGGCGAGAACGTCTAGGCCAATGGTCATGGCGTCTACGATGTCGTCGTGAGTACCAGCAGGAAAGGTTTGCATCTCGTCGTGGAAGGCGTCTAACCACGGCGCAGCGCTGGGGATGAACACACGGCCACCCTCAATTAGAGGCAGTACCGCCGACAGGCGGGAAACTTTGTCGCTGGATATTTTGTACGGGATCACGGATACGCCGCTTTCTCGCTTCAGCTCTTGCAGCAAGGATTGACCGCTGGCCTTGTCCTCGATGTAGATGCCACGCAAGCCACGACCGCGCCACTGGTTGTTAAGCATGATCATGTTGCGCTTGAGGTCAGGGAACTCGTACCGCTCTCGATGAACGTCCACGATGTAGATGTCGCCGTTCGTATCGAGACCCATAGTCATCATGACAGAGTAATCGCTCGTCTGCTTGGCCTTGAACGCAGTGTCGGCTGCAATGATGAGAGAGTTAAACTTCTCTGGCTTCATGTCAGCAGGGTACGTACGCCACCAATGTGAGCGGATCATGTTGCCGCCCTGTATATACGGGGTCTGCTGGTAGAGAGATGCGAACTCTCGCGGGTTTAATCTTTGACGACGCTCCAGATCTTCGAGGGAAAACCGTTCGGGCCACAAGGCTCTCTTCTCAGTCTTGCGTATGTATCGTTTTGCTTTGCCGAGCTTGCTGGCTTCGCCTGGTGCGAGGTACTGAGGGTCGTCGCTTGGTAGATTGGAGCGGGAAATTTTACCAGCGTCTCCTTGAATTGGTCGCTCCTCGACGGCAGGGAAGTTGATATGAAGCCAGCGGCCCTCATGCCAGTCATCAGTTTGCATAAGTCGCCCTGCAAGATCGTCAGGGTGCCATCGGGTGAGGATGATGATTTGCGCGGGGGGAACACCGTCAACGTCTGGTTGGAGACGGGTGCTGAGAGCGGATATATAATAATTCCAGACCTTGTTCCGCTGCGTGGCACTCTCGGCTTCCTCTCTGGACTTTAGTGGATCATCGAAAAGGAGGAGGTTCGCTGCGCGACCAGACGTTGTACCGCCCACACCGATAAAGTACGCGGCTCCGCCGCCAGTTGTACGCCACTGGTCTACGGCTCGGCTGTCCTGAGACATCTCGAAGTCGGGAAACGCTTGGGATGTCAGCGGCTCATTGACCAGATCACGCACTTGACGACCGAAATCGGTGGCCAGTTGGCTGTTGTACGAGGTGGACATCAGGAAACGGTTGGGCTTTCGCGCCATAAAGTAAGCGGGGAATATTACGGAGCCGTATGTGGACTTGCCGTGGCGCGGTGGCATGGTGATTAGTAGGTTTCGTACGGGTACTTCTTCCGTATTCTCCCGCTCGGAGGCCGACTTGCCGTGGTGAGACGTAAGCGTGTTGCGCTCTAGCTTGTCGAGAGCCTCGATCATGTCCAGGTGAAACTGCGGTAGCGTCCAGTCGGGGAACTGTAGGCGTACCCAGCCTAGAAAGCTGTCCTCTGCTGCCTTGAGCTTGAGGAGATGCTTGGCTGCGTCCTGCGCCGAGATGCTCATTCCTCAGTCTCTACGGTTTCAGCGTCTATTATGTTGTTTACGCCCATGGCAATCGCCTCAAGCTGCTCACGAGACATCTTCTCGGGTGCTTCCTGTATGTTGTGCTCGTGTTGCACGAATTGGGCGGTGAGATCAGGTACGACTTTGTTCAACATGGCCGTGAATACCCGCGCTTGGGTGGGGTTCCACTCCTGTTTGCCCATCACTACGTCGTGGGCCTCGTCTATCTGCGCCTCTACTCGGCGGTACAGTCCTGCTCGCATGTTGGCGACTTGAAGTGGCGTTAGCTTATCGCCAGTTTGTATAGCTTTTTTACGTGACATTGATCATTTCCAGACGTTTTCAATTTTGCTCAGATTTCTCGGGGGTCTCGCAATGGCAATTCGCGGCGCGGCGACGGCGGGACGGGGGGTGGCCCCCCTTTCGTACGGTTTTTGGCTCACTATTGTCACATGCGACACGCATTGCGTTGATTTTGCTGTGTTTTCGCTCCCCTCGTAGGGGATTTTGGGGTGTTTTTCGTAACGCGAAAGTTCCCAGTTTCGCTCCTTTCGCGGATGAAAATTAACCATACAGGCACGTTACGCATTTGCGTTACGCACGTCGTCCTGCGTGGGCGCGACCAAAGATAAATCTTTGAGGAACATCAAAGGGTGCCAGCTTCGATTGGAGGATGGCCTGTGCTCGGTCGGTACTGAGCGCAGTCACATGTGTAACGCAAAAGGAGAAATCACATGACAAAAACAGCAGCAAACACACCCGCGAAAGCACCAGCATTTTCAGCCAAAACCGCCGCAGCCGCGTGGGTCGAGGCGCAAGGCGCACCCGCGAAGAAGAAAATCCGCGCAGCCGTAGCCGCCACTGCCAAGGTGTCCTCGCGCAAGCGTTGGGCAGCTCTGCTGAAGGACATCGACGCTGGCGACAAGGTGCGCGTCAAGGCGCGTGCGACTGGCGACTGGTCAGCCGTCAACGCAGCGCGTCCCGTAACGCCTGCGAAGCCGAAGGCCAAAGCGAAAGCCAAAGCGCCCGTAGCAGCCGAAGCGGTCAGCGCGCTTGACGCAGCCATGGCGCTCGCGACCCTCGTGGGTGCAGGCAAAGGCGCTTCCGCCGAAGCTGGCCACCTCATCGCGTTCATCCGTAACGCATAAACGATCCACCCAGAGCACATCAACTGAGCCGCCTCGCGCAAGCGTTGGCGGCTTTTTCGTGCGCTCTGCACGCTTACGAAAGGAACCAAACACAATGGAAGACATCTCATTCGACGCCGCCTGCAAACGCATAGCGATGGAGGCGTCGGATTTCAACGCCGACGACGTTATCGCTCATGCGCTGGGCCTAATCATCCAGTCAGTCGCGAAGAAGTCTCGTGCGTACCCGTCGGAGTACAACGACTTGTACGGGAGCCATGGCGCAGAGGTCTGGGAATGGCAGCAAGTAGCCGTTGGCCAGAACCTGATCAGAGACCCTGCTGCCGAGGAAGAACCTGACGACAAAGCGCGTCGCTTAAAGCGCTGCCTCGAATGGCTCTCAGAAAACATCACCCAAATGGGATCGTGACGCATCGGTGTCGGCCTTCACTTCGAGGGCCGCATCCCATGCGAACAGCATGAAAACCAGCATGAAAAGGAGAAAACACCATGCTCAATATGTCCACACAACAACACCCGCTAACGTCCAAGCACGTTGACGATCCTTGTGACAACTGGTCGCCAATCGGTGCTTACGTACGCAGCATCCGCGAAGCCGTCGAGGCCCGCGAACAGATGCTCGATGAGTTCTGCGACGCCGACGCCGCATATGTGATTGCGTACGCACGCTTTGGTACGTCGTCATGACCCGCGTGCAAGAGGCAGCGCTTCAGCTCGCGTACTTCGTCATCTTCGCAATCGTGCTCATTGAGTGGTTCTGCGGTTGCGGCTCACCCGAAGGCGAATGCGTGGTTCTACACCACGCGTTCCCGTTCATCATCTCAGCATTAGGAGTTTAACACATGACCGAACACGAAATCTTAATCATCCTTCCCGCGCATTGGGAAGCCGCCCTTACTCGTGGCAACGAAGCCGCGTTGGACGACGAAAACATCACCGCGTTCACCGCATGGATCAACCAGTTCCAAAGCAACTACGGCCTCATACTCGCAGCCGATACATTCAGCGATGAAATGCAGTGGGTCGAAGACCACTCAGCTCGTAGGTACGGCATCGAGGCGTGCATGTGCCATCAGTACGTAGTCGTAGTCGAGAACAACATGGAGGACGTAGCATGAAAGAACATATCGCAGAATACACCCTCCAACTCGAAAGCAGAGCGCGCTTTTACATGGGGCGCATTGGCGGCGAAGTGCCCAAGCCGCGTAAGGAAAAGTATTACCTCGCTGCACTCGTAGTCTGCCGCATCATCGGGGATTTCACAGGCGAAGATCGCTGGGATGTCTATGACCGCTTGAAGCAACAGGTGGTCGAGCAAGCAGCATAGCCGTATCGGTGTCGAGCGTTGAGGCGCTCGCATCCCATGCGACTTCCCGCATGACAACCCAAGGAGACAACATGAAAAAGCCAACAAAGCGACAGGTCAATAAGTTCTGCAAAGTGCGGGGCATCCCGCTTCAAATGTTCGGGATGATGATTGCGTCAGGCAAGCTCACACTCGACGACTTTTCGGAAATGGTTCTCGAATTTCACGACCCCGCGAACAAAGAACACCGCGAGGAAATGGAGTTCGAAATGAACGCTAACAGATACTAGGAGGACGCACCATGAAGATCACATGCAGTCGCCAACTGAGCGACTTAGAAACCGAAGACCTAATGCACTCTGCGCGTATCATCGAGGCGTGTGGAGAGGTCAAAGGATGGGCGGGGTTTGGTATGCTTTCGAAGACCTTAACACCCGACACGTGGCACTTCGTAGACCAGAAATACAGGGAGGGGGCCGAATGAAACACGTCACATTAGAAGGCTATTCGTGGAGCGAGATCGCATGGCTTGGCGAAATGATAACCGAGAAGCTGGCCGACATGGGATACGAAGGCGTCGATGGCCTTCACTTTAGCATCGAAGTCGAGTTCGAGGAAGCAGAGGAGGAGGACGAACCATCTATGGAAACGCTGATGTGGCAGGGACGCTTAGAGCGTGAGGAGGAGGACGCATGAAAAAAATTAGAGTGATGATTGACCGTCTCGCATCCCGTTTAGCCGACCGTATCAACCTATACATATACGAAAGGTACGGCGAAGTTCGTTATGAGGAGGACATCAAATGAACGCACCCAAAGCAATCGAATGGGAACTGGAACTGTGCATGTTTGGTATGGGCGAAGAGACGCTTTCACCCACGATGGAGGAAGCAGATAGCTGGGAAGTGTCTTTGTGGCTGCGACTGGAACAGACAGGACAGGTCGAAGTCCTGTACGAACAGGAGTTCAATTCTCAAGCCGCTGCTGAAAATCAGTTTGCGCTGATGGAGGGACTGTTTCCTGATGCTTCGCAAGACACCCAACCAGAACGCTAACGAATGCTTGGAGGGGGACGATCCACCCGAGGGCAAGGAGTAGCATGTAGGCAACCAAGGAGAATAACATGAAGCCTGCATTATTCGTATTCGCTGACAACGGTGGCAGCTCATGCGTGTTCGTACGAAACTGCAACAGCGAGGCAGCGTATGACATGATAGCACGCACAATCACACACGACCTGGCCCCGAGCTTGGAACTGTTTGACGCCACTGAATACACCGCCTTGTTCGTACTAGCGAACAAGAAAGAACCATTCGACATGATCGTGACTGGCGAGTTTGACGAGACCAGCGACGCTTATGAGGATGTCGAGGGTCTGTACGAAATCACCAAGTCGCAGGACGGAAACGCAATCATCGTTGTACCCGTCACGGACGAGGATGGTATTTCCTCAATCTGGGAAATGCGTAGGCGCACAGTCCACTAATCAATCTCTACACGTACGCCCGACCGACTGATCGAAGATCAGTCGAGGAGGTTAGAGCTATAGATTGCAGCATTCCGCTGCGGTCTGTTTTCTGCTGTCCGCAGATTAAACTTGACACATCGTACGTTGTGTCAGATACACTACAACCTGACAACCATGAGGTATCAAATGTCAAATTCAAATCTTAATGTTCAATCAATCCTCGACGATTACAATGCACGCGATGCTCAGAAAATTCTGCGCACGTATATCGTAAATGAAACCCACCGCTTCGAAGACGCGTGGACGTGTATCGTGGAAGTCGCTCTCAAATCGGTGCTTGTGAACGGAGACCATCCGAACTCACGCGCTATGAAAAGCGTCAGCAAGTCACAGATACTTGATCGCATGAACGTGCCGTCACTGGCGATGCTTATAAACTACATGAACCAAATGTCCTATGACGAGGCGCTGCTCCTTTTCGCGAATGAGTTTGTGAACAACGACCCCGATTGTATTACGAACTGGCCGTTCGTGGACGAGATAGAGGACTTGGGTACGATATACGTCTCGCGTCAAGATGGCGCGGAGATCGAGGCCGTCGAAGAAGAAGGTGACGAGGCCGAGGTGGCGGGTGCGTACGATGTGACACCCGACATCGCTGCTGCTGCTAACGTGTTGCTTCGTGCTGCTACTGGCGGCGAGATGGAAGACTTGCAAGCGTTGCTCGACGAGGTGGTGACACTGCGTAAGAAGCCCGATGCGATTGCGCTTCCTGCTATCGAGGCGTCGGGTGAGATACCGTTCGGTGCTCCCGTACGTAAGAACGCTCACGAGGTGTTCGGCATTCAACACCCGCTGCTTAACTTCGAGATCAACACGTACGAATGGAGTGGCGTAAATCCCTTGGTGCCAACCAAAGACGAGGATTACATATTCAACGTGGACAATCTGCACGATGTGTTGTGGGCATTGGAGAACGGCGAGAACAGTTGGCTGACAGGTCAAACTGGTACAGGCAAGTCCACCCTCATTGCTCAAGTGTGTGCGTTCACTGGCTACATGATGATCCGCGCCAACATGGACAGCGCGATTGAACGTCCAGACTTTGTGGGTTCGATGGCGGTTATGACTGACGCGGATGGCAATACCGTGACCCAGTTCAAGGATGGCATCTTGCCCAAGGCGATGCAACAACCATGCGTGTTGCTGCTCGACGAGATAGATGCAGTACGTGCTGACATTGCATACGTGTTGCAGCCAGTGCTCGAAGGTCAGCCCTTGCGCATGTTGGAAGATGGCGGTCGCGTGGTTCACCCGCACATGGACTTCCACATTGTTGCGACAGCCAACACGACAGGATCTGGTGACAGCTCTGGCATGTACGCAAGTGCGGTCAAGGTTCAGTCTCGTGCGCTTATCAATCGGTTCAGCACATTCGTAGATGTGAAGTACCTCAACATTGCCGACGAGATGAAGCTGGTTCGTGTTGCTGCTCCATCTCTGAGCGATGATGCGGCGGCGATGATCGAAGAGTTTGTCGGAGTGTACCGCATGGGCTTTCTCGACGGTACGATTGCTACCCCCATATCACCCCGCAACACCAAGGTTATCGGCAAGTACGTAGCCAACTTGGAGGGACGTATCGGATGCAACGATGCGGTACGCCGCGCCTTGCAAATGAACGTGATGCTTACGGTCGATGAGGGCGATGCAATCGCGGTCACTGGCATCATGGATCGCATAACTACTCAATCTTAATCAACTCTCAACTCTCATAGGAGACACAAATGTTTTCACAAAATTCAGTCAGCGCCCTTGCTACCGAGCTGGACAAGCTATCACGGATCATGGGCAACAAAGATGTACGTACCACGTTTCAAGGTACAGGTGCATTCACCAACGGCACGACGATCAACGTGCCAGCAATGGACATGACAGCGGAGCTTGATCCAACCCATCAGGCAATCATGCGTGGGTATCACATACATGAGGTCAGCCATGTCACCGACACCGACTTTGGTGTGTTCAAGAAGCGCGGCATCAAGAAGATCAAGGACATCTGGAACTGCGCAGAGGATGTGTTCATCGAGCGTAAGGCCATGGAAAAGTACGCGGGTGCTCGCAAAAACTTGCAGCAAACGATCAACCATGTACTCGGCAACGAGAATGAGTTTCGTCGTGCCAACCCCGATGATCCGCAGTGCAACAGAGAACGCTGGTGGAAGGAGATACCTTACGCTGCATTGCAGCAAGCACGCAAGGACATGGGGTACGAAAGCGAAGAGCTTGACGAGTACGTAAAGGGCTTACCGAAAGAACTGGCTCGCGAGGCTCGTAAGTTTGCCAAGCGTATGATCGCCTCAGAAAGTAGTGACGATGCGCTCAAGGTCGCTCGCTCAATGAAGCGCCGCATGGATAAGCTCGGGACACCCGAACAGGAAGAGGAGCAAGAGCAAGAGACCCAGCCGCAGAAGGGACAAGGTGACGACACGGAGGACGGAGAAGGTCAAGCCAACGGCGAGAACGACGGCGACGACGGCGACGAAGAGGGTGGTACGAAAGGCGACGGCGGCGACGACGACGGAGGCAACGACGAAGGTGAAGGCGAAGACGACGGCTTCGATATTGGAGCTGCCCAGCAACGAGCCGACGATGCAATGAGTGATGTGTTTGGTAAGTACAATAGCGGCAACAGCCGCGTGTGTGAGAACCTATCGCTTGTCTTTGATACCCATGACGAACTGTGGAGGTACTACCACAAAATCATCAACGCAGAATACAACACCAAAGGTAGCCGCAGGCTGATCAACGACAACTATCTTACGCCATCCGGTAGGATGCGGATGGATGTTGACAAGGATCTGACCACCCAATGCCGAGAGAGTATGGCCGATGATGTACGTCAGTACAGTGCTCGCCTTGCTAGATTGCTACTGGCTCAAGAGGATCGTCGCAACGAGGGTGGATACTCAAGCGGTCGTATTGATCGTCGGCGGTTGAGCCAGCTTGTCGCTGGTAATGACAACGTGTTCACGAGACCCAGCATTACGAAGACAAGCGAGACGCGACTGATGATCGCTGTCGATGGGTCGAGCAGCATGAGCGAGGTGCTGACTATACAAGCGGTGCTTGCGCTCAACTCATGCCTTGGACGTGCTGGTATCAAGTACGACATTGTTGAATGGAGTGGGCTAGACCTTCGCAACGAGGCCGACACATTCCAAGAGCAGACAAGCATTGTGTACCACAAGAAAGCGAGTGAGAGCTGGCGGAAAATCAACGAGGTGTTTCAGTTTCTGCCAGTCGGCGGCGGTACACCTACGTACGCCAGCATCACAAGCGTTTCACGCATCATGTCTGGATGGACAGAGCCGCGTAGGGTCTGCCTATTCCTGACGGATGGTGAGCCAGATGCAGGACGTAGAGGCGAAGTTGACATGGTCGCCAAGCATACGAAGGCCATGCGTGACGGCGGCATTGAGGTCTACGGCATAGGCATCAGTGCAAACGAAAAGATAATGAGAAATATGTTTGGAGAGCATGTCGTCATGACTGACTTCTCACGACTGGGCAACACACTGCTCGGTGGCATCGAGCGTCTTCTCATTTCCGAAGGTCACGCTCATGCGGCGTGATCTTAAACTACCCACCAAGTTTGATCCGAAGGTCAAGCCACGCATCAAGCGTGACTGGTACAGGCTCGCTGACGAATGGCGTCCTTATACCTGGTGGTGGCATGTGGCGTACGTCATCCGATCAAAGCGCGTACGCCACGCCGATGAAGAAAAGATCAAGCGCGTGATGTGCTTGGTCGATAGCAAACTACCCCATCTAAAGGAGGATTACATCCGTGCCCGTACTAACACAAGCAGTGCTTTGCCTAGCTATGAACGTATATTTCGAGGCGAGGTCAGAGGATATGTTGGGACAACTCGCCGTGGCTGAAGTCACAATCAACAGAGTAAAGAGCGAGAGGTATCCCGACAACGTATGCGATGTCGTGTGGCAGCGCAGACAGTTTTCGTGGACGCACGACGGAAAGAGCGACACCCCAAAAGACGAACAGGCTTGGGGTCGAGCGAAGCACATAGCCGAATACGCAATGCGCGATACGGACATGTTCGTAGTGGGTGGCGGCGTCACTCACTACCACGCCGACTACGTGAAGCCATACTGGACGACAAGCTATGTCCGCGTACGGCAAGTTGGAACCCACATATTTTACAAACGAGGATAACATGAGCAGCAAGCTACAGAATATTGCTAAAGCAATTCAAAACAATTCTTTCCAAGCGTACGGCTGGGTGCCGTACGGACCAATCGTAACCCACTGGATCGAAGATGTGACAAGTATCATTTGGTACAGGGAAGACGACATCCAGGTACAGGTGTTTGCCGTGCCGCCCGACTACATCATTCCCGAACACACACACCCGAACGTGGACAGCTACGAGTTGCTTGTGGGTGGCGACATCAAGTTCAGTAAGGATGGGAAGTGGGTCACTGACAATGACATCATTGAAGCCAAGGCCGTACCGCCACCCCAAGTTCATCCCTATCGTGGATCGCTAGTCCGAGTGCATCCCGATACGCCACATGGCGGTGCGTTTGGACCGCGAGGCGGTGTGTTTATGAGCATCCAGCAATGGCTCAATGGAACAGAACCCCACTGCGTAAGCGCTGATTACGAAGGGGTCGTGATGGGAGACAGGCATCTCGACGGCGTTGTGAGTGGCAATGCCAAGAGTAAGGGAAGCCAGAAGAAATTAACGTGGCGAGACGCAGCATCAAAAGAAACATCAGCACCAACATTCGAAGGATAACAGGCATGTATATTAAGAACCCAGTAGAGGTCGTGAACGCGTTGAAGCGTATGAATACGAAGGTCGAGAACTTGAGGCTTGAGTTCAAGGCCATGGGACACCCGCGCAAGTACGACATGGACGAGCTGTTGGGCTTGGTCGATCTGGTCAACAAGAACCTGAGAGGTAATGATCGCAATGGTTAAGAGCAGCTATACGTACGAAGAAATCTACGCCAAGAATTTGATGGCGTTCGAAAAGATGCAGGCCAAGAAAGGTCTGCGTCCACCCCTTCCCTGCATGATGCGAAAGGCAGCGCTGGATCAGACATCCGCCGAGAAGAAGGAGGCGAGAGATGATCTTCGTAAGGTTACGTACGAGCTTGTACTCAATGCAATCGAGGTGGGCGAGGTCGTCGCTACACCCGTGATTGCTGACCGATTGGGGACGACGCCGCAGAAGGTAGCAAATTATGTCAACGCGATGTGCGACGAGGGCTACTTGAACAAGCTCAACATGACGCACGGTAAGCGAATGTTTGTCTACATGAAGACAGGCAAGGCAATGAAAGGGTGATCGTGCAGGACGCGGTTAGCGTTCGAAACTGTGGCGCAATTTGGTAGCGCTGAAACCAATAAACAACCGCCGCCTGTTGGGACATGAGCGTGGTTAGAATAAGCGTCCTGCCCAGATATTGTATCCGAGCGGGACGCGATGCACAACATATGGAAATTAAAAAATGGAAAAAGATAACGCTTGGCCCACGACATTGGTGGGCTGGATGCTGGCAATGTTCAGCACGGACATCGTTTGGAAACCAAAAGACAAGGACGAGGAGCCGCCGTTTTGAGCAAGCAACCTGAGATTAAATACGTACGAAAGAGATTGTACGTCACAGACACGAAGACGCCCGCGCTGTCGATTGACGATGATGGTTACGTGCGGTGTGGAGTTACGCAAGAGATGCGCGACAACGACATGCTTGTGCTGGCCCTGACGTTGGCACTGAGGAATGAGGACTGGAAAAAGAAAATGATCGAGCGCGTACGAACTGAGTTGGTAGGCGCGACTACTCCGACGAGTAGGATTTATCGGGTAATGGAATTGATAAAGGGCGGTGACTAACCGCCCTTTTCTTTTAGTTATTATGTGTGCAGGGGGGCACCCGAGAAGGCCCAGCGTCCTACTAAACGAGAGTTGGGTTCACCTGTTCCATTCGACGTGCATAAACGAGCGACGTGTTGGACTGACCAAGCGGGTTGTGGGTGGTATAGCTGGCCTCCACCAGTTTACCCGCACGAGCTAACGTCATGCAACGACTTTGGACTTTGGTGTAGCAACCTTTCTGTGCCTTGTTCATATCCTTCAAAGCTATTTGATTGACGTTGAGGACAGACCAAAGGACATCAACGAATGACATCGCGTCCACGTCTAGTATGCCGATGATCATGTCGTCGAGTTCAGAGTTGTCCATGTCTAGTAAAATACTAAACATTTGTTCTCTTATATCATGCAAGCTGGGTGTGGCAGTCACAGTTTCCACAACTGATCTCGGGGTCTGAGTTGTGACAACCTTCGTGGTCTGTGGATCTTCGTCTACTACGATACCGTCTTCGTCGTAGTAGTCTTCGTCCTCACCTACGATGTAAGTTTCCTCATGGTTTACGTCCAGATATATGGCGATGTACTTTGCGACGTAAGATCGCTCTGGATAGTTATCCTTCATCTGTGCGTAGTATCTGTCTCCGATGGCCACGTTGGTTGCCTGTGCCATGTTGACTGATATGTAACACGTATCTCCATCACTGGTCTGGGCGTAGGCTGATCCACTGATGGTTAAGTTTGTAATCTCAAGGACTGAAGTTGTGTGATTTGTCATTTTTAGTACCGTATCTTTGGCGCATCGTTAACGATGCAGGTGATTATTAAGCCAAGAGTTGTCACGTCTTGGGCCGCTCAATAAGCACCGAAAGTTATGGTAGTTGGTATGGAAATACCTTAGCAGGGGAGCGCCTTCGTCCACTCGGCCACGTCTCCGTGGATCGGAATAGTCGGTACGCTTCTGATCTGCAATAGGTAAACACATAAATCTTTTCATAACTTTCGGTCTTCTGTTTAGTTGTGTGGCTGACCCAATTACAGGGACATCACGGCTGCTTTATGATCCTCATAGGTGGTGTTCATGTAACGCATCACCATCTTTAGATCTGAATGCCCCAGTAAATCTGCGATTACTTTGGGCGGTATTCCGTTACGCGCAAGACGCGTAGCGAATGTGTGTCTTAGGGTGTAAGGTGACTTTCTTATTTCTAGCCTGTCAGTAACCTTACGCCAGTGATACCCAATCTGTTTGTTAGTTTCGAACGGTCGCCCGTCGATCATGAATGGGTATGCCGCAGGGGGTGGATCACTGCGCGGGATTGTTAAGAGTGCCTTGTCGTTGAGGGGCACCCGACGCTCCCTGAGTTCTCCGTCTGCACCTTTGTACGAGCCGAGGACTACAGTGTTGTTGCTGAAGTCTACGTTGTCATAGGTCAGACGCATCGCCTCAATAGGACGAGCACCAGTGTGGAGTAGGAAGTTGCAAAGGCGTCGGATGTCTGGATGCAAGTCAGGAAAGATTGTGTCGATCTCTTCTTGCGATAGCGTATCCGTTTTGTGTTTGCCTTCACGCGGCTTCTTTAACTTTACTGGTTCACGTAACCCGAGGGATGCAGCGAAGTTGAGTACGCCTTGGAGTTGGTTAAGGTCTCTGCGAATTGTTGAGTTCGCATTGCCACGATTGACATGCTTCTCCTCTACATATTCTTCCACGTCGTTGAGGTCGATCTTGTTGATCTGAAACTCTCCGAAGTGATTGACGAGACGCATGACGTACTCCTTGGTTGATTTGCTGCTCCCAGTATGGGGCGATTTGAGATAGCGGCGAGCGACAGATTTAAATCTGTTCTGTGCTCCGTGGATTGATTTCTGTCCGAGCTTTATAGTTCCTGCTAAAACCTTGGCTTCGTACTCAGCGCATAGTTCTTTTGCATGTACGTAGTCATTGGTTCCTAGAGAATGTCGAACGCGGAAACCTTGGAACGAGCCAACCGCTTGATACATTTTTCCACCGCTGCGCTTCTTAACTTTGAAGAGCGGCAAAGTTTAGTCCTCCTTTCGATACAAGTTTTCATATGGGTCGGGCTTGGAACCGTCGTAAGCTCTAGCCCAGTCGATTGGTAAGCCGCCCGAAGATCGTTGGTACTCAGTCGGGTCAACGCGGTCGAGTATGTCGTGCATTACTAAGGCAGCTTGGCCTCTAGTTTTGGTGCCGACCTTCTTACATACGGCCCGAACGTGCAGCTTAACAGTGTTCTCTGCTATATTAAGAACGTCGCCTATGGCTTTGTTTGACCAGCCTTCTATTAAGAATTGGGCAGTAACATGCTGCTTCGCTGTCATGGTACGAAGTAGAGACAGCTCGGCGGGTGCAACTGGGCTGGCAGTGTCCTTGATAGCTGGTGCGCTATTTGTACTTTGCAGCAGGAGATTGGTGATAATGTCGAGCTTCGCCTCAAGTCGAGCAAGTTCGAACCGAAAGTTTTGTGTGTTGTTTGACATTGTTTCATACTGATCCATGATTGATTTAAAAGGCCCAGGGGTTTCTGGACTGTCTCCTATGTAGTGGTTATGATACATCTTTGTCAACACCTTTCGATCTGTTTAGGCACACTTCTCCTTCAAGCTACTGTTACTGCTACGTTATTATTTTTATTAAGTAGGCTATAAGATATGCACTACAAATGTATCGGTGAAAACACCAAGTGATTTGGCGCTAAATTCCAAGCGCCTTGATCGCTATGTGCGTGTCACTAAAGTCTATACGATTTGATACATCTCGCACTCTTTCGGCGTATGATCCCCACACCTCTAGCAAGAAAGGGGTCGCAGAAAGATACCGATAGTTTGGTATAGACCTGTCGCTGGCAACCCAACCTTCGGCCTCGCAGTCGTTTGCAATCGTCTCGGCAGAGTTGCGACTGATGCCAAGTAACTTTGCGGTGTCTGTTATAGTTGTTAACTCCTCGTGAAGAGTATTTCGTATGACCAGTACACCGAAACAACGTCGCGCATGAGACGATAAGAAGTAAGCCCGAGCACGCATTTGCTTCTTAGGTAAGTCTATTTTTGGTTCTAATATTTGAAGCTCGTACTCCAGTTGAGACAGTTGCGCACTGTATTTTTTAATAAGTTTATCCATACTTCATAAATGCAAGCGAACATTTAGGGATCAATACATTATTTGCACACCTTTTGGTGCGTC
>Ga0206682_10001602_pt1 | contig 22005 bp, 19 predicted proteins | sample M240m12015metaG_FD_155444 | JGI IMG/M metagenome (GOLD analysis project Ga0206682, IMG submission 155444) | Ammonia-oxidizing marine archaeal communities from Monterey Bay, California, United States - M2 40m 12015 | ecosystem: Environmental > Aquatic > Marine > Intertidal zone | place: USA...
TAGGGGCTGTTTGTCTCGAGGGCTGTTTGTCTCGAGGGCTATCTATCTCTAGGGGCTATCTATTCCTGGGACTATCTAGATGTAATGGCATTTTGCAGCAGATAGATTTCGACCTTTAACCGCGGGTTCGAGTTTTTACAGGGCAACTCGGTGAGTTACATTGAGGTGCCTAGGAATTATGGTACCCAAATCCATCGTCAACCCACTTCAAAAAAGCTACTCAACTGCCAGCAGCTCTACCCTCGTCAATTTTAGGGTGCAGTATAATCACTGAAACTGAGTACCTATCGAAAAATCAGATATCGTCAAAGTCTCCATGACGCCCTAAGCCCTCTGCAAAGCGTCCGGCACCATCGAACCCTTCATTCCGAACCGCAGTCAACCCATTTGCCCATTCGATTTTTAATGCCTCTCGGACACTCAAGCCATGGGTTTCATAGATCGAGCGACGATCAGCCAACATCGCTTGCTGAGGGAACTTAGCAATCTCATGGGCCATAGCTTCAGCAGAGGATCTCGCGTCACCTACAGGCACGATTTTCTCGCACAGACCAATCTGATAGGATTCTTGAGCGGACACTTTTCGCCCTGTCATAGTAATCTCTAGCGCCTTCCCCTGCCCAACCAAACGAGGCAAGCGCACAGCACCACCATCCGAAAGGGGAATCCCCCAACGGCGGCAAAACACACCAAAATAGGCATTCTCAGCCACAACCCGAATATCACACCACATCGCAAGCTCCATACCTCCAGCAACAGCCGGGCCCTCCACCGCAGCAATCACCGGTTTGCTTAATTCCATCCGCGTTGGCCCCAGAGAGCCCCGTGGCGCAGGCGCGGAACCAATCGGAAAGTCTAGGTTGTTTATCTCTGCACGCTCGTCCTGTGATAGAGACGCAGCATACTTGAGGTCCCATCCAGCGCAGAAACTACCGCCGGCTCCCCAGAGTACCGCAACCCTGGCATCGCTTTTTTCGAACGCCTCAAATGCCTCAACCAAGCCGTCAGCCGAATCCGGATCCATGGCATTTCTGGCCTCCGGCCGGTTGTGGATAATTGTCCAGACCAACTGGTTTTTCTCAATTTCGATTGTCATGGGATGCTCCAATGATTATGGCTAAACTATTTCAGAGTACTTCAGAGTACTTCAGAGTGCTTCAGAGTGCCTCGGACTGTTGAAGCAGGCTTTATCTCAGTCTCGGATCGGATAATTTGATCTATCCAAGGCATCTGTTCGTGGCGCATTTTTCCATGCTGGCAATTCAAGAGCATAGCTCAGCTGGTGGGATTAGAGAAATTAGAAAATAATATTGCTACCAAGCAGGCGTAAAAAAACCCCTATAAGTTAATATCTATAGAGGCTCGATTGTATGGCGGAGCATGAAATAGAACTCTCGTAATTTTTACTTATAGAGGCTACAAGATTACTCAATAAGCTTTCGTCCTCTTTTAACGCAATCCTCTGCAGGAACCCAAAACCAGCCTTTAGGGTCCCATGCCCTGCCATGAGAGAGAAATATACACTGCGAATATGCGATTTTAGCGAGCTCTATATTACCCATTTCTTCAAGAGACCTTGCTTTAGCCCATAAGGCAACCGAAACATCGTTCACAGCCCAATTAGCATAAATTTTCTTCTTTTCTTTTCTGTTCACCTTACCAGACGGTGGCGCTTTTGAATTTTTAGCATTGAAGTCTTTCTGCATAACAACAGCAGCATAAGAGAATAACCCAAAGCAAGCATCGACAGTTTTAACTGCTTGCTCAAATTTATTTTTAGCAAATAAATCTATAGATTTTTCTGCCCAATATGCAGAGTCTCCAACATCAGAATTAGCTGAATGACAATCGACAGTATCATTTGCAAAACTGTTGATCGGAAGCATTAAGAAAAGGAAGAAAGTAATTTTTCGCATGAGTCTACCGTTCATTGAATTTCAGCTCAAAGTACCCTTTTGAATGATTTAAGTCAAACATACCCAATAGGCAATTCTGTAACAACTGAGCAGAATTCGGAAATCAAATAATCTGGCTTAGTGGATATTAAATATTAAGTGAGTTTTTCCAGTAGTCTCAACTACATAAGCAGGTAACCGGGCTCACCTTATAGATCCCATGAGGGATGCTCATTTTTTTAAACCACTATCTAATGAAGCTGGCCAGATACGTTAATAATTACAAGCCCTCAGGAACCCCCTCCGCTGCGGCAGCCTGTGACAAAAATTTATTGTTTGCCGTAAGAGCTTTTTATCAAGTGTTATTCACTTCAAGCGCCCAAGCCTTGGCTTCAGCGCTGGACGCCCACTGGATAGCCTGAGCCAGAATGCGCCTATAACTGGGATTATTATAGGCTGCTGGGCCATCGCCAAATTGTAGGTATACCAGGGGTGAGTTTTTGTATGCCTTGATCCAGCCAACCAGATTTGACCCATCATCATGATCCCAGCCGGCATTGGAATTGAGCTGACCACCGACCACCGCATTGGCCGCCGAGTAAAAATGGTCACGGCTAAATGTCCAGTTGGAGGTAAAAAGGGGAATCACGGAATCTTCAAACACTTCCGAAAGATACACCTCGTCGACTAGATCAAAGGGCTCAATACCGCGAGTAATGGGATGATCCATAACCGGACTTACCCTGTGAGAAACATCTATATTGTAGCCGCTATCAGGTCGCTCGACCCCACGAGACTGCATCGGGGTATAGAGAAATTGGCCACCAACAATTTCAGCCCACTCAGGCCAAGCGGGCCAAGCGGCCGCGGCATGATGCATGATAACGAGCGGGCAGCCCGCCTCGCCCATAGCGCGCAGGCCCTGTTTATAAAATTCAGGCGGTTCGGCATACTCTGGGCCATCAGCGCCAAACTGCACCCCTGGCATATCGTATTGCACATAGCAGTCGAATTTTTGCGCCATCTCTGGGTTATACATAAATTGAGCCGCCGGATGCTCGACATTGGAGTACTGAATATCAGGGTTGCTATCGAAAACATCAAAAAATGCATCGCGATCAAACGGGTGCCCACGAGTAACCAACAGTATATTTAGCTTGCTGCCCTGCTCAGGAAGCGCGGTAGACGCTGGCACTGAAGAGCCGTGATAGTCTGGAATGTCATCGTGATCTGGCATGCTCTGCGCTCCAATATTGTCCTTCAAAAGATTATGTACAGTTACAGGCTGTAACTTTTATCACCGGATAACTGAAGGGTAGCCTATCACTCTAGCGGGGAAATAGCCTAGCCGGATAGAGCCAAGGTAAAGAGTTAATCAAAAATTCTTCGGTGATCGTAGGCAGACTAATCCTGACTTACTAAAATCTGCGTGCATGTGCATGCAACCTTCGCACCACCTCTGGCGTCCAAAATGCCTTCGTATTTTTCGAACCGGTTAGGGGTCTCGGCCGTCTTTCGACGCAAAAAAAATCCCCCGCATCTGTGATGCGGAGGATTATTTTTGGCGGAGAGAGAGGGATTCGAACCCTCGAAACGCTATAAACGCTTACACACTTTCCAGGCGTGCTCCTTCAGCCACTCGGACACCTCTCCATAAACTGCTGCCGTTTTCTGTTCTATAAACCCATCAGGAGCACGGCGTGCTCGTTGCTGCGAGCTATGGCACAGCCATAACTCTTGTCTCTGCGAGACCGCCCTACGTGCGTCCCAAATGCCTTCGCATTTGGTCAGCCACTCGGACACCTCTCCATAAACTGCTGCCGTTTTCTGTTCTATTGACTAGTCAGGAGTACGGCGTGCTCGTTGCGACAAACCACTCTAAAGAAGGCCACATGGACACCTCTTTACCGAGCGCGGGAACTGTACACAACCAGTCTTGCAAAAGCAATCAAGACTGGCCTGTACAGGGATGTTTCTCTGCTAGAACCTAAACTGCGTCGGTTTCGTAGTCAGAGATCGATGGGCAGGAGCAGATCAGATTGCGGTCGCCAAATACATGGTCGAGACGGCCTACTGGTGGCCAGTATTTGTTCTCACGCAGTGAGCGCAGTGGGTAAGCGGCTTGGCTACGGCTGTAGCTGCGTGTCCACTCATCAGCACCAACGACTTCAGCGGTGTGAGGGGCATGGACCAGGGGATTGTCAGCCAAATCTAGCTGCCCTGCTGCCACTTGATTGATTTCATGCTTGATGGCAATCATGGCGTCGCAGAAGCGGTCGATCTCGGCTTTGGATTCGCTTTCGGTTGGCTCGATCATCAGGGTGCCGGCAACCGGGAATGACATGGTTGGGGCGTGGAAGCCGAAGTCGATAAGACGCTTGGCAATATCGTCTACGCTGATGCCAACGTCGTCTTTAATCGAGCGCACGTCGAGTATACATTCGTGGGCGATGCGTCCCTGTGCACCGGTGTACAGGATCTCATAGTCGTCTTGCAGGCGGGTGGCGATGTAGTTGGCGTTGAGTATGGCCATTTCAGTGGCTTGCTTTAGGCCACTGCGCCCCATCATGCGGATATACATCCAGGTGATCGGCAAGATGCTGGCGCTGCCGTAAGGGGCGGCTGATACCTGTGAGCCCTGACGCTCACCATCTGCAGTTTCCCGCGGCATAAACGGTGCTAGGTGGGCGCCTACGCCTATGGGTCCAACGCCGGGGCCACCGCCACCATGAGGGATACAGAACGTTTTGTGCAGGTTGAGATGCGAGACGTCGCCGCCGAATTTACCCGGTTGGCAGACACCGACCATGGCGTTGAGGTTGGCGCCATCTATATAAACTTGACCACCGTGGTCGTGAACAATTTCGCAGATCTCTCCGATACGCTCTTCAAATACGCCGTGAGTCGAGGGATAGGTAACCATGATCGCGGAGAGCTTGGCGGAGTGGAGTTCGGCTTTGGCAATAAGGTCGTCGACATCAACGTTACCCTGATCATCACATTTCACTACCACTACTTTCATGCCACACATCTGCGCTGAGGCGGGGTTAGTTCCGTGAGCTGAGCTGGGGATTAGACAGACATCGCGATCGGTGTCGCCGCGGCTTTCATGATAGCCACGAATTGCCAGTAGTCCAGCGTATTCGCCCTGGGAGCCCGCGTTGGGCTGCAGTGACATGGCATCGTAACCGGTGGAGGCACAGAGCATATCTTCAAGCTGATCAATCATCAGGCGATAGCCCTGAGTTTGATCAGTTGGCGCAAAGGGGTGCATGGTCGAGAATTCAGGCCAGGTGATCGGCAGCATCTCGGCAGTGGCGTTAAGTTTCATGGTGCAGGAACCGAGGGGGATCATTGCGCGATCCAGGGCTATATCCTTGTCTGACAGTTTGCGCAGGTAGCGCAGCATTTCAGTTTCAGAATGATAGCGGTTAAAAGTTGGGTGAGTCAGGAAACTCTCGGTACGCATTAACTCGCCAGGCAGTGAATCAACCGCTTGGTCGGCCAGATCGTCAATATCGATTTGGTGTTCACCAATCAGGATCGTCCACAGCAAGTTAATATCACTGCGGGTTACAGTTTCATCCAGAGAAACGCCCAGAGTGTTTTCGTCGATACGACGCAGATTCACTTCATGGGCTGCGGCGACTTGGAGGATCTCTTCTGTTCGCGCACCTGTGTCTAGGGTCAAGGTATCAAACCAATGGTTGTTGGTTGGCTTGATGCCATGCAGCGCTAATCCCTGAGCCAATACAGAGGTCATCAGGTTTACTCGTCGAGCGATACGCTGCAGCCCTTCGGGACCATGATATACCGCATACATGCCGGCAATAACAGCGAGCAGTACCTGAGCAGTACAGATATTCGAAGTCGCCTTTTCACGGCGAATATGCTGCTCCCGGGTCTGCAGTGCCAAACGGTAGGCTGGCTCGCCATTGGCGTCTTGGGATAGGCCAACCAGACGTCCTGGCAGGTTGCGCTTGTAGGCTTCCCGAGTCGACATATAGGCGGCATGTGGCCCACCAAACCCGAGGGGTACTCCAAAGCGCTGGGTTGAGCCAATAACCACATCTGCACCTAAGGAGCCGGGGGACTCCAGTAGCACTAGACTGAGAATATCAGCAGCCATAACCACCAGCGCGCCCTGCTGCTGCACTTGTTGAATCACGTCGCGGAAGTTGCGGACTTCGCCACTGGCACCTGGGTACTGAAACAGCGCGCCAAATAGATCTTCTGGAAGCTGATCTGGATTGCCGACAATGACTTCAATACCGACCGGCTCAGCGCGGGTTTTGATAACGTCGATGGTCTGAGGCAGACAGTCGCTGTCGACAAAGAAGCGCAGAGACTTGGACTTGGACATGCGCTGACAGAGAGACATGGCTTCTGCGGCGGCTGTGCCTTCGTCGAGCATGGAGGCATTGGACATCTCCATGCCGGTAAGGTCCGTGATCATGGTTTGGAAGTTGATCAAGGCTTCTAAACGACCCTGAGATATCTCAGGCTGGTAAGGTGTGTATGCGGTGTACCAAGCGGGATTTTCGAGAATATTGCGCTGAACTACATTGGGGGTAATGGTGTTGTAATAACCCTGGCCAATAAAGCTGCGGAAAACTTTGTTATGGGCGGCGATTTCACGCAATTCGGCCAGCGCCTCGGCTTCGCTGCAACCATCGACTATATCCAAGGCCTGAGTCATGGCGATGGCTTCGGGAACAACCTGACTGGTCAATTCCTCCAGACTGCTGCAGCCCAGAGAGCTAAGCATTTTCTGCTGATCGTCGGCGCTGGGGCCTATATGGCGAGCGATAAACTCTGCGGCATTTTCCAGATCAGTCAAGCTGCGTGTCTTCTGTAACATTTTAATGTTCTCCATCAATTTGGCATTCAATTAAGGAATTGGGCATCAACCGCGGTAATAGCGCTGTTCGACCAATGGCATTTTGCTCACGGTAATCGGCAGTGATCTACCACGCACCAACGCATTGAGTTGGGTGCCCAGTGCGGCGAACTCGATAGACACGTAGCCCATGGCAACGGGCGCCTGAAGGGTTGGCCCAAAGCCGCCGCTGGTGATCGCGCCAACCACATTGCCAGCCTGATCAACAATCTCTGCACCTTCACGAACCGGAGCGCGGCCATCAACCAAAAAGCCGACACGTTTTTTGCTAACGCCATTGGCGATTTGCCCCAGAATAACGTCTGCGCCCAAAAAGCCACCGGCTTTGGCGCCATCGACGCGACGTGACTTGCTGATACTCCAGATAATGCCCGCCTCCACTGGTGAGGTGGTTTCATTCATATCGTGGCCATAGAGACATAGTCCGGCTTCAAGACGCAGTGAATCGCGCGCGCCGAGTCCGATCCAGTTCACCAGCTCATAGCTGAGGAGTTTGTCTGCAAGACGGAGTGCGTCACTGGGGTCTACGGAAATTTCAAAACCGTCTTCTCCGGTGTAGCCAGAGCGGGTGATATAACAATCGATGCCATCAATGGTGCTGTGACAACCATTCATAAATACCAGTTTATTGGCCTCTGGTGACAGCTCGGCCATTATCTCTCTGGCGTGCAATCCCTGAAGAGCCAGCAAGCCCTGCTCGCCAAGATAACGGATATCAAAGTCCGGCAGATGGCTGCGGATATGCTCAAGGTCCTGCATCTTGCAACCGGCATTAACAATCAGAAAAAACGTATTCTCGGCCCAGCGGGTAACAATCAAATCGTCCATCACACCGCCCTGCTCATTGGTCAGTGTGGCGTAGGTCTGCTGGTTGATGCCGAGGGATTCCAGATCGACTGGCATCAATTTTTCCAGAGCCTGAGCGGCCCCTTCCCCTTCAACGATAATCTGCCCCATATGGGACACATCAAACAGACCTGCATTGTCTCTGCAGTGCAGGTGTTCCTGCATAATACCGCTGCTGTATTGCACTGGCATCAGGTAGCCAGCAAAGGGCACCATTTTGCCGCCGGCAGCAAGGTGGTGATCATAGAATACGGTTTTCGAAATATCAGAATCTGTCGACATAAGCCTCATTCTCTACAGAGTGAAAAAAGTAACTCGCCGAGATAAAGTTACATTGGCAATAAAGGATAAATAAGCTGAGCTAGAGCGCTATTTTAAGCTTAAGAGCGTAATTTGTTAAATTAATAGCTATAATGCAGGCATTAATAATTTAAATGCTGAATTTGACGTCAGGCTGGAGGCCATTTAATGAAAAACCTTCCTATGGATCTGCTTCGCGCATTTGTATCAGTGGCACAATTGAGCAGTTTTACCAAGGCCGGTGAGCTTCTTGGCCGCTCGCAGCCGGCAATTAGCCTACAGATGCAGCGTCTTGAAGAATTGGTCGATGAACAACTATTGCAGCGCAATGGCAAAAACCTCGAGCTCACTGAGGCTGGCGAGAATCTCTACGGCCATGCCAATCAGATACTCAGCCTTAACGATCTGGCCATAAGCCAGCTATCAAAAAGCACAGTGGAAGGAAAAATCCGCCTGGGTATCCCCAGTGAGTTCGCCACAGTGCTGATGCCAAGAATTGTCAGCCGCTTTGCCAAGGCCTATCCCAATGTGACACTGGAGGTGAATTGTGAGCTGAGTAAGAGCCTGCTATCTAAGAGCGGTAAGGCGAGTCATGATCTTATTTTAGCCCTTGAAGATAACCCTTCCAGCACTAACTCTAACCTCGTCAAAACCGACGAATTGGTCTGGGTGAGCAGCGCCGACAAGCCACTGTTAAAGACCGATGTAGTGCCATTAATTGTTGCGGCTCAAGGATGCATTTATAGAAACAGAGCGATTAGAACACTAGATCAGGCCGACCAATCCTGGCAGGTTGTCTACACCATTCCGGATCTAACCGGTATTCAATACGCCATCCAGGAAGGCTTGGGCGTCACGGTCTTAGCCAAGAGTACGGTGCCAGAGAATTTAAAGATACTGCCCCCCTCTGCCCGTTTTCCAGCCCTTGGCGAGGTTGGCATCAGTTTGATTAGCTCTGCCAGAAATAGAAAGAACCAAGCAGTGCATCTACTGATCGAATTTTTACAAACTAGCCTAGCTTAACTCTTCTAAATCCTCGTCTACCGGGCAGGCAATAATCGAAAACTGCTCATCTTCGTCTTTTAAAAGCGCTGCAATAGCGGTCAATTGATTAGACTGGTCACAAAACTGCACATAGCGAAAATACCCTGCATTCTGAGACTCATCGCTATCGTTGCTACCCGAAAAATAGAGATTAAACGACAGCGCATCCGCCAGAGTATCAAAGACACTGGCACCCAGAGAAGCGGCCTCAGTCTGATTGTAATTGAGACTACCCAGTGCCGCGCTACCCAGATCGCAATCGGTTAGCGTAATGTCCGCTTCAAACACCTGAAGCGCACCTTTTAGGGATTCCAAATCATAATCGGCAAAAATCACATCCGCCTCAAGATTCCCAGACAGCGCACAGCGACTATTCTTGTTTTGAAAGCCTACCTCAGCTGGAGTTATTGCTGACAAAATACCGTCTGCAGTCACCTTTACCAGAGAGATACCAGACGCTATGTCGGAATACTCCGCATAGATGCCAGGCGCTAAGGTGCCAAAGTTAAACACCTCCGCTTGAGTTTGAAACAGAAACCGGCCTTCTTCAGGGGCATCCCCCAGCGTAAAGTCCGCCAGAGTTATACTACTGTCTTCTATCACAGTTCCAGACGCGGTTTGGGAAAAACGATTTAAATCAGTATCGACACAGTCTAGAGCTCCGGAAACAGTGTCGCCGACAATGCTAAGCTGGCCATTACAAAGTGCATTGATATCACCTAGGGCAGAGGACCTGGTGATGCTAGTTCGACCATTACGCGAGATAACCATCAGCAGCTCTTCGTCGCTCGAGGGCAAATCCATAAGCCAGTGACCGGCAATAAATGCGTTGCTGGTAAAGCGAAAGGATTTGGCGGTGGACCCACCGGCCTCATCTTGCGCAGTGATTACTAGGTCGTAGATACCTGGAGTAGTAGCCGCACCCTGAATTAAACCGGTGGTGGAATCTATTTCTAAACCGGAATTATCAGCAGCTAGCTGAAATGAAACACCGCTGCTGTTTAGTCCGTCGGCGCTGGCGCTGAGGGTCCAGTTAATTTCATCTGACCAGACTTCAGTCTGCCCTGCGAGGGTGACTGTGCCAAAATCCGGTTCTGATGAACCGCCATCTGAATCGCTATTTGAACCCGAATTTGAACCCGAACTTGAACCAGACCCTGAAGAGCCACCGCCACATGAAATAAGCAACAACGCTGCAGATATTAATAAGATTCGAGCAATCATAGAAAGCCATTTATTTTAAAATAATACTGATATTTAAGGCTGGTTTTGAATCTGAGTCTAAAACAGCCATCGATAAATTAGTCTAACGACAGTCCTTGCTGTTGTGATCAAAGTACATTTTTTTAGCCTGGCTCTTTTGGCTGAGGCTCTTTTTGACTGAAGCTCTTCTTAGTTGAGGCTCTTCGTTTAGCTGAGGCTCTTTTTAGCTGAAGCTCTTTAAAGCCAATACTATTTGAAAACGCCGTTGTCGCGCAAAAAGGCTCCCACATCAAAGTCAGAGGCAAACTGCTCGCCTAACTGAGTGGGGTCCACCGCGCTATTAAACGCCTCTATTAATGGCTCATGATCCATTAGATCGATAATATTTTCATCCGTGCCCTGAAGCTGCAACCTCGAGTTACCGAGAGTCGCAACAGTTTTAAACTTGGCATACCAAACCTCCCAAGACAGCCCCTCAGAGCGTTTTACCGAAGGCTTGGTAGTGGACTGAAGCGGCGCTTCGCCGGAGAGCTTGGCGGTAAGCGCGGCAGAAAATTTAGCCGGACGCTCATCGGTAAACTTGGCCGCAGGCTCGGCCGAGAGCTTTGCCAAAGGGGCGGATTCTGGCGCAGCTGCTGCGGCAGCTCGCTTCTGTGTACGTTTTTTAAACAGACTCATACTATAGACCCATTAATCACGCAGTAGCGGCTTCCAGTAAAGAAGGCCGAACAGGGTAACCCAAACAAAATTCATCACACCTGAATGACCGCGACCTTGCAACTGCTTGCGCATCACAACAAATTCAATCAGATGCACAATAAGCATCGCCAGACCAATCAACATAACCCACTGATCGGCAGCACCTGTCAATGGCATAAAAATATTGGCGATAAAGACTAGCCAGAAACCCAGCAATAGAAGCTTATTAAAGGCGATAAATTTATCCATAGTCCGATATTCTCATGATTATTATTAGAGTCGTTTATTACTAAATAAATAGCAGAGGTAAATAATCTCAGACCTAGTCGAACTATGCAAACTCTAAGGCCTGTCCCAAGCCGCTCAAAAACTGTTCCCATAGCACTGTTGATAATACTCAGTGGCACTCAAATAGCGGTGCTAGACTAGTGTCTATGACATGGAAAGCATTTATCTACCCCTCGCCCAAGTTGCAGGAGCTCTATCGGCTGGCACTCTGTATGTGTGGCGTGACTATATTACTCGGCGCATGGCGGAATATTGGCTATCACTCGGGACTTTTAGCCCTACTGCCAGCATTATTTATCTATCAGTTTGCCAGCTACCTAACTACCCATTCAGCGCTCTCGACACTAAATCGTCAGAGGTTATCTCTGGCCATGGAATTCAACGACGGTGTTATCACGGGCCTATTAATTGCTCTGACTGCCTTTGAGCCGATCATTACCCTCGCATTGGGGGCAGCCTTTTTAGTCACCATAGTCGGCGCCATGAAACCCACTGCCCCGCTAGATCTATTTGGTTTGTTTATAGGTGCTCTGCTTGGCTTTTGGCTGCTGCCCTTTTCGGTTGCAGTGTCTACACCAGTGCAGTTATTGGTAACCTGCACCGGTTTTGCCTACTGTCTATTTAATGTCAATATGGCTCGGCAAACTCACTTTATGCTTGCCGAGCAGCATGAATCGGTACTCAGGCAAAATGACTGGCTGACTCTGCGGACTTTTCATCTGTCTAAGTACCTCTCCCCGGCACTGCGCAAAGCCATACTCACAGGCAAGGATGTCAAAGCAGGCACTCAGGAAAAAACGCTAACGGTATTTTTCTCGGATATGGAAGGCTTTACTAAATTGGCTGAAGAGCTAAATCCCGAGCAGCTCACTGCACTGCTTAATACCTATTTAACCGAGATGTCGGAGATTGCCTTTCGCTTTGGCGGCACGGTCGACAAAGTTATCGGCGACTCTATTATGGTTTTTTTTGGCGACCCAGAGAGCCGCGGCGTGCGCTCTGACGCTGTGAGCTGTGTATCCATGGCGCTGGCCATGCAACAGGCAATGCAAGAACTGCAGTCGCGATGGCGGGCCGAAGGCATTGCCAATCCACCAGCCCTGCGTATGGGTATCAATAGCGGAGTCTGCAAGGTGGGAAATTTTGGCACCGAGAATCGCCTCGACTACACCTTACTGGGCCGCACAGTAAACCTTGCGAGTCGTCTTGAATCAGCAGCGGCGAGCAATGAAATACTGATCTCCAAAGACACCTATGTGTTGATCGCAGACGCGGTTGACTGCATCGATAAAGGACAGATCAGCGTCAAGGGATTTGCCGCTCCAGTGAATGTCTTTAGCGTTACCGATCTACATAAAAACATTGCCATCAAACAGGCCATTGAAGATCGGGCCCTGACTCAAAGCGCTCACACTCGGGTTTTACCTGAAGAAATTTAATCTATAATTTACTTTAATTTAAATCATTAAATACATGATATAAAACAGTTAATTACTGCCTTACTTGACGATGGCTTGGTGGGAAAGGGTAGCGGCTGCTGCGAAACGGATTAATATCCAAACCGCCGCGACGCATATAGCGGGCATAGACATCGAGCTGCGCTGGCTGGCAACGCTGCATAATATCAGCGTATATTTTCTCTACACATTGCTCGTGAAAATCCTGGTGCTGACGAAATGACACCAGGTATTTCAGCAGCCCTTCACGGTCGATCGGAGCACCCTGATAGCTAATATAGACCGATGCCCAATCCGGCTGATCGGTCACCGGACAGTTGGTTCTCAGCAGGTGCGAGTAGAGTGTTTCAGTGACAGCTGCAGTAACCTTTGCGCCCGGTGCCACAGCCTGATCTAAAGCTAGAAAATCTGGGTTTGGCGTATAGCAATCAATGGCAATATTCTGCTGATCAAGACAGTGGCCCTGGGGCTCTGTTACAGGGCGAAAGCCATTGTACTCAGCGAGCTGATAAAAAATAACCTCAACAACACCCTGTGCCGCAGCGGATAGATCGGCAGTCATACAAGCCTGCACCGCCTGCTGGGATTCAAACTCCGTCTGATTAAAAGAGTTTAGATAGAGCTTGAAGGACTTCGACTCCACTATATTGACACTGGTACAGGGCACTAAAAATTCAACAATAGCCACTTGGGGCATGCCATGTCTGTTGAGCCAGGAAACCTCAAAGCCAGTCCACAGATCAACACCAATAAAGTCAGGTAGAGGGCCACCGACAGCTTCCAATTGCTCACGGGCCGTGACACGGGGAATTGGGTCTAGCAGCGACGGGTTATAGCTGGTGCTGTAAACCGTATCCTTGCCCAGCTCGGTATTTGAATAATCCGCCATTAGCTGCGCAACCTCGAGCCTCTATCGAGCAGATTCAGCGCCACACCAAACAGCACCACACAGAACAGACTCACCATGGTAAAGGCCCAAACAATATTGATATCGCTAATACCGGCAATGCCATAGCGAAAGGCATTGACCATATAGAGTATTGGGTTGATCTGTGACACACCGCCCCAGAACTCTCCGAGCATATCAATGGAATAGAACACGCCACCCAGATAAATCAGCGGTGTCAGCACAAAGGTCGGGATAATGGAAATATCATCAAAGTTGCGGGCAAACACCGCATTGATTAACCCCGCCAGAGAGAACATTAGAGACGTCATCAGTACTATGGCAATAGTCACTGGCAGGCTGTGGATACTGAAGTCAGCAAAGTACAGCGACAGAATCGTCACAATCAAGCCCACACCCAAACCGCGACTCATGCCGCCGACCACATAGCCGGACAAAATAATCCAGCTGGGTACAGGTGAGACCAGCAGTTCTTCAATATTGCGCTGGAACTTAGAGCCAAAGAATGAGGACACCACATTGGAATAAGAGTTGGTGATCACCGCCATCATAATCAGACCTGGAGCGACAAACTGTATATAGGGCAGACCCGACATCTCACCAATGCGCGAACCGATCAGGGTGCCGAAAATAACAAAATACAGCACGATGGTGATCACTGGAGGTAACAGCGTCTGGGGCCAAATACGTAAAAAGCGCTGAATTTCGCGACGCACTATGGTGATAAAGGCAATCCATTTTTGCTGGCTAGTCATGGCTCTCTCCTGTCAGATTTTTCTCAACCATAGTGAAGAACAACTCTTCCAGTCGATTGGTTTTATTGCGCATGCTCAACACCTCGATGCCCTGCCCGCTCAACACTTCAAACAAATGGTTAATCGACTGTGACTTTTCCACTTCCACTTCCAGGGTATTGGGCTCAACCAACGTTAGGGGATAGCTCTCAATCTCTGGACACTCAGCTAGGGGTTCACGGATATCGAGAACAAATAATTCTTTATTGAGCTGCGCCAACAACTCACGAATGCTGGTGTTTTTGACAATCTTGCCATGGTCGATAATCGCCACATTGCGACACAGGCTCTCGGCCTCTTCAAGATAATGGGTAGTGAGAATAATGGTTGTCCCACTGGCGTTTATCTCACGAAGAAATTCCCACATGGAACGCCGCAGCTCGATATCCACGCCGGCAGTGGGCTCATCGAGAACCAGTAATTTGGGCTCATGCATCAGTGCTCGGGCAATCATCAATCGACGCTTCATACCGCCGGAAAGGGTACGCGATGGCACATGACTCTTGTCCCAGAGACCCAGCTGACGGAGATATTTCTCAGCGCGAACTATGGCGACATCACGGGGAATACCAAAGTAGCCGGCCTGATGAATCAGAATATCTAAGGGCTTTTCAAACTGATTGAAATTAAATTCCTGAGGAACCACGCCCACCAGCTGTTTCGCCTGGGAAAAGTCTTTATCTACATCATGACCGAAGATACTGACCTTGCCGCCAGTCTTCAGTACCAGAGAACAGATAATGCCAATGGTGGTGGACTTACCCGCACCATTGGGTCCGAGCAAAGCAAAGAAATCCCCCGGCTGAACAGTTAGGGAGATATCCTTTAAAGCCTGAAAGCCACCCTCATAGGTTTTACTCAGCTGTTCAATTGCCAGTGCTGGTTGCATAGTTGTTCCTGATTGTCGGTTTAGAGTGCTGATTTGTGATGCTACTGCGAGTCATTAGTCTTAGCGGCTAACGTGACTCACCGTTTTGACCTATACGGGCCAATCGCCCTATTGTAGCTTCGCCAGGCTAATAAGTCCGACTTTGAGTCATTTAGGGAGAGATTTTCTCTTTCAGGCAAAATTAATTATCTAGTTCGACAACCCTATTGCCGTCATAATGGAGACCTAGAGAGAGAAGCCTGAAAAACACTATGCCGAAAAAATTTATCCGTAGCGTACTGCCCGACTTCGCCACTGTACTGAAGCACAAATCCATGCGCTGGACTGTGCCCCTAATTCGTGACCCCAATATCTTGCACCTTAACCGTGAATCGGTCTCTCTAGCCGTGTTTATCGGCATTCTCGTGGCGTTTCTGCCACTGCCAGGGCAAACCTTTATTGCAGCTGCACTGGCGCTCTGGTGGGGTGCCAACCTTCCTCTATCAATCCTCTGCATCTGGATCAGCAACCCGGTGACCATAGCGCCGATATTCTTTTTGACCTATCGCGTCGGTGCCGCTGTGCTCGGCAGCGCACCGCTTGATTTCAGTATCTCACTGACCTGGGAATGGTTCTCAAGCATGGGCGCTCAGATTATGCTGCCACTGATGGTGGGCAGCCTGCTGTGCGGCTTTGCCTGCGCAGCCGCCGGCTATTTAATGATTAATTTTCTCTGGCGCTGGCAAGTGATACGCAACTGGGAAAAACGCAAACTAGCGCGCCAACAGCAGCAAAATAAATAAAGTTCTTGTCTCGAGGATTAGTCGGTTACTCGTAACGCAACTCATCTGCGGGCACCATGCGACTGGCTCTCAATGCTGGATAGAGGGTTGCCAAGAGATTTAATACCACTGCTGCCAAAGACACCTTGAGCACATCCGACCAGCGCAGATCCACCGGAATATAATCAATGGGATAGACCTCCGTATTCAGGAAGGTCACGCCAAATAGCGACTCCAACCAAAGCACCAAATCCGCCACCCAGAAACAGCCGAGCACACCCAGCAGCACACCGATTAGAATACCGAACAGCCCAATCAAGACACCCTGAGTCAGAAATAGCTGCAGAATTTCACGACGGGTCAGGCCTAGGGTCTGAAGAATGGCAATATCTTTGCGCTTGTCCATCACTGACATCATCAGCATGGAAATCACATTAAACGCCGCGATGGCGATAATCATAAAAATCAGCAGCCCGACCATATTGCGCGACAGCTGAATCGCCTGATAGAGATTGCCATGAGTCTGAAACCAATCTCTAAAGCCATAGCCAAAAGGCAACTCCTCGAGCATGCGGTAACCCAATTGGCGTGCATTAAATTGATCGTCGATCTGCACCCGAAAGCCATTAACCAATCCGCTAATACCAGCCACATCCGCCACCACCGGCAAGGCGCCAATAGCCAGTAGCTGGTCGATCTCAGTGTGGGTGGCGAACACTCCAGCCAGAGTAAAGGCTTGAGCCACTGTGGGCCCCTCCGCCGAAGGCACAATTAGCGTTAAACGCTGACCTAGCTGAATATTTAAACTCTCCGCAACAACCTCAGACACCAGCAGCTGATTGCCCTGAGGCAGGCTGACACCGGCCTCATCGAGCACTGCCTGCAACCCCAAAGGCACAGCGTCGGCCTCCAAACCAAGCAACTGAATCGGCCTGCTAGTCTGGCGAAAATGCACCATTCCGTTGACCTCAGCGTAGGGCGTTACCTCAGTGACCGATGGCTGGCGAGCGATAAGCCCAGCATCAGTGCGCCAGTCGGCGACCCCCTGTTGATGAATAACTTGCACATGGGGCACCACCGACAGAATGCGCTCGCGCAATTCCCGATCGAAGCCGTTCATGACCGATAGCACAACAATCAACAGGCACACGCCCAGTACTAGGCCACTAATCGCCAAGAGAGAAATAAACGACACCAGACGATTACCGCCTCCTCCAGAGGAAAAGTAACGCAGCCCGATAAATAACGGCAGAGGCTTATACAACCGCAGCCTCCAGTTCCACCAGCTGACCATCAATCAGATTCACCTGACGATCCATGCGCGCCGCAATAGCCGGGTCATGGGTAACCACCACAAAAGAGATATTTAGGCTTTGATTAAGGGTTAACAATAGATCCAAAATCACGCCAGCAGTCCCGGGATCCAGATTACCCGTAGGCTCGTCCATTAAGACGACCGAAGGCGAGGTCACCAGTGCCCGGGCAATAGCCACACGCTGACGCTCACCGCCGGAAAGCTCTGCAGGCTTATGCTTCAAACGATCACCCAGACCCACTTTGTCGAGCAACTCCTCAGCACGCTGTTGTGCCTCAGCAACCGACGCCCCGCCGATCAGGCAAGGTAAGGCGACATTTTCCAGAGCACTAAACTCACCCAGCAGATGATGAAACTGATAGACAAAGCCCACATGCTGATTGCGCCACTTGGCTCGATCAGAAACACCCAGCCCCTGCCAATCCGCACCACAAACCGTCACCCTGCCAGCGGTAGGATCATCCAAACCGCCAAGTAAATTCAATAAGGTCGTTTTACCTGAGCCTGACACGCCAACTACTGCAAGCTTTTCACCTGCTTTAACCGCCACATTAGTATCCCGCAGCACTGGCAGCAGGCTATCGCCCTGCTGGTAGTCGCGACCGACCGCCTTGGCCTGTAAGACATAAGAAGAGCCCTCAGCGGCAGAAGAGCCCTCAGCGACAGAAGAGCCCTCAGGGACTTTGTTTAAAAGCAGGTCAGTGGTCATAGCGCAACGCCTCCGCAGGCAATACTTTGCCCGCTCGCCAAGCGGGATAGAGTGTAGCGAGAAAACTAATAACCAATGCACCGCCTACAACCACAGCCACATCACTGACTATAATTTCCGAGGGCAAAGCACTGATTAAATAAATAGAGGGATCAAAAATATAGCTACCACTGAGCGCTTCCAGCCCAGCCACAATATCGCCGACAAAATAGGCCAGCAGACAACCCAAGACAGTGCCAGCCAGAATACCCAAACTGCCCACTGCCAGACCCTGAATCACAAAGATCTTCATCACCGTCCCAGACGTTGCACCCAGCGTCCGGATCACCGCAATATCCTTGCGCTTATCTGAGACCATCAACACCAGACTAGCAACAATATTAAACGCCGCCACCGCGATAATCACTGACAGCAGCAAGCTTACAATTACCTTCTCCATGCGCATCGCTTGAAACAGCGTGCCCATATTATCGCTCCAGGTACGCCACTGCAGATCGTCCTTTGGTCGGTCAGCTAAAAAGTTCTTATCACCCTGAGAGCCGAGCCAGTTATCCGCCATAAAGGCATCAGACAGCTCCAACTGCACACCCTGAAAACGATCCCCCAAGCGCAACAGCTTCTGGCCATCGCGATAGTGCATAAACACCACTGAGGCATCCACCTGAGCACCCACCTGAAAAATACCGGTCACCGTCACCCGCTTAATCCGCGGAAACACCCCTGCCGGCGTCACAGTCACCGAGGGCAACGTCAGCTGCAAGCGATCGCCGACAAAAAGGTCTAGCTTGCGCGCCACCTGACTGCCAATCACCACGCCGAACTCACCAGCCTGTAACTGACCCACATAGCCACTGATCATATTCTCAGCCAATTTCTCCCCAGTGCGCGACTCAGGATCTATACCCTGCAACACCAAACCCGCTTGATTACCCTTACTGGAGCCCATCACAAAGCTCTGTAACATAGGCACCACCGAGAGCACCTGAACCGGCGCATTATCAGAACCCGCCTTTAGCTCAGCCTCCAGCTGATTAATCTGTGCGATATCCAAGCCCTGAGGACTGGCGAGAGTCACATGAGGTACCACCCTTAATAGACGCATCTTGATCTCGCGATCAAAGCCATTCATCACCGATAGCACCACAATCAGTGCCATCACCCCAATCGCCATAGCCGCCAGAGAAAACAGCGAAATAAACGACACAAAGTTATCGCGTCGCTTGCTGCGCATATAGCGCAACCCAATAAATAGAGGGAGGTTGGTTAACATGCAGGGATTAAACCCGAAAGCCGCAGGACACACAAGATTGCGGGGCCGGATGGGCCGAGATTAAGCGGTATTACTGAGGAATCGCGACTGTTCGCAAATTACAAACTAGACATTGGCGACAAGTGATAAGGCCAGAGCAAGCATAATAACCCCGACAAAAAACTCAAAGATCTTCCAAGCTTTAGGGTTTTCAAACACCGGCGCTAAGACTCGCGCGCCATAACCCAGGCTAAAGAAGAATACAAAGGACGCGATCACCGCACCCAGAGCAAACTGGAATTGCTCGGGATGGTATTGGGTTGAAACCGACCCCAAAAGAATCACAGTATCCAAATAGACATGGGGGTTTAACCAGGTAAAGGCCAGACAGATGGCGATGGTTTTAAACAGCGAGCTTTCTGTTTCCGCTTCGGCTTCGAGGGCATGGGTTTCGGTGAAAGCAGACTTAAAACTGAGCAGAGCGTAAATGGTTAGGAACGCTGCCCCGCCGTATCTGGCGACTATCTCAATGGTGGGAAACTGTTTAACCACAGTACCAAAACCGGCAACGCCGAGGGAAATTAGAATCCCATCGGATACAGCACAGACTAGGCAGACAATAAAAACATGACGTTTTTTAAGCCCCTGTTTGAGCACAAAGGCATTTTGCGAGCCGATGGCCAGAATTAGGGAAAGTCCTAGGGAGAATCCTGCGAGGTAAGTTGACAATTTTTTACTGCCTTATTTGGGCTGAGGCTGGGCTTAATCGTTAAGCCGGAGATTTATTATTAAACAGGGATTAAACCTCAAAGTGGCAGGAGGCACAACATGGCTTGGCTTTGGGAGGGGAAACACGGAAGAATCTCAGACTGGCGGCTTGGAATCTTTTAGTGGCAGTGATGTTGAAGCTGCAGCTAAATCTTCGGTGTGGGTCTTATTGACTGGACTACTGGTTATAAAATAAGCGATACGGCCTCAATTATACAACATCTTAACCCCGACCATTTTACGACCTACCGTAAAATGGTCTTGACTATATAACGATAGGTCGTAATAAAGTCGGAATGAAAAAAGCCTATGAACAGCTCATTCAGTATCATTTCGTCGACCACACACAAATGGCCCTACTGACTGCCCCCCGGCACCCCGTGACTGCCCATAGGTAGGGGTCGCACCCAACCAATCCGACCCCGTACAGCGCGAATAAAGTAACTGTTTTCCCGTCGCATTTAGCTTTTTCCTTAAAGCCTGTATTTGCACCTAAAAACAAGGCCTTTAAGCCCTAAATGACGGCGTTTAGTAGAGCCTTCTATATAGATTTCAATCACTTACGCAGGTCCGACCCCATTCATTCAGATTCATGCCGTAGGCAATATTATTGCCGATTAAAAGTGTCCGTCAAAGTATGGCAGGTTCAGTCTGACCCTAATTATTTCTGCACGCACTTCATGGCCTTGTTAGCTCTCACGGTTGTAGCGATCCGGGGATGGATTGTTTTTTTATGTCGTTTATTGCCTCCAAAAGCCTAATGGTTGCATCGCCATCCAAGTTTACTGAGCTATAGCGAACTTCATACAGTCCTTGCAAGTTAGACGGAAGTTTTACCCCCTCCCTTACCAATAGAATGAATCTACGGCCATATAGTGCCATCGCAGCGCCGATTTCGATAAGTACATTCTCATTGACGAGCGTTAGTTCGTTGGCGTCCCTGTCTAATAGAGTGCGTTCTGCATCAACATGAATAATAGCCGCTCCGCACCCTCTCATATCATCCATAACCTTATCTGGCACGGGTTTTGAGACAGACTGTTTATCCACAGAAACTACGGGGATTAATTCACCAAAACCTAAAAGCTTTTTGATGGGTTCAATGAAGTTCTTGTTTTTACCGTGAGTAATGAATACTCGGCGAGATCTAGCATCAGTGTTTATTGGGCTTTGTAAAGAGCTCTCTCTTTCTTCAGGTTGCTCATCTTCAGTATTCTGAAGCTCTTCTTCATTTCCCTCTTCATCTTCAAGGCCATTTCCAGCGTTACTATCTAAATCTGAAGGCGAACCGCCCACTGAATCCAAATGAACGTACTTCTTTCCTTTAAGTTCATCTATGAAGCCCATTCCGGCAGCACTTTCGAGGATACGTTCACGTACCTCTTCCGCTTTGTCTTGCGGAACGCCCATTTCAATCAGTACGTTTGCTGCTATATCATCTCTTGGGAAGGTATGTGTATCGTATTTATGTAGAAACTCCCCAAAAATCCGGGGCTTCAAAAGCGCTTCTTTTTTAGCAGCGATATCTTGTCCTTCATCTAGAGGCCTAAGTATCTGCTTTGCCAGATCCGTAATAGAAATTGCAGCTGATTGCGAGCCTCCTTCGGTAAGGCCGAACGCAATAGCAGCACCTGATATAACTTTCAGCTGGCTGCCTTTAGGATCGAGGTCTAATGCCTTTGCCACATTAAATGGGGTAGTTGGCGCGCCCGCATAGTGCTCAAAAATTGCTCTCGGTATCCGAAGTGCCTCATCCAACGAAGCTGAAGGGACATCGGATTGCTTCAGATAGCTTCTCTTTTTCTTCGGTGATTGTGGTTTTTTGTCTGTCATTCTTGATCCTTAGTAATGAGAGCTAACAGTCTAATTACGAGGCTTGTCGGCCTCATAATTATTATCGGGACGCACTTGTAATATGTTATCGGGGCATTTTGAGATTTTTTTAACTGATTGATTTATATATGGAAAATGATCGAAACTG
>Ga0206682_10001606_pt1 | contig 21994 bp, 16 predicted proteins | sample M240m12015metaG_FD_155444 | JGI IMG/M metagenome (GOLD analysis project Ga0206682, IMG submission 155444) | Ammonia-oxidizing marine archaeal communities from Monterey Bay, California, United States - M2 40m 12015 | ecosystem: Environmental > Aquatic > Marine > Intertidal zone | place: USA...
GCGATCGTATCCTCCTCCTCCTCCTCCTCCTCCGCCGCCGTAGCCGCCGGGCGGGCCTGGAGGACCGCGTCCCCCGCCTCCGCCTCCGGCCCCGCCTCTGCGATCTTCGCTGTAGTCGATGCGGCACGCGCGTCCCATGATGTCCGCGCCGTGCATGGTCTGCACGGCCTGCGCCGCCGCGTTGGCGTCGGCGAAGGTGACGAAGCCGAAGCCCCGGGACCGCCCGGTCTCCCTGTCGGTGATGACCTGGTGGTGAGGGAGGGACGGAGAGGGAGGGGGGTGAGGGGGCGATCGATCGGATTAGGGTTCGGACTAAATGCGCGGTGAAGGAGAGAATTCTGGAAGTGGCACAGGCGGTGGGATCGGGGCGCACCTTGCAGTCGGTGATGTTGCCGAGGTGGCCGAGCGCATCGCCGAGGGCGCGCTCGTCCGCCTGGAAAGGCAGGTTGCCGACCATGATGCGGTTACCCGACATGGTGGAAGGACTTTTCACGTGCGTGCGTCCTGTGTGTCCACCTCTCTCGACGATTGGATTTGATCCAGGTTGTCAGACTTGAGAAGGAGACACAGTCACATCAAAGGCGGGTCGATATTTCTCGAACTTTCCGTCACTGTTCACCCGCGCAGTTGTATCGCCGCATACGATGACCACCATCTGGCGCCCACACTGGTTGATCAAGCCTATCGAACCCGTCAAGGAGGAAGTGCCCGACGACGATGTCCCCGATGATGTCAAGGTGGAGCCTGTCGCTGACGACGATGGGATAAATGCGGAAGACGAAAAGACGCATCTCGAGGGGAAGGGCGCGAAGCGGAAGAGAGCCCCTCGGACGAAGGGGCCATGCGAGCACGGGGTTAAGTACCGCTCGTGGTGCAAGGTGTGTGGTGCTTGTCCGCATGGTCGTAAGCGCAGTACGTGCAAGGAGTGCGGTGGGAAGGGAATATGCGAGCACGGTCGTCGGCGAGCTCAGTGCAAGGAGTGCGGTGGGTCTGCAATCTGCGAGCACGGTCGTGTGCGCTCTTATTGCAAGGAGTGCGGTGGGGCATCAATCTGCGAGCACGGTCGTCGGCGCCATGAGTGCAAGGAGTGCGGTGGGGGATCAATCTGCGAGCACGGTCGTCTGCGCTCTCACTGCAAGGAGTGCGGTGGTTCACAAATCTGCGAGCACGGTCGTCGGCGCACTCAGTGCAAGGAGTGCGGTGGGGTATCAATCTGCGAGCACGGTCGTCAGCGCTCTCACTGCAAAGAGTGCGGTGGTTCACAGATCTGCGAGCACGGTCGTCAGCGCTCTAAATGCAAGGAGTGCAAAAAGTAGCGAACAAGAATAGGCAGACATATGAAAGTAAGAGTTTTACTGTTTCGTTGTTTCATCGTCGCGGCGAGCTCCGTAGTTCGCTGGCTAAATGCAATGTTAAGTTTGTCTATGCGATCGATTCACCCTCACGGTCGTCGTGCGCATGTGTGTTAAGCGCGCGGCGTGGTCATCTCCATGATCTTCACCGCGCCGCACGAGTTGGCGGCGACCAACATCCCCCCCACGGGCGCCCACGTAACCGAGCTCACAAAGAGACCCGGCTTGTCGCTCTCGGCGGCGGCGACGGGTGGTACCGGCCCGGCGCCCTGGTTGGAGAACGCCGCCGTCACCGCGAGTGACTGCCTCGCCACCGGCTTGGGCACCGCCTTGGTGTACACGCAGACGCTGTTATCCTCGGACCCAACCGCGATGTGACCGTCGGCTGACACCGACATGCCCACGAAATTTTTGCGGTTGACGTGCCCAGTAAACGTTCGCAGGCACGCCGGGTTGGCACCCTCGCCCTTATCCCCGCACCACAGCGTGGACGCCGGGTCCTTGAGCGCGAGCGCGCCAGGCGACGGCGACATCGCGGAGAGTATACCCCGCTTGACGTCCCAGAGCTTCAGCGTATTATCCGTCGAGGCGGACGCGATTAAATCTCCGCTGAGCCACCGGACGTAGGAAACCGCCTTGTTGTGCCCGGCGAGGGTGACGAGCGGGCGGAGCGTGTGACGCAGGTCGTACGCCTTGATGCTGTAGTCCGCGCTGCCGAACGCCACGACGTTGGCGTTGACGGGGGAGAAGTGCACGCAGCACACGTTGGCGCGGTTCTGAATCACGGCCGTGCTCTCGCGCTGGTTGATGGACCACACGCGGCATGTACCGTCGTCCGATCCCGAGACGAGTTTCGTGGGATCGAGCTTGGACCAGCTGGTGCTCCACACGCGCTTCTTGTGCTCGTGAAACACGTTGCTGATCTCCCCGCGGTTCACGTCCCACAAGCTGAGCACGCCCTCGTAGTCCGCGGTGGCCACCGCGTGTTTTATGTACGGGTTCCACACCATCGACGAGAGCTTCGACTGCGTCTTCATCTCCGCCACCGGGCAGTGCACCGCGGCGCCGCTGTTGATCAAGGGCTTGATCTCGAAGATGCGCAGGCGCTTGGAGATACCGGCGGTGGCGATGTACTCCGCGTCGCGGTCCCACCCCGTGCTGCAGATCATCTCGCTGAAGGAGTGCACGTCACCGAGGCTCACGTCGGCGACGGTGCGAAGCGTCGTCTTGCGAGTGGACTGGGCGAGATCCTTGCCAAAGGCGTTTAAAGCGCCGCCGAGCGCGTTGGTGGCGTTGATAGCAGCCTCCGCGACGACACCTTGCCTGTGCTTGTCCGCGAGGGCGCGCTGGGCGTCCTTGTCCGACGGAACTGTCTGCGGCGCGGTCGGTCCGGCGCCGTCCGCGGGCGGGACCGGGACGCCGTCGGAGGTCGGGGACCCGCCGGTGGCGATCGACTTGGCGTAGTTCCTCGCGACGGGCGCGATCGCACGCGCGCAGGCGTCGAAAAAGTTCTCCTCGAGCGCCTCAAACTCCGCGTCGTCCAAGTCCTTCGCCGACCTGTACAGCTTCGCGCGCTCGGCGGCGGCGGCGTCGTCGGCGCCGCCTCCGAGCCCGAGCCTGGCGAGGTCGCCGGTGCTGAACGACCGGTTGAACGAGGCGCTTCGCATGGAGTGTCGCGGGCGCGCGGATCCTCCTTCGTTCCCCCCGCCGCTGGACGTGGTGTCCATGCTGGTCCGTGACGCGTCGCGGCGGACGGGGTTGAACGGTGTCCCTTGGGTTCCCGATCGAGGCGAACCCCCTTGGATGCCCCGGCCGTCGAACGAACGCTTGCGCTCGACGGACCTGCGGTGCCCGCCGTCGACGCTCGCCCGCCCGTCGACGCTGGTGCGCGGAGAGGTCACGCCCGGCCCGGCACCTCCCTCCTGAGACGTGAATGAGGGCTGGCGGACCACGCCGCGGGTGACGGGCGCGTCGCCCGGGACCTGCGACTGCGAAATTTCAGTCACGTCGAGCGACTGCCGTCGCTTCTTCATCGGCTGAAGCTTGGACAGGTGGTCCGGGAGCCCCGCCGCGGGTTGTTGCGTTTGTTGCTGCGCGTGCCCGCGGTTGAAGCTCTGCTGCCGCAGCTTATTGTTGAAGCTGTTCTGCCTGGGAATGTCGAGCGACGTCCCGCGGCGGTGCGGTTGAACGCCGCCGCCGCCGCCGCCGTCGAAGCTCGGCCCTCGAAGCGGCGACTGCGTCCCGCGGTTGAAACTCTGCTGCCTGCTCAGCGGTGAACGTTCAGATCCACCGCGTCTCTCCCCGAGGCCGTCATCCGCACCCGCGTCCGTCTGCACGCCGAGCTGACGCAGCGCGTTCGACAGCAACGCGGACCGAACCCTGTGCCCCTGGACCTCCTTCATCCTCGCCTCCCGGTGCGCCAGCAAAAACGCTCGAAGCGTGATGAGCTCGGTGAACCTTCGTTCCGTCGCCAAACCCATCTCGCGCCGAGTGCGCCACCCGTTATCCCTGTGCAGCAAGTCCGCGCCGCCCTTGGCGTCCGCCTCGGACTCGGCGATCTCAGCCGCGCGTCGAACGAGCTCGGAAACCTGCTTCGCGCTCGGGCGGTTACCCGGCACCGGCTGAAGAAGTTGCCGGGCGACGCTCGATTCGTTGGGATCCGCGTCGAGCGCCGCCGCGCCGGACCCGTCGGGCCTTAACGTCGCGCCCAAGAGCTTGGCGACGTCACCCATCGCCCCGGCCGCGACGTCCGGCCAGCACAGCTCGACCATCAGCACGCCCAGTCCGAAGCATTCGGCGACGCGAAAGTCGATCTTATTCCCGTCTGGCACCGACCTCGCCATGCGCTCCTCGGGGGACTCGTACAAAAACTCGTTGGGGCACGGGGACTCGTCCGGTGCGGTGTGCACGGCGCCCGCTCCAGTCGCGGACGGTTTGGTCGTATGCGCGCGGTCGATTCCGTCGTCGTCGTCGGAGTCCTCGTCGTCGGCGTCGAGCGACTCTCCGGAGATTTCATCCGAGGAATCGTCCGAAGACCGGTGTTCTCGCGACGCTCGTCTGTTGCGCATGGTCGCGGCTCGCGCCGCGCGCCTCGAACCCTTCGCCGCGCCGCCGCCGGTGGTGTTGTTGGTGTTCGCGCCGGCCCCTTTGGCGGCGGCGGCGTCGCTGTCCCGTCGTGGTGAGAGCGGCGGCGTCGGGGGCATGAGCGCCACGTCGCCCTGCGCGCTGACCACCAGCCTGCTCGGACACATGTGCCCGAACATCATGCCGCTCTCGTGCTGCTTCGCGAGCAGCTCGGCGCACTTGCCGATGACGTGGAGCGAGTCCCGCTTGTCCACGATCGCACCCTTGGCGTTCTGGCCGTCCAGCCACTGACGCACGGACATCCGCGCGCCGTGCTCTAAACCCTCGAATCCCTGAATCGGCGGCACCGCCGCGAGCCTTCGTTTCGCGCCCGTGACCGGACACGTCACCACCATCGGGTCGGTGCTGGCCCTCGCGGCGCGCTCCGCCTCCTCGCGCTTCGCGTGCGTCTCGTCGCCCTCGTCCACCTTCTCCATCTTCGCACCCGCGAAAGGGCAGGCTCCGTCCGGGGTGAGTTGAAACCCGACCCGTTTCGTCACCGGGCCCTTGGGCTTCTTACCCGTGAAGGGGCATCCGCCGCCGCCATGCCCGGCCGCTCCATCCGCCGGCCTGCCCGAGGTCCCTACCGCGGCATCCATGTGGTCGTCGCCGCCGGCTTCCATGTACTGCGCCGCGGCTCGGTGACGCGCCTGGTCCCACTCCTCGTTGGTGATCTGCTCGTAGTATTCGGCCCCCGCGGTTCGATTCCGTTCAATCTGTTCGTCATCCTCTCCGTCGCTGGAGTACTCCTCGCCCTCCGGGACCGGCAGGCCGCCGTCGTTGTAGTCGTCGAACCCGGGTAGGCGGTGTCCGTCTTCCAGTCCGTGTGGTCCGATGTTCGCGGCGTAGTCGTCTTCGAGGACTTCGACGCCGTTTTCAAACTGCGGCACCATCTGGTACCTCTGCTTCCGTCGCCAGACGTGCGCCCACATGTGCTTCACCGCCTTTTTGGTGACTGGTTTGAGGAGGTAATCCTCGGCGCCGAGTCGTATGCAGTTCATGACGGTGTCCGCGTGTTCGTTGGAGGACATCATGACCACCGGCATCTCCTGGTAGAACGAGTTGTTGCGCACGTAGTTTAGGAGCGTCGGGCCGTCGACGTCGGGCATCATGACGTCGGTGAGGAGGAGGTTGAACTGGGTGCCGCGCTCCAGGAGGGCCATCGCCTCCTCGCCGCTGCTCGCCGTGGTGACTGCGATGGACGGGGGTGGGGGTTAAAGGTCAGGCGGGTGGTTCGTGGGGGTTCGGGGGCGCCTCGGGCCGAGGGGTCGCGCGCGGTGGAAAAACCACGTCGACCGATGCAATGACGTCACGTGTTTTTTCATCGTCGACGCGCGCGCGTCGCGGCGGTGTTTGAACGCGACGCGGGACTCACCCTGGTAGCTGCACTTCTTGAGCATGCCCGCGACGAGGGTGCGACACACCCTGTCGTCGTCCACGAGCAGGACGTGCACGTCCGAGGGGGAGGAGCTCGCCATCGCGTTCGCACCCTACGCGACGTCACTCGATGTTTGGGAAAGCAACCGCCGACTCTCGCACGAGCGTCGTCGTCTCACGCGCCGTCGTCGTCGCCGCCCCCACGCGCTTCGCACGCGTCTGCACCTCGCCGGATGCCTTTCCCGTGTGCGCCGTCGGAGTCGCCGCTCCGAACCCACGCGTGTTCGTGCGGGCCGCCTCGGCCGCGCACCTTCGGTGTGTGTCGAGCCCTCGTGGTGTCCGCCCGCACACACAAAACGGCAGAAGTTTCACCGGGACCTTTTTGCCATTCCGAACAAACGACGTGGCACGGTCAGCTGTTGGGATTGCGATTCCCAGTATCTCGCCTCTGTGCGGTGGTCGTGAGTGTTTTGTTAGAGTGAGGGGTGTTTTCGAGTTTATTTCAACAGTTTCTCGAAAAACAGTCCTGTCGCCTGGGACAACTCCCAAACAATTCTTTGATTCGCAGAATCCTGCGTGGCACCTGGAGCCGAGACGATTCTGATTGGCTCAACGAGACCGGCGAAAACAGACACAGAGTAAACAGGCTCTTTCGGGGATAATTCGCAGTTTTCCAGACTGATGCTCCGTACGAAAAAAACAGGATAAAAATGGAGAGGCTTGGAGCTCTCTGCGTTGCACAACTGGCAAAAACACGGACCGGCAGAAGCGAGGCTGTTCGCGGTGCGATCCCGCGCGCACTCTTAACGCACACGCACGTCACCACGCGCCACTTTTGTTAAAAATGGCTGCTTTCGCTACCACCACCCCTTCCCTCAAGGTACGTGCCCGAGCAGTACCGCCGTGTGCGCCGCAGAGACGGCCGCGACGTCGTTTCCGCCCGAGGGTCAATCGGGAAGCGGGCTTTCGCTCGCGAGGAAGCCCTATCCGCGCGCGGGCCCACCTCGCGGAAATCGCGCCTCACCTTTAGCATCGACCGCGTTACATCGCCGCGAAACGCGCGTGCTGACGACACACCCACTCCCCACTCTTTCCCCACAGGCTGAGTTCCGCGGCCAGACCGCCGGCCTCAAGCGCGTCCAGCCCGTCAAGGTGCGCGCTCCTTCCCGATTTTATCCATGGCGCTGCCGTGAATATCTCGTTACCGCCCGCGGGTTTCCGGGACTCCGCGCCCGCGTGCGCTGCGCCGCGACCGTCCACTGACCCGATCGCGTCCTCCATCCACAGGCTGCCGCCGTCAACACCGTCACCGAGGCTAAGGTGAAGGTCGCCATCAACGGTTTCGGCCGCATCGGTGCGTCTCCCGTCCTCGGGCTCCGACTCGGATTTCAGTCCCGATCGCGCGCAACTGCCGCGAAGAAGCGGTTTTTAGCAAGCAAAAAAAACTCATACCATGACGACGAAACTGACCGCTCTTCATTAAATCCCTCTCTTCAACCTCACAGGCCGCAACTTCCTCCGCTGCTGGCATGGACGTGAGTCCTCCAACCTCGAGGTGGTCGCCATCAACGACTCCGGCGGCGTCAAGCAGGCGAGCCACCTCGTCAAGTACGACTCCATCCTCGGCACCTTCGACGCCGAGGTGAAGATCGTGGACGACACCCACATGTCCATCGACGGCAAGTCCATCGAGATCGTCTCCTCCCGCGATCCCCTCCAGCTCCCGTGGAAGAAGCTCGGCGTGCAGCTCGTCATCGAGGGCACCGGCGTGTTCATCGACACCCCCGGCGCGTCCAAGCACATCGAGGCTGGCGCCGAGAAGGTGCTCATCACCGCCCCCGCCAAGGGTGACGACATCCCCACCTACGTGATGGGCGTCAACGAGACTGGCTACACCCACGCCGACAAGATCATCTCCAACGCGTCGTGCACCACCAACGGCCTCGCGCCCTTCGCCAAGGTTCTCGACGACAAGTTCGGCATCGTCCAGGGTCTCATGACCACCACCCACTCCTACACCGGAGACCAGCGCATCCTCGACGCGTCCCACCGCGATCTCCGCCGTGCCCGCGCCGCCGCGCTCAACATCGTGCCCACCTCCACCGGTGCCGCCAAGGCTGTCGCGCTCGTGCTCCCCCAGCTCAAGGGGAAGCTCAACGGCATCGCGCTCCGCGTCCCCACCCCCAACGTCTCCGTCGTCGACATGGTCATCCAGACTGAGAAGAAGTGCACCGCCGAGGAGATCAACGCCGCGTTCCGCGAGGCTGCCGAGGGACCCATGAAGGGCATCCTCGCCGTCGCTGACGAGCCCCTCGTCTCCATCGACTTCCGCTGCTCCGACGTGTCCTGCACCATCGACGCCGCGCTCACCATGGTGATGGGCGACAACCTCATCAAGGTTGTCTCCTGGTACGACAACGAGTGGGGCTACTCCCAGCGCGTCGTCGACCTCGCGGAGCTCACCGCCACCAAGTGGGGCAAGTAAATCTATTCAGGATATTCAGGACGTCGAGTGAATGTCGCGTGGATTGATTTGTGCTGCGTCGAGGCCCATTTAAGCCTCGAATTGTGCCATAGAAGTGAAGAGTTTAAAATAATCACGATTCTTACCCGAACGAACCGCCCACCTGTGATATGCGCCTCGTGTAGCTAGTCTACGAACACTAGCTACGACTCTTCGACGTTGCTGTCCTATTTATTACGCATCGCTTTGCTGTCCTATTTATTACGCATGCAAGCTAGCGGTAAACCCGTCCTATGATGTGAAAAAACCCGACGTCCGTCCACTCTGAAACCCACTCTGAAACCCACCCGTGCCAAAATAATCGTCGTCTTCGACCGCGCGGTTGAAGACTAATACTGCGCTATGTGGACACTCTTAAACCTTGGCGATCTGCTTGCCCACGGACGCGGACTCGGTCCAGTTCACGGCGGGGAGGATCAGGCGCTGGTCCACGTTGTCCTGGTACTTGACCACGGTGGTGAGGAGCGACTCGAGGATGCTCTCCTTCATCAGGTTGGGCTGGAGGCCCATATCCTGGAGCTTCGAGTGCTTGGCGTTGTAGTAGTGCTCCTCCATCTCCGTGCGCGGGTTGGGCACGGAGATCACCTTGGGGTCCAGACCGAGCTTCTGGCCAGCCTCGGTGATGAGCGCGGCGAGCTCGTTGACGGAGAACTGCTCGGTGAACTGGTTGTAAACCTTCATGTCGCCGGGGGGCGCGGGGTTATCGCACGCGATTTGGATGCACTTGCACGTGTCGGTGATGTTGAGGAAACCGCGGGTTTGCCCACCCTTGCCGTACACCGTCATGGGGTGGCCCACGGCGGCCTGGATGGCGAAGCGGTTGAGCGCGGTGCCGAAGACGGCGTCGTAGTCGAGCCTGTTCACGAGCCTCTCGTCCATCATGGTCTCCGGGGTGGCGACTCCGTAGACGACACCCTGGTTGAGGTCGGTGGTTCGCATCTTCCACGTCTTGGTGCACATGAGCATGTTCGCGGAATCGTGGCACTTGGAGAGGTGGTAGAAGGAGTTGCCCTGCTTGGGGTACGGGAGCGTGTCGGTGCGGCCGTTGTGCTCGATCGTGATGTAACCCTCCTCGATGTCGATGTTCGGGGTGCCGTACTCGCCCATGGTGCCGAGCTTGATGAGGTGGCACTCGGGGGCGAACTCCTTGATGGCGTAGCACACGTTGATGGTGCCCATGACGTTGTTGGTCTGGGTGAACACCGCGCGGGAGCGGTCCATCATCGAGTAAGGCGCCGAGCGCTGCTCTCCGAAGTGAACGCACGCGGTGGGATCGAATGCGGTGAACGCGGCGGAGAGGAACTCGTAGTCGCAGATGTCGCCCACGAAGAGCTCGATGCGCTTGCCGGAGACTTCTTCCCAGGCGCGGACGCGCTCGTGGATGCCCTTGATCGGGGTGAGGGAGTTGAATCCGAGCTGATCGTCGAAGGTGCGGCGGCACATGTTGTCGACGATGGCAACCTCGTACCCGCGGTTGGAGAGGTGGAGGGCGGTGGCCCAGCCGCAGTAGCCGTCGCCGCCGAGGATCATGATCTTCTGACCCTTGCCCGCGTCGGGGGCGTCGGCGCCGGAGCGGTCGGGGACGTCCGCGGCGAACACGGTGGCCACGCGAGCGGCGGCGGCTTTGGACGCGAGCTTGGCGTGGGATCGCGCGGCGAAAGCCTTGGCGGAGACGCCGGCGACGGACGCGCGCGCGGAGAGGGGCGCGGCGGCCATGGCGGTCTTCTTCGCGGAGACCTTGGAGGTCACCTTGGCGGTCACGCCTGTGTGTGAACGAGGAACGAGGGTGGTTAGCGGCGGTCAGCGGCGAGGATCTGGTTCGATGGCGGGCGATACCGGTTTTCGATCTCCCGGGATCAAGCGACGGTTCACGAATCAGCGCCCGCGCCGTGCGTGTGGCGTTGGCTTTTGGTGCGAACGGTTCGGGATTCGGCGTCGTGGATGACTGACGAATCGACAGCCGCGTCGGGGACGGCCGGGGACGGCTCCATCGGTCGCGCAACGCCCGCGCGGCACGCCCCGACGGGGAAGGAATAAAACCCGGCGAAAGCGCATAAATCCTATCTGAAGGCACAACGTGCGCGGGTGGACGGCGCCGAGACGCCACCCTGGGGACGCGCGACGCGGGTGACACGTACCGATGGCGGAGGTGGCGACGGTGAAAGCGCTCATTTCGTGTCGAATCGAGTGTGTCTGTGACGCGCGCGGGTGCGACGATCAGTGCCGTCCTCGATAAAGCCAGGGGCGCTCACAGCCACGAGCAGCGGCGGGAGCCTCGATGACGTTTCAGGAGTTTCGTCGCCTCCGAACCGGAAAATTAACCAGCGCCGTCGATTTTTGCCGTAGCCAATCAGATTTCCGGATATCGGTTCCGAGACCGAAAACCCATACAGAGAGTTCCCCAAATAGCCAAATACGAGTTCCCAACCATGAATGAGTTTTCCAGCTTGTTTGTGGATATTGAATGTTCAATCTCTCGTTGCTACCTTGCTACCTTGGGTCCCCGACCATCTCGCACGGATCGTCACTTATCGGAGAGGTACTTTTCAATCACGGGTCCCGCCAGCTCCCGCGCGCGCACGTACGGCCCCCTCTTGCTCTCCCACACCGAACTCACCGCCTCGTCCCACGACGCCCACTTGACCCGAGTGAACTCCCGTGTCTCCCCGCCGAGTCCCTCCAGGACGCACAGCGGGCTCGGGTCCGCCGTGGTGTCCAGGTGAAAGAGCGTGAACTCCAGCCGCTGGCCCGCGAGGCCCTTCTCCGCGAGCCACCCGCCCGCGGCGTAGCAGAAGCTCTCGTCGGGCGGCACCTCGGCGACGAGCGCGAGGCCGTGCGTGACGCCGGGCTTCATGCCAACCTCCTCGTAGAGCTCGCGCGTCGCCGCCGCGGACTGCGATTCGCCGATCTCGATGCCGCCCTGGGGCATGCCCCAGCTCCCGGGCCGGTCCGATCGCTCGCCCAGGAGGACGTCGCCGTTCGGGTTGAACACCAGCGCGGCGGCGCAGCGGCGGTACTGACGCCCGCCCACCTCCACCTTGCACTCCTCGGGATAAACCTTCTCGCCGTCTTTGCCAATCTTGGGAGCCGCCATGGAGAGGACGCGGCCGGGGGTATGGACGCGACGCGCGCGGTGATGGGGGGAGAGGGCACGCGCGGCGAGGGAGGCGAGCGACGGGCGAGCGACGCCGAGAGCCCCGAGCATCGTCGCGCCGTGGTGAAGTGAGTTGGTCGGGCGATTGCCAAAAGTTTATTGGGCGAAATGCCAAAAGGTCGGATATAGTCCAGGTTCTGCCCGGGTTCGAACCGGGGACGCTGGATTCAAAGTCCAGAGTGCTAAACCACTACACTACAGAACCACGTATGGCCCTAAACTTAGAAAACCGGTCATTCAACCGGTGGACTTGTATCAAACGAATCAGTGTCTGGTGTGTGATTTGTGGAAATATTAACCCGATTTACGTTAATGCCAAATGCGATCCGGATTTGTACGCTCTCCAGAGCACGCTCGCCGGTCATGCGATTCTATTTCCGTAATTCGCGGTGGGTGATTATTATAAGACGAACAGAAGTCGAGCTCGAGCTCCAGACGACGATGGCGCAGGCGGTCTTCGCGCCCTCACCCCGCGCGCCCGGCGCTCGCGCGCGCATCGGGACCGGCCACACGAGATCTAAACCTCGCGTCCCACCCCGAGCCACCGCCGACGGCGCCGACGGCGACGCGAACAAGCAGCAGCGCCGGACGGAGGTCAAGTTCGAGCGCGAGGTGCCCGCCGGGGACGAGCGCGAGCGGGACGTGTGCGTCACGTGCGGCTTCGTGGACTACAGGAACCCCAAGGTGGTGGTCGGATCCGTGCCCGTGTGGGTGAGTCCATCGCGCCTCGTTCCCTCTGTGCATCCCCGCGTCGGATGAGAACCCCGACCCATAAGCCCGTTCCAGCCCCTGGGGATCATCGCATCGTTCATCGCCAATCGCTGACAATCGCATTTTCCGCATTCAGGTCGACCCCGGGTCTCCCGAGGGCTCTCCCCCCGACGAACGCATCCTCCTCTGCCGCCGCGGCATCGAACCCCGTGTCGGCAAGTGGGGCTTCCCCCAGGGCTTCATGGAGCTCGGCGAGACCTCACGGGAGGGCGCCGCGCGCGAAGGGCTCGAAGAGTCGGGCGCGACCATCGTCCCAGGGCCGCTGTTGTCCGTGTACAATCTCCCCGGGCAGGTGCAGCTCCTGTACGTGTCCACGGTGAACGGCGGGACCGTGGACGACGAGTCCGGCGTTCACCACCCGCCGGCGGTGCACACGGACGGCACGGAGTCCCTCGAGGCTGGGTACTTCACGTACGAAGAGGTTTGCGAGAAACGGGCGGCGGACGAACTGGCGTTTCCCACGGTGTGGTGGGCGATTGACTACTGGAAGGCGAACTACTCGTATGAGACCGCGGGTGGCACGAGTAGTTCGCGGCCGGTGCAGCCGCAGCAGCGGACCAAGCGGTGGCCGCCGGTGGAGGGCGAACCGGAGTTCATCGAGGAGACGTAGACACTGGGGTTTAATTACGGAACCGAACCGAGACCCGCGGACTAGCTAGCTAAGATTAAGTGCTTAGATAAGGAATCCGGTAAGATTACCCCATTCATTAAACGCGCGGCACTACTTTACCGCGCCTCGGTGGTCATCCGACCCATCGCCCCGACGAAGGAGGCCGTGGGGGGCCGGAGGAAGGGGGCGCTTTACTCCCCTGGACGCCCTGCTTCCGACCTTTACTCCCGCCACCCGCCGTTTCCTTCCTCCGTTCCTCCTCGACGCTCTTCATGCGCTCGAGGTCCAACAAACCCATCTCCGCCAGCGCCAGCCACGACGCGCGATCGGGCTTGGCACCCAGCCCGACGTTCAACCCGAACCGAGCCGCCGTCTCTCGCACCGTTGGGAACGGAGGTACCGGCCACGGGCCGGACTCTTTCTTCATCGCGTCATACACCATGCGAACCTTGATCGCCGCCACCCGCCGCGCCTCCTCTTCGTCCCGCCACTCGTCCCGGACGCCGCGCTGGTACCCCTTCGGAAGCGACTCGTACGTGGCGCGAGGCAGGCCGAACATCAACTCGGCTCGGTGCGACTCGGGTTTGCTCGCTCGACGCGGCGAATTTGAATTTCCCGAGGCGGATTTACCCTTACCCGGGTCGGCGGGTTTAAGCCTGTTCCGTCGGGCGTTGCGACGTCGTTCCGCGCGTTCATCCGCGTTGGTGCCGAGCCGCGCCGCCTCGAGCGTCCCGCGCTTGTACCTCGGCGCCTGTGTCTCCGTCGGCGTCCGAGAAATTCGTTTGGCTCCGTCGGAATCGTCGGAGGAGTAGTCCGAGAACGAGTCGGACGAGTCGGAGTCTGTGTCCGACACCTCGTAGGGCCGCGTCGTCCGTCGTTGTTCAGCCTCTTTGCCCTGTCGGTTGCCGGGATTTGTGTTATCCTCCGTCTCCTGTGAGGTTGGTTGGTCCCCCGGCTGGTATTTGGGATTTGAAAAGTACAAATCGCCCCATCGGTCCCGCCGGCCCTCCGCCTCGGTATCGGTGTCGTAATCGTGGTCGAACATCAGCCGCTCGGGACGATCGCCGTCGGAGACGAACCCCGCGTCGCCCTTCTCCCGCCCGTTCCCGTCACCGTCCTCTCGTTCCTCCTCCTCGTTCGCGGCGACTTCCCATGTCACGTCCACGCCCCCTGTACACAAAACACGACGTCAGACTAATTACACGTACACGCGTTAAAATAAACTTACCCGGCGAGTGGTGGTCGCCGAAATAGTGCACCGAGTTGTCCGCGGCGTCGTTCGCGGGTCGCGTCGCGCGCCACGTGTCCATCTCCGATCGCTTGGCATCGTCGTCGTCGTCCTCGTCGTCGTCGGGAGGCGGCGGGGGAGGGAGTGAAGCCGGCCGCGAACCGAAAGGTTCGCACGCGAGCCCCCGCCTTCGCCGCGCCGCGCCCAACGTCGCGTTGGCCTCTTCGAACCGTGCGGAATTCGAACCGTCGTCGACATCCAACGTGGGAAACACGTGGTCCCGACCGACACACCCGGTCACCGTCGCGGTTCCCCCCGTGCTGTCGAACCGCGGGGCGGATGCGCCGCAGCACGGGCGGGTCCCGAGCGATGGATTGGATTGGTCGAGAAACTCGAGCGGCGCCGGGTGATACGCGCACTGACCGAGTTCGGACGCGGGAACCAGCTGGGCACACCGCCCGCAATGCGCGATCGCGTGCGACACCCCCCACACGTGCCAGTACACGTCCCTCCATCCGTGCCCGCGCGCGCGCAGGCGCTTGAGGTGAGCGTGAATGTCAAAGTTTTTCATCGGCGCGTGTCTCGCGACCACCACGCCTCGGTAGTCCACGTAGCGCCTCGCGCGATTGCACCGCAGCCCGTGCCGGAACTGTTCGCCGTACAGCAACCCGCACGCGCCGCACCGGCCGATCGTCACGCCGGCATCCGTTGACCGTGACGCGATGAGGGCCCTGGTCTTGAGTCGATACAGCTTGGACGCAAGCGTCGCCGTTGAACTTGAATTTGTTGAATCGCCGCCTCTGCCGTCTCTGCCTCCTCCGTCCCCTTCGATCTCCCTCCTCTCTCCGTCGCCGGTAGGGTACTTCACGAGGAGCGACTCCAGCACGTCGTCGTTCACCCGTCCCGATATCTTCTCCAGTAAGTGCTCGCCTAAGTTCGCCAGGTCCGCGCCGAGCGCCGATACCTGGTGCAAGTTGGCGACTACGAAATCCGCGCATCGTTCAGTCAAACCTTCCATTCGCAGAAAGTCACTCGATATCATCACCGCGACGCAGTTACGAACCGTCATCGACGGTCCTCGTCCCTCGACGTCGTCCACGAGCCACTCGAACGTGGGTATGTCGCAGTGCACGCTCATCTCCGCGGAGGAATTCGGTTTGTTCTCAACGTCCGCGTCCAGGTGTCGCTTGAAGTACCGCATCTCCTTCAGCAAAACGCGGAGGTCGCACGTGAAGTCCCGCCGCTCGTGCCTGGCCTCGTCGAGGACGTGTATGAGTATGCACCCGGGCGGTGGACCGACGCGCGGACCGGCGCGTTTCTTATCGGATGGCGACGGGGATGGCGGTTGGGATGACTCGATGGGTGAGCGGCTTCTCTCAGCGTTGGATGCCTTCTCGTCGTCGCCGTCGAATCTACTCGCGCCGCCCGTGCCCGTGATCTTCGCGCCGCTTCGCCTCGCGAGCGACGCGGCGGTCGCCGACCGCAGCTTCGCGCTCGACTCGCTCAGCGATGGTTTGGGACGAGCGGAGTTGGTGATTGACCCGGGGAGTTCGAAGGTCTCGCCCCTTCCCTGCGCGCGCGCGGCGTCGCGCTCGGTACCCCGGGATCGAACCCTCGCCCCGGAGGGTCTCGTCACGAGCGTCGCGGACTGCGCGAAGCCCTCCGGCCGCGCGCTGGACGTCACCTGTTGCGTAGATGGGGGGGTCCTGATGAGCACTACGCGACGCGGGATTTGTGGGTATTCGAAGTTCGGGTCGAGAGACGGGCGCTTGTCGGGGGTCTCGTTCGGTGGGTTTGAACGCGATACGGGATACGGATGGACTCACCGCGAACCGGGGATCCTTCCGCTTCACATCCGACGGTCTCTCCGGCGCCATGCCCCCTCGCTCGCCCGGGCCGACGCCCCGAACACTGATTCGAATATCGAGCTCAGCTGGAGAGTTGACAACTAAAAATCACAACGCGAGCGCGGCGATGGAGTCAACCGACGCGTCGAAGGAGAGAAGCGCCGCGGGGGAGGGAGATGATGCGGCCTTGAAGAGACCGGCGGATGGGCCATCCAAGACGAAAGATGAGGAGGAGGAGAGGGAGCACCCCGCCATCGCGCAGGTACGTTGCATGATGGGACGGGAGCTTCGGATCAGGATCGTGGACGGCCGAGTGTTCACCGGGCGCTTCGAGTGCTACGACAAGCAGGGCAACATCCTGATGGATAACGCCATGTCCACGTCGGTCGGGGACCCGGAGGGTACGGAGCCGCACGTCTTCCGCGGGATGATCGTCATACAGGCGCGGCACAGGGTGGACACGCACCTGGTGGTGAGGGACGGCGAGAGCGATCCATCGGCGCCGGACTTTGACCCGTACAAAGAGCTGGAGGAGCGGTCGCTGTTCGAGATGGCGCAGGCGGAGACGTACGCGGACGGCGGAGTGGATCCCGTAGATGGACACGACCCGCCGGTGCTTTAGACCTGGAGGACGTGACCCAACCCTAGCCTCGTAGCCACCTCTCGGAGGTAAGTAAAAAGTAAAAACCAGCGCCAGATTAATCAGAAATCTAGGGCACGGGCGCCGTACAGCGTGGAACGGACGAGAGCCATGGCGTCGGCGTTCGTCGGGTTCCTCTCCGACATGAACTCTCGGCAGATCAACCACCTGTATCAAAGCCCGTGGGCGTGCCTCTCCGTCCTCCGCTCCCTCCCGCCGCTCGCCAAGCACTACGTGATGCGGCTGATATACGTGGACGTGGGCATCGCGCGCGAGGAGATCGACGCGTGGGTGCGGCCCGGGAAGGAGCACAAAGATCGACACGGACGGGCCATGGAGGCGCTCAAGCGACTCCGCGTGTTGGTCCCGGCGGGAGACCAGGAATACGTCGCCGACGGCAAGGAACTCGTCCGCCTAAATCGCAGATTCGCGAAAGGAATGCGAGCGCAACTCGAGACGTGCTTCAATCCCGAAGGCGACGACGCGGAAGGGACGGTATCGCCTTCCGATACGATGGGCGGCAACCGCCCGACGCCAAAAAAGATCGACGAGTTCGCCAAAAGCCGGTGGGAGTCACTGCTGCTGACCTTGACGGGACGGAAAGTGGACGAGTTCGACCTCGATCGCGAACTCGAACACGAACCAAACGCGAAAAGACGAAAAGGACACGCGCCGCTAGACGTCGCGTCCCTATTCCGCGGCGCGGGGCTCATCGCGGAACGGTCCTCCAAAGACAAAGGCTGGGGCATCACCGAGAAGGGGTTCAAGTTTTTGTTAACCACCGCACGGGAACAGATTTGGACCCTATTAACAGAGTACGTCCGCGAGTACGTTGACGCCGTCGGCGCCATAGAGCAAAAGGTGGCAGAGGTGTCCATCGCGGGGACGCACAGGGACATAGGCGACGCGGCGAGCGACGACGACGACGACGACGATGACAAGAAGGATGCCGACATAGACGTGGACGACATGGACAAGGAGCTCGTCGCACCCGCGGTGGTCGGGTTCATGCTCCGGCTCACGTTTCAAAACACGGGCGCTCCGTATCGCTCCGACGATTTACCGCAGGCGCAGCGTTCGATCGTCGCTGATTTGGCGCACCTCGGGTTACTGTACCTCTTCACCGGGCCGGGTGGGAAAGGGTACTACGTCCCGACGCCGCTCACCGCCGGTTTATCGGGCGGCGGGGAGAAGGACGGCGAGGGAGGGGACGATGCGACGGATGGGGGGGCAGGTAAACAGACTTCAACTTCCGATGCGATCCACGACGTCGGCGACGCCGGACACATCATCGTCGAGACCAACTACAGGGTGTACGCCTACACGTTCAGCGACGTGGAGTGCGAGATCCTCCGGCTGTTCACCAGGCCGGACTACCGCTTACCCAACCTGTACGTCGGCATGCTCACCAGGGAAGCGGTTCACGACGCTTTGGACACTGGTAAGTTTATTTTCATTCTCGTATGGGCAATTCGATTGACGGCATGTTTTGTTCACAGGCGTCGCCGCGGAGCAGATAATCAAATACCTCCGAGCGCACGCGCACCCAAACTCGCGAGTCGCCACGAAGGGCGTCGGGATCCCCCCGAACGCCGCGGACCAGATCATGCTGTGGGCGTTGGAGCGTAAGCGGGTGAAGAGCGCGGACTGCGTGTTGTACTGCGATTTTCCCACCGGCACCGACGAGTTCGCGACGGCGGTGAAGGCGGCGAGCGACTTTGGCGTTTTACTCTGGGAGGATCCGGCGGGGCTGAAGCTGGCGGTGTCGAAGAGCGGGCACGATCGGATGAAGGAGGTGTTCAAGGCGATGCGCAGTGGGTTGAGCGGGAACGTGTCCTCCGGGCTCAAGATCGCCATGCGGCGCGGGTGAGTACCTTTAAAGGTACGAAGGTACGAAGGTACGAAGGTAGTAATTTTGGCGACGATTTTCATAGTAAAAGGTCTCTCTCTCGTCAGTCGGATGTGGACGCCTCCACGGCGCGGAGCCTGTCGTGCACCAGCGCGACGCACCGCGCGCTCGCGCTCACCACCCGTTCCCCGCGTTCCCCGTCGTCCGTCAGAAACACCGCCACGTCACGTCCGTCCACCACCGCCGCCGCGAAACCCAGCGCGTCTCCCCCGTCCTCTTCTTTCCGCGTGACTCGCACTAGTTTCCCGTACCAGTCCGTCGCCGACGTCTCGAGCCCCACGCTTCCAATGCCGTCCCCTTCTGCATCGATCGATGACGCCGCGATCGATGCCGTCGCGCCCACGAACCGTTCGGTGACCTCGAACGATCGCAGGTTCGGTCGGTCGGAGTCTTCTGGAAGTGTTCCGGAAGCGCTCCGTTGAAATCTCTCGTCGAGCCATTGCCAAACTTCGCGTTCCACCACGAACTCCCTCGACTGCGCCTCGGTGAAGTCCGGGTCCGGGTTCGCCGTGACCACGGACGCGCACACCTCCGGCCAACCGGTGCGTGACATCTCGTGGACCACCGCGTCGTCGCTGCGCGCGATGGACCCCGCGAGTTGCAGCGCCCGCATCCACACCTGCGGCCCCGCGTGTTTACGACGCGTCAGGGCTAGGAGAGGGGGTAGGATGCCGGTGGGCGCGAGGACGGTGGGGGGCCAGGGCTTGGCGCACAGGTCGTATCCACGCACGGGCCAGCGCTCGTGCGAGCCGTCGCGGGAGGTGTGCCCGAAGGTGGCGCGGTGGTCGCCGCCTGACGCGCTGACGAGCACCTGCAGCGCGGCGGCGGTGGTGAACACATCCTCCCTCATTCTCATCGGGTCGCCCCCGTCCGCGACGCCCTTGCGGAGCTTGCCCGCGAACCACGCGAGCGCCGCGCGGTGCGGCGCGTCCGGCGGGCCGGCGCAGAACTCGGCGCACGCGTCGTCGCCGTCGTCACCGGGCGATCGAAGGGCAGTGTCCAGGTCGCGTACGCATCGGAGAAATTCCTCGCGGGTCAGATTCGAAGACCCGGTGAGCTTCTCGCCGGCGTCCCGCACCGCCTGGACGACGGGGGAGAGGGAGGACATGTATGTCGCGCGAGCGGTCGCTCGGGCGAGGCGCGAAGGTCCTCGACGCGAGGGTTCGATCGCAAACGGCACGGACGGCGCTCGCGAAGTGTGAACCACGTGCGGATGAGTTGTTAAGCAGTCGGCGAGTTGTTAAGCAGTCGGCGGGGTGGAATTCATGTTTGTCATACCCACAGTGTGAGAGCGCCGCGCGCTGCGACTCCGCCACCGCCGAGTCATCACTGCACCACGCGCCATGCACCTCCTTCGGCGCGCGTTGGGCCTGCCGTACAAGTCAGGGTACTATTACGACCACCCGAGGGCGTCGTCCGAACGCGGGGACGGCACGTTCACCGTGGACAACGGCAATGTGATGTTCACGCCGAGAGAACCCAAGGCCCAAGGCGGGCAACGATCGCCCCCCGGCAACGAGCACGTCCTGTCGTCCGTGAAGGTCAACTGCGACTCCTCGCGGTTTCCCGAGTTCACGGGCCTCGACGAGCGGCCCAAGTTCCAGGGCGGCGTCGTGCACACGGCGGACAGGCGGATATTCAAGGAGACCTTCGCGGCTGAGGGCGACGAGGGCGCGCTCAGCGTATCTCTCGCGGAGGACGTCTGGTACCTGCTGACCGAGGAGCTGAGCATCTGGGCGGTACTGAGGCTGGAGATCGCGCTGGAGGTGCTGCTCATCGTGGGGTTCGCGCTGGCGCTGACGGTGGTGTCTGCGGTGGAGCACGGTGCGCGAGATGGGATGATCAGAGATAAGTTTCTGTTGTCTCTGACGAGCGTGAGGCTCAGCACCGACAGTATATTCGGATGGCAGGCGCGTAGCGCGTCGAGCGGGTACGAAGTGTTCGTGCTAGCGGTGCAGGGCTGGACGCATTGGCTACTACTCTCCGTCGCGGGCGCCGTCATCGTCGCCAGGGCGCTCAGGCCGCTGCAGCAGGTGGTGTTCAACCCCGACTGCATCCTCACAGACGACGAGGTCAACGTCCGCCTACAGATCATCCGCCCGGCCAAGGTGGACTTACTCAACGTGACGATCAACATGCAGGTGTTCGTCACGGGCGGGCGGGTGCACCAGCTGTCGCTGACGAACGGGATCGAAGGGTACGGCGCTTGGTTCGGCTACGCACCCATGAACATCAGACACAAGATCGACGCGGACTCTCCGCTCCGTGACGATTACCCCGGCGGGAAGCAGGACGTATACTTCATCCGCGTGAGTTTGAGCGCGACGGATTCCAACGGCAACCCAGTGAACGCGTTCGCGACGTACTACCACCCGGACTCGTTCTTCATGGGCATGTCGGACTTTCGAGCGGCGTGGGCGGAGAGAGGGATCATGCCGCCGAGGATACTTCGGGGCGTCCGGTGGAAAGACCAGATGAGGCGGATACGGGACGGGTCAACGGGGAAGGGCACCGAGGGCGCGGGGTTGCCCACGTGGCTCGTGAACGTCGACAACACCGAGGGTTTCGAGCCCATCCCGGGTGACTCCCCCGTGTGACGTTTCACTGATTTGTTTTTGCCTATATCTTAGCGACATGTACAACCGTGGGGAACAAACAACACTCCCCCGAGTTCTATGGTTTAGTTTTTCATCGACGTCGAGTCCCTCTTTCTCCTTCGAACCCACCGACCCCGCCCGCGCCTCTCACAGCTTGTTGAAGCTCACCGGGTTATCGTTGTGCACCCTCCAGATGGTCTCGCCGAGGAGGTTACCGACGCTCAGCACGGTGAGCTGGGGGAAATCCCGATCCGGCGTGTGCGGGATCGAGTTCGTCACGATGACCTCGGTGAAGACCCCAGAACCGAGCCTCTCCACCGCGGGCGGCGAGAAGATGGCGTGCGTAGCGCACGCGTAGATATCCGTCGCGCCCAGATCCTTGAGCAGCTTGGCACCCGCCACCAACGTCCCGCCCGTGTCGATCATGTCGTCGAGCATGATCGCAACCTTACCGTCAACCTCGCCGATGAGGTTCATCACCTCCGCCTTGTTGTGGCCGGTTCGTCGCTTGTCGATGATGGCCATCGGCGCGTCGCACAGCTTCTTGGCGAACGCTCGCGCCCTCGGGACGCCGCCGACGTCGGGGGAGACGACGACGAGGTCCTTGGGGGAGAAGTCTTTGCTGGTGAGGTAGTCCAGGATGACCGTCTCGCCGTAGATGTGGTCCACCGGGATGTCAAAGTACCCGATGGTCTGCAGCGAGTGAATGTCCAGCATGACGATGCGAGTCGCGCCAGCCTCGGTGAGGAGGTTGGCGGCGAGCTTGGCGGCGATGGACTCGCGCCCGGACGTCCTCCGATCGGCGCGGGCGTATCCGTAGTACGGGATGACGCACGTGATGGAGCGGCAGGACGCGCGGCGG